>VFQU01000532.1_pt1 | contig 32615 bp, 29 predicted proteins | sample 3512311 | NCBI WGS metagenome assembly VFQU01 (sample SAMN10412377, study PRJNA504923) | tailings metagenome | isolation source: Relicate 3 Philex TSF3 active mining site | place: Philippines: Tuba, Benguet | collected 2017-08-29
CGGAAGCAGCGGCGGCGGCTTCTTCGGCGCGCGTCGCGGCGATGAGTTCGTCGGTAAGCAGCAACTTGGCGCGCGCGATTTCGGCGAGCGGCAAGGTTGCGGGCCCTTCCTGCGTTTCGATGCGCACGGCGTCGCCCTCGCGGCCGCCGAGGCGGCCGGAGAAACGCTTGCGCCCCTCGACGGGGAATTTGGTCTCGATGCGCGCTTCGTGGCCCTTGAAGCGGTCGAAATCGGCGCCGCGCGTCAGCGGGCGGTCGATGCCGGGGGAGCTGACTTCCAGCACGTATTGCGCCTTGATCGGATCCTCGACGTCGAGCTTCGCGGACACGGCGCGGGAAAGATTCTCGCAATCGCCCAGGGTCATCGCCTTGCGATCCTTGCGCTCGGCCATGATTTGAAGCGTCGGCCGATCGCGGCCCGCGACGATCACGCGCACGAGTTCGTAGCCCATCGCATCGACGGTGGGTTCGATCAAGTCGGCGAGCGCGTTGTCACGGTCCATGCGTGGGCGACCGGCTTCCTGGGTTCGAGTTTCGGAACGCCCGTGTCCGCCCGGGCCGGCAATAAAAAAGTGGGCCGTTGGGCCCACTTGTTATTGTCGCCCGAGGCTAACCTCGGACGTTATGTCGCGGCGGAATATACGGATTTCCGCGCCCGAATCAAGTGGCGGATTCCACCAATGATATAAGCGCACTAGCCACCGGTTCCGGCGGCCTTTGTCCTGTCAAGCGGGCGGGGCTTGCGCTAACTTGCCAAGGATGAAGCGGATTCGCCTTCTTTCAACGGTTTTCGCCCTCGGCCTGCTCGGCGCCTGCGCGACCCCGCCCGAACAACGCGCGGCCGCGCCCGACGCCCCGATCGATCCGGGCCCGGCCACGGTTTCCGGCAATTATCTGGCCGCCTTGCACGCCCAGCGCATCCGCGACGCGAACGCGGCGGCGGAATTCTCCGCCCGCGTGCTCGACGCCAATCCGATGAACGCGGAATTGCTGGTCCGCACCCATGCCGCTTTGGTCGAAGCGGGCCGCATCGACGAAGCGCTGCCGCTCGCCGCGCGCCTGGTCGCGATGTCGCCGGGCCAGGTCGCGGCGCAAATGACGCTGGTCGCCGACGAAATCGCGCGCGGCCAATTCGCCGCCGCCGAGCGGCGCATGGCGGGGCTGCCGCTGCAAGGCTATTCGCGCGTCGTCAACCCGCTGCTGATCGCGTGGATCAATGTCGGCCTCGACCGCAATCCCGCCGCGTTCGACATTCTGCGTTCGCTGCTGGACGTGCAGGGCTTCAAGCAAATGCACGATTACTATGCCGGCCTGATCGCCGAGCGGTCGGGCCGCTTCGCCGAGGCGGAGGGCTTCTACCGCGCGGCGTTGGAAGGCGAAGACGGTGCCCCGCCGCGCCTGGTCGAAATCGCCGGCGGCTTCCTGGAGCGGCGCGGCCGCACGGCCGAAGCGCGCCAGCTTTATTTGCGCTATCGCCAAGTGGCCCCCGATTCGCCGGTCGTGCTGGCGGGCCTCGCGCGCACGCGCGTGGGGGCACCACCGGTCCCCGCCCCCGATTTTCCGCTGCGCGACGCGCGCAAAGGGGCGGCCGACGCGCTGTTCAACCTCGCCGCCTTGTTCCGCCAGGATGCGACGATGGCGACGGCGTTGTCCTTCGGGCGACTGGGCCTGCATCTCGACCCCGACGCGGCCCTGGGCCTGATGACGGTCGCCGAAATCGTCGACGGCATGAACCAGCGCGACGAAGCGGACAAACTCTTCGCGCGCGTGCCCGCGGATTCGCCCTATTCCTACGTGGCGCAAATGCGCCTTGCCGAGAATAGGCAGGAGCGCGGCGATTTGAACGGTGCTTTGGCGGCACTGGAGAAACTCGCGCGCGAAAACCCCGATCGTTTCGACGCGCTGTCGACGATGGGCAATTTCCTGCGCGTCGCCGAGCGCTTCGCGGAAGCGGCGGCGGCTTACGGCCGCGCGCTGGAGCGCATCGGCGCCAATCCGGAACGCCGCCACTGGTCGATCTTCTACGTGCGCGGCATCGCCTTCGAGCGCGCGAAGAACTGGCCCGAGGCCGAGCGCCATTTCAAACGCGCGCTGGAATTGTTCCCCGAACAGCCCGACGTGCTGAACTATCTCGCCTATACCTGGGTCGATCGCGGCGAGAATCTGATCGAGGCCGAACGCATGCTGCGCCGCGCGGTCGAACAGCGCCCGAACTCGGGGCATATCGTGGACTCGCTCGGCTGGGCGTTCTATCGCCTGGGCCGTTACGAGGAAGCGGTACCCCTGCTGGAGCGCGCGGCCGAATTGCTGCCCGAAGACCCCGTGCTGCTCGACCACCTCGGCGACGGGTATTGGCGCGTCGGCCGCCGGCGCGAAGCGGCGTTCCAATGGGAACGCGCCTTGCGCAGCAAGCCGGAGCCGGAATTGAAAGTCGAGCTGGAGAAGAAACTGCGCGACGGCTTGCCGACCGCGCAGGCGCGGCGCTAGCCGAACAACAACAGCCCGCCCACGCCCGCGACGATCAGCACGACACCCGCCATTTCGCGCGGCGCCAGGCTTTGGCGCAGCATGTTGCGCCCGACGATCAGCGAGAACAGCACTTCCGCCAGACCCAGCGTGCGCACGAGCGCGGCGGGGGCGAGCGAAAACCCGACGAACCAGCCGCCCGACGCGAAGGAGCCCATCGCGCCCGCGAAGATCGATTTGCGCCACGCGGCGAAGACGCGCTTCAACACGTCGGGATCGCGCCACGCGAACCACACGACGAGCAGTGCCGCTTGAATGCCGAGCGCATAGGCGAGCGAGGTGGTGGCACCGAGATAGAAAACTGGTTCGCCCAATTCCAGAATGCCCGCGCGATAGCACACTGCCGCCATGCCGTAGCCCGCCCCCGCCAGCAGGCCGTAGGTCGTGGCGCCGAGATCGACGCCGTTGCGCCACGGATTGCCCGACATCGCGAGCACGCCGATCGTCGCCACGACGATGGCGCCGAAGCCGATCGGCGACAGCGTTTCGCCCAGCACGAAATAGGCGAAGATCGCGACTTCGACCGGTTCGAATTTCGTGTAGGCGATGGCGAGCGCGAAAGCCTTCATGCGCATCGCGGCGAGCGTAAAGGCGGTGGCCGCGATTTGCATCACGGCGCCCGTCGCGATCCAGGCCAGCGCCGTCGCGTCGGGCACGGGTGGCGCCTTGCCCGCCAGCAGACAGGCGATGCCCAGCATCAGCAGCCCGAACGGGAAGCCGTAGATGAAACGCACCGACGTGGCGCCGAGCGTACCCAGCGCTTCCGTCAGATGGCGTTGCATCACGTTGCGCGCGGTCTGCGCCGCCGAAGCGAACAACGTCGCGGGAATCCACAGCAGCGAAACCGGATCGGCCATTGCCCAACGCTTGCGATAAACGGGGGAGTTCCGGCACTGTCGCACGCGATGCGTATTCTCGTCACCGGCTCCGAAGGCTATCTGGGCGCAAGGCTGATCCGCCATTTGCGCAGCGATCCCCGCACCGCCGAAATCCGCGGCTTCGACCGCGAGCACGGCCAGGATCTGTGCGACCGCGCGCAGGTCGCGGCGGCGCTCAATGGCATCGACTGGATTTTCCATACCGCCGTGGTCGCGGGCGCCGAGGCCGATTGGCCCGCCGCCCTCGATTCCAACATGATCGGCACGGTCAATCTGATTTCGGAAGCCGCGCGCTTGCCCAAGCCCCCGGTCTTCGTGTTCGCATCGGCCATTGCGGTTTATGGGCCCGCCATCAACGGCATCGTGGACGATTCGACGCCCACGACCGGCACCGGCGCCTATGCCAGCGCCAAGCGCGCGATCGAGATTTTACTGGCCGATGCGGCGCGCGCGGGCCGTATCGATGCGCGCAGCATTCGTTTGCCGACGACGCTGGTGCGCCCGTCGCGCAAAGGCCCGACGACGGCGGGGTTCATGTCCGATCTGATCGTCGCTTACGCCAACGGGCGCGATTTCACGATTCCGGTCGATCCCGATACGCCGTTCGCGGTCGCGGCCCTATCGCGGTCGTTGCGCGCGTTACGCGTCGTCGCCGATGCGCCGGCGGCAGCGTTCGGGCCCGAACGGGTCGCGGGGCTGCCCACCGTGCGGATCAGCCCACGCGACGCGATTGCAGCAGTCGAGCGCGTGTTCGGCCCACGGCCCGGCAAAATCACGGTCGCGCATAGACCCGCCATCGCGGCGATCGCCGCGCGCTGGCCGCGCCAAGTGCTGTCGGCGACGGGTAGCGCGCTGGGTCTCGATCCCGACGAAACGGTCGAGGATATGGTGCGCCGCTATCGCGACGATCCCGAGGGGCTGTCGGCTTAGATCCCGAACGCGAAGACGATCGCGCCGCCGACAAGGAACGCGCCCAGGCGCTTCAACAACGGCGTGTCCGCGATCACCGCGTAGGACAGGAACCACAGTCCCACGCCGATCTTCACGGTTGCGGCGATGGCAAGCCACGGATCGGTCAGCACGGCCAGCAGCGACGGGTTGGCGACGAAAGCGAGCGGCACCATGAACAGCCCGAGGCCGATGCGCATCGCGCGCAACGACACCGGCAGCCAGGGCGTTTTCGCGATCGTCGAGGCGATGAACACGTTGCCGCAAACCGGCGGCGTGATCGTGCAGAGCAGCGCGTACCAGAACACGAACATATGCGCCTGCAACGGCGCCAAGCCCATCTTGATCAGCGCCGGACCCGCAACCGCGATGCAGATCACGTAAGCGGCCGTCGTCGGCAATTCCATGCCCAGCGCGATGCACGCCACGGCCGTGAGCAACAGCGCGATCCACAAATTGTCGCCCGCGATGCCGACGATCAGCGAGGTGATCTTCACGCCCACGCCAGTCATGTGGAACACGCCGGTGATCAGGCTCGCGCACAGAATGACGGCGGCGATCATCGCGATCTGCTCGGCCGCGTTGACGCAGCCATCGGCCGCGCGGCGCAGGAAGCCGAGAATCGACACGCGATAGCCGTCTTCGAACAGCAGCAGGCCGAACGCCACGATGACCGCGACGAAAGCCGCCATCTGGGGCGTGAATTCGGTGAAGCTGAGCACCGCGATCAAAATGCCGAGCGGCCCGAGGAAGAACGGGATGTTGCGCCCGACATGGGCCCAGCCCGGCATTTCCGACGCGGGCAAGCCGGTCAAGCCATGGCGCACGGCGTAGAGATCGACGCCGATCCAGCACGCGACGAAGAACAAAATCGCCGGCAGCGTGGCGATCATCATCAACTCGGCGTAGGGAATCTGGATGAGGGCGGCCATCAAAAACACGCCCGCACCCATCACCGGCGGCATGATCTGCCCGCCGGTCGAGGCGACGGCTTCGACCGCCGCCGCAAGGCTGGGCGGATAGCCGGCGCGGATCATCGCCGGAATGGTGAACGTGCCGGTCGAGACGACGTTGGCGGAGGCGGAGCCCGAGATCGTGCCGTAAAGCGCCGACGCGACGACTTCGACCTTCGCCGTGCCCGCGCGATAGCGCCCGGCGATTTGCGTGGCCAGCGCCATGAAGCCGGTGCCCGCCTGACCCGCCGCGACGAACGAGCCGAGGATCAGGAACGGGGCGACGAGTTCGACCGAGGTGGCGGTCAGCGAGCTCCACAAGCCCCCTTCGGTCAGCAGCAGCGTGCCGAAGAAGAAATCCGGCGGCAGGCCCGCATGGCCCCAATCGCCGGGGATATGCTGGCCGAACATGCCGTAGAGAATCACGATCGCTGCGACGGTCGGCATGATCCATTTGACCGCGCGACGCGCCATTTCCAGCGTCAGCAGGATCAGGAAGATCGACACCGCGTATTGCAGCGTCGATTCGAGGCGCCCGTACTGATCGACCAAATCGTGCCAATGGATCGCGATATAGAGGCACGCGGCGATGCCGAGTAGCCCGATCGCCGCACTCCACATCCGATACCAAGCCGGGCCTTTGACCCCGATCAGGAACACGAACGGGATCGCCAGGGCAAAGTGCATCGGCCGCGCGACGAGCGCGGGGACGAGGCCCGAAAAAATCAGATAGAGGTGATAAGCGACCGAGACGGCGGCGAAGGCCAGAACGAATGGACCCGCACGCTTGCCCGTCTCGGCCGCTTGTTCGAATAGACTCAACGCATACCCGCCGGAATGTTCACGCCGGCTTCCGTGTAGTACTTAAGCGCACCCGGATGCAACTTCACGCCGATGCCCGCGATCTGGTCGCGCGCGACGGCGTTCCACCACGGATTCACCTTGCCCATATCGGCGCGGCGCTCCCAGAAGATCTTTGTGATCTCGTAGGCCACGTCGTCCGACGTCGCGGCGGTGGTGTAGGCGCCGACCGGAATGCCAACCGTGTGCACGGGCTGCGTCTGCCCGGCATAGGTGCCGGCGGCGATCGTCACCGGCCCGGCACTCGGATCCTGCACCGTGACCATGTTCACCTGCTCGGGCGTCATCGACAGCAGCTTGATCGGCATCGTCGCGGCGAGTTCCTGCACGTTCGACGTGGGATGCGACGAGCCCGAGGCGAAGCCGTCGACCTGACGGTTGCGCATCGCGTTGGACGCGGCGTTGAGTTCGACTTCCGAGAAGCGCACCTGGTCGGCGATGCCGAGCTGGCGGAAGACGGCCGAAGCCTGACGCTCGGTGAACGTGCCGCGCCCGCCCGCGATGAAGCGCTTGCCGGCGAGGTCCTTCAGGTCGTTGACGCCCGCGTCGGCGCGCACGATCCAATGCATCGTGACCGGCGGCATGACGAACAGCGTGCGGATCGTGTTGTAGTCCGCGCCGTCGGTGAACGGCGCCTTCGCACCTTGCGCGTCGCGCACCATCGAGGGCGGGGCCGTGTAGATGAACCCGGCCGGACGGCGCGGCGCTTCGCGCACGTTCTGGACCGAGCCCTGGCTTTCCTCGACCGTCGCGGCGATGCGCCCGTTCGTGGCGGTGCGCAGGACTTCGGAAAGCTGGACGGTCATCACATAGTAGGACGAGCCCGACGCGGCGGATTTGAGCGTCACGCGCTGCTGGGCGTGGGCCGCGGGAACGGCGAACAGGCCGGCGGCGAGAAAGCCGGCGGCAAGAAGGCGATAATTCATCGGCGTCGATCTCCCGGAAAGCCGGATTGGAGGCCCGGCGATTTGGTGGACCGCGACTTTAGAATTTCACCGCGCGCGCTTCAACACGAACAAGCCTTGCTCGCCCAGCAGATTGGCGAAAAACCCGGGCGCGCGCAGGCCTTTGGGCCGCCCCGCCGCATCGAGCACTTGGGCGTATTCGATGTCGATGTTCAAAACGCGGCACAGATCGACGAAATCGTCGATCGTGCACAGATGCACGTTCGGCGTTTCGTACCAGGATTGATCGAGCGAATCGGTCACCGGCATCTTGCCGCCGACCAGCAGCTTCAAGCGCACATGCCAGACGCCGAAATTCGGGAAGGACACGACCGCGCGCTTGCCGATGCGCACCAGATGGCCGAGCACGGTTTTGGGGTCCCAGGTCGCTTGCAGCGTTTGCGACAGGATCGCGTAATCGAAGGCGCCGGTCGGATAGTCTTTAAGGTCCGTATCCGCGTCGCCCTGAATGACCGACAGGCCTTGCGCGACGCAGGCGTTCACGCCCGCCTGGCTCAATTCGATGCCGCGCCCGTCGACGTTTTTCTCGTGGCTGAGCCAATCCAACAACGCGCCGTCGCCGCAGCCGATATCCAGCACGCGGCTGCCCGGCTCGATCATCTCGCCGATGGTTTTGAGATCGACGCGGATCGAGGCGCGCGGGCGCGCTTGGGCGGCCGCCGACAGGAACGAAGGTTCGGTCATTTGCCGCGCAAGCCCCGCCGCTCCGCGCAGCCGTTGAGGAAGCCTTGCAGCGTGTTGTGCAGATCGGGCTCGTCCAGTAGGAACGCGTCGTGGCCCTTGTCGGACACGATCTCGACGAAGGACACGTTCGCCGCGACGGCGTTTAGCGCGTGGACCAGCGTGCGGCTTTCGGATGTCGGGAACAACCAATCCGAGGTGAAGCTGACGACGCAGAAGCGCGTCCTCGTGCCTTCGAACGCCGCGGGTAGCGAACCGCCATGCTCGGCCTGAAGGTCGAAATAATCCATCGCGCGGGTGATGTAGAGATAGGAATTCGCGTCGAACCGATCGACGAAGGTTGATCCCTGATGGCGCAGATAGGATTCGACCTGGAAATCGGCGTCGAAGCCGTAGGACAACGCCGCACGGTTCTGCAAGCGCCGGCCGAATTTCCGGTGCAGCGCCTGTTCGGACAGATACGTCACGTGCGCCGCCATGCGCGCCACCGCCAGGCCGCGATGCGGCAGCGTGCCCGCACTTAAGTAATCGCCGCCGCGCCAATCGGGATCGGCCATGATCGCTTGGCGGCCGACTTCGTGGAACGCGATGTTCTGCGCGGAGTGCCGATAGGATGTGGCGATGGGGATCGCGGCGAAGACGCGCTCGGGATAGGTCGAGACCCAATCGAGCACCTGCATCCCGCCCATCGAGCCGCCGATGACGCAGAACAGCTGCCCGATGCCGAGATGGTCGAGAAGCCGGGCCTGCGCCTGCACCATGTCGCCGATCGTGATGACCGGGAATTTCAGCCCATAAGGCTGGCCGGTCGCGGGATCGATCGATTTGGGCCCCGAGGAACCCATGCAGCCGCCCAGCACATTGGCGCAGATGATCCAGTAACGATCGGTATCGAGGATTTTGCCCGGACCGACGATCGCTTCCCACCAGCCGGGTTTGCCGGTGACGGGATGCGTATCGGCGACGAACTGATCCCCGGTCAGCGCATGGCAGACCAGGATCGCGTTCGATTTATCGGCGTTGGGCGCGCCGTAAGTGCGGTACGCGACGGTAACCGGGCCGAATTCGACGCCCGAATCGAGCTTCAACGGCCGATCGGCCGGAATCTCGAAGCGTTGGCCCGGTGAATCCGGGGCCGTCATATCGACGGCGGCGATACGTGGCGTCGCGGACAAAGGTCTTTTCCCGTGATTTGAAAGGGAACATGGCCCGGCGCGCCGTTGGATTCAAGCGTCGCCCCGAAGCGTGGAGTGTGGCATTTTCCCCGCGTCATGGAAGGAAGCGAAGACAAACTCACCGCGATCCGCCGCCAGCTCGACGCGATCGACGACAAGCTGCTCGACCTGCTGGCCGAGCGCGCGCGCAAAATGGCCGAGGTTCAGGCCGCGAAGGGCGGATCGGGCGGCGTGTTGTGCCGGCCGGGCCGCGAGATGCAGATCCTGCGGCGTTTGACCAAGCGCATCGCCGGCCCCTTGCCCGCCGATCTGGTCGTGCGCATCTGGCGCGATGTGGTGACGAGCTTCACCCGCCTGCAAGGCCCGTTCGCGATCGGCGCGTTGAACGAACCCGCTTGGCTCGCCGATCTGGCGCAGCGCCATTTCGGCCTGGGCGATCCGGTGCGCGGCGTCGATGGCGCGTCGCGCCTGTTCTCGATGCTCGCCGACGGCGCGGTGCGCATCGCCGTGTTCCCCTCGCCCGAGGATTCCGACACGCCGTGGTGGACGCGCATCGGCCGCGACGGCACGCAAGTCATCGCGCGCTTACCCATCGACGGCACCGAAACCCAGCCCGGCGGTTTGGTCGTCGGTAAGCAAGCCTTCGATCCGTCGGGCGACGACCGGCATTTGCTGATCATCGAGTTCGACGAGGCCGTGTCGCGGCCCCGAATCGCCAAGCGCTTCGCCGATGCCGGCATCGCGCTGGAACGCATCCTGGCCGAAACGTCCGACAAGTCCGGCCAATGCGTTCTGGCGGTCTGCGCGGCGGCGATCGCGGCGAACGATCCGCGCTTGGCGGCACTGGCGGGCAAGGATGCGCGCGTGCGCTTGGCGGGCGGCTACGCGCTGCCCTTGGCGCTGGCCTCGGCGGCTGGTAATACGCCGCGCGCGCGCAACAAAGGAATTCGCCGATGAGCCGTCCCGAAGCCAAGCCCGGTGTGATGAAGATTTCGCCCTATGTCGGCGGAAAATCTTCGGTGCCGGGCGGCGCCAAGCCGATTAAGCTGTCGTCCAACGAAGGGGCGCTGGGCCCGTCGCCCAAGGCGCTGGAAGCAGCCGCGAAAGCCGCCGCCGAAATGCACCGCTATCCCGATGGCGGCGCGAGCGTTATCCGTGCGGCGATCGGCAAGCGCTTCGGCCTCGATCCCGAGCGCATCGTCGTGGGTGCGGGTTCGGACGAACTGATCGCGCTGCTGGTGAAGGCCTATGCCGGCCCCGGCGACGAAGTGCTCTACAGCCAGTACGGCTTCGTCATGTACCCGATCTCGACCCATGCCGCCGGGGCAACCCCGGTGACGGCGGACGAGAAAGGCTATCGCACCGATGTGGACGCGCTGATCGCCAAGGCGGGCCCGAAGACGAAGATCTGCTTCGTCGCCAACCCGAACAACCCGACCGGCTCCTATATCTCGGCGGCCGAAATGAAGCGCCTGCGCGACGGCTTGCCGCCGCACACGCTGCTGATCGTCGATGCGGCCTATGCCGAGTTCGTGGCGCGCAACGACTACAGTGCGGGCGCCGAGCTGGTCGATGCCGGCGAGAACACGGTGATGCTGCGCACCTTCTCGAAGATTTTCGCGATGGGCGGCATGCGCCTGGGCTGGGCCTACGCGCCCGCCAACGTGATCGACGTGCTGAACCGCGTGCGCGGCCCCTTCAACGTGTCGGCGATCGCGCAAGCCGCGGGCGTGGCGGCACTGGAAGACATGGCGCACCAGGACGCTTCCCGCGCGCATAACGACAAGATGCTCGCCTGGTTCCCGGGCGAAGTCGCGAAGCTCGGTCTGACCACGCTGCCCTCGGTCGGGAATTTCGTCATGGTCGAATTCCCGAAAACCGGCAAGACGGCTTCGGCGGCGAACGACTTCCTGATGTCGCGCGCGATCATTCCGCGCATGGTGGCGAATTACGGCCTGCCGGATTTCCTGCGCATCACACTGGGCACCGAGGACGAAATGCGCAAAGTCCTCGCCGCCCTCGCCGATTTCATGAAAGCCTGATCATGGCCAAACCGATCGTCGACACGCTGGCGATTATCGGCTTCGGGCTGATCGGCTCGTCGATCGCGCGCGCCGCGCGCAAATCGGGGGCGGTCAATCGCATCGTCGCGTGCGACATTTCCGCACCCGCGCGCCGGACCATCGCCAGACTGAAACTCGCCGACGAAATCGCCGCCGATCCGGCGAAGGCGGCGGCGAAGGCCGATCTCGTCATCGTCGCCTCGCCGCTCTCGACCTATCCCAAGCTCGGCAAAGTGCTGGGCAAGGCGATGAAGAAGGGTGCCATCCTTTCGGATGTCGGCTCGGTCAAGCGCCCCGCGCTCGATGGGCTGGGCGCGAGCTTGCGCAGCGGTGTGCATCTTGTTCCGGCCCATCCCATCGCGGGCACGGAAAATTCGGGGCCGGAATCCGGCTTCGCCGAATTGTTCAAGGATCGCTGGTGCATCGTCACACCGGTGCGCGGCACGCCGAAGGACGCGGCGCAAAAGGTCGAATCGTTCTGGAAGCGCATCGGGTCGAAGACCGCGCGCATGACGCCCGCACACCATGATCGCGTGCTGGCGATCACCAGCCATGTGCCGCATCTGATCGCCTACACGATCGTGAACACGGCCAGCGACCTGGAAAGCACCTTGCGCGCCGAAGTGATCAAATACAGCGCCAGCGGCTTCCGCGATTTCACGCGCGTCGCCGCGTCGCATCCGGTGATGTGGCGCGACGTGTTCCTCGCCAACAAGGACGCCGTGCTCGAAATGATGGGCCGGCTCTACGAGGATATCGCGACGATGCAGAAGGCGATCCGCCACGACGAGGGCGCCACACTCGAACGCCTGTTCGCCAAAGCGCGCAAAATCCGTCGCTCGATCGTGCAGGCGAAACAGGCTTAAATTTTCAATACACCTACACAATAGGAAGATTATATTTCATAATAAAATCTCAAGTTATTGAGGTGCTTTCATGTCTGATCAATTTCAAAGTCCAAAGCGAAGAATTGCTCGAGCCAAGGAACACGCTCAGACGCTCAAGCGCTTACTTCAAGAATTCTCAGATTCAAAGCCATATGGTCGCGTGATCGAGTCGACGCCGAATGGGTTCGAAGAACATAAGATTAAGATATTAAAGAAAATTCCCGATGCGATTACTGATTTAACATACGAGGCAATTGAAGCGCTTAGGTCAAGCCTAGATCAGGCTATTTTTGTTGTAGCGACAGAAGCAAAGCTTGGGCGCCCTGATAAAGTTCACTTCCCTATTGCGGATGATTCAGTCGATTTCGAAAATAGTTTGAAAAGCTGGCTGAAAGAATTTCCTTCTGAATTTTTAGATTTGATGCGGCGCTTCAAGCCATACAAAGAAGGTAACAAATTGATTTGGGCACTAAATCGAGCAAGAAGGGAAAGCGTCCATCGTCTTCTCGTTCCTGTTGTTACCGCCGCAAGTCAACTGCGCATAAACTACGTAAATATTAGCTCTCCACTGCCACTAGATTTACTTGGTCCAAAATGGGACGCAAAAAAAGAAGAGATGGTGCTTATTCGAACCGGCAAAGGCTCGGATGTTAGCTACGATATCGAAATCGATCTTTTTGTAGCCTTTGGTCAAGTCGAGGGGCTTGCTGGAGAACCTGTAACGGGCGCCCTTGATGCGATAGTCCTTGATGTTGAAAGTATTGTTTCCGCGATAGAGGTCGAGGCCCGAAAGACCGGAATCGTCCAGTAATCATTCTGCTCAAGACAGGGGAAGCAGCGCTTCGGCGATCTTCGCCCATTCGGCGTCGAGCGGACCGGATTCAACCGGCTGCTTGGCGCGGCGATACCAATAGCCCGCGTTCGATAAATCGCCTTCGACGCGATGCAGATGGGCATGCACCCAATCGTGCTTCGGCTCGCCTTCGTCCTGCTGGACGAGCTTATGCGCCGCATCCCAATCGCCGCGCCCGGCGTGCCACAAGGCCTCCACCGGGCGGGTGAGGCCCGGCGGCGGCTTGTCGTTTTTCAACGTCGCGCGGAAGGCGGCCAGATCCATCTTATTTCTCCGTCACCCCGGACCAGCCGGCGCATTCGCGCCGGCGCCGATCCGGAGTCTAGGCTCCCAAATAGATCCCGGCTCTCGCTTACGCTCGGCCGGGATGACGGCGATGCTCAACCCTGCTTGGCGATCGCCTGGAAGGCGCCCAACGCCGCCATGTTGACGATGTCGCCGACCGAAGCACCGACCTGCGCGATCTGGGCGGGCGAGGCCAAGCCCACCAGGATCGGGCCGACGACCGTGCCGCCCGCCAGCATCTGCACCAGTTTCGACGAGATGTTCGCCGAATGCAGGCCCGGCATGACCAACACGTTGGCGGGGCCGGTCAGGCGCGCGAAGGGATAAAGGTTCTTCATCAGATCGTAGTCGAGCGCCACTTCGGGGCTCATATCGCCGTCGAACTCGAAATCGATCTCGCGCCCGCCGTCGTGCATGCGCTCCAATTCCTGCACCGCTTCGCGCACCTGGGACGCCTTCTCGCGCACCGGGTTGCCGAAATTGGAGAACGAGGTGAGCGCCACGCGCGGCTCGTGACCGAGCTTGCGCGCCGCCGCCGCCGCCGCGATGGCGATTTCGGCCATGTCGCGCGCGTTGGGCAGTTCCGTCACCGTCGTGTCGGCGACGAAGACGGTGCGTTCCTTGGTCATCATCACGGTGAGGCCGATGAAGCGCTTGCCCTTCTCGGCGTCGATCACGCGGGTGATGTCCTCCAGCGCTTGGTAGTAGGAGCGCGTCGTGCCCGTCACCATCGCGTCGGCGTCGCCCGTCGCGACCATCAGCGCCGCGAACACGTTGCGGTCCTGATTGACCAGACGCTGACAATCGCGATGCAGCGAGCCGTGGCGGCGCAGGCGCGCATAGAGATAATCGGCGTAGCGCTTGTTGTCCTTCGACAGGCGCGCGTTATGCACTTCGAGGCCGAGCTGCGACGCCGACTGGTTGATATGGGCGTTGCGCATCGCCTCGGCCACGCGATCTTCGCGGCCGATCAGAACCGGCGTGCCGTAGCCCGAATTGCGGAAGGCGATCGCCGCACGGATCGTCTTTTCCTCCTCGCCCTCGGCGAAGACGACGCGCTTGGGGTTCGCCTTCACCGTTTCGAAGATGCGGTCGAGCATCGCGCCCGCGGGATCGCGGCGCAGCTGCAACGCGTGGCGATAGGCTTCCATATCCGCGATGGGTTTGCGCGCGACACCCGAATCCATCGCCGCCTTGGCGACAGCGGCGGGCACGACCGAAATCAAACGCGGATCGAAGGGCACGGGGATGATGTATTCGGGCCCGTATTGCAGCTTGCGGCCGGCATAGGCGGCGTCGAGCCCGTCGGGCACATCTTCGCGCGCCAAGGCGGCGATCGCGTGGGCGGCGGCGATCTTCATTTCCTCGTTGATCGTGCGCGCGCGCACGTCCAACGCGCCGCGGAAGATGAACGGGAAGCCGAGCACGTTGTTGACCTGGTTCGGGTAGTCCGAACGGCCGGTCGCGATGATCACGTCGGCGCGCGCTTCCTTCGCCTCCTCCGGCGTGATTTCGGGATCGGGATTCGCCATCGCGAAGATGATCGGCTGCGCGGCCATCGAGCGGACCATCGCCTTGTCGACGGCGCCCTTGACCGACAGGCCGAAAAACACGTCGGCACCTTCCATCGCTTCCTTCAGCGTGCGCGCCTTGGTCGGGGCCGCATGCGCCGATTTCCATTGGTTCATGGAATCGGTGCGGCCCTGGTAGATGACGCCCTTGGTGTCGCACAAGATCACGTTCTCGTGCTTCATGCCCATCGCTTTGACCAGTTCGGCGCAAGCGATACCCGCCGATCCCGCCCCGTTGATGACCATCTTGGTCGTCGCGATGTTGCGGCCGGTGAGTTCCAGCGCGTTGATCAACCCGGCGGCGGCGACGATGGCCGTGCCGTGCTGGTCGTCGTGGAACACCGGAATGTCGAGCAACTCGCGCAGGCGCTGCTCGATGACGAAGCATTCGGGCGCTTTGATGTCTTCGAGATTGATGCCGCCGAAGGTGACGCCCAGATAGCGCACGCAATTGACGAATTGGTCGACGTCCTTCGTATCGACTTCGAGGTCGATCGAGTCGACGTCGGCGAAACGTTTGAACAGAACGGCCTTGCCTTCCATCACCGGCTTGCCGCCCAAAGCGCCCAGATCGCCGAGCCCCAGCACCGCCGTGCCGTTGGAGATGACGGCGACGAGATTGCCTTTCGACGTGTAGTCGTAGGCCGCGTCGGGGTTCTTCGCGATATGCAGGCAGGGCCACGCCACGCCGGGCGAATAAGCGAGCGACAGATCGCGCGCGGTCGTCAGCGGCTTCGTCGCGACGACTTCGATCTTGCCGGCCTTGCCGCCTTGCTGATGGAAGAGCAGCGCGTCCTGTTCGGTGACGGGCGCGGAATGGGAGGTCATGTTCGGCTTCGCCTTTATGCTGAATACGCGTTTCCAGACCGGGCCGGCGCAAGATGCGCGACCTCGTTATAACGCTATGGTACGTGTATCGAGCCCGCGCCGTCAAAAACTCGGCGCAGAATTCAAATGCTGCATTGCACGCGGTGCTGCCTAAATTATTCTCACTTCTGACATGACCGATACCAACACAGCTCCACCCCGCGAAACAGATGCCGCCGTCACCCCGATGATGGCGCAGTACCTGGAATTGAAACGCCAATATCCGAACGCCTTGCTGTTCTATCGGATGGGCGATTTCTACGAGATGTTCTTCGACGACGCTGTTGCAGCTGCGAAGGCGCTCGATCTGACATTGACCAAGCGCGGCCTGCATCTGGGACAGGAGATCCCGATGTGCGGCGTACCCTGGCATGCGCACGAGGCGTATCTCGCCCGGCTGATCCGCCAGGGTTTCCGCGTGGCGATCTGCGAGCAGATGGAAGCGCCCGAGGAAGCCAAGAAGCGCGGCGCCAAAAGCGTGGTGAAGCGCGATGTGGTGCGCTTGGTGACACCCGGCACGCTGGTCGAAGACACGCTGCTCGACGCGCGATCCAACAATTATCTCGCTTGCCTCGCCGAAGCGGCCGGGGCGATGGGCCTTGCATGGCTCGACATGTCGACCGGCGATTTCCGCGTGCAGAGCGTTTCCGCCGCCGGCTTGGGGGCGGCGTTGGCGCGCGTCGCGCCCGGCGAGTTGCTGCTGTCGGAACGCTTGGCCGGCGCCGCCGATCTGGCGGGCGCCATTGAACCGTTCAAGGCGCTGCTGACACCGCTGCCATCGGCGCGGTTCGATTCCGAAAACGGCCGCCGCCGGTTGGAAGTGCTTTACGGCGTGAAGTCGCTCGACGGGTTCGGCAATTTCGGTCGCGCGGAAATCGCCGCCGCCGGATCGCTGGTCGACTATGTCGAGCTGACGCAGAAGGGCCGCTTGCCGCGTTTGACGCCGCCCGCACGCAACGCCGAAAGCGGCACGATGGAGATCGATCCCGCGACGCGGCGATCGTTGGAGCTCACCGAAACCCAAAGCGGCGAAAAGCGCGGCTCGCTGCTCGCGACCATCGATCGCACCAAAACGCCCGCCGGCGCGCGCTTGCTGGCGCAGCGTTTGGGGGCACCCTTGACCGACGCGGCCGCCATTGCGGCACGGCTCGACATGGTCGGGTTCTTCGTTGCCGCGTCGCGCGCGCGCGACGCGCTGCGCGACACGCTAGCCGGTTTCCCCGATCTCGAACGCGCGTTGCAGCGTTTGGCGTTGGGGCGCGGCGGTCCGCGCGATCTTTCCGGCATCGGCCTGGGCTTGCGCAAGCTGCCGCAAGTGCGCGCGGAGCTTCGCGGCCATGCGGGCGACGTGACGCTGCCCGCCGGCATCGCCCAAGCGCTCGACGATTTGGGCGAGCATGGCGAACTCGCCGATACGTTGACGCGCGCGCTGGCCGCCGATCTGCCGCTCGATGCGCGCGACGGCGGGTTCATCGCCAAGGGCTATGCGCCCGAGCTCGACACGCTGATCGAAGCGCGCGACGAAGGACGGCGCCTGATCGCCGGGCTGCAGCAGAAATACGCCGACGAGACGAAAATCTCGGCGTTGAAGATCAAGCACAACAACGTCATCGGCTATTACGTCGAAGTGAACGCCCAGCACGGCGAGAAGTTGCTGAAGCCGGGCGGCGATTTCATCCATCGCCAGACGATGGCGGGCGCGGTGCGCTTCACCACCGTCGAGTTGTCGGAACTCGAATCGCGCATCTCCGGTGCGCGCGACAAAGCGCTGGCCGTCGAACTCGAACTCTTCGCCACGCTGGTGCGCGACGTGGTGGCGAAAGCGGTGGAGATCGCGCGCGCGGCGCAAGCGCTGGCGGCCCTCGATGTCGCCGCCGCGAGTGCCGATCTCGCCGTCGATGGCGATTGGTCGCGCCCCGTCGTTGATGCGTCGCGCGTGTTCGAGATCGAAGGCGGGCGCCATCCGGTGGTTGAAGCGGCGCTGAAAGCGCGCGGCGATGCGGGCTTCGTGGCGAACGACTGCACGCTCGACGCCGAAGGCGGGCAATTTGTTTGGTTGGTTACGGGTCCGAACATGGCCGGTAAATCGACCTTCCTGCGCCAGAACGCGTTGATCGCGGTGCTCGCGCAAGCCGGGCTTTACGTGCCCGCCAAGCGCGCGCGGATCGGCGCCGTCGATCGCCTGTTCAGCCGCGTCGGTGCGGCCGACGATCTCGCGCGCGGGCGCTCGACCTTCATGGTCGAAATGGTGGAGACGGCCGCGATCCTCAATCTCGCGGGACCGCGGGCGCTGGTCATCCTCGACGAGATCGGGCGCGGTACCGCCACCTGGGACGGTCTGTCGATCGCGTGGGCGTGCGTGGAACATCTTCACGCGGCCAACAGAGCCCGCGCGTTGTTCGCCACGCATTATCACGAGTTGACCGCGCTCGCCGCCAAGCTGCCCGGCCTTTCCTGCCGCACGATGCGCGTCAAGGAATGGAAGGGCGACGTCGTGTTCCTGCACGAAGTCGGTGCGGGCACGGCCGATCGTTCCTACGGCATCCATGTCGCGAAGCTGGCGGGCTTGCCGGCGGCGGCCGTAACGCGCGCCGAGGAAGTCTTGAAGGCGCTGGAAGGCGGGGCGGAGGCGCAGAACCTCGCCAAGCTCGCCGACGATCTGCCGCTGTTCGCCGCCCCGCAGCCCAAAGGCGGCTTGCCCAAACACGCGGGCAATCCCGAACTGGAAGCCGCGATCGACGCGTTGCTGCCCGACGAACTTACGCCCAAACAAGCGCTCGAAGCGCTTTATGAAATCAAAAAACTCCGCGCAAAGGAAACGCCATGACCGACAAAGTCGCTCTTCTCACCGGTGCGGGCAAAGGCATGGGCGGGGCGTGCGCGCGCGAACTCGCCGCGCGCGGCTGGAAGGTCGCTTTGCTCTCGCCGTCGGGCAATGCCGAGAAGCTGGCCGCCGAACTCGGCGGGATCGGCATCACCGGATCGGTCGTCGAGACGGCCGATCTGCAACGCCTGACCGACGCGGCGATGAACAAATGGGGCCGCATCGACGGCGTGGTCACGTCGACCGGCCATCCGCCCAAGGGCGATCTTCTGTCGCTCGACGACGATGCGTGGAAGAAGGGCCTCGACCTCGTCATCCTCGACGTCGTGCGTCTGGCGCGCATCGTGACCCCGATCATGGAGAAGCAAGGCAAGGGGGCGTGGGTCAATATCTCGACCTTCGCGGCGTTCGAGCCCGATCTGGTGTTCCCGATTTCCTGCACGCTGCGCGCCGGGCTTGGCGCCTTCGCCAAGCTCTACGCCGATCGCTACGCCAAGGCGGGCATCCGGATGAACAACCTTCTGCCCGGCTTCATCGACTCGCTGCCCGTGAAGGAAGCGCTGCTGCCGAAAATCCCGATGGGCCGATACGGTAGCACGGCGGAAATCGCGAAAACCGCCGCGTTTTTGCTGTCCGACGATGCGGGCTACATCACCGGCCAAAATTTGCGCGTCGACGGCGGCATTACAAGGTCCGTGTGATGCGCTTCGTCGTTCTCGCCCTGATACTGATCGCGTCGCCGCTGGCGGCGCAAACGCGCTGCGGCGAGATCGTGACGATCGATCCGCCGTCGGGCGGCACATTCGCGCTGTCGGTCGCCGCACCCGAGTCGAAGCCGAGTGCCGTGCTGATCCTGCTGCCCGGCGGCAATGGCATGCCGGAACTCGACGCGAATGGCTGCGCCAAGGAATTGCGCGGCAATTCGCTGATCCGCGCGATTCCGGAATTCAACAAGGGCGGCATGGCAACCGCGTTGGCCGATTCACCCGCCGAATGGCGCGGGCGCGACGGGCTGGCGGGGTTCCGCGTCGAAGCCGCGCATGCGCAGGCTTTGGGTGTGGCCGTCGCCGAAATGCGCAAACGCTTCGCTGTACCCGTGTGGCTCGTGGGCACAAGCCGAGGTGCGATTTCCGCCGCCAACGCCGCCAGCCGGTTGGACGGCGACGCGAAACCCGATGGCGTGGTCATCACCTCGCCCGTCAGCGCGGGTGCGCGCGGCAATCTGCCCTGGGTGGCGCATGACGTGTTCATGTTTGCGCTGGATCGAATTTCGATTCCGCTGTTGGTCCTCGGCCACGCGAAGGATACGTGCTTGCGCTCGCCGCCCGCCAACGTGCCGCGCATCGCGGACAAGGCGACCGCGTCGCCGCGCCGCCAAGCCGCGATCATGGACGGTGGGCCGGGATCGAGCGCGAAGCCGGGCGATCTGGCGGCGTGCGAAGGCCGCCAGCCGCACGGCTTCCTCGATCAGGAATCCGAAATGGCCGCCGGGATTTTGCGCTTCGTCGGCGGCGGGCGTTTTTAGCGAACGCCGAGCAATTCGACGTCGAATACCAGCACGGCATTCGGCGGGATCACGTTGCCCGCCCCGCGCGCGCCATAGCCCAGATCGGCCGGGATGATCAGCGTGCGCTGCCCGCCTGGCTTCATCGACGCCACACCTTCGTCCCAGCCGCGAATGACACGGCCCATGCCGAGCGGGAATTCGAAGGGCTGGCCGCGATCGCGCGAGGAATCGAATTTGCGGCCGCGCTTGCCGTCTTCCAGCAGCCAGCCGGTGTAATGCACGCGCACCGTTTGGCCGGAAGTCGGCGAATCGCCCGCCCCTTCTTTGACGTCGATGATGCCGAGACCCGAGCGCGTGCGCTTGGCGGTCGAAAGATCGGAGGTTTGCGCGTCGGCTTCGTCGGACATCGGGATCACCAAAGCAAGGCCGAGTGCGAGTGCCGCACGGCGGGGGAGAAGATGTGTCATGGGCAGGCTTTTATCAGGGGGCGGGCAGATCGACAACGCGCCGCTCGCCATTGTCGTCCGCGAATGTGATCCGCACGATCCCGCCGCCGCGCCGATAATTTTCCGGCAGATCGATCAACGCGGTCGAGCGGATCAAACGCGGCCGGCGATCCTGGCCCAGGGGGACACGAAAACTCATTCCCAGATCGATGCCCGACGACGAACCGCCCGACGCCCCCACGCCCACACCGGGGCGTTCCTCGCGCAACGGCAGCGGGCGGATCACGTCGATCTTGCGTGCGGGAATGGGTTCCACATTATCCGGCCGCAATTCCGCCGCGACGATGGGCGAAGCGTCGTCGGCCTGGATTTCAAGTACGCGCCCGTCTTGCGACAGCCCGGCCCGTAACGCGGGCGCGCTGGGCGGGGCCGGGTGACAGGAAACCAGAACCACGCTTGCCAGGAATACCGCCCATCCGTGCCGCAATTTGGTCTCCATTCCGTTCGACCCGGTCATTATACTGAAAGTCATGGACGAATCTTCGCCCCGTGACGACGTCGCCAATCAGCGCGCGATCATCGACCGCCGCGCCATCGACGGCGAATTGCGCGCCCTTGCCGAAGCGCATAAGGGCCCGGCGGAGAAATTGCGCCCCGTCGCCATCGAAAAGCTGAAAGCCGTCCTGGCCGCCGGCCGCACGGAGATTCGCCGCCGCTTCGAAATGAAGCAAGGTGCGGCGGGCAGCGCCAACGGCGCGCAGACCGTGCGCGCGGGCGCTTTCCTGATCGATCAGATCGTGCGTCTCGTCTACGACTTCGCCGATCGCCATATCTATCCGGCGTCGAACCCGACCGCGGGCGAGCGTTTGTCGATCGCCGCCGTCGGCGGCTATGGCCGCGCGGAAATGGCGCCGCAATCGGATATCGATCTGTTGTTCGTGCGGCCCTACAAATCGAGCCCGCGCACCGAGCAGATGGTGGAGTGGACGCTCTACGCGCTGTGGGATCTCGGCCTCAAAGTCGGCCATGCGACGCGCTCGGTGGAGGAATGCATCCGCCTGGCGCGCGAGGACATGACCATCCGCACCACGATGCTGGAAAGCCGGTATCTGTGGGGCGACGACAAGCCGTTCCTCGACGTGAAGAAGCGCTTCTACGCCGAAGTCGCGAAGGGCACGGGGGCCGAGTTCGTCGAAGCCAAGCTCGCCGAGCGCAACAAGCGCCACCAGCGCATGGGCGATTCGCGCTACGTGCTGGAGCCCAACGTCAAGGACGGCAAAGGCGGCTTGCGCGACCTGCACACGCTGTTTTGGATCGGCAAATATCTGCACCGCGTCGAAACGGTCGCCGATCTGGTGCTGAAGGGCGTGTTCACCGCCGAGGAAGCCGCGCGCTTCGCCAAGTGCCAGGAATTCCTGTGGAGCGTGCGCTGCCATCTGCACTATCTCGCGGGGCGGCCGGAGGATCGGCTGACCTTCGACGTGCAGACCGAAATCAGCGAGCGCATGGGCTACACCGACCGGCCGGGTACACGCGGCGTCGAGCGCTTCATGAAACACTACTTCCTAATCGCGAAGGAGGTCGGCGACCTCACGCGCATTTTCTGCGCGGCGCTGGAAATCGAGGAAGGCAAGAAGACCAAGTTCGACGTCGGCAAGCTGTTCGCGCGCACGCCCAAGCCCAAGCAGATCGGCGACGGGCGCTTCGCCATCGAAAGCGGGCGCTTGACGCTGGCCAAGCCCGACGCCTTCGTGAAGGACCCGGTCAATTTCATCCGCATTTTCCGGGTGGCCCAGCTCAACGAGCTGGACATCCATCCTTACGCGCTGCGCCAGATGCGCCAGGGCTTGCGCGGCGTCGACGCGAAATTGCGCAACGATGCCGACGCCAACGCCCTATTCCTGGAAATCCTGACCGATCCGAACGCGGAAACGGCGCTGCGCCGGATGAACGAAGCGGGCGTGTTCGGGCGTTTCATTCCCGATTTCGGCCGCGTCGTCGCGCAGATGCAGCACGACATGTACCATGTGTACACGGTCGACGAGCACACGATCTTCGCCATCGGCATTCTGCATCGCATCGAAAAAGGCGAGTTGACCGCCGATCATCCGCGCGCCAGCGAAGTGATCCGCCAAGTGCAGTCGCGCCGCGCGTTGTATTTCGCGCTGCTGCTGCACGACATCGCCAAGGGCCGCGGCGGCGACCATTCGGAAATCGGCGCGGAAATCGCGCTGAAGCTGGGGCCGCGCGTCGGATTGACGCCGGAGGAAACCGAAACCGTATCGTGGCTGGTGCGCTATCACCTCGCCATGTCGGCGACGGCGTTCAAGCGCGACATCCAGGACCCGCAAACGATCCGCGCCTTCGCCGAATTGGTGCAAAGCCCCGAGCGCTTGCGTCTGCTGCTGTGCCTGACGGTCGCGGATATCCGTGCGGTCGGCCCCGGCGTGTGGAACACCTGGAAGGCCACGTTGCTGCGCGATCTTTACGACCGCACGGTCGAAGCTTTGGCCGGCGCCTATTCGGAAGAAGGCACGATGAAGCGCGTCGCGATCGCGCAAGCGCGCCTCAAGGACGAGCTCGTCGATTGGAACGAAGCCGATATGGCTTGGTTCGCGGGGCTGGGCTATCCCGCCTATTGGCTGTCGCTCGATCCCACGACCCAGGCGCGCCATGCGCGTTTCGTGCGCGAGGCGGAGCGCGCCTCGCTGCCGCTCGCCATCGATACGCGCATCGACCGCAAGCGCACGGTGACCGAGATCACGATCTATACGCTCGACCATCCCGGCTTGTTCGCGCGCATCGCGGGTGCGATGGCGCTGTCGGGCGCGAATATCGTCGGCGCGCAGATCTTCACGCTATCGAACGGCATGGCGCTCGACTCCTTCTCGATCCAGGAATCGGCCAACGATCCCGACGGCGTGCCCGCCGCCTTCGACCGGCCCGAGAAACTCGCGCGCCTCGCGACGCAAATCGAGCACGCGCTGGGCGGGCGTTTGCGCGTGAAGGAAATGCTGGCCAAGCGCCCGGCGATCCCCAGCCGTACGCGCGTGTTCACCGTGCCGCCGCGCGTGATCATCGACAATCAGGCGTCCAAGCATCACACGCTGATCGAGGTGAACGGCCGCGATCGAATCGGCTTCCTTTACGACATCGCGTCGACGCTGACGACGCTGGGCCTATCGACCGCGACCGCCAAGATCATGACCTATGGCGAGCGCGCGGTTGACGTCTTCTACGTGAAGGACGTGTTCGGCCATAAGATCGAGGACGAAACGAAGCTGGAGCGCATCCGCAAGGCGCTGATCGAGGTGTTGTCGGCCAACGGCGAGGAAACCCCCAAGCCGCGCAACAAACGCGCCGAAGCGGCCGAATAGAATGGCCTTGCTGCGCGCGACCGCGACGGTCGGTTCCTATACGATGGCGAGCCGCGTGCTCGGCTTCGTGCGCGATATGGCGACCGCCGCGTTCCTCGGCGCAGGGCCGATCGCCGACGCGTTTTTCGTCGCGTTCAAATTCCCGAATTTCTTCCGCCGCCTGTTCGCCGAGGGCGCCTTCGCCGCGGCGTTCGTGCCGATGTTCGCCGGAACCGTCGCCCAGCACGGCAAGCAAGCCGCCAAGGAATTCGCCGAAAGCGCGATGGCCGTGCTGCTCGCCGTGTTGTTCGCGCTGGTCGTGGCGGCGGAATTCGCGATGCCCTGGGTCGTGTCGGTCATCGCGCCCGGTTTCGCGGACGAGCCGCAGCGTTACGCGCTGGCCGTCGATTTCACGCGGATCACCTTTCCCTATCTGCTGTTCATCTCGCTGGTCGCCTTGCAGGGCGGCGTGTTGAACTCGCTCGACCGCTTCGCCGCCGTCGCGGCCACGCCGATCCTTTTGAACCTGTGCCTGATCGGCGCGATCTTTGGGCTGACGCCCTTTATGCCGTCAGCGGGGCATGCGTTGTCGTGGGGGGTGGCGCTGGCCGGCCTCGCACAATTCCTGTTCCTCGCCTGGGCCTGCGGGCGCGAAGGCATGGGCTTGCGTTTGCGTCTGCCCAAACTCTCGCCCGATACGCGCGCCTTGATGACGCGCATGGCGCCGGTAGCACTGGGCTCGGGCGCGGCACAGATCAATCTGGTGATCGACGTGATGCTCGCCTCGCTGCTCGCGGCGGGCTCGATCTCGTGGCTTTATTACGCCGACCGCGTTTACGAACTTCCGCTGGCGGTCATCGGCATCGCCATCGGCACGGCGTTGCTGCCGCTGCAATCGCGCCAGGTGCGTTTGGGCGACGAGGAAGGGGCGCGCACGACCCTCAACCGCGCGATCGAGGCGGCAAGCCTCCTCACCTTACCCGCCACCGCCGCTTTGGTGGTGCTGGCCGAACCGATCGTGTCGGTCTTGTTCCTGCGCGGGGCCTTCACCGGCGCCGACGTATCGGGCACGTCCGCCGCCCTGGTCGCCTATACGGTCGGGCTGCCCGCTTATGTCGCGGTCAAGGTCCTGACGCCCAATTTCTATGCCCGGCACGACACCAAATCGCCGGTCAAAATCGCGGTCGCCTGCGTGATCTTCAACACGATCTGCGGTGTCACGCTGATGCAGGTCGTCGGCCATGTCGGCCTGGCGCTGGCGACCGCCCTGGCCGCGATCCTCAATGCCGGCGCCTTGGCCTGGATGCTGCGCCGCGCGGGCCATTTCGCGCCCGATGCGCGGCTCAAATCCCGCCTGCCGCGCCAATTGGCCGCCACGGCGATGATGGCGCTGATCCTGTCGGCGGGGTTGCGCTTCGCCGAGCCCTTCCTGGCGGTGCATGGGCTGCGTTACGTGGCGCTGGCCGCCCTGATCGCGCTGGGGCTGGCCGCCTATGGCGCCGCCGCGCTGATTTTGGGGGCGGCGCGCCCCGCCGACCTCAAATCCTTCGCGCGCGGTTGACCGGACGCGGCGGGGACGCGATAAACCCCGCGTCATGAACCGCATCTTCTCGGGCATCCAGCCCACCGGCAACCTGCATCTCGGCAATTATCTCGGCGCCATCCGCAATTGGGTGAAGCTGCAGAAGGATTACGAGTGCATCTTCTGCATCGTCGACCTGCACGCGATCACCATGCCGCAGGACCCGGTCGAATTGCGCAAGGCGACGCGCGAAGTGACCGCGGCCTATATCGCCTGCGGCATCGATCCCGAAGCGTGCACGATCTTCAACCAGTCGACCGTGTCGGCGCATGCCGAGCTTTCCTGGGTGCTGGGCTGCATGACGCCGCTGGGCTGGCTGAACCGCATGACCCAGTTCAAGGACAAGGCGGGCAAGCATCGCGACAACGCGGGCCTGGGGCTTTACGCCTATCCCGTGCTGATGGCCGCCGACATCCTGGCCTATAAGGCGACGCACGTGCCGGTGGGCGAGGACCAGAAGCAGCATCTGGAACTGGCGCGCGATATCGCGGGGGCGTTCAATTCGCGCTACGGCGTCGAATTCTTCCCGCAGCCCGAGCCGCAGATTTTCGGCGCCGCCACGCGCGTCATGTCGCTGCGCGACGGCACCAAGAAGATGAGCAAGTCGGAGGAATCCGACCAAAGCCGCATCAACCTGACCGACACGCCCGACCTGATCGCGCAAAAGATCAAGCGCGCCAAGACCGATCCGCTGCCCTTGCCCGCGACGGTCGAGGAATTGGCGACGCGCCCCGAAGCCGACAATCTGCTGGGGATCTACGCGGCGTTGACCGACAAATCCCTGGAAGCCGTCGTGGCGGAATTCGCCGGCGCGCAATTTTCGGTGTTCAAGGGCGCCTTGTCGGATGTCGCGGTCGCGGTGCTGTCGCCGATCACGGCGGAAATGAACCGGATGATGGCCGATCCCGGCAGCATCGACGCGGTCCTGCGCCGGGGGGCGGAGCGTGCCGGCGACATGGCCGCCACGCATCTGCGGCAGGTCTACGACATCGTCGGCTTCCTGCGGCCGTAAAACCGCGACCTATTCCCGCACGGCAACGGGATATAACCGGCGCGTCACTTGCCCCGTGAACGTCCCTGGCCCAATATCGGGCCGGGGTTCGTTGCGCGTTGCAAATTTATCTACCTATCGCCGAAGCGTCGATCGACATCTTCCTGCTGCTGCTGCTGGGCGGCGGCGTGGGATTCCTGTCGGGTCTGTTCGGCGTGGGCGGCGGCTTCCTGATGACGCCGCTGCTGATCTTCATCGGCATTCCGCCCGCCGTCGCCGTGGGCTCGGGGGCGGCGCAGAACATCGCCTCGTCGGTGTCCGGCGTCATCGCGCATATGCGCAAGGGCAACGTCGATTTCCGGATGGGCGGCGTGTTGCTGGGCGGCGGTATCGTCGGCTCGACGCTGGGCGTGCAGATCTTCGCGCTGTTGCGCAGTTCGGGCCAGGTCGAGTTCTTCATCTCCATCGCCTATGTCGTGGTGCTCGGCATCGTCGGCGGGTTGATGCTGATCGAGACGATCAACACGCTGCGCAAACGCTGGCAGAACAAACGCAGCGGCGCCGCACCCGTGCGCCGCAAGCTGCACGAACATATTTGGCTGCACGGCCTGCCGCTGAAAATGCGCTTCCCGCATTCGAAGCTCTATATCAGCGCGCTCGCCCCGTTCGGCATCGGCGCCATCGTCGGCGTATTGTCGGCGCTGTTGGGCGTGGGCGGCGGCTTCATCATGGTGCCGGCGATGATCTATCTGCTGGGCATGCCGACTGTCGTGGTCATCGGCACGTCGCTGTTCCAGATCATCTTCGTGTCGGCCAACGTCACCTATCTGCAAGCCTGGCAGGTGCAGACGGTCGATATCGCGCTAGCCGTGCTGCTGCTGGTCGGCGGCGTGACCGGCGCGCAATTCGGCGCGCGCTTCGGCGCCAAGCTGCGCGGCGAATCGCTGCGCGGATTGCTGGCGCTGATCGTGCTGGCGGTCGCGATCAAGCTGTTCGTCGATCTGGTGATCCCGCCCGAGGATATCTATTCGATCGTCGTGCGCACGGCGGAGACGCCGGAGCCATGAAGCGCATTTTTCTCCTGCTCGGGCTTCTGTTCGCGGTCGCAATCCCGCAGCAAGCGCGCGCGCAAGCGCTGGTCGCCGATTTGTCGAGCCATCTGATCGCGATCACGGCGGGTTTCGCGGGCACCGAGTTGTTGCTGTTCGGCGCCACCGAAGGCGAAGGCGACGTGGTGGTGCTGATACGCGGGCCCGACAGTGACGTCGCCGTGCGCCGCAAGGCGCGCGTCGCGGGCATTTGGATCAACACCGAGACGCTGAGCTTCGCCAACGTGCCGAGCTATTACCGCGTGGCGTCGTCCAAACCCTTGGACGAGATCGTCACACCCGCCTTGCGCCAGCGCCATCAGATCGGCAGCGATTTCCTGCGTCTGACTCCGTCGCGCGACGCGGATGCGATCGCGCTCGCCGCGTTCCGCGCCGGATTGTTGCGCAACAAGGAAAAGCTGGAGCTTTACGATCCCGAGCCCGGCCGCGTGACCTTCCTGGGATCGCGCCTGTTCCGCACGCGCATCGTGTTCCCCGCCAACGTGCCCACCGGCGCCTATTCGATCGAAGTGCTGCTGGTGCAGAACGGCCAGGTGATCGCCGCGCAATCGACGCCGATGTTCGTCAGCAAGATCGGCGTGGGCGCCGAAATCTACGATTTCGCCCATGTCCACGCGGCATGGTATGGTTTGATCGCGATCCTGATCGCGGTCTTCGCCGGCTGGTCGGCCGGCCTTATCTTCCGCAAGTCGTGAGTTCACGCCAGGAGACATCCCGATGCCAAATCGCACGCCGCAAGCGCAGCGCGTCTTTCTGGTCGTGGTCGACGAAAGCCCGGAGCTGAAAATCGCGCTGCGCTTCGCCTGCAATCGCGCGCGCCATGTCGGCGGACGCGTGGCGATGTTGTACGTGACCGAACCCGCCGAAGGCGGCGAGTGGATGGGTGTGGGCGAATTGATGCGCGAAGAACGCCGCCAAGCCGCCGAAACCAAGCTCGCCGAATTGTCGACCGTCGTGCACGAGATGTCGGGCGAAACGCCGATGCTTTATGTGCGCGAGGGCGACGCGCGCGAAGCCTTGCTCGCCTTGCTCGACGAAGAACCCGCGATCTCGATTCTGGTGCTGGGGGCGGGCACGGGGCGCGGCGGGCCCGGCCCGCTGGTCACCGAACTTGCGGGCAAATACGCGGGCCAATTGCGCGTGCCGCTGACGATCGTCCCCGGCAGCCTGACCGACGACGATATCGACGCGATTTCCTAGGCCGCGTCGGGCACCGCTTCCGGCGCGAAGACTTCGCGAGTCCCCGAAAGCCCCTTCATCGGGAAGCGGCCGATCGACACGAGCTTCTCGGTGCCTAGGGCCGCGAATTCCTCCGACACGACCAGCGGCAGATCGACCTTCTTGGCGACACCTTCCAGGCGCGAGGCGAGATTGACCGCCGGGCCGATGGCGGTGAAATCCAGCCGGTCATGCGCGCCGATATTGCCGTAATAGATTTCGCCGACATGCAAAGCCGCGACCGCGCGCAGCTTGCCCGCGTCGGGAAAATCGAGACGGCGCACGCAAGCGAGCGCGTCGCGCGCCGCCGCCATCGCGTCGCGCGCGGCCTGGCGGGCAAGTTCGATATCCGCGATCGGGAAGATCGCCAGCATGCCGTCGCCGACGAATTTCAGCACTTCGCCGCGATGGGCATGAACCGCCCCCACCTGCACTTCGAACCACGCGTTCAGGATTTCGATGGTGCGCGTTTCGGGCAAACTGTCCGCCAGCGCCGTGAAGCCGCGCATATCGGTCGCCAGAATGGCCGCATGGATCGATTCGCCCGTCCCGCGCGCGACCTCGCCCTTCAGCACCTTCGTGCCGGTATGACGGCCGAGATAGATCGCCAGCAGATCCTGCGCGATACGCCGTTCGGTGACCAGCGCCAGCGGCCCTTCCAGCGACGTGAACGCCGCGCGAATCGCCGCGATGTCGCTGGCGGTGAACCCGCCCGGACGCTTGGTCGCCACATTGCCGACCTGGAAGCGGCGGTCGTTGGTGGCCCCCAACATGCCGCCCAGCGCGATCGGCAGGGCGAAATAATCCGTGTAACCCTGGGCGCGCAGATCTTCGATGATGGGGAACGGCGTGTCGTTCGAGCCTTCGATTTTCACCCGGATGGTTTCGCCGCGTTCGACGATCGCCGGGAACGGGCTGCTGCGATAGACGTCGCTTTTGGTGACGTCATGCTCGATCAGCACTTCCTCCGCCACGCCGGATTCCTGCCACCAGCGAATGCCGTAGCCGCCGAATTGCGGATGCAGCAGGGCGACCGACAGCGCCATGCGGTCGATCGGCAGGCCGGCGGCGACCATCCGCCAGGCGAAACCGTCGAGCAGCTTGATCGGCGAGCCCACCGCATAGGCCTTGCCATGGGTCCAGCCGAGCAATCCGGCAAGGTCTTTGACCTTGGGCCGCTGGGCTTCCGGACGGGTGAAACGGCGGCGTTGAAGCACGCCCGCCGGCGCATTTCGCAACTGCAAAAGCGAATTCATGTTTTTATTTCAAACCTTTACAGTACGTTTCCTTTTCGGGGTTGACCGCTCGGGTATTCATCGCCATTTAAATCCCACTCGGCCCACCCCGGTCGGCCAGGGCCCCCAACGGCGCGGAGTCGCGTATTGGACCCGCCTCGTTTGCCCGACTAATTTGGGAGTGTTCGACATGTTCATCCAGACCGAAACGACGCCAAACCCGGCGACTCTGAAATTTCTGCCCGGCCGCGACGTGCTTGGCCAAGGGGCGGCCGATTTCAAAACCGCCGACGACGCGGCCCAGCGCTCGCCGCTCGCCAGCAAGCTTTTCGGCGTCGATGGCGTGACGGGCGTGTTCCTGGGGGGCGACTTCGTAACGGTCACGAAGGCGGATGACAAGGATTGGCATCTGCTGAAGCCGTCGCTGCTGGGCGCCATCATGGAGCATTTCACCTCCGGTGCCGCCGCGTTGACCGCCGAACAGGGCTCGGCCCACGGCGCCGCCGGCGCCGAGGACAGCGAGATTGTTGCCCAGATCGTCGAGCTGCTCGACACCCGCGTGCGCCCGGCCGTGGCGCAAGACGGCGGCGACATCGTTTTCGACCGCTTCGAAGACGGCATCGTCTACTTGCATATGCAGGGCTCCTGCTCGGGCTGCCCGTCCTCGACCGCGACGCTGAAGTCGGGCATCGAGAACATGCTCCGCCACTATATTCCGGAGATCGTCGAAGTTCGCGCGGCCTGATTTCGGGCCCCGCGAACTCGACATCCCGTTTCCGAGGAATTTGAATATGGAACGCACCGCCGACGCGGCGGATTCGTGCGACTTCGCGTCGCTTGAATCCCCGGCGCCCCTTGCGCGCCCGATTCGCATTCTTGTCATTTTCGCCTTCGTCGCCGCCGGCTTGGCGGCACTGGCGATGAACGCCAAAGGCAGCGCGCCCTGGCGCGAAGCGCTGCGCCTGCCGCTCCCCCCGATCGCGAACGGCGACGCCGCGCCCGAATTCGAAACCGAGAACGTCACGCGCATCGCCGGTAAAGCGGCGGCCGAGCTTTACCACCTCTATGTCGAGCGCGGCTTCGTGCTACAGGCGGCGCGCGAAGGGGCGGAGATCGTCCCGCGCCTGATCGTCGAACGCCTGCCGCGCGATATGGGAGCGCTCGATTCCAGCGAGTTCCGCAAAGCGGTGTTCATCAAAACGCTGCTGCCGCTGTTGTTGATGGAAAACGAGCGCATCCTGGCCGATCGCGCGCGCCTTCAGGATGTTCTCGCCGCCGGCCCCGGCGCCGCGCCGGCCGACCGCGAATGGGTCGCCGATCTCGCCGAGCGTTTCGGCGTCGAACCGACGCAAACGCGCGAGCTGCTGCGCCGCGTCGATGCGATCCCGGTATCGCTCGCCATCGCCCAAGCCGCGATCGAAACCGGCTGGGGGACGAGCCGCGTGGCCCAAGCGGGCCAGGCGCTGTTCGGCCAGATGGTGTTCCGCACGCCCGACGACGACGGCAAGGTGCGCAAGTTCGAGCAGCTCGAACACGCCGTGCAGGCCTATGCCGAGAATCTCAACACGCATCGCGCCTATGCCGAATTCCGGCGCGCGCGCGAACAAGCCCGCCGCGACAATCCCAACGCCGATTTGACCGCGCCCGACGGCTACACGCTCGCGCAGCATCTGCGCCGCTATTCGGAACGCGGCATGGATTACGTGCGCGAGGTGCGTTCGCTGATGCGCGTCAACGGGCTGCGGGCCCTCGATCGCGCCAAGCTCGACACCGCGCGCGCCGACATCGCGAACGCGGGTTAAGTGTTCGAGATCAGACGCCCTTCGCGCGCGAAGGGCAGCGAACCGCCGCCGAGGCCCGCGACGAAAACCGTGCCCGACAGGCGATAATCGAGCCCGTCGCGCCGCGTCATCGCGATGAAGCCGGGCAGCAAATCGAGCATCGACACGCTGGCCGGCACGACGATGCGCGCTTCGCCCAAGCGCGGCACGACCACGCCGTCGCCGGTTTGGCCGCGCGCCAGCGTTTCGCCGTTCACGTCGAGCTCGACGCGCAATCCCGTGAGCGACACGTCGCTCGGGTTGGGATTCGACAGCGCCAGTGTCAGCGCCAAACGCTGTTCGAACAGCCCGCCGCCGTCCATCGGGGCGAGATCGACGAGGCGCACGTCGAGCGGATCGAGGCGCAGATTGGCGCACGCGGCGAGCGATGCCGCTGCCCCGCCGATCAGCAGGAAACGGCGCGCGATCACGTCCGGACGACGAGGTCGGCGGCACCGTCCGCGTCGACGAACGGGATCGCCGTCGGCGGTTTCGACAGCAAGGCGAAGGCCGCCACGCCCGCGATGCCCAAACCCAGCACCGCGACGACATTCGTCGCGGCCGCGTATTTGCCGCCCAGCGCCAACACGCCCGCCAACGCGCCCGCGACCCACAACTGGCGCGACGACGCCTTGCCATAGACGCATTCGCCGACGAAATGCTCGCAGTTGCGTTCGAGCCAGTCGTAACCCGATTCGTTCAAGCGCGACGCGGCGCGCGCGACGATCTCCGCCGGCGGGAAACTCGGCCGGTCGATCGGCACGAGATGCAATTCGGACTCGCCGACGAATTCGCGCAAGGTTTCGCGCACCACGCCCTTGCCGGGCCGGCGCGACAAAACCGTGCCCGCGCCTTCATGGATGCCGACATGCCAATACAAGCCTTGGCGCACGGCGAGGATTTCGCCCGGTCCGATGGTTCCCGTCACTTCCCCAAATCCTTCACTTCAAGGTCTCCTGTGCGTAGACCCCCCAGATATGGGTACGTTCGAGCCAGCCGCGAAACCCCCCGGCCT
>VFQU01000533.1_pt1 | contig 32592 bp, 41 predicted proteins | sample 3512311 | NCBI WGS metagenome assembly VFQU01 (sample SAMN10412377, study PRJNA504923) | tailings metagenome | isolation source: Relicate 3 Philex TSF3 active mining site | place: Philippines: Tuba, Benguet | collected 2017-08-29
TCGGTCACGTTGACCACGGTAAGACGACGCTGACGGCGGCGCTGACGAAGGTGGGTGCCGAGCGTTTCGGCGGCGAGTTCAAGGCGTACGACGCGATTGACAAGGCGCCGGAAGAGAAGGCGCGTGGCATCACGATTTCGACCTCGCACGTCGAGTACGAATCGCCGACCCGCCACTATGCGCACGTGGACTGCCCGGGCCACGCCGACTACGTGAAGAACATGATCACGGGTGCGGCGCAGATGGACGGCGCGATCCTGGTGTGCTCGGCCGCTGACGGCCCGATGCCGCAGACGCGCGAGCACATCCTGCTGGCCCGCCAGGTGGGCGTGCCGTACATCGTCGTCTACCTGAACAAGGCGGACATGGTGGACGACGCCGAGCTGCTGGAGCTGGTGGAGATGGAAGTCCGCGAGCTGCTGTCGAAGTACGACTTCCCGGGCGACGACACCCCGATCGTGAAGGGTTCGGCCAAGCTGGCGCTGGAAGGCGACCAGTCAGAGATCGGCGTGCCGTCGATCATCGCCCTGGTGAATGCGCTGGACACCTACATCCCGGAGCCCGAGCGCGACATCGACAAGACCTTCCTGATGCCGGTGGAAGACGTGTTCTCGATCTCGGGCCGCGGCACCGTGGTGACGGGCCGTATCGAGCGCGGCGTGATCAAGGTGGGTGACGAAGTCGAGATCGTGGGCATCCGCCCGACGGTCAAGACTACGGTCACCGGCATCGAGATGTTCCGCAAGCTGCTGGACCAGGGTCAGGCGGGCGACAACGCCGGTCTGCTGCTGCGCGGCACCAAGCGTGACGACGTCGAGCGCGGCCAGGTGCTGTGCAAGCCCGGTTCGATCAAGCCGCACACCCAGTTCGAGGCTGAGGTGTACGTGCTGTCGAAGGACGAGGGCGGCCGTCACACCCCGTTCTTCAAGGGCTACCGTCCGCAGTTCTACTTCCGCACCACCGACGTGACCGGCTCCATTGAGCTGCCGGAGGGCGTGGAGATGGTGATGCCGGGCGACAACATCAAGATGAACGTGACGCTGATCGCCCCGATCGCGATGGAAGAAGGCCTGCGCTTCGCGATCCGCGAAGGTGGCCGTACCGTCGGCGCCGGTGTTGTCGCCAAGATCATCCAGTGATACGATAGCGGGCTTGCACCCGGGGGGTGGGACAGACGCTCCCACCCCCGACGCTCTTTAACGAAAACCAAGGACCAGGCCCATGGCGGACCAGAAGATTCGGATTCGGCTCAAGGCGTTCGATCATCGTTTGATCGACCGTTCCGCGAGCGAGATCGTGGAGACGGCCAAGCGGACCGGCGCGCAGGTGCGCGGCCCGATCCCGCTGCCCACGAAGACCGAACGCTACACCGTGCTCGTGTCGCCGCACGTCGACAAAGACGCCCGCGACCAGTACGAGACCCGCACGCACAAGCGCGTGCTCGATATCGTGGATCCGAACGACAAGACCGTGGATGCGCTCATGAAGCTCGAGCTCGCGGCTGGCGTCGACGTTCAGATCAAGCTGTACTGAGGCATTCCCCATGAGCATCGGAATCGTTGGCCGCAAGTGCGGCATGAGCCGGATCTTCACCGAGTCGGGTGAGTCGGTGCCGGTCACCCTGATCGAGGCGACCCCCAATCGCGTGGTCCAAGTCAAGACGCTGGAATCGGACGGTTACGCCGCCATCCAGGTCACCGCTGGCGCGAAGCGCGCCGCCCTGCTGAACAAGCCGGAAGCCGGTCACTTCGCGAAGGCGAAGGTCGAGGCGGGTCGTGGTCTTTGGGAGTTCCGCGTTGCCGCCGACAAGGCCGGCGAGTATGCGGTGGGCGCGGAGATTCGCGCCGACATCTTCGCCGAAGGCCAGAAGGTTGACGTCGCTGGCGTCACCCGCGGTAAGGGCTTTGCCGGCACCATCAAGCGCCATGGTTTCACCATGGGCGACGCCACCCACGGTAACTCGCTGTCGCATCGTGCCCCTGGCTCGATCGGCCAGCGCCAGACTCCGGGTCGCGTGTTCCCCGGCAAGAAAATGTCCGGCCACATGGGTGCGGTCAATCAGACCTCCCAGAATCTTGTCGTCATGAAGGTGGATGCCGAGCGCGGCCTGATCGCTGTGCGTGGTTCCATCCCGGGTGCTCCCGGTGGCGACGTCATCGTCCGCCCGGCGGCCAAGGCCTAAAGGAGCTCAGTCATGGAACTCGCAGTCAAGGGAAGCTCCGAGACGCTGACCGTCTCCGACGAGGTGTTTGGTCGCGACTTCCGCGAAGACCTGGTCCACCAGGTGGTCGTGGCCTACCGTAACGCCGGTCGTGCTGGCACCAAGGCTCAGAAGAGTCGTTCCGAGGTGTCCGGCACCACCAAAAAGTTCAAGAAGCAGAAGGGTGGCGGTGCTCGCCACGGTGACTACCGCGCGCCGATCTTTATCGGTGGTGGCGTCAGCTTCGCCGCGCGCCCGCGCAGCTTCGCGCAGAAGATCAACCGCAAGATGTACCGCGGCGCACTTCGTTCGATCCTGTCGGAGCTTAACCGCCACGGTCGCTTGCTGGTCGTCGAGTCGTTCGATCTGGAACAGCCGAAGACCAAGGACCTGGTCGCCAAGCTGGCCGAGCTGCAGCTGGGCAAGCGTCCGCTGATCGTGACCGAGAACGGTTCCGAAGCGCTGTACCTGTCCGCTCGCAACATCCCCTACGTCGAAGTCCGCGACGTTCAGGGCCTGGATCCGGTTTCCCTCGTGGGTGCCGATCACGTCGTGGTGACCGTGGACGCGGTCAAGAAGATCGAGGAGTGGCTGGCATGAGCACCGAACACATCCTGAGCGTGCTGCGCGCGCCCCTGATCTCCGAAAAGGGTGCCCGCCTGCAGGAAGTCTCGAACCAGTACGTCTTCGAGATCGCCGCCGGCGCCACCAAGGCCGACGTCAAGGCTGCCGTCGAGCAGCTCTTCTCGGTCAAGGTCGAGGCGGTGAACGTCGTCAACGTCAAGGGCAAGAGTAAGTCCTTCCGTTCCCGCGCGGGTCGTCGCGGTGATTGGCGCAAGGCCTACGTGAAGCTGGCCGAAGGCCAGTCCATCGACGTCATGGCCCGGGCCTGAGGTAAGCAGACATGGCAGTGATCACTTACAAGCCCACGTCGCCGGGCCGCCGCTCCAAGGTGAGCGTCAGCCGCGACCATCTGTACAAGGGTGCGCCGCACGCGGCCTTGGTCGAGTCGCAGTCGCGCACCGGCGGCCGCAATAACGCCGGGCGCATCACCACCCGCCACATCGGTGGTGGACACAAGCAGCACTACCGCATCGTCGATTTCAAGCGTGACAAGGAAGGCATCGCCTCCCGCGTCGAGCGGATCGAGTACGACCCCAACCGTACCGCGCACATTGCGCTGCTGTGCTACGCGGACGGCGAGCGCCGTTACATCATCGCGCCGAAGGGCATCCAGGTCGGCGATCAGCTGATGTCGGGCCGTGATGCCCCCATCAAGGTCGGCAACACCCTGCCGCTGCGCAACATCCCGATCGGCACCACGGTGCACTGCGTCGAGATGAAGCCGGGCAAGAAGGCTCAGCTGGCGCGTAGCGCCGGCGCCTCCTGCCAGCTGATCGCCCGCGAGCAGGGCTACGCCACCCTGCGCCTGCGCTCCGGCGAGATGCGCAAGGTGCCGGCGGACTGCCGTGCGACGATCGGCGAAGTCGGTAACAGCGAGCACAACCTCACCAAGATCGGCAAGGCCGGTGCGAAGCGTTGGATGGGCGTCCGCCCGACCGTTCGCGGCGTGGTGATGAACCCGGTCGACCACCCGCACGGTGGTGGTGAAGGCCGCACCTCGGGCGGTCGCCACCCGGTCACCCCCTGGGGTGTGCCGACCAAGGGCTACAAGACCCGCAACAACAAGCGCACCGAGCAGTTCATCGTGCGGCGCCGGAAGTAATAGGAATAGGTCATGGCACGTTCACTCAAGAAAGGCCCGTTCATTGATCTGCACCTTGCAAAGAAGGTGGAGACCGCTGCGGCCACGAATAACAAGCGCCCGATCAAGACCTGGTCCCGTCGCTCGATGGTGCTGCCGGAAATGATCGGCCTGACCATCGCGATCCACAACGGTCGCCAGCACGTCCCTGTGCTGATCAACGAGAACATGGTCGGCCACAAGCTGGGCGAGTTCGCCGTCACTCGGACCTTCAAGGGTCACGGTGGCGACAAGAAGTCCGGCCGCTAAGGAGCGATAGCAATGGAAACCAAAGCCATCCTCCGCGGTGCCCGCATCTCCGCACAGAAGGTCCGCCTGGTCGCCGATCAGGTTCGTGGCCTCCCCGTCGATCGCGCCGACAACCTGCTGAAGTTCAGCGAGAAGAAGGCCGCCCAGATCGTCCGCAAGGTCCTGCTTTCGGCGGTTGCCAACGCCGAGAACAACGACGGCGCCGACGTCGACGAGCTCAAGGTCGCCCGCATCTTTGTCGATGAGGGCCCGACCATGAAGCGCTTCCACGCCCGCGCCAAGGGCCGCGGAGCTCGCATCCTGAAACGCACCAGCCACATCACTGTGGTTGTGGGCACCGGCCAGTAATCGGGGACGCACGATGGGTCACAAAGTTCATCCGATCGGAATTCGCCTTGGTATCTCCAAGGACTGGAATTCCAAGTGGTACGCCAACAAGCGTGAGTTCGCCGGTTACTTGGCGGGCGACCTGAAGGTCCGTGAAATGCTGCGCAAGCGTCTCGCTGCCGCGGGTGTGTCGCGCATCCAGATCGAGCGTCCGGCCAAGACCGCCCGCGTGACGATTCACACTGCCCGCCCGGGCGTGGTGATCGGCAAGAAGGGCGAGGACATCGAGAAGCTTCGCCGCGACGTCAGCGACATCATGGGTGTGCCCGTGCACATCAATGTCGCCGAAGTCCGCAAGCCGGAGCTCGACGCCCAGCTGGTGGCCGAGTCGATCGCGCAGCAGCTTGAGCGTCGCATCATGTTCCGTCGTGCGATGAAGCGCGCGGTGGGCAACGCGATGCGCCTTGGCGCGCTTGGCATCAAGGTCAACGTTGCCGGCCGCCTCAACGGTGCCGAGATCGCGCGTTCGGAGTGGTACCGCGAAGGCCGCGTACCCCTGCACACGCTCCGCGCTGACGTCGACTACGGCTTCGCTGAAGCGCACACCACCTACGGCGTCATCGGCATCAAGACCTGGATCTACAAGGGCGAGATCTTCGATTACTCGCAGGTGGGTCAGGAGAAGGCCGAAGAGCAGCGCTCCGAGCGCGCGCCCCGTCAGGCCAAGTAAGGAACCACTGTCATGTTGCAGCCCAAAAGAACCAAGTACCGCAAGGTACACAAGGGCCGGAACACCGGCCTCTCCTGGAACGGCGCGCAGGTCAGCTTCGGCGAGTACGGCCTGAAGGCGACCACCTACGGACAACTCACCGCCCGTCAGATTGAGTCCGCGCGCCGCACCATCAGCCGCTACGTCAAGCGCGGCGGCAAGCTCTGGATTCGCGTCTTCCCCGACAAGCCGATCACCCAGAAGCCCATCGAGGTCCGCATGGGTAGCGGTAAGGGTAACGTCGAGTACTGGGTGGCGCTGATCCAGCCGGGCCGCGTCCTCTACGAAATCGAGGGCATTCCCGAAGAGACCGCCCGCGAGGCTTTCCGTCTGGCTGCCGCCAAGCTGTCGGTCCAGACTACTTTCGTGACCCGGACGGTGCGCTGATGGACATCAAGGAACTCCGCCAGAAGTCGGCCGTTGAACTGAAGGCCCATCTCCTCGATCTGCGCCGCGAGCAGTTCAACCTTCGCATGCAGAAGGGCAGCGGCCAGTTGACCCAGAGCCACCAGCTGAAGAACGTGCGCCGCGAAATCGCGCAGGTGAAAATGCTGCTGGGCTCCAACGCGTAAGGCGACCGACATGAGTGACAACACCCAGACCCCCCGCACCGTCGAAGGTCGCGTGGTCAGTAACAAAATGGACAAGACCGTCACCGTGCTGGTCGAGCGTGCCGTCAAGCACGAGCTGTACGGCAAGTATCTGCGCCGCTCGACCAAGCTGCATGCGCACGACGAGAACAACAGCTGTCAGGAGGGCGATATCGTCCGCGTGGTGGAGTGCCGCCCGCTGTCGAAGACCAAGACCTGGCGCGTTGTCGAAGTCGTGAGCCGCGGCGCCTGATCGCTCAAGGAGAAGATCCATGATCCAGATGCAGTCTTTTCTTGATGCGGCAGACAACTCCGGTGCCAAGGAGCTGATGTGCATCAAGGTGCTCGGCGGCTCCAAGCGTCGCTACGCGCACATCGGCGACATCATCAAGGTGTCCGTCAAGGACGCCATTCCGCGCGGCAAGGTCAAGAAGGGCGAGGTCTATGACGCCGTGGTCGTGCGCACCCGCAAGGGCGTGCGTCGCGCCGACGGTTCGCTGATCCGCTTTGACGGCAACGCCGCCGTCCTTCTGAACAACAAGCACGAGCCGATCGGCACGCGCATCTTCGGGCCGGTCACGCGCGAGCTGCGCGGCGAGAAGTTCATGAAGATCGTCTCGCTGGCGCCCGAAGTGCTGTAAAGGAACAAGCCATGAGCCGTATTCGCAAGGGTGACCAGGTTCTGGTGATCACCGGCAAGAACAAGGGTCAGAAGGGCGAGGTTGTGCGCGTGGTCGGTGACCGCGTCGTCGTCTCGAACATCAATCTGATCAAGCGCCACACCAAGGCGAACCCCCAGGCCAACCAGCCCGGCGGGATCATCGAGCGTGAAGCGCCGATCCATATCTCCAACGTGATGCTGTTCAATCCGGCAACGGGCAAGGGCGACCGCGTTGGCTTCAAGGTGCTGGAGGATGGACGCAAACTGCGTGTGTTCCGCTCCAGCGGTGAGGCGATTGACGCCTGAGGAATGCAGGAATGACCACCCGTCTGGAAAAGTTCTACAAAGACCAAGTCGTGCCGAAGATGATGGAGCGCTTCGGTTACGCCAACGTCATGCAGGTGCCGCGGCTGAGCAAGATCACGCTGAACATGGGCGTGGGCGAAGCCGTGGGCAACAAGAAGATCCTCGAGAATGCCGTCGCCGAAATGGCCAAGATCTCCGGCCAGAAGCCGGTGACCACCAAGGCGCGCATCTCCGTGGCGAGCTTCAAGATCCGTGACGGCTGGCCGATCGGCTGCAAGGTCACCCTGCGCCGCGCCAAGATGTTCGAGTTCCTCGACCGCCTGATCAACATCTCGCTGCCGCGCGTCCGCGACTTCCGCGGCGTGTCCGGTCGCTCTTTCGACGGCCGAGGCAACTACAACATGGGCGTGAAGGAACAGATCATCTTCCCCGAGATCGATTTCGACCAGGTCGATGCGATCCGCGGTATGGATATCGCCATCACCACCACGGCCAAGACGGATGCGGAAGCCAAGGCGCTGCTCGAAGCCTTCCGTTTCCCCTTCCGCAACTGATCCTGAAGGACTCAAGACATGGCCAAGACCTCCATGGTCAACCGCGAGATCAAGCGGGCCAAGACCGCCGAGAAGTTCGCTGCGAAGCGCGCCGAGCTCAAGGCGATCATCGCCAGCCCGAAGGCCTCGTATGAAGACAAGGCTGCTGCCCAGGCCAAGCTGCAGAAGCTGCCGCGCGACGCCAGCCCCTGCCGCCAGCGCAACCGTTGTGAGCTGACGGGCCGCCCGCGCGGCGTCTATCGCAAGTTCGGGCTTGGCCGCAACAAGCTTCGTGAAGCCACCATGCGCGGTGACGTGCCTGGCCTTCGCAAGGCAAGCTGGTAAACTGTTGAGCTTAAGCTTGTCCGGGCCGGCTCCGAAAGGGGCCGGCTCTTTCCACTTGGACCGTTCGCGAAAGCGGATATCGGTGCGACTCAAAAGGTAAAACCAAATGAGCATGACTGATCCCATCGCCGACATGTTCGTCCGCATCAAGAATGCGGCGGCGGTTGGCAAGAAGACCGTAAAGATGCCGTCCTCGAAGCTGAAGGTCGCCATCGCCACCCTGCTGAAGAACGAGGGTTACCTCGCAGACGCGCAGGTTCAGACCGTCGAGAACAAGCCGGTGCTCGAAATCGCCCTGAAGTACTACCAGGGGCGTCCGGTCATCGAGAAGCTTGAGCGGTTCTCCCGTTCGGGCCTTCGCCAGTATCGCGGCAAGGCCGAGCTTCCCCGCGTTCTGGGTGGCCTCGGCATCGCCATCATCTCCACCTCCAAGGGCATCATGACCGACGCGCAGGCCAGGGCTGAAGGCCTCGGCGGCGAGGTTCTGGGCCTGGTGGCATAAGAGGAGATCGCACATGTCCCGCGTTGCCAAGAAGCCCATCGCCCTGCCCAAGGGCGTCGAACTCACCCAGGATGCGGTGAACCTGACCGTCAAGGGGCCGAAGGGCTCGCTGACCCAGGCCAAGCCCGCCGGTGTCGCTGTCGCCGTTGAAGCCGGCGAAGTCCGCGTCGAGGCCGCCAATGACGACCTGATCGCCATGGCTGGTACCCTGCGCGCCCTGATCGCCAATATGGTGGCCGGTGTGTCCGAGGGTTACACCCGTAAGCTCGAGCTGGTCGGCGTCGGTTACCGTGCCTCGGTGGCTGGCCGCGACCTCAACCTGAGCCTCGGCTTCAGCCATCCGGTGGTGTTCTCCGCACCGGAGGGCATCACCATCGAAACTCCGAGCCAGACGGAAATCCTCATCAAGGGAGCCGACAAGCAGGTGGTTGGCCAGGTGGCTGCCAAGATCCGCGCGTTCCGTCCGCCGGAGCCCTACAAGGGCAAGGGTGTGCGCTACTCCGGCGAGAAGATCGTGATGAAGGAAGCCAAGAAGGCCTGATCCGGAGTCATCGTGGAGCCTGCTTCGCGGGCTCCCCTCCAAGCCTTCAGCTTCCCCAAGGAAAGACCATGGAAAAGAAAATCGCTCGTCTGCGCCGCGCCAAGACCACTCGCGCCCACATCCGCGAGCTCGGCGCTGCCCGTCTGTCCGTGTCGCGTACCGGCCAGCATATCTACGCCCAGCTGTTCACCTCCGACGGTTCCAAGGTTCTGGCTGCGGCCTCGACGCTGGAGTCGGAAGTGCGCGAGGGCCTGGAAGGGACCAAGAACAAGTACGCCGCCGCCAAGGTGGGTCAGGTCATCGCCAAGCGCGCTCTGGCCGCTGGCATCGAGGCGGTCGCGTTCGACCGTTCGGGTTTCCGCTACCACGGCCGCATCAAGGCTCTGGCGGATGCTGCGCGCGAGGCCGGCCTGAAGTTCTGATCGCTCTTGCGATCCATTAGCTGCACCACAACTACAAGCGGCCCAAAGGGCCGTAAGCAACGAGAGAAACGCAATGAGCACGAATGATCGTGACAACAGCGACGGCATGCTGGAAAAGCTGGTTGCCGTCAATCGCGTGTCGAAGACGGTCAAGGGCGGCCGCCAGTTCACCTTCACCGCGTTGACCGTGGTGGGTGATGGCGCCGGCCGCGTCGGTTTCGGCTACGGCAAGGCGCGCGAAGTGCCCGTCGCCATCCAGAAATCGATGGAATATGCCCGCAAGGCGATGGTCAGCGTCGAGCTGAACGGCGGCACCGTGTGGTACCCCATCAAGGCCAACCACGGCGCAGCGCGCGTCTACATGCAGCCCGCCTCGGAAGGCACCGGCGTAATCGCCGGCGGCGCGATGCGTGCCGTGCTGGAAGCGGCCGGCGTCAAGAACATCCTCGCCAAGGCGGTCGGTTCGCGTAACCCGATCAACCTGGTTCGCGCCACCATCAAGGGCCTGCAGGCGATGCACTCGCCCTCGAAGATCGCGGCCAAGCGCGGCAAGAAGCTGGAGGAGATCAGCAATGGCTAATGCAGGCAAGACCGTCAAGGTTCGTCTGGTCAAGGGTCTGCGTGGCACCCAGTCGCGTCACCGTCTGTCGGTGAAGGCGCTCGGTCTGCGCAAGTTGAACGATGTGCGCGAGTTGCCGGACACCCCGAGCGTGCGCGGTCTGATCAACACCGTCTATTACCTGGTCCGCGTCGAGCAGTAAGCGGAATCTCCGGAGAACACCATGCGTCTCAATACCCTCAAGCCCGCTGACGGCGCCCGCAAGGACCGCGTTCGCGTCGGTCGCGGTATCGGTTCCGGCCTCGGCAAGACCTGCGGCCGCGGCCACAAGGGCCAGTACGCCCGCACCGGCAAGGGCAAGGTCAAGCCCGGTTTCGAAGGCGGCCAGATGCCGCTGCAGCGCCGCCTGCCCAAGGTCGGTTTCCGCTCCAAGCTGAAGGACGACGTCGCCGAGGTCTTCCTGTACCAGCTGGCGCTGGTAGAAGGCGATGTCATCGACTTCCCGGCCCTGCAGGCTGCCAACCTGGTGCCGACCCGCGCCCGCACCGCGAAGATCGTCAAGAAGGGCGAGCTCGATCGCAAGGTCAGCGTGCGTGGCCTGACCGCCACCGCCGGTGCCAAGGCGGCAATCGAAGCCGCCGGCGGATCGGTGGAGTAATCCGTGGCTCAGTCGAACGTGGGTGCAAGTTCCATCGCGGCCCTAGGCAAGCTCACCGAGCTTCGCCAGCGCCTGCTGTTCGTGCTTGGCGCACTGATCGTGTACCGGTTCGGCACCTTCGTGCCGGTGCCCGGGGTCAACCCCGAAGCGATGACGTCCCTCATGCAGCAGCAGGGGGGCGTCGTCCAGATGTTCAACCTGTTCTCGGGCGGCGCGCTGGAGCGTTTGAGCGTGTTTGCGCTCAACGTCATGCCTTACATCTCGGCATCGATCATCGTGCAGCTTGCTTCGCAGATTTTTCCTTCGCTGCAGCAACTGCGTAAGGAAGGCGAAAGCGGTCGGCGCAAAATCACGCAGTACACCCGCATCGGCACCGTGCTGCTGGCCGTGTTCCAGGCCTTCGGTATCGCCATGGCCCTTCAGGGGCAGAGCAGCCCGGTGGGTCCCGTCGTGTTCAATCCGGGTGCCGGTTTCGTGTTCACCGCGGTAGTCTCACTGACAGCCGGTACGCTGTTCCTGATGTGGCTGGGCGAGCAGGTCACGGAGCGTGGTGTTGGCAACGGCATCTCACTGATCATCTTCGCGGGCATCGTGGCGACCCTTCCGGGTGCCATCATCACCGTGTTGACCCAGGTCAGCCAGGGTGAGATGAACCCGCTGACGGTGATTCTGCTGACCGTGATCGTGCTTTCGGTGACCGCGTTCGTCGTGTTCGTTGAGCGTGGCCAGCGTCGGATCACGGTCAACTACGCCAGGCGTCAGGGCGGCCGTCAGGCCTACATGAACCAGAGCTCGCACCTCCCGCTCAAGCTGAACATGGCGGGCGTGATTCCGGCGATCTTCGCGTCCAGCCTCATTCTCTTCCCGGGAACGGCTGCGACGTGGTTCGGCGAGGCAGGCAGCGTCGGCTTCCTGACCGACCTGTCAGTCGCGCTCTCGCCCGGCCAGCCCCTGCACATGGTGCTGTACGGCGCTTTGATCATCGGTTTCGCCTTCTTCTACACCGCGCTTGTTTTCAATTCGCAGGAAACGGCGGAGAACCTGAAGAAGTCGGGTGCGCTAATCCCGGGCATTCGTCCCGGCAAGGCGACCGCTGACTATGTGGATGGCGTGCTGACCCGGCTTACGCTGGCGGGCTCGCTGTACCTGGTCGCGGTCTGTCTGTTGCCTGAGGCGCTGCAGCTGGGCATGAGCGTCCCCGCAACGGTAGCTCACCTGTTCGGCGGCACCTCGCTGCTGATCGTGGTGGTCGTTGTCATGGATTTCATGGCCCAGATTCAGGCGCACCTGATGTCGCATCAGTACGACAGCCTGCTGAAGAAGGCCAATCTGAAGGGCGGCTCGCGCGCCGGCTTCTCGCGCGGGTAGTTGGAGTTCCGTCCGGGTGTTCGCCCGGACGGAACGAGACAACGCCGGAGCACGGGCACCATCGCCCCGTGCCCTCAGGGGTGCTGTGTCACTGGCACCCTGGGACTTTATTTGTCCTCGAAGCCAACGTATACTTCCCGATTCACCGCGCAATACCTTGTTGGAGATCGCCTCATGGCGCGCATCGCAGGTGTCAACCTTCCCGTCCAGAAGCATGTCTGGGTGGGGCTTCAGAGCATCTACGGCATTGGCCGTACCCGTTCCCAGAAGATCTGTGTGACTGCCGGGGTCACCCCGAGCACCAAGATCAAGGATCTGACGGAGGCCGAGGTTGACCGCCTCCGTGCCGAAGTCGGCAAGTTCGTTGTTGAGGGCGACCTCCGCCGCGAAATCGGCATCAGCATCAAGCGCCTGATGGACCTTGGCTGCTACCGCGGCCTGCGTCATCGCCGTGGCCTGCCGCTGCGCGGTCAGCGCACGCGTACCAACGCCCGCACCCGCAAGGGTCCGCGCAAGCAGATCAAGAAGTAAGGACCGGTCATGAGCAAGCAGGCTCCCGTCAAGGGCAAGAAGAAGATCCGCCGTGTCGTCACCGACGGCATCGCCCACGTCCAGGCGTCCTTCAACAACACGATCATCACGATCACCGACCGCCAGGGCAACGCCCTGAGCTGGGCCACCTCCGGTGGCGCTGGTTTCCGCGGCTCCCGCAAGTCGACCCCCTTCGCAGCCCAGGTGGCCGCGGAGAAGGCCGGTCGCGTCGCGCTGGAGTACGGCCTGAAGACGCTGGAGGTCCGCATCAAGGGCCCCGGTCCGGGTCGCGAGTCGGCCGTGCGTTCGCTGAACGCTGTCGGCTACAAGGTCACCAATATCATCGACGTCACGCCGATTCCGCACAACGGCTGCCGTCCGCCGAAGAAGCGTCGCGTCTGACGCGCGGCTAGGAGCTCATACCCATGGCACGTTACATCGGCCCCACCTGCAAACTCGCCCGTCGCGAAGGTGCAGACCTCAGCCTCAAGAGCCCGGCCCGCGCGCTGGATTCCAAGTGCAAGCTCGAGCAGAAGCCCGGCCAGCACGGTGCCGCCCGCAAGGGCCGCCTGTCTGACTACGCGGTCCAGCTGCGCGAGAAGCAGAAGGTCAAGCGCATCTACGGCCTTCTGGAGCGCCAGTTCCGCAACGTCTACCGCAAGGCTTCGACCCGTCGCGGCAACACCGGCGAGAACCTGCTGCAGATCCTCGAGTCTCGTCTGGACAACGTGGTCTACCGCATGGGTTTCGCGGTCACCCGCCCGCAGGCCCGTCAGCTGGTCAGCCACTGCGGCGTCCTGGTGAACGGCAAGGCGGTCAACCTCGCTTCGTATCAGGTCAAGCCGGGCGACGCGATCGCTCTGACCGAGCGCGCGCAGCGTCAGTTGCGCGTGCAGGAAGCTTCGGCCCTCGCCCAGCAGATGGACCTGGTCCCGAACTGGATCGACGTCGACAGCAAGAAGTTCAGCGGTGTCTTCAAGGCGCTGCCCGAGCGCTCGGATCTGCCCTCGGACATCAACGAGAACCTGATCATCGAGCTGTACTCGAAGTAATCCACGGAGAACCGCCGAATGTCCGTTTCCGCCACCCAGGTGCTGCGTCCGCGCGGCATCGGCATCGAACGTATCGCCAACAACCGCGCCAAGGTGGTTGTAGAGCCGCTGGAGCGTGGCTACGGCCACACGCTCGGCAATGCGCTGCGTCGCGTCCTCCTGTCCTCGATCCCTGGCTTCGCCATCACCGAAGTCGAGATCGATGGCGTGCTGCATGAGTACACCACGGTCGAAGGCATCCAAGAGGACGTGCTTGAGATTCTGCTGAACCTGAAGGACGTGTCGCTGCGCATGCACAACGTCGATCAGGCCACCGTCACCCTGAGCAAGCAGGGCGCCGGTGTCGTGGTAGCCGGCGACATCCGCACCGATCACAACGTCGAGATCCTGAATCCCGAGCACGTGATCTGCACGCTGACCAAGGATGTCTCGCTGAATATGCGCCTCAAGGTTGAGCGCGGTCTGGGCTACCAGCCCGCGTCGGCCCGTCGTCGCCCGGACGAGGAGTCGCGTGCGATCGGCCGCCTAATGCTGGATGCGTCGTTCTCGCCGGTGCGTCGCGTGGCCTTCGCGGTCGAGAACGCGCGCGTCGAGCAGCGTACCAACCTCGACAAGCTGGTTCTGGATATCGAGACCAACGGCAGCATCGACGCCGAGGAGGCGGTCCGCACCGCCGCCGACATCCTCACCGACCAGCTGTCGGTGTTCGGCGATTTCACCCAGCGCCAGCGCGGCGAGTCGAAGCAGGCCGCCACGGGCGTCGATCCGGTCTTGCTGCGCCCGATCGACGACCTCGAGCTGACCGTGCGTTCGGCGAACTGCCTCAAGGCCGAGAACATCTACTACATCGGTGATCTGATCCAGCGCACCGAGGTTGAGCTGCTCAAGACCCCGAACCTCGGCAAGAAGTCGCTCACCGAGATCAAGGAAGTGTTGGCCCAGCGTGGCCTGTCGCTCGGCATGAAGCTGGAGAACTGGCCGCCGGCCGGCCTTCAGCAGGGCATGCTCGGCTGATCGAGTGATCCAAACCGTCGACGGGCCGCATCGCCCGCGACCGTCGGCCAGGGACGGCCGACCCGGACCATCCGCAGTCCATTGTTGCAACGCCAGGACGGCGACAGCGAAATCCAACAGCTGCAGCATTCAATCAGGAATTTCCCATGCGCCACCAGAAGTCGGGCCGCAAGCTCAACCGCGACAGCGCCCATCGCAAAGCCATGTTCAGCAACATGGTCGCCTCGCTCATCAAGCATGAGCTGATCCGCACCACCCTGCCCAAGGCCAAGGAGCTGCGCCGCTTCGCCGAGCCGCTCATCACCCTCGCCAAGGTCGACAGCGTCGCCAACCGTCGTCTGGCGTTCGCGCGCCTGCGCGACAAGGTGGCGGTCGGCAAGCTGTTCGTCGAGATTGGCCCGCGCTATGTCTCCCGTCCCGGCGGCTACCTGCGTCTGTTGAAGTGCGGCTTCCGCGCCGGCGACAGCGCGCCGATGGCTTATGTCGAGCTGGTCGACCGTCCGCAGGTCGATGCCGAGCCGGCCGCCGAGTAAGCGCAGCAACCAAGTTTCCCGAGAGCCCCGGCCCCGTGCCGGGGTTTTCGTTTCTGTGGAACCCGCTGCTTGATTTCGTGTCCTTGGCGGGGCCGACGCTTGTAGTCGCTATCCTGCGGCTGCGTGCCCGTCACGGCGCAGCTGCGCCGATCCCACTGCAAGAGAGCATCGATGAACCCATTCGCCTGGAGTTTCCGCGCCCAGTTCTTCGCTGGATTCCTCTGCTGCGCGGCCTTGTTGGGCTACGCGCTGTATGTCGAGCACGGCATGCTGATGATGCCCTGTCCGCTGTGCATCCTTCAGCGCATCGCCTTCGTGTTCATGGGCGCGTTCTTCCTGCTCGGAGCCATCATCGGACCGCGACCTGGCTGGCTGCGGAGGCTGAACACGGCCATGGTCGGCTTGGGGGCCGCGGTGGGTGCCGGCATCGCCGGCTGGCATGTCCGCATGCAGCATCTGCCTGCCGACCAGGTCCCGAGCTGCGGCGGTATGGAGCTCGGCTACATGTTGGAGTCCTTCCCTCTGCAGACGGTGATCGAGAAGGTGTTCACCGGCTCTGGCGACTGCGCCAAGATCGACTGGACCTTCCTCGGCCTGTCGATGCCGGTGTGGACCCTGGTCTGGTTCATCGGGCTCGGCACCGGAGCGCTGTGGGCTGCGCTGCGCCGCCGAGCCTGAGCACGCCGCGGTGTGTGACGGATTGGACCTAGGCCTCCGCTACACCTTGGCTTTGCCGACCCTGTGGCATGATCGCTGACGCAATGCAGCAAGCCCCTGGAGTCGTGTGATGCCGTCCGAACGCAGCCTTGAAGCCGTGAACCTGCCCGCTGACTGGAGCCCGTCCTCGTGGCGCGCGCGTCCAGCGTTGCAGCAGCCGCGCTATCCGGATCGCACGGCGCTTGAGGGCACGCTTGGCGAGTTGAGCCGCTTGCCGCCGCTGGTGACCTCGCTGGAGATCCTGGCGCTGAAGAAGCAGCTCGCCGAGGCGCAGGAAGGCCAGCGTTTCCTGCTGCAGGGTGGCGACTGCGCCGAGAGTTTTTCCGACTGCGAGTCGGGGCTGATCTCAAATCGGCTCAAGGTGCTGCTGCAGATGAGCGTGGTGCTGGTCTACGGGCTGCGCATGCCTGTGATCCGCGTCGGCCGCTTCGCCGGCCAGTACGCCAAGCCGCGTTCGGCGGACACCGAGATCAAGGACGGGGTGGAGCTACCCAGCTACCGCGGCGACATCATCAACTCGCCGGCGTTCACGCCCGAGGCGCGGCTGCCCGATCCGCGGCGGCTCATCGAAGCGCACTCGCGCTCTGCGCTGACCATGAACTTCGTGCGCGCCCTGATCGACGGCGGCTTCGCCGACCTGCACCACCCGGAGTACTGGGACCTGGGGTGGGTCAGTCATTCGCCGTTGGCCGAGGAGTATCACCGGATGGTGCGCGCGATCGGCGACGGCGTGCGCTTCATGGAGACGCTCTCGGGCGAGGCCTCGCAAGGCGTCCGCCGCGTCGATTTCTACACCTCGCACGAAGCCCTGCTGCTGGACTACGAGGAGTCGCTGACCCGGCAGGTGCCGCGCAACTGGGGCTGGTTCAACCTGTCGACGCACTATCCGTGGATCGGCATGCGCACGGCCGCGCTGGACGGCGCGCACACCGAGTACATGCGCGGCATCCGCAATCCGGTGGCGGTCAAGGTCGGCCCCGGCGTCAAGCCCGAGGCCCTGCTGCGCCTCGCCGATGCCCTGAACCCGGACAACGAGGCCGGGCGCCTGACCTTCATCCACCGCATGGGCGCGGCCAAGATCGCCGCCGAGCTGCCGCCGCATCTCGAGCTGATGCGTCGCGAAGGCCGGCGCGTGCTGTGGGTGGCCGATCCCATGCACGGCAACACCGAATCGACCAGCAACGGCTTCAAGACCCGCCGCTTCGACAACATCCACAGCGAACTGGAGCAGGCCTTCGACCTGCACGCCGCGGCCGGCACCCGCCTCGGCGGCGTCCACCTGGAGCTCACCGGCGAAAACGTCACCGAGTGCACCGGCGGCGCGCGTGATCTGACCGATGTCGATCTCGAACGCGCCTACCGTTCCACGGTGGATCCGCGGCTCAACTATGAGCAGTCGCTTGAGCTGGCCCTGCTGATCGTGCGCAAGCGCGGCGTGCAGTCGCTGCCGCTGTGATCGAACGCGTGTGGGCGCATCGCGCCCGCGCGTGACTTCTGGGCGGCGCTGGAATCTGCGCCCGCCACTACCGTCCCCCATGGCCCCGGGTGGGCCCATGGGGAATCGAATGTCCAGATCCATCGCTCGGCCGCTGGCCCGAGCCAGCTTTCTCGTGCTGCCGCTGGTCGCCGCCGTGGCGGCGGCGCAGCAGCGCACCCTGCCCAGCGAGGGCGTCGCCGATCGGCCCTCGCGGAGCGTCGCCCTCACCAATGCGCGGGTGGTGCCCGAGCCAGGGCGCGTCATCGAGAACGGCACCGTGGTGCTGCGCGACGGCCGCATCGAGTCGGTCGGCGCGAGCGTGCGAGTGCCAGCCGGTTTCGAGGTCCGCGATCTCGGCGGCGCCACGGTCTTTGCCGGCTTTGTCGAGCCGATCTCCACCCTCGGGCTGCCGGCCGATCACCTGCGCGGTGGCATCAAGGATGGGCAGCCCGGGCAAGCGCCGCCGCACGACCAGCAGGCGACCCAGCCGGGCACCCCGCACTGGAACCGGCGCGCCCAGCCCGAGCGCTCGGCGGCCCGTGTGCTCGACTACAAGCCCGCCGACGCCAAGCCGCTGCGCGAGCTGGGCTTCACTGCTGCGCACACGGCTCCGCAGGCCGGCATCCTGGCCGGGCAGGGCGCGCTGATCAGCCTGATCGAGGCGGCACCGCGCCGCGACGCCGTGCTGGCCGCGGGCGTGTCGCAGGTGTTCGGCTTCGATTTCCAGTTCGGCTCCGACTACCCCGGCTCGCTGATGGGCAGCATCGCCCTGATCCGACAGAGCCTGATCGATGCGCAGTGGTACGCCGGCGCGCAGTCGGCGGCTTCGCGCCGCGCCGCCGCCGATGCCCGCCTGCAGCACAGCCAGAGCCTGGAGGCCTTGGCGCCGGTGCTGGGCGGTGCGCAGCGTGTCTTCCTGCTGATGGACGACGAGCTCGATGCCGGTCGCTTCGGCAGCATCGCCGCCGAGTTCAAGCTCGACGGCGTGCTGGTCGGCACCGGCCATGAATACCGCCTGCTGCCCCAGCTCAAGGCCTGGAACCGCCCGCTGGTGCTGCCGCTCAACTTCCCCGAGGCGCCGGCCGTCGAACAGCCCGGCGTGGCCCTGCAGACTGCGCTGGCCGACCTGCAGCACTGGGAGCAGGCGCCCGCCAATCCGGCCCGCGTCGCCGAGGCTGGCCTGCGCTTCGCGCTGTCCACCCGTGGCCTGAAGGAGCCGGCCAAACAGTTTTGGCCGGCCCTGCGCCGTGCAGTGGCCGCCGGGCTGTCCGAGGACGCTGCGCTGCGCGCGCTCACGGTGACGCCGGCTGAGCTCCTGAAGTCCGGCGACCGACTCGGCCGGGTGGCGCCGGGCCAGCTCGCCAACCTGGTAATCGCAGACGCCGGCCTGTTCCGCGAGGACAAGGCCAAGCTCTACGAGGTCTGGGTCGAGGGCGAGCGCTTCGAGCTGTCTGCGCTCACGCCGCGCCTGCCGGGCGACGCGCTGAGCCTTCGCTGGCATGCGGACGGCCGCAGCGAGACCTGGTCGCTGAGCGGCAGCGGCGACAGCCGCGAGCTCGCGCTGGGTGAGTCCCGATTGAAACTCAAGCAGGTCGACGGTCGCTGGGTGGCACTGCCGGAATCCAGCCCCGCCGGTTGGCCGGCGCGTACCGCGCGGGTCGACCTCGCGATCGGCGAGGGCGGGGCGGTGGAAGGCTTCGCCGAAACCGTCGATGGCCGCCGCTACGGTTTTTCCGGAACCAGCAGCGCCGCATCGGTCGCGTCCGCCAAGGACGACAAGCCGGTCGAGCCGCCGCGCGCGATCCCGGCCCACCGCGGCTACCCGGCCGGCGAGTACGCCCGCACGACGCTGCCGCCGCAGGCCGAAGAACTGCTGATCCGCGGCGCCACGGTCTGGACCAATACCGAACAGGGCGTACTCCAAGGCGCCGATGTGCGCGTGCGTCGCGGCCGCATCGTCGAGGTGGGACAGGGCTTGAGCGCCGGCCGCGCCGAGGTGGTCGAAGCCCAAGGTCGGCATCTGACTGCCGGCATCGTTGACGCGCATTCGCATACCGCGATCGCCCGCAACGTCAACGAGCCCTCGCACGCCGTCACCACCGAGGTGCGCGTCGGCGATGTGCTGGACCCGACCGACATCAACCTATACCGCCAGCTGGCCGGCGGCGTGACTTCCGCCAATCTCCTGCACGGCTCGGCCAATCCGATGGGCGGCCAGAACGCGGTGATCAAGCTGCGCTGGGGCGCGGATGCGACCGGGCTCGTCTTCGAGGGCGCGCCGACCGGCGTGAAGTTCGCGTTGGGCGAGAACGTCAAGCAGTCGAACTGGGGCGAGAGCATGACCGTGCGCTATCCGCAGACGCGGATGGGCGTGGAGCAGATCATGCGCGACCACTTCCTTGCCGCCCGCGCCTACGACGCTTCGTTGAAACGCGGCGAGCCCGTGCGCCGTGACCTGCGCCTCGAAGCCCTGGCCGAGATCCTGCGCGGCGATCGGCTGGTGCATATCCACTCCTACCGGCAGGACGAGATCCTGATGTTCGTGCGCCTCTCGCAGGAGTTCGGCTTCAAGGTCGCGAGCTTCCAGCACGTGCTGGAGGGCTACAAGGTCGCCCGCGAGATGGCCGAGATCGGCGCCGGCGCCTCGACCTTCGCCGACTGGTGGGGCTTCAAGATGGAGGTCATCGACGGCATCCCGCACAACGGTGCGCTGATGACCCGCGCCGGCGTGGTCAGCTCGTTCAACTCCGACAGCGACGAGATGGCCCGGCGCCTCAACATGGAGGCCGCCAAGGCCCTGCGCCACGGCGGCCTGAGCGATGAGGAGGCCTGGAAGCTGGTGACCCTGAACCCGGCGATCCAGCTCGGCATCGCCGACCGCGTCGGCGCGATCAAGCCGGGCCTCGACGCCGACATGGTGTTGTGGAGCGCGCACCCGCTGTCGAACTATGCGCGCGCCGAGACGACCTGGATCGATGGCCGCCGCTACTTCGATCGCAGCGAGGATGTGCAGCTGCAGGCGCAGATCCTCGCCGAGCGCGAGCGCCTGCTGGCGCTGGCTGCGGCGGATCGGCGCAAGTCGCAGTCGATGACGGCTGAGGCAAAGGCCGAGGACGAAAAGCCCGTGCGCATCGACCCGGCCCTGCTGCGCCTGGTGCAGAGCGATGTGCGCTGGCTGGCCCACTTCGGCGCCCTGCGCGGGCTCTATCACGACGGCACCGACCTCAACAGCTGCGGGATCAATGACCATGTCCACTAAGTCCCGACTGTTCGCGGCGGCAGCGATGCTGTCGCTGGGCCTCGCGCCTGCCTTCGCCCAGCCCGGCCCGCCGGCGCGCCCGGCCGAGCGGCCGATCGTGATCGATGGCGGCACCGTCCACACCGTCAGCGGCGCGCGCATCGACAACGGCCGCGTGCGCATCGAAGGCGAGCGCATCGTCGCCGTCGGCGGCAGCGAGGTCTCGCTGGATGGCGCGGATCGCATCGACGCCACCGGCAAGCAGGTTTATCCCGGTCTGATTGCCGCCCATAGCGTGCTGGGCTTGACCGAGATTGGCGCGGTGCGCGCCACCAATGACATGGCCGAGGTCGGTCTGAACGCCGCCAACGTGCGCGCCGAAGTCGCGATCAATCCGGAAAGCGAGCTCATTCCGGTGACCCGCGCCAATGGCGTGCTGCTGGCCCTGAGCGCGCCGCAGGCCAGCGCCAGCAGCGTGATCACCGGCACTTCGGCCCTGATCCAGCTGGACGGCTGGACCTGGGAGGAGCTGACGCTGAAGGCGCCGATCGGCCTGCACGTGGTCTGGCCCGCTGGCGAAGTGCCGCCCTGGCTGCCGGCCGAGGTGGCCGAGGCCGCGAAGAAGGCGGTGACCGAAAAGCAGCGCGGTCTGCGTCGCGCCTTCGAGCAGGCGCGTGCCTATGGCGTGGCGGAACAGGCGGGCACAGTCGCCGTACCGGATCTGCGTCTGGCCGCGATGCAGCCCGCGCTGAAGCGCGAGCAGGCGGTGTTTCTGCACGCCGATGATGCGGTCTCGATCGGCGCGGCGCTGGACTTCGCCGCGGAGTTCAAGCTGCGCGCCGTGCTCGTCGGGGGCGCCGAAGCCTGGCGCCTGGCCGATCGCCTGCGCGCGCAGGACGTGCCCGTGATCCTGGGCGGCACCCATGTGCTGCCGCAGCGTCGCTTCGATGCGGTCGATGCGATCTACACGCAGGCCGCGAAGCTCAAGGCGGCCGGCGTGCGCTTCGCCATCGCCTCGCCCGGCGACAGCTTCGACACCAGCAACCTGCGCAACCTGCCGTACCAGGCCGCGAGCGCGGTGGCCTATGGTCTGAGCTTTGAGGACGCCCTGCGCGCGATCACGCTCTCGCCCGCCGAGATCCTCGGCGTTGCCGATCAGGTCGGCTCACTCGATGCCGGCAAACTCGCCACCTTGGTCATCGCTGACGGCGACCCGCTGGAAGCGCGCACCAACGTCGAACGCGCCTGGATCCGCGGACGTGAGGTGGATCTGTCGAGCCGGCATACGCGCTTGTATGAGAAGTATCGCCAGCGCTGAGTGATGTGCGCTGAGGCCGGGCGCGGCGGACGCGCCCGGCTGCACAGCTCACACCCAGGCCGCGACCATCACCCGCTTGCGGTGAACCAGCTGCTCGTAGCCGTCCGCGGGCACCGGCAATACCTCGACCCGCGAGAAGCCGATGCGCTGCAGGATCCACACCAGCGCTTCGGTGCTGGGCACCAGGCAGATGCCGGTGGTGCTGGCCTCGGGGCCGTGGGTCTCTTCGGTCTCGTCGATGATGCCGAAGCTTCCCTTCAGTGGTCGCACGAAGCGGTAGCTGCCGTAGTCCACCCAGCCGGTCAGGCCGGGCACGACCTGGGTCTCGATCACGCAGACCTTCTTGGTCAGCGCGCGCGCCACGCGCAGCGCGCCGACCGGATTCTCCAGGTGGTAGATCAGGCCGAAGCAGAGCACGAGGTCGTGCACGCCGAGGGCTGCGGTGTCGAGCGCATGCACGTCGCTCTGGATCACGTTGATCTGCGGCAGTCCCAATGCATCGCGGATCAGGCGGGAATCGGCGACGTGTTCGTCGCGGGCGTCCACGCTCAGCACCTTGCCGAACCCGGCCTGCGCCAGCTGCACCGAGAACCAGCCCTGGTGGCAGGCCAGGTCCACCGAGGTCAGCTGCGAGCGGTCGCCGGCGAACTCCTGCGCGATCAGCGCGTCCAGCATCTGCGAGCGGGTGTGGTGGATCGCATCCAGCACGCCGCCGTCATAGGTCGGCGTCATCGCGCCGGAGGGCAGCTTGAATGGGTAGAACCAGGTCTTGGCCAGCGCGCGCGATTCGAGTTCGGACATGGAAGCGGTATCCGCGAAAGGGCACGTAGTTTAGTGGACGGCAGCCGCGAGCGAGAGCGACGGCAGGGGCGGGCCTCGGTCGGCCATCGGCTGGATGCTCGCTGCGGTTAACGGCGTCGCGCGCGCATGTGGGCGCTCGCTATCCACGTGGGCGATGCCCGCCGCTTTCCCTCGGTGTGGGCCGCGGCCCCAGACAAGCAGGACGCTCGCCTCGGTATCGCATTACGTAGGTCGGCCCCCGACGCGCCCGTTTCCGGTTGCGGAGGCGTGGCTCCCGGGCCAGGGCCCGCGTTAGCGCCCCCACCATGCGCCCGGGAAATACACACCGGGCGCTGGACGCTCGCGGAACACCTCGTGGCGGAAGCGGAACAGCTCGGCCGGGCGGCCGCCGGTGCCGTGGTCGAGGCGGCCGGTGCCCTCGACCAGGCCGGCCGCCTCGATTAGCCGGCGGAAGTTCTGCTTGTGCACGCGCGCGCCGGCCAGGGCCTCGACCACGCGCTGCAGCTGGCCCAGGGTGAACTCCGGCGGCAGCAGCTCGAACACGACGGGGCGGTACTTCAGCTTGCCGCGCAGGCGACCGAGCGCGGTGGCGAGGATGCGCCGGTGGTCGGCGGCCATCACGCGGCCGGAGCCGGGCGCGGACTCGCCCTCGCCGCGGTCGCGCAAGGCCTCGCCGACGGCGCCGGCCTCCCACAGCAGCTCATAGCGCTCCAGCGTACGCTCCGGGTCCCAGGGCGCGTCATCGAATCCGAACACCAGATCGGCGCGCTCGCGGCGGCGCTTCTCGCGCCCAGCCCATGCATAGAGATGCGGCTTAAGGTCGCGATCAATCAGCGCCGGGCGGCCACCGCGCCAGTCTTCCCAGGGCAGGTAGGCGTACCAGTTCGACCACTGCGCGGTGAGCTCGCGCGGCAGCGGCTGCTCGCGCACGAGCGCCAGATAGGCGGTCGACACCACGCGCGCGCCGAGCTCGCGCTCGCGCGGGTCGCGCTCGCGGTCGCCGTAGGTGTAGAGCTGCTCGACATAGCCCAGCGGAAAGCCGGTCTGCTGCTCGACCCAGTCGCGCAGGCCGCGCTCGATGGTCAGGTGCCTGGCCACGTCCAGCGGGCCGGAGGGCAGGGCCTCTTCGCCGCCCGCCTCGCGCACGGTCAGCACGCGCGGCGTCTCCTCGGTGACCGCGATGATCACGGCCTCAAGGCTGAGCAGCAGCAGGGTCGGGGCGGAGGCCGGCATGGGCGCGGAGTATAGCGGCGGGGTTTTCGCAGCTCAGCCGAGGGCCGCAAACCTTCGCCATCGCACAGCCCCGCGCTCGAACCGGCCATCGCGCTGGTCCCTCGTCGGGCGATGAGTGTCCTGTGAGCGCCGCCTCTTTCGTATTCGAGGGCAGGCGGGGCCTGTTGCCTCCAACGCACACACAAACGACATGGCGATAAAGGGCATCACTCCACGCATCGTTGGCGGTCTGCTGGCCGGGCTGGCCGGGCTGGCCACGGCCGTCAGCGCCCACGAACCCACCCTGGTGGTGCTGGATGCCTCGGGCTCGATGTGGGGCCAGATCGAGGGTCGGCCTAAGCTTGAGATCGCCCGCGAGACCCTGGCCGGCGCGCTGGCGGCCCTGCCCGCCGACGCCGAGATTGGCCTGATGGCCTATGGCCACCGCCGCCGCGGCGACTGCGCCGACATCGAGCTGGTGGTGCCACCGGCCGTCGGCAGCGCCGATGCGATCAACGCCGCGGCGCGCGACATGAAGTTCCAGGGCATGACCCCGCTGACCGAATCGGTGCGTCGTGCGGCGGTGGCGCTGCGCCACACCGAGCGCGCCGCCAGGGTGGTGTTGATCACCGATGGCGTCGAGACCTGCGATGCCGACCCTTGCGCGCTGGGCGAGGAGCTGGCCGCCAGCGGTGTCGACTTCACCGCGCATGTGGTCGGCTTCGGCCTGAGCGAGCAGGAAGGCCGACAGGTCGCCTGTCTTGCCGGGAACACCGGCGGCCGCTACCTGCAGGCCGATGATGTGGCCGCGCTGCAGGCGGCCCTGCAGCAGTCCCTGGTGGAAGCGCCGCCGCCTCCGCCCCAGCCCATTCCGCAAGCCGCACTGGAGGCACCTGCACAGGCCGCCATCGCCAGCACCCTCGAGGTCCGCTGGCAGGGTCCCGGCGATGTGCGTGACGACCTGCAGCTGTTCGACCCGCGTGCCGGCGAGGGCACCGGTCGCGTGCTGCGCAGCCAGCGCCTCAATCAGGATCGTGGATTCGATGCGCGCAGCGCGCGGCTGGTGATGGCCGCCGAGCCGGGCCGCTACGAGCTGCGCTACTGGCACGGCGAATTGCAGCGCGTGCTGGCGCGTCAGCCGATCGAGCTGGTCGCGGCCGCGGTCAGCCTGGACGCGCCCGCGCAGGTGCCGATCGGCTCGACCTTCGTGGTCCGCTGGCAGGGGCCGGGTGCCGGGCGTGACGATGTGCAGCTGCTGGCGGCGGGTGCCGCTGCAGGGGGCGAGGTCATCCGACGCCAGCGTCTGAACCAGGATCGCGGCTTCGAGCGTCGCGAGGCCAGCCTGCAGGCGCCCACCGAGCCCGGTCGGTACCTGCTGCGCTACTTCAACGGCGAGAACGGCGAGGTGCTGGCCGAGCGCGAGTTCGAGGTGGTCGCCGCCGAGGCGGGCCTCGATGCGCCGGCCGAGGTCGACATGGGCCGTTCCTTCAGCGTCCGCTGGCAGGGCCCGGGGGCTGCGCGCGACGACCTGCAGATCACCGCCGCGGACGACACGCGGGTGATCCGCCGCCAGCGTCTCAACCAGGACCGTGGCTTTGCCAACAAGGAGGCGAGCATCACCGCGCCGATCGCGCCGGGCAGCTACCGCCTGCGCTACTACAGCGGCGCCGATGATCGGGTGCTGGTCGAGCGCGCCTTCCGCGTGCGAGCGATTGCCGTGGGTCTCGACGCGCCCGACAGCGTGCCGGCCGGCCAGCGTTTCACCCTGCGCTGGCAGGGGCCGGGGGCGGTACGCGACGACGTGCACATCGTCGAGGCCGAAGGCGACAGGGTCGTGCGACGCCAGCGCCTGAACCAGGACCGCGGCTTCGCCAGCAACGAGGTCAGCCTGGTCGCGCCGGAGCAGCCGGGCCGCTACCGCCTGCGCTACTGGAACGGCGAGTCCGACACCGGCCTGGTCGAACGGCCGCTGCGGGTGGAGTAGGGGCAACCGCGGGCGGAGTAGGGGAGGCACCGCATGGAATCGCTGTCCGCGCACGCTCCGGAACGGGCTGGCCGATAGCGCGCTTTCACCAAGGTCGATGCGCTGGAGGCGAACGCAGGCCCGGCCTTCAGCTGGCTCGGGCTACCCTACGCGCCCGTAAACCAGAACCCGCCCCGCGTGCCCGCCGATTTCGCCGCCAGCTTCCGCCTGTCCGTCGCCCCGATGATGGACTGGACCGACCGCCACTGCCGCGTGTTCCACCGCGCGCTGGCGCCGCATGCGCGCCTGTACACCGAGATGGTGCACGCGCAGGCGGTGCTGCACGGTGACCGCGAGCGCCTGCTGGGTTTCGATGCGGTCGAGCATCCGCTGGCCCTGCAGCTCGGCGGCAGCGAGCCAGAACTGCTGGCGCAGGCTGCGCGCATCGGTGCCGACTGGGGCTATGACGAGATCAACCTCAACGTCGGCTGCCCTTCGGACCGCGTGCAGGCGGGGCGCTTCGGCGCCTGCCTGATGCTGGAGCCGCAGCGCGTGGCCGACTGCTTCGCCGCCATGCAGGCGGCGGTCGCGGTGCCGGTGACGATCAAGTGCCGGATCGGCGTCGACGAGCAGGACGAGGCCGACAGCCTGTTCGGCTTCGTCGGGACGCTCGCCGCCGCCGGCTGCCGGACGTTCATCGTGCATGCCCGCAAGGCCTGGCTGCAGGGCCTGTCGCCGAAGGAGAACCGTGAGGTTCCACCGCTGAACTACCCGCTGGTGCAGCGTCTCAAGCGCGAGCGGCCGGAACTGCAGATCGCGATCAATGGCGGCATCGCCAGCGAGGCCGCGGTGCAGGAGCACCTCACCCACGTCGATGGCGTGATGATCGGTCGCGCGGCCTACCACGATCCCTACCTGCTGCATCGCCTCGATCGCGCGCTGTTCGCGCCCGCGGCGCCGCTGCAAACACGCGAGGCGCTGCTGCGTTCGCTGGAGCCGCATGTGCGCGAGCTTAGGGCGCGCGGCGTGATGCTCAAGCACTTCAGCCGCCACATCCTCGGCCTGTTCGCGGGCCAGCCCGGCGGCCGCCAGTTCCGTCAGATCCTGAGCACCGAGGCGCATCGGCCCGAGGCCGGCTGGGCGCTGATCGAGCGCGCGCTGGCGGCGGTCAAGCGTCAGCAGGCGCACGCGGCATGAGCAGCTTCGAGGGTTTCGATGCCGCCGCTGCGCGCGCGCTGGCGGCGGATCGCCCGGCCTGCGCGCGGGCCGCCTTTGTGGTGTCTCCGGCAGGCGCCGAACTGGCCGCGCAGTCGGCCAGCGACAACGCCTACATGGACCTCAACCAGGTCTTCAGCAGCGACCGCGCGCGCGCCCAGCACCAGGCCCTTCAGCGTGCGCTCTCGAGCGAACTGCCGGTGGTCTGCTTCGCCGGTGATCCCGATGCGCCGGACGGCATGTTTCCAAACAATGTGTTCGCCACCGCGCCGAGTCGACTGATGCTAGGCCGCATGCGCCACCCGGTGCGCCAGCGCGAGGCCGAGCGACCGGACATCCGTGGTTTTTTCTCTGGCCTGCTGGGCTACAGCGAGCTCGACCTGCGCCATGGCGAGGTCGGCGAGCTGACCGGTTCGCTGGTGATCGACCGCGCCCGCGGCATTGGCTATGCCGGCCTGGGCGAACGCTGCACGCGCGCGGCCGCAGAGGCGATGGTCGAGGCTTTCGGGCTGCGCGCGCTGCTGTGTGCGGATCTGGCCGCTGGCGAATACCACACCAATGTCGTGCTGTCGGTGCTGGCCGGACGCATGGCAGTGATCTGCGCCGAAGGCTTCGCCGATCCCGCTGCGGCGGAAGCGATTGCCGCCGTCTACGCGCCGCAGGTGCTGTGGCTGGAGCCTGTGCAGAAGAGCGCCTTTGCTGCCAACTGCATCAGCCTCGTCCATGACTCGGTGTGGATGAGCGCGCGCGCCGCAGACAGCCTGCGGCCCGACCAGCGCCTGCAGCTGGAGCGCGCCGGCTTTACGCTGCGGAGCGTTGAACTCGACGAGATCGAGAAGGCCGGCGGCAGTCTGCGCTGCTGCGTGGCGGAGATCTTCTGAATGCAAGGCCTCAGCCGGTGGCCGACTTCAGTACGGATTCACCCCCCGGTCGCGAGACTGCCGGTCACGCTCCCGCCTCTGCCCTCACTGGTCTAAGATCGCGCCTCCATGACCTCTGTTCGCCTGCCCTTGCTGCTGATCGCCGTGCTGCTGCCCTGCGGCGGTGCAGGCGTGTCCGCGGAAGAAGGCGCGCAGGCGAACGATGTGCCCGCGTCCGAACTGCGGGAATCGGTTCGGCGGGTGGAGCAGGAGACCGGCGGGCGCGTGTTGCGGGTCGAGCCGGTGCGTCGCGGTGGCCGCGACACCTACCGCATGAAGGTGCTGACCCCCGAGGGCCGCGTGCGCGTCATGCAGGACAATCGCCGCGACGATCGCCGGGGCGGCGGCCGCGGTGAATTGCCAAGGACCTTCCGCGACGAGTGAGTACGATGGCCGCCCTGCGGTCCATCGCCGGCGACGCCGAGGGCGTGAGCCGTCCCACATTCCAGATCCCTGCATGAGGAGCCGATCCGATGCGCATCCTGCTGGTTGAAGACGAAGCCCCGCTGCGCGAGACCCTTGGCGCCCGCCTGAAGCGCGAGGGCTATGCGGTGGACCTCGCCCAAGACGGCGAAGAAGGCCTCTACCTCGGGCGCGAAGTGCCCTTCGACGTGGCGGTCATCGACCTGGGCCTGCCCAAGATGTCCGGCATGGACCTGGTTCGTGCCCTGCGCGCCGAAGGCAAGAAGTTCCCGATACTGATCCTGACCGCGCGCTCCAGCTGGCAGGACAAGGTCGAGGGTCTGAAGTCGGGCGCGGATGACTACCTGGTCAAGCCTTTTCACGTCGAGGAGCTGCTGGCGCGCCTGAATGCCCTGCTGCGCCGCGCGGCCGGCTGGAGCAAGCCCTCGCTCGACTGCGGCCCGATCAAGCTCGACCTTGCCGCGCAGACCGTCAGCGTGAGCGGGCAGGGCGTCGACCTGACCAGCTACGAATACAAGGTGCTCGAGTACTTGATGCTGCACGCCGGTGAGCTGGTCTCCAAGGCCGATCTCACCGAGCACATCTACCAGCAGGATTTCGACCGCGACTCCAACGTGCTCGAGGTGTTCATCGGCCGCCTGCGCAAGAAGCTCGACCCTGACGGCGAGCTCAAGCCGATCGAGACCGTTCGCGGCCGCGGCTACCGCTTCGCGATCCCGCGCGACGAATAAGCCCATGTCCGTGGATCACCGCAAAGCCCGGCGCCCAGCGCCGGGTTTCGCATTTGCAGTGGCGGCCTGCCGCGCGAGGAGCGTGGCATGAGCGCACCCCGTGCGCTGTCCCTGCAGGGTCGCCAACTGCTCGCGGCAGCGCTGGGACTGGTCGCCTTCCTGAGCCTCACCGGCTTCGCGCTGGATCGCGCATTCACCGAGGCGGCGGTGTCGAACCTGCGCGAGCGCCTGCAGACCTATGCGCATGCCTACCTCGCTGGCGCCGATCTCGCGCGCGGTGGCGAGCTGATCATTCCCGAAGTGCCGCCGGAGCCGCGTTTCCTGACCGGGGGCTCGGGCCTGTATGCGGCGGTGCGTTCCGAGCGTTTCAGCTGGGAATCGCCCTCGATGGTGTCGCGCAGCGTGCCCATGGCGATGGACCTTGCGATGGGCGAGGTGCGTTTCGAGGGGCCGCTCGACAGCGACGAGGGGCCGGTCTACCGCCTTGGCCTTGGCGTGGCCTGGACCAGCGAGGCCGACGAGGATGTCGACTTCTCGATCGTCATCGTCGAGACGGCGGAGGCGGTGGATGCCCAGGTGGCGGTGTTCCGCCGCACGCTCTGGGCCTATCTGGGGGCAGCCGCCGCCCTGCTGCTGGCGGTGCAGATCCTGATCTCGCGCTGGAGCCTGCAGCCGCTGCGCGCGGTCGTCGGCGAACTGGCCGAGGTCGAGCGTGGCGAAGTCGAGCGCCTGCGCGGCGACTACCCGCGCGAGCTGGCCCTGCTCACCAACAACATCAACGAGTTGATCGAGAGCGAGCGCGAGCACCTCACGCGCTACCGCAACACGCTGGGTGATCTCGCGCACAGCCTCAAGACGCCGCTGGCGGTGCTGCGCACGCGCATCGAGGACGGGCGCGACGACGACATCGAGGGCCTGCGTGCCGATGTGCGCGAACAGGTCGTGCGCATGGACGGCATCGTCGCCTACCAGCTGGCGCGTGCGGCGACCACCGGGCACCAGGTGTTCGCGGCTCCGATCGCCATCGAGCCGCAGGTGGAGTCGCTGGTGCAGAGCCTGGAAAGGGTCTACGCCCGCAAGAATGTCCTGTGCGAGTTCGACCTCGATCCCACCGCGCGCTTCTACGGCGAGCTGGGTGACCTGCTCGAGCTGCTCGGCAACCTCCTGGAGAACGCCTTCAAATGGGCCAACCACCGCGTGCTCTTGACCACGCAGACGCTCACCGTGGCGCCGCAGCGCCGCGCCGGGCTGCTGATCTCGGTCGAGGATGACGGCCCGGGGATTCCGCCCGACAAGGTCGAACTGCTGCTGCAGCGCGGCGTGCGCGGCGACGAGCGCGTGCAGGGCCACGGCATCGGCCTGTCGATCGTGCAGGACATCGTGCGCGCCTATCGCGGCGAGCTTTCCGTCGAACGCTCGGATGAGCTTGGAGGCGCGCGCTTCGTGCTGCGCTTCTCGCCGGCCGGCTGAGCGTCGCCGCGCGCGAGGGCTCTCGTTCTGCCGGAAGTCTCTGCGGGAGACGGCTCACGACCTCGGAAGCGTGAGCGGCTCCGGCGCCAGCTCGGCCGGTGAGGGCCCATAGAAGTCCGCGAGATGTTCGGCCACCGCCGGCAGCGCATCGCGCAGCACTTCCGGCGCCGAGAAGTGGTATTCGCTGACGACCGCGAAGAACTCCTCCGGTGCCGTCGCCGCATAGGGGTCGATGCGCGTCTCGCGTTCGGCTTCGACGTCCGCGCACAGCGCGTCGAAAGCGGCCTGGAAATCGCGGGCCCAGGCGCGCTGGCGCGCGGCGGGTAGCGGCGGCGTGCCGTCCAGCACGCCATCGCGCAGATCGAGTTTGTGGGCGATCTCGTGGGCGACCACATGGCAGCCCTCGGCGGGTTCGTCGAGGTCGAGCAGCAGGTCTTCCCAGGACAGGATGAGGGGGCCTTCGCTCCAGGCTTCGCCCGCCAGCTCCTCGTCCCATTCGTGCAGCACGCCGGTCGGTTCATCGAGCTCGCTGCGGCGCACGCGAAACGCGCCCGGATAGACCACGACCTCATGCCACCCACCCAGCCAGTGGCCGCCAAGATGCAGCACCGGAAGGCAGCAGAGACTGGCGATCAGTGCGCGGTCATGCTCAGTGAGTTCAAGGTCCTGCACCGGCGTGATCGCCTTGCGCTGCAGAAAGCCGCCGGCCAGTGCACGCAGGCGCTCCGCGGAGTCTGCGTCCAGCCCTGCGACCACGGCGCAGCGGTCGCGGACGGATTGAAAGACGTTCGTGGCGAGCGGTGCAGGGGCACGCCGACGGCCCCACCAGCGGGAAAGCACGGCGATGTCGTAGGGCGGCGGGACGGGGTCGCCGCGCTCAGCGCACCATACCCGGCAGAAAGGCGTTCCAGCGCGAGTTCGGCTTGGCCGGTGGCGCCGTCGTGGCGTCACCGCCGCCCTGCGCCGTGGCGCGGACCGGCGCAGCGTTGCCGCCGACAGCCTGCAGGCCTGCCGGAAGCTCTGCGTCTTCGATCAGCGCGGGGGCGATTTCCGTCGCGCTCACCTCGGGCTCCTCCGCCGAAATTGCCTCGCTTCCGCAGTCCGCTGGCTCGGCGTCCATCGGCAGGACTTCGACGGCTCCCGCAGGCAAAGCCACGGAAAGCCACAGCAGCAGGGTGCTCAGAGTCGTGCGAATGTGGGACATGACCATTCCTTAGGGCAGGTGCTGCCGAGGCGGCTTCCGTCGCGAGCATTGCGCTGGTTCCGACGTCCGGAACGCAGGGCTCCTGTGCGGAGCGCGGGCGAGGCGACGCCGGAGTGTAGCGCGCGGACGTTCAGAGAAAGTGAGGAAATGTCAACGTCTCCAGCGCCGTCACGCCGACTGCCGCAACGCAGCGTGACCTGAAAGGACGCTCTGGCATCCTCCTACGATGGTTGCCGTCTTGAGTCCCCGCGCCTTCGAAGCGCCCGTCACCGCCGCGCAGATGCGGCGCGCCCTGATCGCCGGTATGCGCCGCGTCGTCGAGCGTCGCGAATTGCTGGATCGCATCAACGTGTTTCCGGTGCCGGACGGCGATACCGGCAGCAATCTCGCGTTCACACTGAACAGCGTGCTCAGCGGCAGCCTCAGTCGTCGCTGCTCGGCGCTGGGTCCGCTGCTGCGCCAAGTCGCCGACGACGCCGTCGATGGCGCGCGCGGCAATTCCGGGGCCATCCTCGCCCAGTTCCTGGCCGGCGTCTCCGAGCGTGTCGCGGACGCCGATGTGCTGCCGCCCGATGAGCTCGCCGCCGCCGCTGCGGCTGGTGCAGACGCCGCGCGCAAGGCCCTTGCGGAGCCCCGCGAGGGCACCATTCTCAGCGTGATCCGCGCATTCGCCGATGGTCTGGTGCGCGCCCGCACGGAGGGTGCGCGCGATCTGCGGGAGCGCTTCGAGCGGGCGCTGGAATCCGCGCGTACCGCGCTTGCCGATACGCCGCGACAGCTGGCGGTGCTGCGGCAGGCCGGGGTGGTCGATGCCGGCGCCCAGGGCTTCGTCGATCTGCTGGAAGGCATCGCTGATTACCTGCGCACCGGCCGTCTCAAGGTCACCGCCCGGCTGGAGCATCTGGAGGACCTACCCTTCGTGGCGGCCGATCTGCACGACCAGGTCGATCCGGCGCACCGCTGGTGTACCGAGTGTCT
>VFQU01000534.1_pt1 | contig 32558 bp, 27 predicted proteins | sample 3512311 | NCBI WGS metagenome assembly VFQU01 (sample SAMN10412377, study PRJNA504923) | tailings metagenome | isolation source: Relicate 3 Philex TSF3 active mining site | place: Philippines: Tuba, Benguet | collected 2017-08-29
TGAGGCCCGCGGCGATGATGCCGAGGTCGCGCATCAGCTCGCGGTCGACGAAGTAGGCGACCACGAGGCCGATCAGCAGCCACGGGTAGCCGACGAGGCGCTCTTCGAAGCCGAACAGGGGAATCGCGCTGGTCACCACCAGCGCGGCGGGCAGCAGCTTCAGGCTGATCGCGGGGGGAGCATCCGTCGAGGCAATCGGGGCGGCGGCGGGCATGGGCGCATTCTGTCAGGTCTGGCCCGGCGGGCGATGACAACCATTCAGGATGCTCGCCGCGCGGCGCCCCTCACACGGGCCGCGCACCCACGCGGTGGGCGACCTGCTCGATCACGTCGGGCAGGCCCAGCACCCGGAAGTGCCCGACGTGGGGCAGCGGCACGTTCTCGGCTCCGTCGAGGTGCGCGCTCTCCGGCGGCACGTACTGGTCGAAGGCGCTGCGCAAGGCCGTGATGCGCGCGTTGACGTGGAGCGCGGCGGCGAGCTCGCGGATCACCGGCCGGGTGGGCGTGAACTCGCGCCAGGGCCCGAGGCCGTAGCGGGCGAGCGGGCTGCCACCGTACGGGGTGTTGATCGAGATCATGCGGTCGACGCGTCCCGCGCCGCCCGCCTGCGGGTCGTCGCCGACGAGCAGGAGCTTGCCGATGAGCCCGCCCTTCGAGTGGGCGACGATGCGCAGGTCGGCGAGCTCGCGGTGGGCGACGTAGGCGGCGAGCAGGGCGGCCATCTCCGGGATCGGGTGCCGGTTGAAGCCGAGCTCGGGCACGCTGTGCACGGGGTGCCCGAGGGCGACGAGGCGGTCGCGGATGGGTTTCAGGTAGTGCCAGGTCTCGAAGACGCCCGGGATCAGCAGAACGGGAGGCGGGGCATCGGGCGGGGCATCGGGCGCGGCATCGATCGGGGCGGGCGGCCGCACACCGTAGCGCCAGTAGCGCAGCCGCGCCCGACCGACGTAGGCGTAGTCGGCGACGATGCCGAAGAACCGACGCATGGGGTGAGTATGGCGCATCGAGCCACCGCACCACCCGTAGCCCTGAGCGGCGCTCAGGCCTACACTGGCACTCTCAGTGCGAAGTCGGGAGGGCGCGCATGACGACGGGGGCCACGGCCGCGGGCTGGTACGCCGACGCGGCCGATCCGCGGTTGATCCGGTGGTGGGACGGCGCCGCCTGGACGGAGCACACGCAGCCGAATCCGTCGGCCCCCTCCGCCCCGCAGCCCTCCGCACCGCAGCCGCCCGCGATGCCCGTCTCCTCGGCGCCGTACGTGCCGCCGCCGTTCGCCGAGCCGGCGCCGGCGCCCGCCGCAGAGCCGGCGCCCGCTGCTGCGCCCGAGGCCGCGGTCGCACCCGCCGCTCCAGTGACGGCGACCTCCGCCGCCTCGACCGCGGCTGCCGCCGCGCCGCCGGTCGTTCCGCCGCCGATCGAGGCTCCGCCCGGTCCGCGCCGATCGGGCAGCTCGCTGCCGATCTCCGAGCCCGTTCGGCTCGTACCGCCGACGTCCGGTTCGGTGCCGGTGACGATCCCCGGCTTCGACGAGCCCTTGCCGCCCGCGCGCACCGGCCCCGAGCCGCTGGCCGTGCCCTCCGGCACCGGCCCATTCAGTGCGGCGCCGACGGGCGCGCCGCTCGCGGGGCCCGCGCCGCTCGCGGTGCCCTCCGCGGTGGCCGCGGGCACTCCGCTGCCGGCGTCGGCGACGACGCCGTGGACGTCGACGGGTACGTTCGCGCAGCCGACCGGCAGCGTCGACCTCGCGAGCGTCGACTACGAGCCGATGACGCGCACCTGGGGTTCGGGCCGCGGCACGACCGCGCAGCGCACCGTGACCGGGGTGACGACGGCGGGCGCGTGGATGCTCGCCTTCTCGCCCGTGCTGCAGCTGGGTCTGCTCGGGCTCGGGTGGGCGGTGACGGAGGGCGGAGCATCCTCGGCCACCGGCGTGATCGCGACCGCCCTCGCGACGGTGGCCCTGCTCTGGGTCGTGCTGTCGGCGATCCTCGACTACCGGCGGCTGGGCTCGCTCGGCCACGAGTTCCGCCCGTCGGTGGCGTGGATCCTCCTCGGCCCGTTCTTCTACCTGATGGCGCGGGCGATCCACGTCTATCGCACCGCGCGGCGCGGCACCGGGCCCACCTGGGCCTACCTCATGCTGGCCACCGTGGTGGGCGCGGCGGTCGGGGTGGGCTCGCTGGCTCTGCCGCGCGAGGCGTCGGCCGCCGACCTGCGCTCGGTCGAGCAGCGCCTGACGGTGGAGCTGCAGGAGCAGGGAATCGACTATCAGGTGCTGTGCCCGTCGCAGGCGTCGGCGTCGCTCGGGTCGTCATTCGTCTGCACGGCCTACGACGATGTCGGGCCGGCGGCACTGATCCGCGTCACGTGGACGGGGGTCGGCGACTTCACCTACGCGTTCGAGTCGACGGTGGCCGTCACCGGTTGAGCGGGTGGCGGGTGGCGCGTCGCGGGCCGCGCTTCTGCGCCAGTCGGGCTTCTGCGCCGGTCACGCTTCGGTGCGGGTCAGGCTTCGGTGAGACGGATGAACGCGCTGAGCTCGGCGACGCCCTGCGGGGTGTGCGGCAGCGCGTCGGTGAGCCCGGGCGAGTGCACGAGGTAAGCCGCCCACTGCGCGCGTGAGATGGCCACGTTGAGCCGGTTGCGGTTGAGCAGGAAGTCGAGCCCGCGCGGAACCTCGTGCGCGCTGGAGGCGGCGAGCGAGACGATCGCGATGGCGGCCTCCTGGCCCTGAAACTTGTCGACCGTGCCGACGCGGGTGCCGTGCAGGCCGGCCGCATCGAGCGCGTGCCGGATTGTCTGCTGCTGCGCGTTGTAGGGGGTGACGACGATCACGTCGCGGTCGGTGAGCGGGCGCGTGTCGCGGTCGGTGCCGGGTCGCCAGGCGGTGCCGATGAGGCGCTGGATGATCGCCACGACCTCGGCCGCCTCCTCGACCGACTCGGTCGCGTTGCCGGTGTGCGGCACGGGCACAGGGTGCAGCCCGGGCTCGACGCCGTCGAGCCGCCGCCCGGCGGCGCTCGGGTGGGCGTGCAGCTGGCCCTCGTAGCTGAGCCGCGAGACGGGCCCGGCGAGGGCGGGGTGCAGGCGGCGGGTCTCGGCGAGGAAGTAGCCGAGCTCGGCGGGCAACACGTCGTGCCCGTCGCTGAGGTAGCCGAGCGCGGAGCCGTCGATCGGTTCGGGATGCGTGCCCTGGCTGACCTGCGGCAACTGCTGCGGGTCGCCGAGCAGCAGCAGGTTCTGGGCGCTGACGCTCGCGGCGATGGTGGCGGCGAGCGAGAACTGCCCTGCTTCGTCGATGACGAGCAGGTCGAGGCTGCGACGGCCGACGCGCTGCGGATTCGCGAAGTCCCAGGCCGTGCCGCCGATGACGTACCCGCCGCGGCCTGCGCCGGAGCGGCCCGCACCAGAGCCGCCGGGCTCGGTGCGGTCGGCCGCGCGCTCGGCGGCGAACGCGGCGAGCTGATCGGCTTTGCCGAGCACGGTGTAGGGCGCGGTGGCGTAGTCGGCGGGGTCGGCCCCGGTCTTCGGTGCTTTGGCGACGAGCCGCGGGTCGAGCCTGGCTTTCTCGACGATACTGGCGAGCACGTGCTCGACGGTGGTGTGGCTCTGGGCGACGACGCCCACCTTCCAGCCGTGCTCGCGCACGAGGGCGGCGATGACGTGCGCGCCGAGGTGCGTCTTGCCGGTGCCGGGCGGGCCTTGCACGGCGAGGTACGAGCGGTCGAGGTCGAGCAGGCTCGCGGTGACGGCGCTGATTCTGTCGGGCTCGCCGTCGGCCGCGAGCGTGACGGGCGCGAGCGGGCCGCCGCTGCGCGTGCGGGGCGCGACCCGGCGCAGGAGGTCGCCGACGGGTTCGCGCGGCCAGTCAGGGTGCGCCTCGACGAGTGCGGCTCCCCATGCTTCGATGGCGGGCTTCTGCTGCCCGGGGTCGGGCGGGCTGCTCGGGGTGAGCGCGACCGGCAGCGCGGTGTACTCGTCGGCCTCGGAGTGCAGGGTCTCGCTCACGACGACGTGGTCGTCGTGCACCGCCTCGAGGGTCACCGACCGCGCGGCGCGGGCCGACCGGTCGCGGCTGCCGGTGGGGATGGGTGCGGGCTGCTCGTAGACGGCGTAGGGGCCGCTGCGGCCCCCGACGCTCGGCCGCGAGCCTGCGGCCCACTGGCCATACAGGCGCACCGTGCGGCGCAGCGACCGCTGGCGGCCGGTCTTGCCCCACGGGGACTGGTCGTGGTGAGCATCCGGATCACCGGGCGGCGGGGCGACGACGAAGACGTCGCGCACGTCGGCCCACTCGTCGAGGGGGGCGACGAGGCGGTCGAAGTGCTCCCACCAGAAGGTCTTGTGCTCGCGCCGGTGGTAGTCGATGGCGGCGGCGGCGTAGGCGTAGGCCCGCTGCTCGGCGGTTCTCTCCGCGTCGGTCACGGGTAGCCCGTCGGGGCCGGCGGCGAGCGCGAGCAGGGCGGCGCGCAGCGGTGAGTCGTCGATCTCGGGGCCGCGCGGGTCGGCCTCCGCATCCGCGTCGCCGTCGGCGTCGCTCTCTGCTGCGTGGTGCGCGGGCATCGGATGCTCCGCCGCGAGCCCCCGCAGCCACGCGGCGAGGCGGGCCGTGCTCTCGCAGTCGACCCGGTTGTAGTCGCCGATGTCGTCGATGATCTGCTGCCAGGCGGCGGTGTCGCCCTGCTCGCGCAGCCCGCGGGCGCGCACGTATTCGGCGACGGAGTCGTCGCCGCGCGCGACGGCGGCGCCGACGCGTGCTTCGGGCCAGTAGATGGGTTCGAGGTACTTGATGGAGTAGCTGGGGCTGCCGACGCGCAGGGCGTTCTTGACGACCGGGTAGAGGTCGACAAGCAGGCCGCTGCGCAGCCAGTCGTCGATGATGTCTTCGCCCACCCCGTGCCGGGCGGCGAGCGACCGCAGGTGGGTGCGCTCGTACGAGGCGTAGTGGTACACGTGCAGGTCGGGGTGGTTGGCGCGGCGGGCTTCGACGTCGGCGAGGAAGTCGAGCAGCGCCTGACGCTCGTCGGCGAACGAGTGCGCCCAGTAGGCGGTGAACGCGCCGGCGCCGCCGTCGGGGGCCGTGTCGACCATGCCGAAGAGGTAGTCGAGACCCCACCGGGCCGGGTCGTCTTCGGTGTAGAGCGGGTCGCCTTCGAAGTCGAAGTAGAGGTCGCCGGGGCTCGGCGCGGGCAGGGCGTGCAGCGGGGCGGGCGTGCGCACCCGCACGGGCGGTGGACTGCCGGCCGGGGCTCCGGCCGCCTGCGCCTGCAGGGAGGCCTGCAGCCGCAGGGTGTCGAGGGTGGAGCGCGGAATGCCCGACACGCTCGCGACCTCAGCCGTTTCGGCGTCGTCGAGCGCGCCGAGTCGGCTGAGCGTGGTGATGCCGGCGGCGCCGAGCTTCTGCCACTGCGCGCCGGTGAGCCCAGCGACCTGGCTGATGTCGTCGTGCGCGGCGATCTCGCTCGTGCACCACGCGCAGCTGCGGCAGTGGGTGACGCCCTCGCTGCGCCAGGCGAGCGGCCGATCGGCGGCCATGCGCTCGCGCAGCAGGCGGTGCAGCCGAGCTCGTCGGGCGCGCAGCACGGGCGCGATGTCGTCGAGGCGGTGGATGCTGTGCTCGCCGGTTCCGAGAATCAGCGCGACCTCGGGGTCGACGGCGATGCCGAGCCGCTCGAGCTGCTCGGCATAGGCGGCGAGCTGCAGCAGGGCCGTGACCTTCGCGCGGCGGGCGAGCTTGCTGTCGAGCACGCGGTAGGTGCCGGAGGGCATCCTCTCAAGGAAGTCGGCGTAGCCGACGAAGGCGATCGCGATGTCGGCGGCATCGGTGTCGGCCGCATCGCCATCGCCATCGGCATTGAGCGCGCCGGATGCGGGGCTGTGGTCGCGGTCGACGAAGGTGCCCTGCACGATGAGCGGCACGCCGGCCTGCAGGGCCGCGAGCGTCTGAGCGGCGAGCGGCTCGATGGCATCGAGCCCGGCACGGTCGGCGCGCGGGATCTCGAGCACCGCATCCGTGCCCGCACCGGCCGCGGCGAACCGCGCCCGATAGTCGGCGATGACGGCGAGCTCGTGAGCGTCACCGAGGGTTGCCGTGCGTGCGAGCATGGCGTCGGGCTCGTCGTCGACGGCGGGGAGGCGGCCGAGCTTGGCGTCGAGGTCGCGCGCGACCCGGAACTCGCACTCGGCGGCGCGCGTCAGGTCGCTCGCCGACGTGACGAGCAGCTGCTCGCCACTCTCGGTCGTCGTCAGGTACATTCGCGCTCGCTCTCGGTGGGGTCAGGGCCAGCGTATGGGGCACGACCGACACGGCCGCCGCGGGACTCACGAATCCAAGGACGCGGCCTGGCCGTGAAGTCCGTCCTTGGATTCGCGAGTACCGCGACAACCCCTCTCAGAAAGACGGCGAAGCCGACGAGCGCTGCGCGGACTACGCCCAGTCGTCGGGCGTGCGGAGGGCGGTTCCGTCGAGGCCGAGCAGGCCGCGTTCGAGCCAGGTGCGGATGAGCGTCTGCGCTTCGGCCGCCGTGAACAGGTCAGAGTGTCGCGCGTCGACGAGGGAGCCGAGCGACGAGGTCAGCAGGTAGTGGCTGTGGTCGTCAGCGGTGCGGTGAACCCGCATCGGCTCGTCGGGCAGACCGAGCTCGACCACCATCCGCTCGGGGTGCCCGATCACCTGAGCCCACCGTTCGCACCCGTCGGAACGGTCGACGATCAGGAAGGAGTAGCCGGCGTCGAGGCCGAGAAGGTGCAGCAGGTCGCTGAGCGCCTCCCAGGAGGGCAGGTGCCGGGTACCGGTGCCGCTCATGCGGTACTGGTAGGGGAAGGGCTCGGCCTCCGGCTGCACATCGTGAAGCAGCTGGGGGTGAATTGTCGGGGCTTCTGCGCGGCTCATGGCTCCAGCATGTCGAACGGCACCGACATCAGACCGCGCGACGGAGGAACGTGCGACGGAGGAACGTGCGACGCCAGAACCTGCACCGTCACCCCCACCGAACCGACAGTCCGGCCAACCCCGCGAACGCCGGATCGGCGGAGACGAGCTCGAGACCGTCAGTCATCGCCTGTGCGGCCAGCATGCGGTCGAAGGGGTCGCGATGCGCCCAGTCGAGAGCGCCAGCAGCGATGGCATGCCGCGCACTGATCGGCAATGGGTCGGCCCCGAGTCGCTCGACCTGCTGGTCGAACTGGTGCACGAGCGCTGATGCCTCGGGAAGCCGGCCGAGTCGATGCTTGGTCGCGATCTCGAAGGCGCTGGCCGCCGAGACGACGAGTGCCGTGCGCCGATCGGCGAGCACCGCACGCACCGATTCCGGCAGCCGGTGCGGCGCACCGAGCGCCCACAGCAGCACGTGCGTATCGAGCAGCAGCGTCACAGGGTGTTCCCCGCGCGGCCATCCCACGCCGCGAGTTCGTCTTCCGGCAGGGGCTCGAAGAATGCCGGCGGGGTGTCGAGCCCGGGCAGGAAGCCGAGTTCGCGCTCCGGTACCGGCGAGACCGCCGTCAAGCGGGCAACGGGCGCTCCCCCGCGCGCGATGACGATCTCCTCACCCCGTTCGACGCGTGCGAGCAGCTCAGAGAGCCGCGTCTTCGCCTCATGCACGTTCACCTGCTCGCCCATGTGGACTAAGCGTAGTGGACTAACCACGAAAGGGCCCCGACAAACAGCTACAACCCCAGCGGCAGCGCCGGGCTGGGGGCGGGATGCTCGCGCACCCCGTGCGTGTGGCTGATCAGCACCGAGCTCAGGGTGAGGTCGGCGTCGTGGGCGGCGGTGCTGAGGGCGAGCATCCACTCGCGGTCGACGCGGGTGGGGTCGGGGCCACCCTTGCGTTCGAGGCCGACGATGAGGGTGCGGGCTCCGGCCTCGCGGAGCCCGTGCAGCATCGGCGCCAGGAACGCCGCGGCGTCGGCCGGGCAGCGCCGCGGCAGGTCGTCGCACGGCATGGCGAGGCCGGCGAAGCCGTCGTCGGTGGGCGGCAGAAACAGCCAGAGCTGCCAGCGCAGCGCCGGGCCGAGCGCGTACGCGAGCTGCGCTTCGGGGGTCTGGAGCTCGGCCTCGGTGAGCGGGTGCGCGGGCGTGATCACCCGCGTGCGGCGAGCGGTCGGCGGGGCAGGGCGGTAGGTGCGGAAGGTTCCGGTCATGCGGCGAGCATCGTGGGGGCGCGGCGCGGCGGCGCGCGAGCATCCCGCGGCGGCGGGGTCGGGGCGCCCACCCCGCGCGTGGGGAGGAGCCGCCGTCAGAGACCCGAGGTAGATTCGCCGCATGTACCGGCAGATCGCGCGCAACAGGCGGTTCAGCATCCTGTTCATCGCGATCTTCTGCGTGGCGGTGCTGGGGCTCGGGCTGTTCACGTCGTGGGTGTTCGAATCGTTCTGGCCGCTCGTGCTGCTCAGCCTGTTCTGCCCGCTCTACGTGTGGTGGCAGCTGAGCCACGCGACCGAGCACGCGGCGAAGGCGGCCGGCTGGGTCGAGACGACTCCGGATGCGGAGCCGCGGCTGCACCGCATCGTCGAGACCACGGCCATTCGTGCGGGCATCCCCATGCCGCAGGTCGGCGTCATCGAGGACGCCGCGCCGAACGCCTTCGCGGCCTCGCTGCGCCCCGACAAGGCCGTGATCGGGGTAACACGCGGCGCGCTCGACCTGCTCGACGACACCGAGCTCGAGGCGGTGATCGCCCACGAGGTCGCCCACATCGTCAACCACGACGGCCGGGTGACCCTCACGACCTTCGCCCTCGTGGGGTCGATCGCGGCGGTCGCCGCCGGGCTGCTCGCCCTCGGCTGGGCGATGCTGCAGGCGACGCCGAGCGGCCTGCGCAACGGCATCGGCCTTCTGATCGGGATGCTCGGCCTCGGCCTGCTCATCCTGGGCGGCATCTTCTGGCTCGTGGCGACAGTGCTCGGCCCGGTGATCAGCGCGGCCGTCTCGCGCCGCCGCGAGTTTCTCGCCGACGCGAGCGGCGTCGAGCTCACCCGCTTTCCCGACGGCCTCGTGCGCGCGCTCGAGAAGCTCGCCGCCCACCCCGCGGGCCCCTCGACCGCGACCGGAGAGGTGCGGGCGCTGTTCATCCACGACGGCGCCGGCGCCTCGTGGCTCGAGCGGTTGCTCGGCACGCACCCGCCCGTCGCCGAGCGGGTCGAGCGGCTGCGGGCGATGGGGCGGTCGTTCTAGGCGGGCCTCCGGGCGCGCGGCATTAGCGCGATCGTGCGAGAATATGACGCATGGATGCTCAGCCCTCGCGCCCGCTGACCGACTACCCGCGCCCCTCTGTCGCCGTCGACACCGCGGTGTTCACGGTGCGCGGCGACGAGCTGTGCGTCGTGCTCGTCGAGGGCCGCGACGGCAGGCGCCGCCTGCCGGGAACGTTCTTGCACGAGGGCGAGCGCCTCGTCGACGCAGTTCGGCGCTCGCTCGCCGCGAAGGCCGGCATCGGCGGCGGCGAGCCGCGGCAGCTGCAGGTGTTCGACGAGCCGCACCGCGATGACCGCGGCTGGGTGCTCTCGGTCGCCCACGCGATGGCGCTGCCGGCCGACCGCCTGCCCGACGAGGCGGGCGTGCCGATCGACCTCGCCGACCCGCTCGACTTCGACCACGCGCGCATCCTGGCGATCGCGGTCGAGCGCATCCGCACCGACTACGCGACGATGCCCGACCCCTGGAACCTCATGCCGCCCGCCTTCACACTGCGCGAGCTGCTGCTGCTGCACACCGCCGTCGACCCGTCGACCCCGCAGCGCGACACGTTCCGCCGCATGATGGAGCCCCTGCTCGTCGAGACCGGCGAGTACACCTCGGGCACGGTCGGCAAGCCGTCCCGGCTGTTCCGCAAGCCGACGGCCGCCGAGGTCGCCGCGCGGCGCGCGAAGCACGAGGAGGCCGTGCGCACCGGTGCCCGGCGCACATCACGCTCGCGCAGCGACGAGGTTCCCGCCGACCGCCTGCTCACGACGTCGGCGCAGCGCAAGTCGCGCGACGGCTGGATGCCGCTCGAGAAGATCCCCTCGGATGCCCGCCACACCATCCGACTCGACCGCGGCCCCAGCGGCGTCGTGGCGCGGGTGCTGGCCGACGAGCAGTCGGCGCTGTGGACCTACCGCGGTCTCGTCACGACGTACGAGCGCCCCGAGAACCGCATCGGGCCGGATGCGCAGCTGCAGTCGATCTCGCTGCACGGCCCGGGCGGCCGCGAGCTCTCGATGGTGCGCTTCTAGGCCCCGGGCTCGGAGCCGGGCTTCTGCCCGCCCGATTTCTCGGCGCTGACCCTGTCGGCATCCGCGGCACCGCGACTCGGTGCGGTCATGACGCGCTCGCTGCGGTCGAACTCCTTCTTCTCGCCGCGTCGCACGTCGCGGAGGTAGCGGCCGACGGAGAGGCTGCTGGCGTGCACGGCGTCGGCGTCGACATCCCAGGCCATCGAGCTGCCAGGGTCGAAGCCGAGGTCGCGGCCGACGGCGATCGCGTCCTGCCCCGCACCGAGGTAGACGAAGTTCCAGCCGAGCTCGTCGGCGAGCCCGGTGATGAGCTGGTTGACGCGCTGCCCCGTCCATCGCTTGCTGGCGTTCTCGTGGCCGTCGGTGACGACGACCACCTGCACGGTCGCGGGCTGGGCGTGCGCGGGCATGGCCGAGAGCGCCGAGCGGAAGCCTTCGAGCGAGTCGCCGAGAGCATCCAGCAGGGCGGTCATGCCGCGGGGCTCGAGCTGCACGCGCACCGAAGCGGGGTCGGCGAAGGTCGCCTGGTGCTCGACCTCGTCGTCGAACGCGACGATGTCGACGGTCAGACGTCCGGGCAGGGCGGCCTGCTGGGCGAGCAGGCTCTCGAGCCCGCCGACCATGTCGTCACGGATCGCCTGCATTGAGCCGCTGCGGTCGATGATGAGCAGCAGGGCGGTGTACGTGGGGTCGGTCATGATGCCTCCGTGTCGTCGGTGGTCGTGTCGTCGGTGGTCGTGTCGTCGGTGTTCGCCGGGTCGGTGGTCGCACGTGCGGCCTGATCGGTGATGCGGGTGAGGGCCTCGCGCAGGAAGCGCTTCGGCGACGCGGCGGGGAGCGCCGCCACGACGTCGGCGAGCGCCTGCTCGATCGGAACGCCGCGGTGGAGGGCCGCGTAGAGCGCGGCGACGGAGGGGGTGCGGCTCTGGGCGGCGACGCAGTGCAGCAGCACCGTCTTGCCCTCGGCCCGCAGGGAGGCGATGGCGTCGACGGTGTCGCGCAGCACGAGGTCGAGGTTCGGGTTCGCCTCGGGCTCGTCCTTGTCGATGAGCCACACCTCGACGTGGTCGGCGGCTCCGGTCGAGCTGACCCTGCGCTGCTCGGTGCCGATGCGGCAGAGCGACACGACCGCATCGACCCGCGCACCCTCGCCGCCGAGAGCATCCTCGAGGTCGACGATCGAGCCGAGCAGCACGCCGGGATCGTGCGGGTGCGGGGTGAGCGATCGCTCCGGATACCAGCCGAGGTAGTCCATGCGCGGGGCCGTCGGCCAGCCCGTGTCGTCGGGCTCGCCGCCGCGCGCGGCCAGGGCGCCCAGAGCGACGAGATCGTGGGCGCGCAGTCTGGGGTGGCCGTGCAGCACCCGACGCCAGGCGCTGGGCACCGCGCTGGCGCCGAACGCGGCGCCGACCAGCCCGCCCGCGATGGCGGCGACCGTGTCGGTGTCGCGGCCGCCGCGCACGGCGCGCTCGAGCGCGGCGACGAGGGCCGCTCCGGCGCCGGCACCGTGGGCGGCGATCGCGCCGTAGATGCTCGACCACGCCCCTTGCAGCGCTTCGACGACCCAGCCGTTGCGCGCGAAGTCGCGCGGCTGGCGCTGCTCGGCGTCGTCGAGCAGCGCGGCCCAGCGGTCGCGCCGCGCGGCGGGGAGGGCGGGCAGGCCGATGCGAGCATCCAGGTTGCCGGTGAGAACCGCGTGGCGGATGGCGAGGGTCCAGAGCACGCACGCGTCGCCGGCGTCGTCGTCCCAGTGGGTGAGCTGGCTGAGCGCGCGGGCGGCTTCGGCGGCGGCCGCTTCGTTGTGGAGGTACGCGAGGGCGACGGGCGCGGTGCGCATGAGCGACCCGTTGCCCGCGGACTTGCCGGTGCGCTCGTGCAGGGCCTGCGCGGCGGCGCGCGCGGCGGCCGCGGTGCCACCGTTGCGCTCGGCCTCGGCGAGCACCGCGCGGGTCTGCACGCCGACGTCGGCGGCGTCGCGCGCCCACACGATCCAGGCGGCGACGATCTCGTCGAGCACGGCCTCGTCGCGCAGGTCGGCGCCGCGGGCGGTGGCCTGGGCGATGGGCATGGCCATCGAGGTGTCGTCGGTCCACTCCCCCGGCGCCCAGCCGAAGCCGCCGCCGCCGATCATGCCGACCGGCGCGTCGTCGGGCAGCGGGTCACCGAACTCGTAGCCGGCGCCGAGGGCGTCGCCGGCGGCGAGGCCGAGCAGCACGCCGGCGGCGCGGTCGGTCGAGGCGGGCTGGGCGGCCTGCGCGGCGGTCGGGGACGTGGAAGGGGTCATGCGGTCTCCTTAGGGTCTTCGAACGGTAGTGGTGAGGGCTGACATTGGCGGCGCCGCCCGCTCGGCCCGGAGCGGCCCGCGCACGACGGGTGATGTGTCGCCCTTGTCATGTGACATCGACGACACACCAGCCTCAGGAAGTTCCGCCCGACTCAGACCCCGGCGAGCAGGGGGTGCGCGCGGTCGAGGGCGGTGAGGTGCAGCAGCCCGCGCTGGTCGGGGGCCCCGACAGCGCCGTCGGACGGGCCGGCGACCCGCACCCCGAGCCCGGTGGCGGCGATGCGGTCGTCGTCGCGGGCGACCTCGAACCAGCGCTCGCCCGCCTCACCCCCGTGCAGGCGTCGGCCCTGAAGGGCGCGGGCGAAGGCGCGAGCCCGCTCGGCGCTGGTGGCGACGTGGTCGGCGAGGCGAGCATCCACCGCCGCGGACTGCACGATGCCGGCGTAGCGCGAGCGCAGGCCCGAGCCCGAGCAGAATAGCTCCAGGCCCATGATGCGCCCGCCGATGCCGATGATGACGCCGCGCTGGCCGTCGATCAGACGCGGCAGGCGGATGCTCTGCCGATCGAGTTGGTGGGTGAACGAGCGCGTCTCGCTGCGGCCGAGGCGCTGCTCGATGGCGTCGATGCGGCGCCAGACTCGCGACTGCCGATCGTGCCGCTGAAACTCGTCCGAGATGCGGTGCTGGGCGGCCTCGTCGCCGTAGCGCACGACGAGCGAGGCGCGGCGGCCGCCGGCGCTGTGGTCGGCGGCGCCGCCCCAGCGGCCCTGCTCAACGCACAGGGCGGGCAGCGGGCGGCGCTCGCGCGGGGCGAGCACGAGGCTGCGAGCGAGCATGCGGTTCTGCCAGCCACCCTCGAGCAAGTCGCCCTCGAGGGCGACGAGTGAGCGGTCGGCGAGGTTCTCGGCCTCGAGGGTGTCGACCGCGGCCCCCTCGGCGCGCTCGGCGATGCGCAGGGAGGCGGGAGCCCAATCGAGCATGCCGATGCGCGGGGCGTCGACCCAGACCGGGAAAACGGTGAGGCCGGCCTGGTGGGTGCCCTGGCCGACGTGGAGGGCGGGGATCGTGGTGTGCATGAGGGGCCTCCTGGTGGGTGCCGAGCGAGGTGCGGGGCGGTGGGTTCCGACTTGTCGCACTTTCGCTCAAATAGACTGTAGCACACCGTTAGCGCGATATCGCGCTGTTTGGCATTCATGAGTTATCGGAAGCGGCGGAAGGATGAGTACAGTGGTATGCGTATACGCATAGAAAGGGCGCCGTCATGCTCCCCGCCGCGACAGTGATTCGCACCGCTCGCACCCGCGCGCGATTGTCGCAGTCGGCAATGGCTGATCGAGCCGGTGTGGCGCAGTCGACAGTGAGCCGAGTGGAGAGCGGGGAGCTCGATCCGACGTGGGCGACCATGCAGTCACTGCTGATGGCCGCCGGCTGGACGGCGGAACCCGTGCGATCCGCTGCCGCCGACCTCATCTCGGCGACGACCACAGCACGAGCGATGGCCTCGAGCCTGCGGCGCGGCGACCCGGAGTCGGCCATCCGTGATCTCACCGAAGCAGTCGGCCGGCTCATCCGATTCGGCGAGTCGAGCGACGCGACCGTGCCGTCGTGGGTGCTCGAGCAGGCTCCAGCCGGCCTCCTTGATGATGCCTGGCTCACCTACCTGGCGACGGCTTTCGCCTACGCTCTGGAGCGCACGGGCAGAACAGCCCTGCCGTGGATGATCGACGCCCCTCCCCTTGCGACCGAGACGGTGATGGGCGATGACCCCAGCCCCGAGTTCCGGACATGGCTGCGCGCACAGACCCCGCCGCTCTTCCTCGCGAAGAACCTGCTGTCGCGCCCTGACGATTGGGCCATCGCGTGAGTTCCGAGTACCGGCAACTGAGTGCGACAGAGATCCGCGCCCTCCTCGTCGAGCTCCTCGACCGCGCGGCCGCCGATGGAATCGAGATCGACGCCTACCTCGTGGGCGGCGCCGCGATGGCGCTGCAGCTCGGCCGCGACCAGTTGACGCCCGATGTCGACGGTCTCTTCCGACCATTCGACGCTGTCGTGCGGATCGGGGCGGAGATGGCCGACGAGCACGGGCTCAGCCCGACCTGGGTGAACGAGAACGCTCGGCCGTTCATCGTCTTCGACATCACCGACGACCGTCACTTCGTCGAGGTGGCACTCGGCCGTCACACGATCCGCGTCGCCTCACCCCGAGCCCTGCTCGCGATGAAGATGGCGCGGTATGCGCGCAAGGACTACGCCGACATCACGACACTCATCCTCACCCTCGGGCTGACCACCGCCGATGAGATCGCCGACCTGACCATCGAGGTTCTTGGGGAGGATTCACTTACGACGAGTGAAGGGCGGGATGACCTCGTCCTTCGGGCGCAGGATGCCCTACGCCGAGCTCGCGACGCTGCGGAGAAAGGCACACAGCCCCAGCACGTGTCGTAACCCGATCATGCATGTGCTGGAGGGTGCCGTTGACCACATTCGCAATGTGCCGCCGGAGGCACATTGCACTGACCGCACCGCCCCAGGGCGCCTGGCGCCATGGAATTGGCTCATGCCGGGCAGTGGGTCAGCGCCTCGCGGATGACCTCTGACCGCGTCTTGCCCTCGCGCTCAGCCCGGGCGTCGAGCGCCGCGATCCCGTCGCGGGTCAGGCACAGAGCTGCTACCGAATTGGCCGGTAGGCGCCCCGACGAAACGCGGCCCCCGCCTCCGCCTCGTCGGGGTCAACATCGAGGTCGGGTACGACCTCGAACAGCGCGTCTCTGATCAGCGCCCGCGCCGCCGCGCTCGGGATGCGCGGAAGAAACTCGCCGCGCCCTGCCTCTGGGTCGGGCGTGCCAACGGCCGACAACCTGACCCAGAGCTCGTTCCAGACCGGATACACGTCGCGGTCTCCGAGCGGCTCACCGCCACTGTGTCGCCACCCGTGCGCGCTCAACACGCGCGCGATGCGTTGCGGACGAATTGTTCGGTCGGCGGTGGCCGCGTAGACGGCAAGCGTCACGGAGCAATGCCCGCCGAAGATGGCCGGGTCACCGATCAGGGTGTCGGCACAGTGCCGCCACAGTCGCTCCGGGTCGGCCAGGCACTCGCGGCCGAGCGGCGTAAGACGCAGGGTGCCCTTGTACCGCCGCACCAGTTTGATGTCGCGCAGGTACTCCCGAAAGGCCAGCACCGGGTGGGCGTCGATCTCGCGGGTGCCCGCCCAGGGGTAGTCGCGCATCTCCGGCAAGAGCTCGGCGAGCTCGCGTGCATCGACGGGCTTCAGGTACCCCGCGGCGGTCAACGGCAGGCCATCGCCGGATGCTCGCTCGAGCATCCACCGGTGTGGCACGAGTGCCTGCCCAGGGTCGGGGCGCGGCTGCGTGAGCAGCTGGGTCGACAGGGTCACGGCATTCTGTCGAAACTCGTCGCCGAACTCGGTGTCGCCGAGCCCGTTCAGCATCGCGGTCAATGCCGGGTGCAGTCGCAAGGCTGCTTGTCTGCGCATGGCGTTGCTCTCTCTCGTCGGTCTCACGCTACCGAGCGTGGTCAAGGCCCTGAAAGCGGTGTAGCCCATGACCCTGAGCTTCAGACGCTCGGGCGGTACCATGAGAGCGAGGAAGGGAGCGAACTCATGGAGCAGCGCAAAGTCGACGCAGAAGTCGTCAAGCGTGCCGTGTCGCGCTCTACCGCTGACTCTGCGCGGCTTGAGCGCCGCGAAGTTCCTGCTGGATTCGTTCGGTCTGCTGCGGCCGAGAGGTTCCTGGCCGAGCGACGCAACGGGCGCTGATGGCGGTCTCGCCTGGGTACGGCGAGACGCCGCTCGACGGCGATAAGTTCGATGCATTGCTGCCGTCGATTCGCGAAGCCCTCGGCGCAGACGTCACCAAAGCGGCAGTCTTCGACCTCGAGCAAGCAGTTCAAGATGAGGTCGCAGCAGACCTTCTCAACCGCGTCTTGGCCCGCGAGATCGGGCTCGATGAACTCCTCAACGATCACTTCATTCGAGAGCTTCATCGACGGCTCTATGCCGACATCTGGTCGTGGGGCGGCAAACTGCGAGTGCGCGAACTAACACTCGGCGTCGCACCCGAGCTCGTCGCCGTTGAGCTCAGAACATCGCTCGACACGTTTGCTCGCCGATCTCGTCTTCGTGGCCGCTCAAGAGCTTGACGAGCCCGAGCTCTACGACTGGTCACTCGACAAGACGCGGTACATCTCTCTGCTCCGCGAGTACGACGTGCATCGAGATGCGACCGACCTGGCGGCGTTCATCGGCGTGCGACCGCTGTCTGCCTAGCCGGCCTACTCCCCGCCACCCTCCCCCAACCCCGCAAACTTCTGCGCCATCGTCGGGTTCCCGCGCGTCAGCTTCTTGATCGTCACGTCCTGCGCCTTGTCGTTGGCCAACCGCAGGTTGCGCTCCGACCCGAGCAGGGCGTCCTTGACCTTCTGCAGGCGGTCGATCGCCTTGTCGATCTCTGAGATCGCCTCCTGGAACTTGCGCGAGGCGAGATCGTAGTTGCGCGAGAACCCGCTCTTGAAGCTCTCGAGCTCGTTCTCGAAATTGGTGATGTCGACGTTCTGCGCTTTCACCAGCTCGAGCTCGCGCTTGTACTGCAGCGATCCGAGGGCGGCGTTGCGCAGCACGGTGATGATCGGGATGAAGAACTGCGGCCGCACCACGTACATCTCCGGGTAGCGGTGCGAGACGTCGACAGAGCCGCAAGTTGTAGAGCTCGTTGTCGGGCTCGAGCAGCGACACGAGCACCGCGAGTTGTCAGGCCGCGCGTGAAGTTGGTGTTTCGCCTACCATCTTGGTCGACAGCTTCGCCTTCATGTCGCGCAGCCGCTCGATGGCGTCGTCGCGGTCTTTGATCTGCTGCTCGTACTTCTCCTGCAGCGCCTTCTCGCCGAGCGCCTTCTGCGCTTCGGCCAGCTCGAGGTCGGCCTTCAGTCGGTCGCGCTCCTTCTCGACGCGCGTGGTCGCTTCGATCACGGCCAGCTGCTTCGACTGCTCTGACGCCTGGATGCTCGCCTTCAGCTTCTCGACCTACGCCGCCTTCTCGGCCAGCTGGTCGTGCAGCTTCGCCGCCAGCTTGGCCTCGGCCAACTCAACGGCGGATGTCGTCTCGGCCTTGGCCTGCTCGAGCTCGCTGCGCAGCTTCGCCCACTCCATCTCGGAAATTGCCAGGGACAGCGCAGCCTCGTGCTTCTCACGCGGTCGGTTTCCTCACTCCGCTAGTGCACCCGCTATTCGATGTGGAGCCGCTCGCTTGAACTGACATTGGCGCTTCGGCATCGCCGAACTTCTCGCCGCCGCCCCTCAAGGAAGTCTTGATCGAAAGCCAAGCAAACCTTCTCCGACCCCCGGCCCGCGAGGGCCTTCAGTAATCAGGCGAGGCGGTCGCGGACGATGGCGATGTCGCGCTCATGATTACGCACGATCCTGTCGGCCTTGGTTGTGAACTCCGACTTGTCGATCACGACGAGCCGGATACCTTGCTGCGGCAGAGTGTCAAACCGTCACTGGTCGTAGAGCCGCCGCTGCTCGCCGCGAGGCACTCCGGAAATGGTCGCGCGACGGTCGAACAGCGGGACGGCCACGGTGTGCTGCTTCTCCTGGAACTCGACGACGAGCCGCAGCGCGGGCCAGTACCCGTCGACGGGGAGCTTGCGAGCCCGCCCGGTCGTCGGAGATACGTCACCGACAAGCCACAGGAACGTCGCCTGTCGCTCCCCGCGGACCCCGATCACCTCGTCGCAGAGGTCGAGAACGTAGTGCTCATCACTGTCGGCGCGCTTGCCCACGATGCCTACAGGTACTCGATGACGGCCACTACGCGGATGACGCCGTTGAACTCATCGCCGACTGCGATGGTGGACAGGGCGACAATGCGGTGCTCCGGCCGGGTGGCGAGCTCCTGCGTGAGTGCGTCCTTGATCGATCCGCGCATGAAGTTGTCGAGGAGCACCTCCACGATCTCTTGGTTGCTGGTCAGTCCCTGAGCCATGTCCATCCCCTCGATGCGCTCGACCGCGTGCTCGCCACGATACGGCGCATCGGCGACATCGGTCGGTGCCGATAGCGTGAGTGTGCCCGAGAGGAACACCAACCACATGCCCCTGAGCCGTGACGAGGCGCAGCGTCTGCGCCCGGTGATCGAGGAGGTCGCCGCGTGGTCGAAGCACGCCGCAGACCTCGCCGCCCACCGTGCCCGCGTCGCCGCTGATGCCGATACCGCCTTCGGCGCGCTTCGCGCGCGCATGGTCGATGTGGCGATCCGCAACGGGAGCCGCTGGAGCGTCCTGCCGCTGCGGGATGGTGACAGCGGGCAGCTTGGGCTCCTCGCCCGGTTCGCCGCCCTGCCGGAGATCCAGGCGAGTGAGGCGACATGGCTAGGTCAGCTTACGAACGAGGTGCCGCGGGCGCTGAGCAATGCGAGGTCGAACTTCGGACTCCGCAAGCTGTTCAGCGGTGGGCAGTCGCGCGACGCTGCCGAGCGTGCGGGCCGGTATCTGCTCGACTACCAGGGCTGGGGTGTTGCGGCGAGCGTGGCGACGGCGCTGACGCGCCTCGATGATCGCGGGCGCACGGCACAACCCGTCGATACCGCACACACACTCGTGCCCGCCGTCGGCTTCGCTCCGAGGCTCGCGTCGCTCGGCGTGGGCCAGCTCCTACCGGGCGCGACTGTGGCTGGGCTTCCTGCTGCGGTCAGGACGATCCAGGACGCGCTGAGCAGAGAGGCGCACTATCGGCAGCAGGCGCTCGATGCGGGCGTTGCCTTGCGCAAGGCAGAAGCGCAGAAGGTCATCGCGGAGATGGCGGTCGACCGGCTGAAGGACGCGACCCGTGAGCGCATCCGTATCAGCCCGCTGTCGGATGCAGGCATTGCCACAGTGCAGGACGTCTTCACCTACGCGAACCGTCTCGCGTCGATCCCTGGCATCGGGGCGACCTCCGCACATCGGATTCGCGGTGCTGCGCAGACTCTCTGGCAGACGACCTACGAGGAGATGCCGGTACGCATCGATATCGCCAAGCCCACGCCGCAGACCTTCGATCTCGTCCGGCACCTGGCGACCTGGGACGCGACGCGGAAGACGAAGAATGCGACCCGTGACCTCGCGCGCGCCGAGGCGCTCACGCCCCTGGCGCAGACGCTCGACCCTCGAGTGATGCACCTGGCGATCTTTGGCGCTAGCACGGACGAGTTCACCTCCGCCGTCGAAGCGGTCGCGCTCCGTGCGCAAAGCATCTCGGGCACCGCAGCAGGCTCGGCTCCGCCCGATCCCTGGCAGGACTTCCTCGCCAGGCCGGCCGACTACTTCGCCATGTTGCAGGAGCTGGGCTTCCTGACGGAGGACGAGGGTGCGGTGCTCGGCGGGCTCCCCGATGAGGTCGTCGCCGTGATCCGGGAGTTCGAGCTCGAGACAGAGCACCTCTCGGTGTCTTTGCGCGGCTATCAGGGCTTCGCCGCGCGTTTCGCACTCGTGCAGCGCAAGGTCATCATCGGCGACGAGATGGGGCTGGGGAAGACCATCGAAGCCCTTGCAGTGCTGACGCACCTCCGCTCGAAGGGCTCACACCATTCGCTGGTGGTCTGCCCGGCTGCGGTTGTCACCAACTGGATTCGAGAGGTGCAGGCCAAGTCCGCGCTGAACGCTCACCGGCTGCACGGGCCGGGCCGGGATGCGGCGCTGCGGAGCTGGCGTCGCAACGGAGGCGTCGCCGTTACGACCTACGAGTCGCTGGGGTGGCTGGAGCCGCACCTGGGGCTCGTGGAAGAACTCGCATGCGTCGTGCTCGACGAAGCGCACTACATCAAGAATCCGGGCGCCCTCCGCGCCCAGCGCAGCGCCCGCGTGATTGACCGTGCCGACCGCGCGGTGCTGCTCAGCGGCACCCCGCTGGAGAACCGCGTCGAGGAGTTTCGCACCCTGGTCGGCTACATCCGACCCGACCTCATCGTCGACGCCAGCGAGCTGCGTCCGCGATTGTTCCGCCAGCAAGTCGCGCCGGTCTACCTCCGGCGCAACCAGGAGGACGTGCTGACGGAGCTTCCTGAACTCGTCGAGGTCGAGGAATGGCTGCCCCTCTCCCGCGCTGATGCGCATGCCTACCGCGAAGCGGTGATGGCCGGAAACTTCCAAGCAATGCGCCAGGCAGCGATGCTCCAGGGCGGTGAGTCCGAGAAGCTTCAGCGCCTGGTGGAGATTGTCGAGGAAGCGGAGGACAACGGGCGCAAGGTCATCGTGTTTTCCAACTACCTGAGCGTCCTCGATGAGGTCACCGCGGCGCTGCCGGGCGTGGTCTTCGGGCCGCTTACCGGAGCAGTCCCAGCACCCAAGCGTCAGGCGATGGTGGACGACTTCACCGCGGCCGAAGCGGGCGCGGTGCTCGTGTCGCAGATCGTCGCCGGAGGCGTCGGGCTGAACATCCAAGCCGCGTCGGTCGTCGTGATCTGCGAGCCCCAGCTCAAGCCGACGACTGAATGGCAGGCCATCGCCCGCGCCCGCCGGATGGGTCAGCTGCAATCCGTCCAGGTGCATCGGCTACTGTCCGAGGAAGGCGTGGACGTGCGCATCATGCAGATCCTCGCCAGGAAACGAGAGCTGTTCGCCGACTTCGCGGCAATCAGCGAGACTGCGGAAGCCGCCCCGGAAGCGTTCGACGTGTCTGAGGCCGAACTCGTGCGAGAAGTCATCGAGTCCGAACGCCAACGCCTCTTCTCCGGCGCACGCGAGACCGAGCAGCCTGGCTGATCGGAAATGCCGCCGAATCTACCTCACGCCCCCCGACTACTCGGAGGATCGACCGCAGCGATCGGATCAGCGCCGCTCCAGACTTCCTCGTAGTGGGCGCGCAACAAGTCCGTCGTGGTCTCGCTGAGGTGGGACACAACAGTGAGCTGAGCACCTCCTAGAGAAGCACCAACCATGAGCCCGGAACCCGCGCGTGGCAAGGCGAGTCGATCATGCAGCAACTTCGCCTCTGCGTTAACTAACCGAACCTCAGCATCCGGATGCGCGCTGAGCACGATCCCAAAGTCTCGTCGGCGCTCCTCTCGCGTCTGGCCCGCGATCTTTCGACCAGCGAAGGGGTCGGCCGCAAGAACACGCCGAACCTCGGCGTGGCCAAACACGTCGAAGAGTACAGACGCCGGGAGATACGGATCAATGAGCAACGGCTCGTCAAGCTTCGCAATCTCAATGAGCACGCGTGCGTTCGTCACCGGATCGTCCAGATGGCCAACAACCTCAAGCACTGCTTCCCTCTGATCCGAATCAACAAGCCTTGGAGCCCCGGCCAAGAAGGCCCGCCCGACGTCGGTAATGCGTACCCCGTCTCGCGGCGAGGATGACGCAAGGCCAGATGCGACGAGATAATCAGTCGTGGAGTCGTCCGAGTACTCGGACTGGAACATCGCCGCGCTTAGAAGGCTCTCCCGTGGCCGCCCGCTCCAGAACTTCTCCCGCGCTGACTGCGGAAACGGCATCAACGCATAGGCATCAAGAGCGGCACTGGAGGGAGCTTCGCCAGCGTCAGCGACCGCAGCCAGGTAGCCAAGTGCCTTCAGCACGGCGTCGGACGCGACCGGGACGCTCACGGCTACTCCGCCTCAAACTCGTTGGTCGTGAACTTCAGGGTGGTGGCGTTCTCGCGGATGGTGCGGAGCTGCTGCTCGGTGAAGCCGTCGGGGTGGATGGCGTCGATGGAGAGCGAGATGGTGAGTTTCGCGCCGGATGCGGCGAGGTTGGTCAACACCTCGCTGGCGATCTTGGCGAAGTCCGCGGAGTAGCGTTCGGCGCTGATTGGCCCGCTGCCGACGTACCGCGTTGCCGCGGGCTTCTTCGCGGGCGCTGGCGCGGGAGCGGTGGTCGTAGCGCTTCCCGTCGTGCCCGCGGCCGCTACCGCCGCGGTCGCCGGGGAGTGCGTCTCCGGCGCGAGCGTACTGCTCGCCGCGGCCGCTGCCAAGTCTGCGGCGCGCTGCGCTTCGGCCGGTGCGGGCTTGACGATCAAAGTGGCATCGGTGACGGGCGCCCGCCCGGTGTCGCCGGGCAGCCAGAGTCCGCTGTAGTGGTCGGTCGCATCGTCGTAGCCGTCGGCGAGGGCGAAGCTCTCGCTCTGCCAGAGCAGCGGCTGGTTGTCGATGGCGTCGATCAGCGCCTCGCGGGAGCGAAGCCGCGGCATGTAGGGGTACTGCGCGTACAGGCTCCAGAGGTCGCCGACGGTGATGTGCCCGGCCGACCATGCGGCGGGCACCTTCGTGTCGAGCGCGAGCCGGATCGACCGTGCCGCGTGCTGGGTGGAGTACGCGCCCGCGCTGCCGAGCTTCTTGGCGACGCGCTCGGCGAGCGAGCCCGCTTGCCCGTCGGCCTTGACCTCCTCCAGCTCGAACGGCGAGCCGGGGTCGGGCGCGACAGGGTTGAGCACCCACTGGTAGGTCAGTGCGAGCCGGTCGTCGACCGTGCGGCCGAACTGGTCGCGTTTGTCGGTGGCTTGCGCGAGCTGCTGCGGCGTGAGGTTCAGCTCGTTCGCCTTCTCCGCGATCTCCTTCCACGCCAGGTACGAGCGCGTGGCCTGGTCGAGTTCGGCCAGGCGCTCCTCGTCGGGTGCGAGGAAGACGATCATGTTGCGATTGGCACGGTTCGCGGTGGCGCGCCGCTCGGTCGCTACTCGCGCGAAGTCGTGCGCGGGCGAGTCGCTCTTCTTGCGGCGGTGCGGGAACTTCGGGTGCAGGATGACGAGCCGTGCCTGGTCGGTGTCGGGGATGTCGCCCGAGTCGGCCGGGCCGATGTGGACGCCTGCGAAGTCCGAGCGCGCGCGTTCCTCGCCGCGCAGCCGCTTCACGATCTCGGCCCACACGTCCTCGGGGTGGAGCGCGTCGGCGGCGTCCTTCGCACGGCGGGTGATGTTCGCCTGGGTGTCGTACCAGTGCTTGCCCGCCGACGAGTAGTAGTAGGTCGTGCGGTCGCCGAGCTGGGTGAGCGCGGAGTGGAAGTTGCCGACGACATCGCCGGGAACCGCGGTGCCGATGAACACCCGCTGCGTGTCGATGCCCTTGTGCGCGGTGCCGATAGTCGGGGCCGCGCCGAAGAACACGGTGCGCGCCAGGCGCTTGGTCACCGACCGCTGCCCGAGCACGGGCTTGTCGCTGTCGATGCGGGCGGGCTCAGAGTTCGTCCCGTCCACGTCGGCGTCGATGACGGCCTTCCACGAGTCCTGGAGGTACTGCGTCAACTCCGCGTTCACGGAGGCGACCGACAGCGGGATCGAGCCGGGCAGGATGAGCGGCCCCTGATCCTCACCGACCCACAGCGCATGGATAACGGCGTTCATCAGCCGCAGCACGCCGCGGGTGCGCTGGAATCGCTCCAACGAAGACCAGTCCTCGTAAAGCCGGTCGAACAACTCAGGATGCAGCGGATAGGTCTGCTGGATGCGCCGCCCATACTGCGGGTCGCGGGCTTCCTTCGGGAACTCCCCCGCATTGGCCTGGTAGAAGTCGCTGAACGCCTTCGCGGTCGCCGCGATCTGCGCGAGCGCCTGCGCATCCTCCGACTCGAACAGGCGCTGCTTCACGATCCGGTATGCCTCGTCACTCGAGGCCGGACGCCACTGGTCCGCCACCCGGCGCACGACGTTCTGGAGGCGCTTCAGCGCCTCCATGCCGTTCGACCCGCCAACCTCCTCGGCCGCGCCCGCGACCTCGCCGCGGTCGTCGCCGTCGTGCGAGGCCGGGATCGAGATCGCCAGCAGCACACCGGGGATTGACTTCGCCGCCTCGGTCAGCGACTGCGCGAACGTGAACTGCGTGTCGAACGTGCCGCCGGCCAGATCCTCGCGCCCATAGAGCTGCCGGGCATAGGCGACCCACTCGTCGATCAGGATCACCGCGGGCGCGTACTTCGCCAGCAGGACGTGCAGGTCGCCACCGGGGTTGGTTCGCTTCTCGTCGTGCTCGCGCACAATCTCATACGCCTCGCTCCCGCCGAGCTGCCACGCCAGCTCACCCCACAGCGTGTTCACGCGGGTGCCGTCGTCCTTCGTCTCGCCCTGCGGCGCGAAATGGTTGCCGACCAGCGCGACCCGGCTCGCCGTGACGCCTTCCGCGGGGTAGCCGTTTGCCGTCAGCAGCTCCTGCGCCTCCTGCGGGAACTTCGCCAGCGGCAAACCGCCGGCCAGGTGCCACAGTGCGAGCATCGAGTGCGACTTGCCGCCACCGAAGTTCGTCTGGAGATTCACCACGGGCGAGGCGTTCGCATCCCCCGCGAGGCGCTTCACCGCGCGGCCGATGAGGTCACGCAGACCCTCGGTGAGGTAGGTGCGGGCGAAGAACTGCGCCGGGTCGGAATACTCCCCACTCGTCGCTGCAGGATCGCGGGCGACTTTGTAGAGGTCAGCGGCGAACTCGCTGGACTGGAAGTTGCCCGTCGCCACCTCGTCGCGCGGCTTCAGCACCTCCCGCCACGGAGCCAGCCCCGACGCGCCAGGCACCACCGTCGACGACTTCAGCGCCCGCGTGTCCTGCTTGCCCGTCGCGATGCGACGCAGGTCGAGGCGGATCGCGTCCACCTTGTCGGCCGCATACGCCTGCCCCACCGCGGCCAGCAGCAGCCGTGCGTAGTCGAGCGCTCGCAGCGCCGCGTCGTCATCGAAGGAGGCGTTGTGCGCCCACTGGTTCCGCGTCTCGCGCAGCAGGCTCGCATACGCCTCGTGCTCGCGCGTGACTGCACCCTTGAACGGGTACCAGCCCTTCTTCACGCGACCTGTCAGGCCCTCGGTCAGCATCCGAAGCTGCACGGCCGGGTCTTCCCGGCTGTATGCCTTGCCGGTAATGCCCTTCTCCTCGTCGGCGAGCTTGACCACCAGTGCCCAATCGGAATCACCGATTTGAGGCTCCAGCACCTCCGCGATGAACGGGTCGAGCGCCTCCGCAAGGATCTCGAACATCCGCCCAATGCGGTCACGATTTGACGTCGCCACCTAGTCCTCCTACCGATCAAGCCTAGTGAGCGTGTACGACACTGACCGGCCGCCCGGATTCGCGCCGGGGAACCTTGAGCCCACGACGGAGCCGGAAACGGCTAGCATAGGAGAGCGTCCTGCAGTAGCGGGGCGAAGTGAGCTCGGTAGCCTTCCGGACGGTCGGTGCGCCGAGCTTCGCGCTTTCATGCGTCATTCCTCAGCACGCGCTCGATGATCGGCGCGACGAGCGCTCCCCAGTGGCCGCCACGTCCGTAGCTCCATGCGACGGCGTCCGGCAACCACAGCAGCGGCTCGCTCGCGGCGCGGCGGTGCTCGTAGCGCACCCGCTCGCGAAGGTCCCGCGCACCGAGGGCCTGGAAGAGCGTGCGGTTGTCCGTCAGGACGATTGAGTCGTCCGTCTCGATCACGATCCGGTCGGCACCGACGGCGGCGGCAAACTCGACCACCTGCTCCAGGCACCAGGCCCGTGCGGCACGGTCGTCGAGGCCGTTCGCTTGCATCACCGTCGTGCGGACCCCCAGCCGGGCGAGCTCGCCGAGCACCTTCCGCTTGCGCCCGTCGCTCTCGCGCACGAAGTGGAGCCGCTCGGACCCCGGGGTTCGCAGCGCGGTGACCGCTTTCCGCAGTCCGCCGGCGTCGCCGTCCGCGATCGTGGCCGCGACGAGCAGGTAGCCCTGGCGCTTGCCCTCGTCAATGAACAGAGTGGTCATCCGGTATCGATTCCGGACGGCACGAGCTTCCGGCTCCTGCCCGCCTTGAGGCGTGCGGCCCGCGCCCAGGGGCCAACCGTGGTGTACCGTACGACCTTCTTCCAGCCGTTCGGACTCTTCGGCTCCGCGACCCAAGTGGCGTGCGCGTCGAGGATACCGTGAGCGACGAGCCCCTTATATCCGCGCTGGGCGGTGTTGCGCGAGAGCCCGTACCAGTCCGGCACGCGCTCCGGGGAGATGTCGAACCCGTCCTGCTGGTCGAGCGCGATCAGCAACATCAGCTTCTCCGGCCCGGAGAGCTTGAGGTCCCATCCTTCAAGCCAGTAGTTGTGCGGGATGGTGAACCAGTTGCCGTGGTCCTTGGTCGTCGGGCGAGAGTAGAGGGTCCCGCTGCCGTCCTCGTGGAGGAGCAGGTAGCTCGCCTGGTTCTTTCCGCCCTTCCGCTGCCGCTCGATGAGCTTGAGGCCGACCAGCCGGGTGACCGCCTTCGACCAGCGCGTCTTGGCAGCGTCCAGCTCGGCGTGTGCCACGAGGCCGGCGAGCTGCGCCCAAGTCGCAGCCGGGTACTCCGCTGAGTACGTGCCATCCTCCTCGCTGGCGCGCGCGCTCGCGAGGGCTGCGATCCACAGATAGCAGTCGAGGGTCGTGGTGTCGCGCGCGAACTCGCTGAGAAGGCTGCGCCGCGTGCCATCCGCGGCGGTCGTCCCGAGTGGGGTTTGCAGGAACACTCGGCGAATGGGGACCACCTTCCGCTTCGTGAAGCTGAGGACGCGCTCGACCATGACATCGCGATCCGGACGGTCCGTCGGCGGCGAGTCCGCCGATCGGGGCGTCGCGGGGGATGTCGTGGTCATGACATCGAGTATCGCACGGGTGCATGACTTATTGGAGCGACAGGGTCACCCAATCTCCGACGGCTGGTTCTACTTCAGGTGCTGATATAGGAGATAATACAAGGCGCGCTGCGAGACGCTGCTGCGAGTCGCTACGAGTCGAATAGAGGCGGGCTTCCACCTGGAGCGCCGTGGCCGCATCGGCCTGCGGGCCGGGCTGTGCGGAGCCGCTGCAGAATCGCTAGAGCTTTCGGGGCTCGATGGCGATGTCCGCGCATGGGCCCCCTACTCCGCCGCTTCCGCCACATTCCGCACTGAAGCGTCCGAGACCGCCGCCGGGAGCAGAATGCTCGGCAGCCGCTCGCCGTGCTCCTTGCGGAGGTACCCGAGCCCCGACTCCACGGCCGGGTCGTAGTCGAACTGCTTCGCGACGAACTTGAGACGGTGACGAGCATCTTGGATGATCTGCGCCCAGGTCACCGCGCGAATGGTGACCGAATGCTCCTGTTCGGTATACGCGGACGCGACGGTCGGTTCCTTTCCACCCTGTCCGAGTTCGACCTGCACCGCTTTCTCGATCTCGTCGCCGACGATCCAGAACTCCCACTCCGTGTTGACGCTCGCGAAGCGAGTGTCGCCAGACAGCGCGAGGGCGTAGTTCTTGATCTGCTGCAGCTGCTCGGTGCCGATCGACTGCGACGGGCGTTTCAGTTCGATGACGAGATGTTCACGGCGGTTCCTCGACGTCTCGAGCACCTGGCTGAGCATCAGATCAACGATCCGCTCCTTGCCGTCGGTATCGAGCACCGGCTCATTGGTGTCTTCGGGGGCGAGATCGTCGCGACCGAGGATCTTGATGTGCTCCTTGAGCGCGGTGAGCAGCGCGTTGTCGTTTGCAGTGAGCGCGTACTCCTCGCGGAAGATCCAGGTTTCGCCGGCGACGATCTTGTGGAGGTGCCGACGCTCGAGAACGTGCTTCTTCAACTCCCGATCGTTCACGATCGCCTCGAGACCGGTGAGGAACTCGAGGCGCCCGACGATTTGCTTGCTGGCGCGCACCACCGCAGAGAGCGAGATCTTGCCGATGACTTCGCTCAGCTCCTCAACCTCCTTCGGCGGGAGGTTCAACACCTCGGTCATGATGTGCCGCAGTGCTGCCGGAGTCGGGTCCGTCTCAACAACGGCCTTGATGAGGCCGAGGGAGACTTTGCGGTCAGCCGTCTGTGCGGCCTCGATGGCTGGTGCCGCCGCGACGGCGAGGATGTCGAACAATCCGCGGGCCGCCTCTTCCGCCCTAGACTTCGGCAGCTCCTTGTACGGGTAGGTGCCTTCTTCGGTCCATGCCTTGATGAGCTTCGCCGACTTGGCCTCGTCGAGCGCCTTGAAGTGCTTCCGCATCGCGTCTTTGGCAGCGTCGATGACCGTCTGGACCAGACCAGTCGGCTCCAGCTCGCCTTCCTCGCCGGAGCCGAGATAGACCTCGGGGTCTGCGAAGCCCTTCCACTTCAGGTAGACGGTGAACTGGTGGCCGGGAGCCTGGATGCCCGGCTCCTGCTCGTGGACCGTGATGCCCTCAGCGTCGCAGAGGTAAAGACGGCGGGTGATCGACGTGTTCCACTCGATGATGGTCAGCGCCACCGGGTCATCGACGCCGTCTACGGTGAGGTCGTATTCGGTCGTCGCTTTCTTGAGCGCGCTGACGTCCAGTTGCTCATCGTTCCAGTAGAGGGCGATGCCGTAGCGGTCCAGCTGGAGTGCGAACGCGGAGAGCAGATCGTGCGCCACATTGCCCTGCAGATAGGCGGCGGCCTTCGCGCCAAGATTGCTCACCTCGACAGTCACACCTGTCTGCTCGTCGGGGGCGCTCGTGAGCTCTGAGACCTCGAACTGGGTGCTCACCGACTTCGTGCTCGTGATGGTGAAGCGGACCCGGCCGTCTGCGGTGCTATCAGCGATGGAGGTCCATCGCACTGTGTCGCCAAGACCGAAGGAGGCGAATCGGCCTTCACCCTTCGATCCGTGGATCGCGCGTCCGCCAGGCGATGTCTTGTTGGACGCCTTCCAGGAGTATCCGAGCCGACCGAAGGTCTGCTCGCGATCGTCGGGGGCTATTCCGATGCCGGTGTCCTTGACGACGAGGCGCACGAGCCCGCCGAGGGCGCCTGCCTCGATACTCACACGGATCTCTGGCGCGTCTGCGTCGATAGCGTTCCACACGAGCTCCGCAAGCGCGACCTTGGGGCTCTTCGACAGTCGGGCCATGTGCGGCTGGTCGACAGAGATCTGAAGTACCTCGGTCATGGCGGGCTACTCCATATCGTCGAAGTCGAGCGTGGTCGCCGTGCTCACGGGCGTAGCCGTCCGCCCGGAGTCGAGCAGCTCCGACCAGGACGTGGCGATGCCGTTGAACGAGATCGCGTCCTTCGTCCAACCGTTCTTTTCGGCTACCTGGAACAGCAGGTACGCCAGTTCCTTCACGAGGTCGAGGTCGACCGCCCCGTCGGATCGACGGCTCGCATCGTGCAAGAACGCACCCGCAGCCGGAATCCCCTTCGACTCTTGGATGCGAATCGTGTACTGAAGCGCCTCCCACGCCGACGTGTGCTGGTCCGAGGTCGCGTCGTAATCATCCGGCAGATCAGTCGGACGGTAGAGCTGCACCTTGCCCGCGCGGGCTCTCAGGATGCCGCCACGCTCCATCGCCGAGACCGCCGTTGCGCGAGCTCGTGCCAAGTTCTCAGCGTCGCCGAATCCTCCCGCGTCGTAGCCGTTGCTGCGATACCAGGCGATGGCGAAACGAGTGGTCGGATCGAAGTCGCCCTCCTGCTCAGTCAGCAACTCGTCCAGCACCTCGTTGATACGTGCGAGCGCCGAACGTACCGACATCTCCGAACCGTCCGACTCGATGACCTTCGCGTACCGCGAGAAAACCGCCATTCCCGGCCCGATGGCTGACTGCGGGAGGTCCACGGGGGCAATCCCACCTTGCTGCAACTCCCGCAACGCGGGACCAAGCTCGCGCTTCATCGCGGCGATGAAACCCCGGCGATCAGTAACGGGAGCACGTTCTGGTCGTGGACGCAACGCAAGAACAACTGACGATGCCAACGAGTTCATGTCGGACGCCATCATGCGATTCCCAAGCTCTGACCGAACCGGCCAGGTAGCTGTCACTACCCAACCTGATCGCACGATGCTACCCAAGATAGTCTCCCAGCCCGTTGAAGTTGTCCCCCCGGTTGCGTCCGATTCGGTTTGCTTATACGCGTAATACACGGTGATCGGATAATCACTGCTCGCGGCGATACGCGCCTGTTGAAAAAATGACTCAAAACCAGTCTCAAAAAAGTGCCTAGCATTGCCGGAGCTTCCGTGACGATAGCTGTTCGCTACAAGCTCTTCGCTCTTGGGCACGAGCAACGTTGAGAACAAATCGGGCACCACATCAGAGAGGCTTCGGCGCAGCCAAACGTAGAAGTAGTCGGACAAGTCGGAATAGCCGATGTTGTCGTAGTACGGAGGGTCGGTGGAAATAATGCTTGACCCGACAGACACCGCAGCAGCATCAGCCTGTTGTACGACCGCACGTCCCTTCCCGGGAACCGCTTCGAGCACGCGAGCGATCCACTCCACCGCACCGAGGAAGTTGCCTGTGGAATTGGAGAGTATGTTCACTTCCGCAAAGTCCCAGACCATCGGAATTGCCTGGCGACCAAATACATTGCGGACGGTTTCGCGACCCGAGTGCCATGAACACAGCGCGCCGTTGTAGTCCGTGCTGCGACTTACCGCCAAACCGCAATAGGTCGCAACGGCGTCTGAGTAGTTGATGGTTCGATCGTCGTCAAGGTGAACGTCGCCTTCCAGCTCACCGGCATCAATTCTGACGCGCTCACGCACCTCGGAAACCAAGTCGCTGAGGGTCGTCAGCGCCGCCAATTGTCGTGATGTGAAGAGCTTCGCAAATGTGTCGAGACCGTATATCGGAGCTTTGATATCCCGCGGATAGTAACCGAGTTCCCCGCCAGGAACGTTGTTGGACTCTGGCACATATAACTCATCAACCGGCGCAGCGGACGGGGGCAGGTAAATCCGGCGTCGGTCTCCTTCAGCGACAACACCAACCAGCACGGAAGCAAGACCTTCTCTTTGCCCTTGCTCCCTGATGTAACTCAGAGGAACACTCGCTCCACAAGCGACGCACGTTGCGCCCGCCCTACCAACAGTTCCTGCATCGAGCTGAGAACGTGAGTTACCCGGGTCGGTTCCGATTGAGTAAGTCACCCTACCGGCATGCACTGTCGGAACAATGAATGCTTCCCTGCCACGCGCCTTTGAGAGCCACCACGAGCTCATGAGGGGCATCTTGATTGTGCAGGCGGGGTTCGGGCAAACAACGGTGCGTGCCCAGATCCACGCGATGACCGTCGCCTCACTGCCGTCTTGCAGTTTCGCCTTCGGGTACAGGTGGCCAATACGACGTCGCGCTTCGTCCCGCATCCATTCGCCGTATCGTCGAACGTCTTCAGCGAGTCCTGTCGCCTTTGGCCAAGCGTTTCGTGTCGCGGCCGCGTGCGGAAACACCGGATCGCGCTCCGCAAACATTGGCGGGATCTCGATTAGCGCCTTGTTGATGAGGACTGCTACAGGATTGAGGTCGGAAGCATGAACTTCCAGGCCAAGTCGTTGCGTCTCTAGCGGAATGGTCCCTCCGCCCGCAAAGGGATCGAGTATTGCGGGAGGGTTGCCATTCGTCGACCTGAGAATCTCGGCGCGCACCGAGTCGAACAGAGCTTCATCGCCCAAGTTGTCCCAGTTGACCATCCCCGTAATGAGGCCGAATAGACGTTCGCGCTCTTGCTTGATGCAATGTGCAGCCCACCCTTCGGCATCTTCGTATCCTCGAGAACGGGCTTCGTTCAAGAACTCATCTCGCCGAGCCGAAGGGTCATCTACGAGTTGGGCGAAGAGCACCGCTCGTGCCGTCGCAAGCGGTCGTCGAGCCCACCACAGGTGCAGCGTGCTCGGATGCCCGTGACGAATTGACTTTTCACGCACAGACTGCGCGTTGATCTCCTCTAGTGGGAGAGAGACCTCGATCAATTTTCGCTTCGTCGCCACGCGACTTCCTTCCTGGCCGACTCGCGGCCTCGACTCACCGTTGTACAAGCCTAGGGCGAGCCCGTGACACGGGTAATCGTGACTGCGGCAGACTCATTCGAGTGTCAGCCAGGTCCGAGAGCATCGTGCATTTGGTCGACCTGGGACCGTTACATGTGAGCGAACCTTGGTTCAGCCGTCGAATACGCGTGCACCAGGCGTGGTACAGAACAGCGGTGCTCGGGCTAAGGAACCACGGAACAACTCGGCCTCCCCGCGAGCGGCCTCTTGGAAGCATCCTCGCGCCGGAGGATGCACGACGGGGAGCAAACTTCCTGTCCACAGCTTCACACCAGCTGTTTGAGCGGGTGACGTCCCTTTGAGTGGTGGAGTTTCTCAACAACGTGCGGGATCAGCTTCTG
>VFQU01000535.1_pt1 | contig 32542 bp, 25 predicted proteins | sample 3512311 | NCBI WGS metagenome assembly VFQU01 (sample SAMN10412377, study PRJNA504923) | tailings metagenome | isolation source: Relicate 3 Philex TSF3 active mining site | place: Philippines: Tuba, Benguet | collected 2017-08-29
AAAGGTTGGGAGTGGCATCTCGGCCCAGGCAGTTTGTCAGACAACAAGTTTCCAGAAAATTGGAAACATCTTCTCAAAAGAAAACATCGATCAAACTCATTGCAATAGGGGCTTCTACTGGTGGAACACAGGCGATCGATTATATATTAAATCAATTGCCAAATCATCTTCCTCCCATTGTAATGGTGCAGCACATGCCGGAACATTTTACCACTCTCTTTGCCCAGCGTTTGGCACAGGGGAGCGGTTTAAAAGTGAAAGAGGCGGAAAACGGCGATCTTCTGGAAGACGGCTGTGTTTTTCTCGCTCCTGGCGATAAACATATGTTAGTAAGACGTATGGCAGGGAAAATGTATCTGGAAATTGAAACATTCGATAAAGTGAGCGGCCATAGACCGTCTATCGACGTATTATTCAATTCCATCGCCTCCGCAAAATTAGCCGGCGATTGTTTGGCTGTGATTTTGACAGGAATGGGAAGGGACGGAGCCAAGGGAATGTTGGAACTTCGAGGAAAAGGGGCCAGGACCATCGGGCAGGATGAAGACAGTTCCGTGGTTTACGGGATGCCTAGAGAAGCTTTTTTATTAGGTGCAGTTGAAAAACAAAGAAGTCTAGAGACGATTCCAAGTGAAATTATAAATACTATCGGATTAGGTTAGGAAGAGAATATGGCCAAAAAATTACTATTATGCGATGATGCTCCTACTGCGTTGAAGTTGATGGAGATGGTTTTAGCTGACGAAGGTTATGAGATTCACAAAGCTGAAAATGCGGAACAAGCGATGAAAGTTTTGGAACTCTCCGGTCCTTTTGACGCATGTGTGTTCGACGTGAATATGCCCGGTAAAAACGGAATTGAACTTTCCAGAGATTTTTTAGCGCACCCGAAGGGTTCGGGAGCTAAAATACTTATCGTTTCCACTGAGTCCAGCGACCATCTCCGCCAAGCGGGTAAGGAAGCAGGAGTCAAAGCTTGGATCGTAAAACCGTTCGAAGACGAAGATTTGATAGAAGTTTTAAGTAAGATTACGGCTTAAATAAGGTTCTATTTTTTGAAGAAAGAAGGGAGATTAGTTTTAGCCGTTGATGATGATCTGCTGGCATTGGATGCACTAAGGCTGATTTTAGAAGCTACTGACTTTCAGATAGATATTGCCTCCGATGGCGTGGAAGCTTTGGAGAAAATCACAAATCATTTTTATCCTGTGATCGTCACCGATTTGGAAATGCCTCGAATGAACGGCTTTGACCTGGTGCAAAGAGTCTTAGGCCTGCCTCAGAAACCTGTCATCCTTATCAGCTCCGCATTTTCCGACGTCAATACCGTTGTAAAGATGATGAGAGAAGGGGTGTACGATTACATCTTAAAGCCCTATCATTCTGACGAACTGATTGTTCGTTTGGAAAAAGCATTCGAGGTCTCAGAGCTTCGACTCTTAAAACAAAGGGTCGAAGAAGAAAGGGATCTTCGTATCAAAGCACAGTTAGATTGGAACCTTTGGAAAGAAAAAATAGTCAAAGGAAATACAGACGGTACGGATCAGAAATTGATCGGAAGCATTCGAACTTCACTCAGCCAAGGAGCCGGTTTTGGAGCTCTTGTCAGCATTATCAAACGAATCGAAAAGAAATCAGTCAAAGAAGAGAATTATTTTAAAGTAGAGGAATCTTTGGTTCATGCCCTTTTTGAAAACGGAAGAGCCGCCAAACGGGTGATCGATCTTTTTGAGGAAATGGAACTGATCGTTTCGAACGATATCGTTTCGAATTATATATCCATTGGAGAGATTTACGAGTGTTTGGAAGAAGTTCGTTCCGAAGTCCAAGATTTACTTTCTCTTAAAGGACAAACCCTGCTGCTCGGTAAAAATCATTTCGTTACCCAAAATTTGTTTATTAAAGGCAATCTAGAGAGTTTGAAAAAAACCTTTTTAGAGATCATTTATAACGCCATCAAGTTCTCCATTCCAGATTCTAAGATCTATATCACTTTGGGAAAATCGTCCGATCACATTCAGCTCGGTTTTCTCAGTCCCCCCGAAAAAGACCAACAGGGAAATTACGGAATTATAGAAGAATACGAAAGCCTTGTTTTTGAACCTTTTTTCAGAATTTCCAAACTTGTGTATGAGAAAATTCCGACTCTGGATTTCGGATTGGGTCTAACTTATGTGGACAAAGTAGTTCGAAAACACGGAGGACTTGTCCGTCCTTATTTGGTGAGAAACTATCTGGATGCTTTGGGTTCCAGGCACTTCGTTCATTTCGAAGTGGAACTGCCTCTTGCCCAAATGTCCTAGAATGTGTAAATAGAAGACTTTTTGACCATCTTCTCTCTGACTTTTGTTTCGAAATGTTTTTCTTGGGTCTGAACTTCCGTAACGAGGTTTGGCTGAATTTTAGTAATAAATACGTCATAAGTATCAGTGTGGAAAGATAATTTCCGATACTGCTCGCCGCCTGTATCATTGCTAACGATTGGGATTTTTTCGGTTCCTAAAAATTCAGTGACAAATGCGATATTTTTCGGTCCAGCATTGTTTGTTGTTAAACGAGGAGATTGGCTTCCGCCAAAAATTTTTGCTTTTAAATGATTTCGAGCTATGCCGTGTTTTACAAATTCATTGATCATCAATTCCATCGAAGTGATGCCGTAACGAAGACTTTGTTTTTCTTCTTTGACATCTGCGGTGCCGGGGAGAAGAATATGGTTGATCGCAGAAAATCCGTGTTCGCTATGAAAAAGACATACAGATACACAAGACCCGAGAATGGTGCGAATCTCGTAATTGCCGGAGGTGAAAAATGCCTCTCCGATATTCAGATACACTTTTTGCTTCATATCCCTTTAGCCAATTAGATGATTGATCGAAGAAAAATACAAATATTAATCATTGAGGATTCGAAGTTCGCCTACGATACAGTCTTAGACATTCTGAATATGGGAGGTTGGGATGTCTATTCGGAAAGAGTCGAATGGAAAAAGGATCTGGATGAGGCTCTAAAAAAAAGGGCCTGGGATTTGGTCATTACCGACTATTATCTAGCCGACTTTACGGGGAAAACCGCAATCGAAATGGTTCACTCTATGTTTCCCGATCTTCCGGTGATCCTTATTACAGAGTTTGTGGGTGAAGAGATGGCAACGGAGATGTTCCGTTGGGGCGCCGCCGATTTTATCCTTAAATCGAACATCAACAAACTGGCGTATGTCGTGGAAAGGGAATTTGAAAGTTATATCGCCAAAAAACAACAGAAACAAGCCTGGGAGATGTTAGTTCACAGCGAAGAAATGCTCACTCGTTCCCAAAGTTTAGCTAAGTTAGGGCATTTCGAAATCGTTTATCCCGAAAAAAGAATTCTTTGGTCTTTGGAATTATACAAAATATTGGGATATTCCTACGGTGAAATCCCTTCGGAAGAAAAATTTTTTGACAGAGTTGCGGAAGACGACAGACTCCATCTGATTGAAATTTGGGACAAGGCAAAAACCGAAGATAAACAATTTGAACTGGAATTAAAGCTTAGGCTGCCTCACGCTTCCAAGTTCGCCAGACTCACATTAGAGTGTGAGAATCTTTCTAACGGGCAGTCCCGCTATTTCGGAACCATTCACGATACTTCCAACTACAATGCACTTGAATCCGCCATCCGACACAACGAACAATTGTTTAAGGGTATTTTCAATAACTCGTCTCAGGTGATCTTGCTACTTGATTTGGACGGTCGTGTTTTGAAGATGAATCGAATTTCTGTTTCTTTATTGGAAAGAGAAGAGAGGGAAATCCAAGGTTCCAACTTCATCGATTCTTTATTTTCCCAGGTGAACAAAGAAATCCAAAAACAGTTTCGCCAGGGGATTATGAATGCGAATCAAAAACGCTCCACTGAACTTTTCGCCACTTATATTTCTCCTTCCGGAAAGACGATTTTTTTAGACTGCGATATTTCCGCAGTTACCGACCCTATGGGAGACGTGATGTATTTGGTTTTAGAAGGAAAAGATATCACTGAAAAAATCGAATTGGAAAGATCTTACGCACAGGCTCAAAAAATGGAAGCATTGGGAACTTTTGCGGGAGGGATCTCTCACGACTTCAATAATTTATTGACTCCGATGTTCAATTTCGTCAGTTATTTGCAGGCGGAATGGGAACCTCTGCGGGAAGATCCTGAGCGTAAAAGGACCTTTTTCGCTTTGGACGGACTTATGAAATCCTTGGAAAGGGCAAAGGCTTTGATCAGTCAAATTCTTGACTTTTCCAAAAAGGATGCAGTATCTTTGGTGGAAGTGGATCTGCATTCCTCCCTGAACTCCATTTTTGCGGAACTTAGGAAAGGGAAACCATTTAATGGTGATTTTGCGATGAATTTGAGCGAATCAAAGGCATTGGTTCAGGCGGATCCTAACTTTTTGTATCAGGTGTTTTCCAATCTTTATGAAAATGCACATTTCGCTTTGGCGGAAAGCAGGTCTCCTAAAATCCAAATCTCCACCAAAAAGGTTTGGATCGAAGACACGAACATACGAAACATTCCTTCTCTCAAAACTACATATTACTGGGAAGTAGAGTTCAAGGACAACGGTTCCGGAATTCCCAAAGATCTGATGGGCAAAATCTTCGAACCGTTTTTCACTACGAAAGGCAGAAAAGGGACCGGATTAGGGTTACCTATCATTTACGGAGTGATGAGGCGTATGGGAGGTGTAATGACTGTAGACAGTCAGCCTGGGAACGGTACATCCTTTTACTGTTATTTTCCTGCCTGGGAAAGTTTAGCATAAGCTCCGAAATCACTTGCTTTTAACCGATATTAGTATCGTCTTAACATTCTTTAGGGAGAATTTAAAAAAAGAATCATGGCTTGGTGGATTTTTTCCAATCGGGGGTTTATATATAAATCGGTTCTTTCCGTAATTCTCATTTTATTCATCATTCTTTCCGGGTTCGATATCTGGAAAATCATCGACGCAAAAAAATACGAAAGAGAAACCTTGGTTAAGTTAGGTTGGTCAAGAGGCTTGGAAGAATATCTTTCTTCCTTGACTGATGCAGAAACAGGTCAAAGGGGTTATTTGATTTCTGAAGATGAAAGTTTTCTGGAGCCCTATTATAACGCCGAAAAATCGTTTCCTGGAATGGAGGTTGCCTTAGTTTCTCAGGTGGAACCGAAATATAAGGGTGCCCTGGAAAGTATTATTCGTTTAGCAAATGATAAACGGTCTCATTTGCAGCAGATCATTTCTTTGGCGCAGTCAGGGAAAAAACAGCAGGCGATTCTTTTAATCAAAACCAAACGAGGCAAAACCTTGATGGATCAGATTCGCAAAGAAGTGGGTCTCGTTCTGTCCGAAAAAAATCGAATCGAAACGGAAGAAAGGCGGGAACAAGACAGAACCAATATCATTCTTTTTTCCGTTTCCGTGTTCGGATTCTTCTGCATCGCCATACTCATTCTTTGGACCATTTATCTCATCTCTCAAAATAATAAAATGGAACAGGAGAAAAAAGAACTCACTGTAAAATATTTGGAAGTGGACGATTTATATAATAATTCTCCGGTAGCCTTTCATTCATTAGATGGAGATGGCAGTTTCTTGAAACTGAACGACACAGAAGCGAAATGGCTGGGATATAAAAAGGAAGAGCTGATCGGAAAAAAGAAATTTCCCGAAATACTTACGGAAGAAAGCAAAATGACTTTCTATCGGGAATTTCCCGCCTTTAAAAGAAGAGGGTATGTCAACGATCTCAGATTCGAAATCATTAAAAAAGACGGCTCCACAATACATATCGTATTGTCTAGTACAGCGATTTACGACGAAAAAGGTAATATTCTTATGACTCGTTCCAGTTTCGTAGATATCACCAAACTGGTGCTCTCCGAACGTGAATTGATCCATGCTAGAAAAAAAGCGGAAGAAGCGAATTTGGCGAAGTCGGAATTTTTGTCCGGTATGAGTCATGAATTGAGGACTCCTTTGAATGCCGTGATCGGGCTTACTATGATTCTTATGGAGGAAAATCCGAAACCAGATCAAATCGAAAACTTGAATAATCTGAAGTTCTCGAGTGAAACCCTTCTCGCACTCATCAATGATATCTTGGACTTCAGTAAGATAGAAGAACGTAAAATCATCCTGGAATCGATTTCCTTCCGTTTGGACACTTTACTTCAGTCTATTTTCTTTTCCTTCGAGCAGAAAGCGAAAGAAAAGATGATTCGTTTCCGTTCCGAAATTGCACCTAATTTTCCTCAGGTGGTGAAATCGGACCCTACTCGTTTGCTTCAGATCTTGAACAATCTGCTTTCCAATGCGGTTAAGTTCACCCAACAAGGTGAAATTTCCTTCGAAGCCAAACTTCTTTACGAGAAAGACTCCACTCTGTTCATTCAGTTCATCGTTACCGATACCGGAATCGGGATTCCTGATGATAAAATCCATACCGTTTTCGAAAAATTCACCCAAGTCAGCGGAGATACCACTCGCAAATACGGAGGATCCGGTCTGGGTCTTGCCATTTCCAAAGGTTTGGTGGAATTGATGCAAGGTCATTTGGTCATGAGTACGAAGTTAGATGAGGGGACTTCTTTTTCGGTGATCCTTCCTATGGAAAAATCCAACGAAGTGATCAGTGCCGAGTCCGTGCAAGACAAAGGAAGTTATTCTCTTCTTGTGGGTAAAACCATCATCGTTGCGGATGATATTGCCATCAATAGGGATATAGTGGTTCGTTTCCTGAAAAAATGGGGAGTTCAGTGCATTCACGCAGTGAATGGAGAGGAAGTATTAAAATACCTGGCTGTGGAAAAAGTCGATTTGATTTTGATGGACCTTCATATGCCAGAGTTAGACGGTTATCAAACGACGAAAAAAATCAGGGAAGGGGAAACAGGAGAAGAGTTAAGACAACTTCCTATCATTGCTTTGACCGCTTCCGCACAGTTGGAAACTCAGGAAAAAATCAAAACGGTCGGAATGAACGATTACATTGCAAAGCCGTTTCTACCGAAAGAACTATATCTAAAATTGATCTATCATCTGGAGAGAGGAGACTAGAGTTTTAGTTTGCGTTTTGTTCCAATGCGATCGATAGAATCGTAATGTCATCATCCGCTCTTTTTATTTTTTGAAACTTGAACACTTCGTCCAATACATGATCGCAGATAGTCTGAGGATCCGATTTTGCATTTTCCTTCAGCACATCCAGCAAACGTTCTTCACCGAATAGATCGATGGACTTATTCGGATTTCTCGCTTCCAAAACTCCGTCCGTATATAAAATGAGACTGCCTTTTTTGGGAAGAGGGAATTGTTTTTCTTGTACATCCAAGGAAATGTATTCGGTGATCGCTCTTCCTTGTGCAGTATAATACTCAGTATTTCCTTCCCGATCCAAATAGATCATAGGATGGTGTCCCGCATTGACTACCTTGATGATTTCCTGTTTTGGGTTGATGTAAACGAAACAAGCGCTGAGAAAATGTCCTGATAGATTGTCCAAAAGAGAAGATCGTATTTTTTCGACGGCAAAACCCGGTTCGTCGAGATGATCCGCCCAAATCTGTAGAGAAACTTTCGCCATACTGGCGACCATTGCGGCTGGAATTCCGTGACCGGATACATCGCATAAAAATAATCCGAAGCTGTCTTCCTTTTCTATGATCTGTACGAAATCCCCTCCGATTTCCGAAGTGGGAAGATAACGAAATCCCAGTTTGTAACCTAACACAGAATCGATGTTCTTCGGGAGAAGGTCTTTCTGGAGTTTTTGTGCCAGTTTCATCTGCATGTCGATTTCTTGTTTGGCTTCCATTTCTTTGCGAAGCTGTCTCACCTTTACCATAAGGGCCATCGCCAAAAGAAAAATTTCCACCGCAGAACCTAAAGGAAGTGTATATAAAGCGATGGAATGAGGCTCTAAAACTCCCTGCACGGTAAGACTGTTGATTGCCGCACCGATCAAAACGGAACTCATTGCGAAAAAGAAGAGATAATTTTCTATCATTCTTCTGTTGCGGATGAGGCAATAGAAGGAAATGGAAAGACTAAAGATGATCGGAACGATCACTAGTGAGACTGCGATTTGAATGTAAAGTCGCAGCTCGATAAACAATAAAGAGGGTATGAGTAGAAGAAAAGATATGATAAAGGCATTCGTTAGTTTCGCGATTCGAGGATATTGTTTTCGAATGTCCAGAAACTCGATCGTGAATATCAGTCCGAATATGCAGGTTAGATAAATTCCTACGGGGAATAGGTAATTTTTCCAAGCATGGGAAGATCCCAATTCTATATACTGCATAAAGCCTGTCGAAAAAAGATTGATCAATAGAATCGTAGATAGATAGAAAAAGTAAAAAAAGAACTGTCTGTATCTGAGAGTATACGCTAAAAATAAGCTGTATAAAAACATAAGTCCGCCTGCACCGAAGTAGGCGGCAAAAAATATATCGTTCTTTTTCGCATAAGATAGGAAAGATCTTGTATTGTATATGGATACGAAATTGAAAATAGGGTTCGCTGATTCGATGCGAACATAGATGGTTCTTTCTTCTCCCGGAGAAAGAGGCAAGGGGAAAGCGGCAATATGAGAATAAAGAGGTTTATCTTTTTGTAAGACCTGTTCTCCGGATCTAAGGCTCACCCATCTTCCTTTGTAAAAGTAGTGCATTTCAAAATGATCCACAACCGGACTAGAGAAGTGCAGATAAAATGTATGAGGTGAATTCCCGTCGTAGTTTAAGTGAAAACGAAACCAGATCGGATCTTTCCATTTAGGAAAAGAAATCGTTTTCTGAGGATTTTGAGTCCAAGTTTGTTCTGTTTTCAAAATATCGATCAGAGAGGAATGTTCTTTGGAAGGAGTGGCATATTCCAAATATCTTCCTATGTTTCTGAAGTTTTTATCTTCGGAGAGTTCGATTGTTTCCGCAGACAAATAGGAAATCGAAGTAGAAAATAAGAATAGTAGAATGTATAAATATTTCATTCCGGCTGTGGATTAGTAAGATCCTCCGGCTCCTCCCCCTCCGGACCTTCCTCCTCCCCAGGAACCTCCACTGCTGCTGCCGCCACCACCTCCGTAGGAGGAAGACGACGAGCCGGAAGAGCTAGATCTGGTAAGTTTCGGAGTAGTGACTCTTTTGGATTCGGAATGTTTGCAATGCGCACACTTACTGTGATGAAGTTCTTCTCCTCCTTGGTCGTAATCCGCTTCTCGTATTACTTTTACGCTTAATAATTGAAATGTCATGTATTTGCATTTAGGGCATTCGTCTGCGGGTGATGCTCCCATATAAGATTCTTTCGTAATGGAATTACATTCTTTGCAAAGCCAAATATCGTAATCTTTCGAATCGATCTCTTCTTCTTTTCTTTCTCCTGCATCCAAATATTTATCATCCATGGCTTCCGAAAGTTTGGTTTGTTTGGCGCCGCAAGAGCTGCAAATTCTGGGGTTATTTCTCAGTCTTTTGAAAATCCATCCGTTGATTGCATAAATAGCTAATCCCATCGGAATGAGATTAAACATCCCCCACATACTGTCCGATTCTTTTAATTCTGATATACTAATGGAAGAGAAGGCGGTGATTCCGGAAAACCAACCGATCCATCTTAAAATATAACTGTAAGATTTATATATGGAACTGCTTCCGAAAGGAAGAAAGGACAGTAAGATTCCTACCAAGATAGAAATAAAGAGCAGAAGAAGTCCTGCCCAGAATGTGAAAAATTCAGAGAATGTGGAAACGGGGGAAGTGAAAATTCGATATAGGATTCCGTGTTTTTCAGGTCCGATCGGAGTTGCAGGAAAAACTTCGGAAGATTCAACTTGTTTCGATAAGTAGGTTTCAATGGGCAGGTCTTTGTAAATTTTTATCGTTTTGGGGTCTAACGCAACTAACTGAGATACGCTGATATCCGGATTACGAATTCCTTTGATGATCCCATTTACGCCTTTGTACATTCCTGAAGAAAAATTCCCCTGTTTGAATTCGGGAATGATGAGTTCGTCTATAATTCGTTTGGCTTTGATGTCGGTCAAAGAGGCTTCGTTGCCGTAACCTGTTTCTATTTCGATCCTTCTTTGGTCCAAAACATGAAGCACTAATATTCCGTTGTCTTTGCCTTTTTTTCCTATTCCCCAAGTTTCGAAAAGAGAGACAGCGAAATCTTTCGGAATATTCTCGCCTATCGTTGGTAATATGACAACACCTATCTCCGCTCCTGTTTCCTTTTCCAATAAAGAAATGTTTTGATTGATATCTGTGATTGCACCTGAATCTTTCAAGTAACCGGCTTGATCCGCTACCCATCCACCCGCAGGGCGAGGACTGGGGATCGAATCGATTCTTTCTTTCATTGTCTGAGAAGACAACGGTAACCAGAGGAATAGAAGGGCGAGTGTGGAAATTCTTAGCTGCACCCGGATGAAGATGCAGGTTCGCAGAAAGAGGGAAAGTGATTTTCCAAAATCTTTTTCAAAACCGATTTCTATGGAAAAAGATTTTATTTTTGGACAAATTAGCAGTCTAAAGCCTAGAGTGCTAATGGAGGGATTCTATCTATGAAACAATTTGATTCTGTCGTGCAGGGGGCTCTGGACATCGCCCAAACTGAGGCCATTCGCAGACAAAATACCGAAATTTCTCCTTACCATTTGCTTTGGGGGCTCATCTCTCATCCCTCTTCCTATTCCGGGAAGGCATTACAGAAATACAAAGCGAATGTGGAGGAAGCCGTAGGAAAGCAGCCTAGAGCCTCTTCCGAGGTGCGGTTTGAGAATCTAAGAACTTCGCCGAAATTATCCCAATGGGTGACGATGGCATCTTCCAGAGCCGCCGAAAACGGCAGAGAAGAACTGAAGGAAGCCGACTTTTTGAAGTTTTTGCCCAATATCGTTCCAGAGCTGAAAATCGATTATAACGATTTGAATGTAAAGGAAACGGACGAAGAGATTCCCAATTTCCTCATCGATCTCAACGAACAAGCTAAAGCCGGTAAATTGGATCCTGTGATCGGAAGAACGAAAGAAATCCGTTCCGTAATGGAAATTTTAGGCAGAAGATCCAAAAACAATCCTGTGTTAGTCGGTTCAGCGGGAGTAGGAAAGACCGCCATTGTGGAAGGTTTGGCCGATCAAATCGTAAAGGGAAGAGTCCCCGATGTTTTAAGAGGCAAAACGATCTATTCCTTGGATATGGGACAGCTTATGGCTGGTACGAAATACAGGGGAGAGTTTGAGGAAAAATTGCAGCATCTTCTACGCTTCGTAAAATCGCGTGCAGGGGAAGCTGTTCTTTTTATCGATGAAATACATCAGTTGGTCGGTGCAGGAAGAACGGAAGGAGCTATGGATGCAGCTAATCTTTTGAAGCCAGCTCTTGCCAGAGGCGACTTACATTGCATTGGTGCAACTACGCCGGAAGAGTTTCAAAAATATATATTAGGTGATGCTGCACTAGAACGAAGATTCCGTTCCGTTCCGGTCAATGAACCTACTAAGGAAGATGCGATTGAAATTTTAATGGGGATTCGAGACAAACACGAGATTCACCATGGAATTAAAATTTCCGACGATGCCATCTATGCGGCTGTGTTTCTTTCTGATCAATACATTACCGATAAGAATCTTCCGGACAAGGCGATTGATTTGGTGGATGAAGCGGCTTCCGCTTTGAAACTTTCCGCAGAGGCGATGCCTGCTCATTTGGCGGAATTAGAAAGTGAGATTCGTTCCAAAAAGATCTACGCTCAAGTGGAGAAAAAGAATGAAGAGATATTGAAAGAGATAGAAGAACTGGAGAAAAAGTTTTCCGTCGGAAAAGCGGAGTGGGAGAAGGAAGTGAATTCCTTGAAACAAGTCGCTTCCATCAAAAATAAAATCGATCGAGTTAAATTCGATTTGGAAGCGGCCCAACAAAAGGCGGATTATACGGAAGCTTCCCGTTTGAAATATGCGATTCTTCCCGAGCTAGAGAAGGAGTTGGAAACCTTTCAAAACGAATGGATTTTGGAAAGAACCCATATAGGAAATGTGATTTCTCGCCAAACAGGGATTCCTGTGGAGAAAATTCTGAAGACCAAACAAGAAAACCTTTTGGAACTGGAAGCAGATTTGAATTCCGCAGTCTTCGGCCAAAAAGAGGCGATTCGTGAAATCGCAGAAACTTTGCTGACGAGTTATGCAGGAATCTCTTCGGAACATAGACCTCTCGGTTCTTTCCTTTTGAAAGGGCCTACTGGTGTGGGAAAAACTGAGACGGCCAAGGCTTTGGCTAAATTTCTTTTCGATCATGAATCCAGTTTGGTTCGATTCGATCTTTCCGAGTTCTCTGAAAAACATTCCGTAGCCAAATTGATCGGCGCTCCTGCAGGTTATGTCGGTTACGAAGAAGGAGGAGTTTTAACGGAGGCAATCCGAAGAAAACCATACTCTGTGATTTTGTTCGATGAGGTGGAAAAAGCGCATCCCGATTTTTCTGACATCTTGCTTCAGATTTTGGATGATGGTCGTTTAACGGATAATAAAGGAAGAACGATCAATTTTAAAAATACGATCGTTCTTTTGACTACGAATTCCAAGGACATCCATTCCGATTTCAAACCGGAGGTTCTGGGAAGATTGGATGCGATTCTCACTTATCATTCGATCGATTCTTCCGTAATGGAAAAGTTAATCGATAAACAAGTGAAACTTTTGAACGAAAGGTTGAAGGTGAAAGGAATCGTGATCGAACTCTCCGAAAGTACGGAAAGAATTCTTACGGAACAAGGTTACGATCCTAAGTTCGGAGCAAGGCCGTTGAACAGCGTTTTCAATCGAATCGTCAACAGGCCTTTGGCGAAAGAGATTTTATCCGGAACCATACCGGAAGGTAAATATAGAGCGGATTGGGACGGAGAAGGTTTGAAGTTTCAAAAGCTTGAGTCGTTCGCCGAAGTCCGATCTTAAAAAGCCGAACAATGTGTATTCCCGGATGTAATTCCGGGAATACTTTTTTATCCTGCCGTTTTCCCGTAATACTCTATTTCGATTGCTCTTACAAGGTTAGGTGAAAAGTGTGAAGAATTAGAGGTTTATAATAAGTGAAAAATACTTTTTATCTAATTTGTATATTCTTATCTTTTTTGTTTTTCGAATGTAATGTTGTGCCTTTTTCCTTGAACAAGGGAACGATCACAGGTAAGGATGTGAAATCGGAATTGAAGAAAGTGGACGAAACACTCGTTCCTTTAAGTTTGGTTGCCAGTCTCAATATTTTAAGTACATCCGGTTCGTCCAGCTCCACGCAAAGGGGAGTCGCAAAAACATGCATCGGATCTTATTCAGATGATTCTTCTCCTGATTTCATCCTGCCTTCTCCTAAGGATTATACGAATGTTAACTTGCAAGGCTCCGTTTCCATAGGGAATTCCCAAACTTGGAAAACCTCGGTATCTCTTACCGAGTCGATTTCGGTTTATCCTACTTTGACCAGTTCCTCTGTCACATGTCATGCCACATCGGACGCTTCGTTGGCTACGACCATCACCATCTCTACTACTTCCCCATTTACCTTATCGTCTTCTACGAAAGCGGTTTCTATTCTTTGTTCTACTACTTCGTCGTCCGATACGAGTTATACTCTTTCCCTCAACCCTAGACCGAATACTTCTTCTACGGCAAGTTCCACCAGTTTTTCAAGTGTTCTGAGTTTGGAGGCTTTGTTCCCTGCCGCCGTTTTTAAGATGGTATCCGGGCTGAAGGATTCCGAAATTTATACGAGAGAATCTTTCGAGGAGTGCAAAAAGAACTATGAAAGACTTGGGCTCACTTATGCTCTTCTCGCAGGAATGGCGTATCAGAACATTTCTCAATGCGGCGGTTATAATCCCCCTCCCGCTCAGGTGTATGTTCAGGCATCTTTTTGCCCTTTGAAGCCTGCAGGAGTATTCGAAATCTAACGTAAATTTTTTTCTTCTAGTTTTTATCTCATTTCTCTGTTTGAATCGATGTCCAAGTATATATGGCATCGATTCAATCCCCGAATTCTTCTCTTCCTACAAACCAATCCGTATCCGTCCCCGTTTTGGGGCTGGGAGTATGGAAGTCAAAACCTAAAGAATGTTATTCGTCTGTTCTTTCCGCATTGGAATTAGGTTATAGGCATATAGATACCGCTGCCATCTATGGAAACGAAGAGGATGTGGGAAAGGCGATTCGCGATTCGAAAATCCCCAGAAAAGACATTTTTTTAGTCACCAAACTTTGGAATGCGGACCAAGGATACGATTCCGCCTTACGGGCCATTGATCGTTCTTTGGAAAAATTAGGAACAAATTATGTGGACATGTATTTGATCCATTTTCCTGTTTCTGAAAAAAGAAAAGAATCTTGGAGAGCCTTGGAAAAAATCAAAGTGGAAGGAAAGGCAAAATCCGTAGGGGTTAGTAATTTTATGATTCCTCATTTGAAAGAACTTCTTTCTTCATCTTCTTTGGTTCCTGCCATGAATCAAGTGGAGTTCCATCCTTTTTTGAACGATTCGAAACTACTTCAATTCTGCCAAGAGAAAGGGATTCTCCTGGAAGCCTATAGCCCGTTAGCTCATGGGCAAAAGCTGCAAGATCCTAGAATCGGAAAACTTGCCGCTAGCTATGGAAAAACAAATGCGCAAATTCTAATCCGATGGTCTTTGCAAAAAGGTTTGGTGGTCATTCCTAAATCGGTGAAGTCGGAGAGGATTCGGGAAAACGCGGATGTATTCGACTTTCAGATTTCTGACGAGGATATGAAGTCTATGGAAACTTGGAATGAAGACTTTCGTACTTGTTGGGATCCTACTTCCGTAGTTTGAATCATTGACAATCCTTTGCGATCGAATCTTCTATAGAATATGGATGCTTGGACAAAAAGATGGGACGAACGTTATGAGAAGGAAGAGTTTGCTTTCGGGATAGAGCCGAATGTTTTTCTAAAAGAACAGTTGGAGAAACTAAAGCCCAGAGCGATTCTGTTTGGTGCCGAAGGAGAAGGGCGGAACGCAGTGTTCGCAGCCAAGCTGGGTTGGAATACTTTTGCTTTCGATATCAGTGAAGAAGGAAAAAAGAAAGCTTCTTTGCTCGCTCGGAAAAACCAAGTTTCTATCGATTATCAGGTAGGCGAACTGCAGAATCTTCAGTTCCATCCGAATCAATTCGATGCGATCGCACTCATCTATGCTCATTTTCCAACGGAAGTAAAATCTTTATACCACCGAACATTGAATCCATATCTGAAGAAAGGAGGAATCCTGATCTTTGAAGCATTTAGTAAAAAACATATCGATTATGTTACTAAGAACGAAAAAGTAGGAGGCCCTAGAGAGATAGGTATGTTGTTTTCCATCGAAGAGTTAAAATCCGATTTTGCGGATTACGAAGTGATTCAGATGGTAGAACAGGAAATTGAATTGAATGAAGGTCTTTATCATAACGGGAAAGGTTCTGTCATTCGATTTGTGGGCAGAAAATCGGTATAGTTTATGAAATTTTTGAATAAAGGTTTATTCTCACTTATATTTTTTCTTTTTTGCGGATGTGCGTTCTTTCAGGCAACGAAAATCCCAGAAAACAATATAGAGAACAGTTTGCAAAAAGGAAAACCTGCTCGTCCTGTTGTTTTGTTTTTAGGAGACAGTATCACTCATGGGACCGTATCCTTTAATTATGTGAACGATGTGAAACAAAATCACGATCATGATCGTTTTAATTTTATAAACGAAGGAATCAACAGCAGACTCACAGATCAGATCATAGAACAATTTGAGAATATAGAGAAACTATCTCCCGATATCATTTTTTTATTGATAGGAACCAATGACCTGAAGGCTTCTTTGAATGAAGCGGAGTTTCTATCGTATCAGAAAAAATGGGGTTTGAAAGAAAATCCTACAGAGTCTCGCTTTCAAGAAAATTATAAGACAATCGTTCGGTTCTTGAAAAAGAATCGAAACTCACAGTTGGTGTTGATTTCGATTCCTCCTTTGGGGGAGGCGTTGGATTCCATTCCTTTGCAAAGATCGATGGATTATTCTAAGATAATAAAAAAAATCGCCTCCGAGGAAAAAACCGGTTATATTCCTTTGAATGAAACATTGGTGAATAAGCTCAAAGAATCTCCCGAAAAGGAATTAAAGGAGTACAAAAGAAATCCTTGGGGAATGTATGTTTCCATTTTGAAATACTATTCCACTACGAAATCTTGGAACGATATCTCCGAAGACAACGGATACCTTTTATTGACTGACGGAATTCATTTGAATGATGTTTCCGGAAAAATTCTATCTTCTTTGGTCACGGAAGAATTGATCCGGTTGAGTTCTAAAAAATGAACTGTGGTAGGTATCTGCGGCCCCAATATTTGAGCCGCATCTATCTAAGTTATTTTTTTCTAGCCACTAGAATCGACGATTGTTTGTTATCTTTCGTTCCTAAAAAACCGTATCCGAATGGAAAAGGAAGGGGAGGATTGTCGATCTCTTTGCTGATTTCTTTCAATTCCGTTTGTGATTCAGGCTCTACCGCTCCGGAAAGATTCCACGATTTTTCATAACGGCCGAATAAGGTTCGTTCCCAGTTTTCTTTGGGGAAAAAACGCAATGGAAATCCGGAATCGTCTTGAACGACTAACTCGGTATCTTTCAGAAGAAGGGATCTGAACTTCTCCCTTTTTTCTCCATGAAACAGATATTCGGCGGATTTTGTGAAGATCGCTTTCGGACCTAAGCTGGAAAAGTATTCATAGAGTCCGTCTCCCGGTTCTCCTTCTTTCCCTGTGAGAAAAATTTTAAAATAGGTGAGTGTTTGTTTTTTACCTATGGCAGGATCGTAAAACTCGATCGTAAATCCTTTCCAGGTTCCTTTGGCAGATTCGATAGATTCAAATTTAGAATCCGTAATTTCCTTTCCCAATCTTCTTAAAAAGGCTACAAACACAGGATATGCGCCAGAGAGAGCCGGTTTTTTCGTCTCTTCTTTCATTTTTCTATAAGTGAAATAGTTTCTTCCTGCAAGATGGGAAGAAAGATTTCTGATTCCCGAAAGAACCGTTTTCTTTTCCGAATCGGATTTTGAATCCCAATCGAAAGGATAACCGGGATCTTCCAATCCGAACAGAATGTATCTTTCTCCCTTTGGGAAAAAGGAGAATAGATTCAATACATCGATCCCGCTGAAAGGATAAAGAATCGTTTTTTGTTTCGGATGGAAAGATTGGGACTCTGCAAAATTCTCTATTTTTTTCCTTGTTTCATTCATAATTTTCCAGGAAGATTCCATTTCCTGTGAATGTTCCGATGCGAGGGAAAAGGGAACAAGACCGGACCAAATATCGTATGTTAGGCGAGAAGACTCGTCTTGTTTTTTTACCTCCATCCCTTGGCAGGAAATGAAGAAAGTGGTTAGAGAAAATGTGAGAAGGAAAATAATGTTTCGTGTCATGTTGTGTCGGGGTGAATTTTAAGATGTGCCTGACTCTATTTCAATTTCATAGGAAACCCTAAGGAACGGAAAAGAAAGGAAATGATTTGGAGGCTTTCCTGCAACAATCTAAAAATCCTCAGATGCTACCAAACCGTGGTATAGTTTTTTCAAAAATCTTTTTTCAATCGGAAGAATGGTTTTTCTAAACGTAAATTAGGGATCCTGCTGCCCGTTCCTTTTCTCTAAAAGATTCTGTTTTTTTACGTACATCTGCTCAAATCCGATTCTTTTTTCCGTCTTATTTTTCTCGGTAGGTACCACAAAAATGTAAGAAGTTTTTGGCCTGTTTGCGGAGTGAAAAAAGGAATGGAATTGATGGATAACGTGGATCGATTGAGAGAAGATTCTCTGTATCGAAATTTGGGACAAAACGGTAACAGAGAAAGGGCGGTCAAGATCGTGATTGTCGATGATATGATGAAGCCGATTTCTTCTTTCATGAAGCAGGAGTTAATGCATGTGGTTAGAAGTTCCAAAGGAGTGAAGTTTAATATTATGGACTTCCGAGGTCCCGAAGTGGCTTTGCAGTATTTAGCTTCTTACAAGCCCGATCTATTGATCTCCGATATCAAAACTCCTTTTCTTTCCGGAAATAAACTGCTCGAAGGCGCCAAAAGATTACATCCTGACCTTCCAATGATTGTGGTGGGGGAGTTCCCTACTAGAAAGAACATTCTGTCCACATATAGCGGCGATCAAAACAGCATCATGCTTACTAAACCTTGGGACGAGCCGGATCGTTTATTACAGGCAATCCATCAATTGTTAGGACTGAATTTCGTTTAAAGACCGAGCTTTCCGTGTGGATAAAAAAAGACCGGAGCCGATATAAAATCGGCTCCGGTCAATGGTTCCTAAAAAGAAAGCCGTTAGTTATTATTTACTCTCCGACCGCTACCTCTTCGAATTTTTCAGTAGAGAAACTTACCGGTTTGGATTTTGTTTCCTTTTCTTTTTCTACTGATTTCACTTCTCTGGTTGCGATTTTGGAAGTGTCTAGCACCGGAAGCCCGTTGAGATCTCGAATTTGATTTTCCACAGTCCGAGAAATTTCAGGATTTTCCAATAGATAGTTGCGGACTTGTTCTTTTCCTTGGCCTATTTTTTCAGAGCCGTGAGAATACCAAGACCCTGCCTTGGAGAAGATGTCATGACGAACTGCAAGATCAATGAGTGAACTTTCGATGTTGATTCCTGTTGCATACATGATGTCGAATTCCGCCTGACGGAAAGGAGGGGCGCATTTGTTTTTCACTACCTTCACTCTCACTCTGTTTCCGATCGGTTCTTCTTTCTCTTTGAGAGTTTCGATGCGACGGATATCCAATCGAATGGATGCATAGAATTTCAAAGCGTTTCCACCTGTAGTTGTTTCCGGGCTACCGAACATCACTCCGATTTTCATACGGATTTGGTTGATAAAGATGACAGTTGTGTTTGATTTTGCGATGGTTCCCGTTAATTTACGCAAAGCTTGAGACATGAGTCTTGCTTGTAGGCCCATGTGAGAGTCTCCCATGTCGCCTTCAATTTCCGCTTTCGGAACGAGGGCCGCCACAGAGTCGATTACGATGAGGTCGATTGCATTGGAACGAACCAAAGATTCGCAGATTTCTAACGCTTCTTCTCCATTGTCTGGTTGAGCGACCAAAAGATCGTCTACATTGACTCCCAATTTTTTTGCATAAGAAGGATCAAGGGCGTGTTCTGCATCGATAAAAGCTGCAATTCCCCCTTTTTTTTGCGTTTGTGCAATTGCGGAAAGAGTGAGGGTCGTTTTTCCGGAGGATTCTGGGCCGTAGATTTCTACGATTCTACCGGAAGGAAACCCGCCGATACCTAGTGCGATGTCCAGATCCAAGGAACCTGTAGAGACAACACTGGCTTCTGCCATGCGGTTGTCTGCGCCAAGACGCATAATGGAACCTTTTCCAAATTGTTTTTCAATTTGGCCGACTGCGGCATCGATTGCCTGCTTTCTTTGGTCGGTTTCTTTATCTACTGCTTTCTCTGCTTTTTCTTTTTTCATACTAGATTACTTGTCTCCTAAATTTCCCGTATTCCGAAAGACCTAGGTTTTGTTTCCGAGGGCTTGGTTCCTAAAAAAATCAAATCACCAAAAAAATCCCTCTGTCTGAAACCCTAGGCCTCAGGTAGAGAATTCCACTCTTTTTCTCTTCCGGTCTGATTCCATTATGTCAGATTACCCGGACAAAACAGAAGTTTCCAAAGTTTTTTTGGCAGGGAATCGGCTTTTTCTTTAAAACAATGCTAAACAGAGAGTAAGTACTTGTATAGTAAAATTTTCCGCCGGGAAGGGGAAAAATGAGCCGATAGAAAGAGGGTATGGTGACCTCCAATCTCGAAGTCCAACTCCCCGCACATGTTTCTTCCGAAATGTCCGAATATTTTAAAATGTACCGGACTTATTTAAAAATAGAGAAAAACTACTCCGAACATACGTTATTTGCTTATCTTAGGGATCTTAAATTTTTCTTCGAGTTTTGTGTGAAGGAAGAAATCGATTTTTTGAGCATCGATGTGTTGGATATACGTGCCTATTTTGCGGATCTGAAAGCAAATAAGAAGTTGGATAAACGTACTCAAAGCAGGAAGTTATCTTCTTTGCGGACATTTTATAAGTTTTTATTCAGAGAAGAGAAGATCGCTGCGAATCCGATCCTTTCCGTAAGTTTTCCTAGAACGAAAAAGAAACTTCCAAAAAATTTCACACCTATCGAAACCGAAGATATATTAGAATATAATCATGAAGAAAAAAGTTCTTCCTTGAATCGAAGAGACAAAGCGATTGTGGAGATACTTTATTCTACGGGGCTTAGGGTATTCGAATTGGTCAATGCCAAGCTGAGCGATTTGAACGAGGAACTCACTAGCCTTAAGGTGATGGGAAAGAGAAGAAAGGAAAGATTCGTATTCATCGGAGATGAGGCTAGATCCGCTTTGAAGGATTATCTGGACGAAAGAGGAAATGCCAAAGCAGAAGAGATTTTTTTAAATCAAAGAGGCGGCAAACTGACCACCCGAGGAATTCGTTATATCCTTTCCGAAAGAAGAAGTGTGATGGGGATGGAAAAAGCGATCACACCGCATAAATTCAGACATACATTTGCAACGGATCTACTTAACGCGGGGGCTGATATTCGCGCCGTACAAGAGTTATTGGGTCATTCTTCTCTTTCTTCCACACAAGTATATTTGAGCGTTTCCAGGGATCGCCTAAAAGAAGTTTATAGAAAGGCCCATCCTCATGCGAAGAAATAACGGAGAGACATAATCCGGGGGAGAATTTTTAAACCCCCACCCGAGTTAGGGTGGAGGGGAGTGGCTCGTGGGCCATTCCTTCCCTGCCGTTTATCAGAAGATGCTCGTTTTGTAAATGGAGAGAGGGAGTTTTGAAAATTTTTTTCAAAACGTTTCACCTTTTTGCCCTCTTAGACCTTCCAGATATATATGAAGTCCGTTCTCTCCGTCCAGGGGAGGGGAAATTCCGTCTTTCTCAGTTTGGTTCCCGTTTGTCTTAAATACTCCCTCAAATTTTTATCTCGAAAGACCGTTTCGCTGATGGAAATTTCTCCCGATTCCGTTGCGGTTTGCATCTTTGCCGCATAATTGACGGTGTTTCCGAAGTAGTCTATGTTGCTGTTCAAGTTCACCGCCAAACAATTTCCAGTGTGGATGGAGATTCTAATCCTAACGGGCGTATGTTGGTTTTCCGGATGGAACCATTCCTGCATTTCTTTGGCGGCTCTCAAGGCTTGTGTAGGTGAAGGGAAAGATGCCATAACAGCATCTCCTATCGTTTTGACGACAGCACCTTTCTCTTGTTTAATGATTTGATATGTTTTGATGAAGTGTTCTCTTACTTGTAGAAAAGCTCCGTGATCTCCTTTCGTTTCGTAGAATTTCGTGGAACCTACAATGTCCGTAAAAAGAATTGTCTGCTGCCCTATATCTAACTGTAGATTGGTGGCAATAGCTTCTTCGGAGAATAAATCCCTGAATTCGGAAAAGTTAAACAGTTCCGACGGACGAAGGCTGATTTGATCTTCTTTTCGTTCTTCCAGGATGATCGTTTCTTGTTTGTCCGAATTGTTCTGGAAGACAAGAGTCGGTTTTGACTTTACTTTGATTTCCTGGTGAATGCTTTCATCCAACCATAAGATCTCTTGTGATTCGTAAGAGTCTTTTACATCCAAAAAATGAAATAATTTATCCCCTTTTTTTCTAAGTCGATACAAACCGGGCGGAATCAGTAAATGAGAGGAATATCCTTTTCCGGAAGGAACCGATTTCGTAAGAAGTATGTGTTTTTTAGTCGCAGGCTCTGCGGCACAATAAATTTGTTTTTCCACTTTTCTGACGGAAGGATGCATGTGGAAGGTAACTTCGATCGAATTTTTTCCAGTTGTTTCGAATTCCACTTCGCAAACTTCGCACTCATCTTTATCCGGCAAGTCGCCTAGTTTTTGTAAGGAGGTTCGAACTCCCCTGCAATGAGGGCATACGATATCCCAACTGAGAGTGAAGATTCCCAGTCTGCTTCCGTGTAAAAATAAAAGAAGCATTTCTTCGAAATCGATCCGTAGAAGTTTGGAAAGAAATTTGATACGGATTCGATCCAATTCGTTGTCGCTTGCATTTCGAATCCATTCGAATACGGAATCTATGGAGGAGATTTGGATTCCCTTTTTGGCCAGTTCCGGCTTTACTTCCTCCAATTTTTCAGGATGATTCCAATTCGTTTCTCCTTGAAATGTGGATTGGATTTGGTTGATTCCACCTAATTGGAAAGATGCGGCAGTGTTCCTTTGGATTTCTTTCTGCATTTCTGCCAGTGCAATTTTGTAATCTTGTTCCAGTTTGGGCATTCCGTATTCTAGAAGTTTTCTGCAGAAGAAATTTCTAGGAATCCAGCCGAAATAAACATATAATCTGGTTCTTGTTTCTCCATAAGGTTCTAAAAAATAACGGCATCTTACTTGTTTTCCGAATCCTTTGGAATAGATTCGTGCGTTTCCTATTTCTTTTAGATATTCCCAATCCCAAGGAACTTCTTCCCATTCCAGTTGGAAGCCTGCTTGTTTGGTGGAGCCGAACAGTTTGCCGTTTTTTTCTATATAGTTGAGTCTGGGGAGTCCGATCCTATGATTGAAGGAGGATGTATCTATTAGATACGGCCAAATATCCTCTCTTGTGACTTTTAGTTCGAATTCCCATAAATAATCCAACGGTTTTGAGGCATCCTTATCCCAAGGATATTTTGTTAATATATAGTTTAAGTCTATCATAACGGTTGTATGGTGATTTCGGCTTCTTCTTCGCCTTCGGAAATAAAGCAAACATGATGTTCCTGAGCATCCACCTGTTTGCAGTTTTTCGTTTCTATCTTAATTCCTTTCGGGTAAACGAAACGGGGAGTGACTATGACCGTTGGCTCTTTGGAACTAGGGTCCGGTTTCCATTTGAAGTAAAATTTGCCCGAAGACAGAGAGTATTTCATTTCCAGAGGGGTGCCTTGCGTAAATTGAGCGTAAGGTCGGCAGAAACCTTCGATGGCTCGTCCTCCTCCTCCGTATAAATCCGGTTCGCTGTGAGGAAGTTTTTGGTCCGGGGAATAAATACTAAGGTCTTCTTGGTTCCATCCGTCTCCTATCATCAAATCGTTTCTATTGGTAACCGTGTAATTCCAAATTGTATTGGATAATAAAAGATCGTCCATTGCGTTGTACATACAATTTAAGGCTCTGATATGGTGTTTCCAAATGGAAGGTTTATGATTTCCGTTAAACCATTGTTTGTATGATTTTCCTGCCTTTAGATCGAAAGGAATTCCGAACTCTCCGATTAAGCTGGGGATTTTTCCAGGAACTTCAGCACTTGCATCTTTTACTCTTTTGAGTTGGTTTACATACATCTTTCTGATGCCGTTTTCTCCGAATACGGGAAGTTTGCGGAGAGGATCGATGGCGATAGGATACAAAAACCTTTTGAAGATCAATGTCATGATGTCGTACCAATGCGCCGCATTGACCGAATTTTTAGGAAGAGCTGCGTTAAAATTCGGATTCATCCATCCGTCGGTTGCTTCTCTTTCGGCAAAAATCATCCAGTCGGATCGGACGGAGTGTACGGCATCAGCCATCCTTCTGATAAAGGGAATCATATAGTCCCTATCGAAATCGATAACTTTGCCTTTGACGTTTTGGAAAAAATCGTTTTTTTCGATAAAAGGAGTTCCGTCTTTTGTCAAAGACCAGGCTCCTTCGGATTGGAAAGGGTCTTCCTGCATATGGGGCAGCCAAATCGATGTTTGTGACTGATTGACTGTTTCCGTTCTCGCGGGGACGAATCCTCCCTTTAAGACATTTAACTCTAGATAGGGGAGTTCTATCGTAAAACCTTGGGAAGAATATAGAGCATCGATAGGGGACCAAGCGAGTCCGGGTCTAGCAGGATCTTCCTCCGTATTTAGGATTCCTCGATCGTTCATAGCTCTTCCTATGAAACCTTTTCCAGGTTCGTTTAAGGAATCGAATCCCAAAACATGAGGAAAATCTTTCACCCTTTCTGCGACTTGCAGCATCGCTCCGAAATAATGTTCTTGAAGATAATCTTGGACGTTTTTTCCGTCGATCAGAAAGGAGGGAGCGAAATCCTTCCCTCCGAAAAACAAAGTCCATAAAATTCCGTTCCCCGCATATTTATAGTTTTGTGACCAAGACATAGTAGGATAATTTTTTTCCTGTCTTGTTCCCGGTTTCGAATAATCGTAAGATTTTTGCATCACCAAAGCGGCATTCGCATCGGATAACTTTGTATAATCGATTCCCACCTTTTCGAAGATCCATCCGGGTGCACCGTCCCCTCCCGTCATCCTGGACCAAACATCCTGATGAAAGTCGACAAATACGTAAAATCCGTAGTCTCCCGCTTGTTTGGTGATTTCTGTAAAATAATCCAAATAGGCTAAATCGTATTCTTTCGGACCTTTGTGTTCCACCGCTTCCCAAGTGGTGAGCAGGCGCAGGCAGTTGAAACCCCATTGTTTCAAGCGGGTAAAATGTTCTTTGGCTTCTTCCAAAGGGAAGGGGCGACCGATAAAACTGACTTCTTTATGATCCGAAAAATCGGTAGGATGATGGGTGCCTCCGTTCGGATAAGGACATTTCGTATCCCCTCCCAAATTGACTCCTCGCAAAATGAGTTTTCTACCGGATTCGTCTACGAACCATTCGCCTGAAGGACGGATTTTTTTCATACTGTCGATTCTTCCTTTCTTAAAAATATATGATAGTAACCTAACAGATAATAAAACATGATGAGAACTTCATCGTCTTGAAAGTAACATTGTAAAAGGCCGGAAAAAAAGAATCCTGTGAGACCCAGCGTCCAATACATCGTTTCTTTCGGGACTCGGTTGTCCGTAAAACCGTAGAGAATCATCGCTCCCAAAAGAATGTAAAGCAAAACTTGAGGTAGTCCGAAAACCGCACTTAGGTGGAAAAAATCGTTATGGGCATGGCCTCTTTGAGTCACTTCGTAAAAGTAAGCGAGTTCTTTGTGTTCGATTTCTTTTTCTTTCCTTGTGATCTCCACCTCTTTTTGGTAGGCGCCAGGTCCGATCCCGAAGACCGGATTTTTTTCGATCATAGGAAAGGTGGAATCCCAAATGAAACTTCTTCCCGAGTCCGTATGTTTTTCCGATCCGAATAGAGGTTTGATGACTTTTTTTAGAGCATCCGATTGTGTGTATGCGATCCCTATGGATCCGATTCCAACAAGGGCGATGATGCTTGCGTTTTTGATCATATTCAAGGAAACATTTTTTTCTTTAAAGATCAGAATGTAAAACCCTACAAGAAGGCTTATGATCGATCCCAGCATCGCCGAACGAGCATTATTGAATAGATAAACCGCTGCTAGAAGTAAAAACAAAAGAGCGTAGGTTGCTATTTTGCGAAAACTATCCTCGTTTTTCCAGGACTCATACACCTTGAAGAAATAATAAGGAAAGATAAAAGAAACTAGTCCTCCGAATGTTAGGTGAGTGTTCATGAGTCCGATGGGAAGATAGATGTCTAAAAAAGATATGTTCCCATAATGCTGTGTGTACGGCCAGGAAGTGGAAGTTTTATAAAGATCGGATACGATTCTTGCCAAACGGATCGGAGAGAATAGAGATACGAGTCCTGTGATTAAAATCAGCAGGGAAAAATACCAAACGGCTCGATGAAGTTTGGGGTGATCTTCTTGTTTCACTCCTTGGATGACGAAAAAAGCGGAGAGAAGGAAAAGATCTTTCATTTCGTCTCGGAAGGCTCGTTTGAGAACGAGAGGGTCGAATCCTTCCGCACAGAAATGATAGAATAGGGAAATAAATTGCCAGGAGTAAAAACAAACGAGCACTAAAACGAGGGGGGTGCGGAAGTTCGGTTTTTCTTTCAGAAACAGAAATGTAATCAAAGACAATGCTAAAAAGAGCTGACTGATAGAGACCGATATTGCACAGGAAATGATAGACAGAGTTAAGAAAGAAAGATAGATTCGGTATAACATTATTATACCCGAGAGTATAGATTTTCTTCATTTTGTAAAGAGGTTCAGCTTGAGAGTTCTTTATTTTTCAGACACATTTTTGCCTAAAACGGACGGAGTGGCCGTTTCCATTAAGAATTTCTCCGAACTTTTGTCTCTCAGAGGGCATGAATTCACGATCTGTGCTCCTCGTTACGGGGAGGGGGATTTTGACAGAATGGGGCAGAACATTCAGGTAGTCCGCTTCCGTTCCGGGTATCTGCCTAGTTACCCGGACATCAAAGTTGTTTTGCCTAGTCCGGGGAAAATTAAAAAAGTCATCGAAGACTTTCAACCTGATTTGATACACATTCATACTCCCGGGCTTTTGGGGCTGTATGCCATCAACGCTGCCGAGAGATTCGGAATTCCCACCATAGGAACCTATCATACTTTGATGGCGGAACAAGAAATGTATGTTTCTTTTTATCGTCTGTTCAAATTGGACAAACTGTTTTTTAAGATCAATAAGTTCAAAAAGAAGATGAACATAGAGGATCTGGATAAGTTCGTTAAATTCGATAATTTTAATATCCGTAAAAAAATCATTCTGAAGATCTGCAATGATTTATATAACAGATGTGATGTGGTTATATCTCCCAGCCATTTGATCAAAAAACAATTGGCCGATTACGGAATCACACGACCTGTTACTGTCGTGTCAAACGGTATGGATTTAAAACGATTCACAGGTGTAGTTAAATCCTTCGACTCCGATGCCCCTAAGGTTCTTCATGTGGGAAGAATTTCTTATGAGAAAAATTGCGACGTAGTGATCAATGCATTCAAACTCATCCATGAGAAATATCCGAAAGCGACTTTGACCATCATAGGGGAAGGTCCTGCAATTCCGTCTTTGCAAAGACAGGCGGAACATTTAGGTCTGTCCGGCTCGGTGATCTTCACCGGGTTTGTTCCTAATGCGGAACTTCATGAAGTGTATCCTAAGTACGATTTGTTCTTAACCGCATCCACTATGGAAACGCAAGGATTAGTCGTTTTAGAAGCGATCGCTTGCGGTCTTCCTGCGGTAGGAGTAGATTCGTTCGCTTTGCCTGAACTCATCCAACACGAAAAGAACGGATACATCGCACCCGCTTTCGATGTAAAACAACTTGCAGATCTATCCATTAAACTTTTGTCAGATGGAAAAAAATATTCTGAGTTTTCCAAAAACTCAATAGAAATCGCTTCCGGCCATGAAATGGAGAAATGCGTGGATGAAATGGAAGATATCTATAGAAAAGTCATCGAAGCGATGAAAGGAAAGGCTAAAAAACAAAGTTTATTCGATATGTTTTTGGACTTAGTTTGATTTAGTCGGGGTAAAAATTACGGATTGAACTTGTTTTTTGTCATTTGCGTCGTCATAAACCACTTCCGTTTTCATGGATCTTGCCGGCCAATAGAGTTGGATGGCTTCCACTAGTTCGTAGGCAGTGAGAGTATAATCAAGCACTGTCACGACTAGGTTTAGGCTGATAAATCTTTCTTTTTTCGTTTTCTTAGTATTGATTTCTTTCGAAGCAATCAACCATTTATAAAGTCGGGAAGATCTGTTCGCTGTCAACAGATGGTTTACATCCAGCTTCGCCTGCGGAAGTTCGGCGCCTACTTGTTGGAATTTGATTTCAATGGGTTTCCCCGATTTTTCCGCTTTGGTCAATAATTTAGAAAGTTGAAGATCGAATGTCTCGTCATCGAAATACTGAGTGGTTTCACAAACGGAATATACCGTGTCGCAGAGATTTCCGTAATTTCTGTGAAAAAAATAAATGAGAAGGATATCATGGGTTTGCGGGTGATATAAAACTTTTGCATTATAATGTTCCATTCTTCCGAAAACGAAATAAGATTTCAGTCGTTTGTATATATTATAAGAAACTCCGAATATATCTTTGAAAAGAGGAAGATCGGTGAATCCTAAACTTCTGATTCCTATGTAATAAGGCTCGAAAGATACTGAACCTTCTCTTTTTGCTATTTCTCTCAAGTATTCCACAAGGTCTTCCAAAAGGGGGTCGTCGATTTTGATTTTAGGTTCGTCGATCTCGATGGCGATCTTTCCGCTGTTTTTCCCGAAAGCATCCCATACCCCGGAAAGATCTTTTTTATCTTTATTTAAATTGAACTTAATGCAGCTATCTTCGCGGCATGAAATTTGTTCTTCGAATTTTTGTTTGTTGGGGGAAGGAATGAATACCGGTTCGAATTTGAAATTATCTTCTTCGTCGGAAGGAGTAGGATCGGAGAAAACGGATGTGGTAATGTAAAGACTTAGGCTTAAAAAGAGGATTAAGAAAAAACGGACTTTAGTTACCATAACGTATTTACATTTTGTAAAAATCGTATGCGTCTAACAACGTCTAGCGGATCGATCATTTCCATACAGGCATGATCTCCTCTCCAACATTTTGTATTGCCGTAGATGGAACAAGGACGGCATGCCAAATCGACTTGGAGCACTCCTGAGTCTTCTTGGGCGAAAGGACCGAATCCGGAAATGGGATGTGTGGTTCCGTAGATGCCGATGACTGGTTTTTTTAACAAGGCCGCAATATGAACGTTGGACGAATCCATCCCGATCATTAGATCCATTCGGTCCATAATGCCTAGTTCCCCTCTGATTCCTAAGGAACCCCCTTGGACTATATTGATTCTTTTTTGTCCGTCTCGAAGGATTTCCATTTGGGCTGCCTCGTCTTTGCCACCGAACAAAAATATGTTGCAGTCAGGAAATTCTTCCAGCAAAATTTCCGTCAATTTTTTGCAATTTGCAAAACTCCATTCTTTCAGAGCATGGCCTGCAAAAGGAGCGAACCCGAACCACTGTCCCGCTTTTTTATCTATCCCTATGGATTTTAAGTAGTCTTTTGCGTAAATTTTCGACTCTCCATCCACATTCAACCAAGGCCCCTTTCTGATCGGAGCGTCGAATCCCGCTTTTTTGAATACATTCAAATAACGATCCACAGTGTGGGGAAGTTTGTTTAGCTTTTTGTTGTATTTTCTTGTCTGTTGGAGCTTTTCTTTGCGTCCCTTAATTATTTTTTCGAAAGGGACTCCCTTCCATTTGAAGAAATAGGAAATGAGACGGGAACGAACGGAACCATGAAGATCGATTACATGTTCGTAAGGACCTAGTTTGGCGATGTCTTTGTACAATTTCCAAATCCCCATAATTCCTTTGTATCGTTTTAGATTGATTCCGAGTACGTTTAGATTGGGGATATTGTAAAAGAAAGGGGCGAAATTTCCCCTGGTAACGACTGTAAGCTGAATATTGGAATACTTTGCGGCAATCGCAATCAGTGCGGGGGTCGTTAGAGCAACATCCCCCATGGCGGAAAACCTAAGTACCAAAAGATTCATTTTTACTTATTTTTATAAAGTGAAGGATTCAAGTTTTGATCGTTGTACATCTTCATTTGACGATATACTTTTACCTTTTTGTCCCCGTTTTTGTAATCCAACAAAAGCTCGTCTAAACAAAGTTTGAGATCTTCTCTTTGGTCGAGTAGAATGGTGAGTTTGTTTTGGCATTTTTGAATGTGTTCTGCGGATGCCGCACTGTCTTTTCTTTCTACTTGTTCCTGCATATGATAGATTTTAAGTTCTAATATGCTCATTCGATCCAGAAGCCATGCAGGGGATTCTGAATTGAGTCTTGCGTTCGGTTTGGGAACGATCGTTTTGAAGAGATCGATGATAAAATCGTCTAATTTCTCCACCATATCGGTTCTATCTTGGTTGAGTTTGTCGATTTTTCTTTTCAAGCTGACGACATCTTCCAACGGGATATCAGGTCGTCTGATATCGTCTTCGATATGCCATTGGATGGTATCGATATGATTTTTTTGATAGAGTGTGTTTTCTATACTGTTATCTGGATATGGATTGGTGTGAGGGGCTTCTTTTTTATGCCAGTCAAGAACTGATTCTTGAAAGATGGAGACTGCTTTTTTTGCGTCAAAATTCATCATTTTCCCTTTTTTGTAATGTTTTGGGTCTTCCTGCGAATTCAATCCAAATATTTCGGGATTTACTCTTTTCTAATCGGCGTATTTAGAGCTAAGATCGGTAAGAATTTGACAAAGACTTCGAAAAGAATTCCGATGCAGGTATGTGTTTGGTCGGATTTGCATACAAAGTATGGCCCGGATATCCTATTGTTATCGCTTCCAATCGGGATGAATTTTTCAATAGAGCTACTGAGAAGGCTTCCTTTTGGGAAGATCATCCTGCGATTTTAGCGGGAAGAGACCTTCAATCGTTTGGTACTTGGTTAGGTGTCACCAAACAAGGTAGAGTTGCTTTTGTCACGAACAATCGTAATCTAAGAATTCCTTCCATATCTGATCCTCTCTCCAGAGGGAAACTTGTGTCCGAGTTTTTGATTTCAGATCTTTCCTCCGAATCTTATTCCAAAGAGATAGAAGCAAATGCGGACAAATACGAAGGATTCAATCTCTTCGTTTATGATGGAGGCAGTTTGCCTGTTTACATTTCGAACCGAGGAGGAAGGCGTTCTGTCATAGAGCAGGGATTTCATACTTTAAGCAATGCTCTTTGGAATACGAATTGGCCCAAAACGGAGAAACTTCGTTCCAAGATGGTTCCTTTGTATGAAGATAACTTCGCTGCAAGAAGAAATGAAGGGTTTCCTTGGGAGAAGATTTTCGAAATTTTAAACGATCGATCTATGGCCGATTCGGAAGGATTGCCGGATACGGGAATTGGAAAGGAAAAAGAGAAAGCATTGTCTTCCATTCGAATCACAGCGCCAGGATATGGAACGAGAGCGAGTACGATCGTAGCTATTTCCGAAAAAGGAGAAGTTTTCTTTTGGGAAAAGACATATAAGGAGCCGGATGCGGAAGAAGGGGAGATTGTCAGTTACCGATTTCAAATAGGTGAATGAAAACGGGCAAAAAGGTGAAAGGAATTTAAAAATTTAGAATAGTAAGTTGCAAAAAACGAAGGATGTGTTAGGGGAGAAGGGGAGCGGCTTCCCACGAACCACTCCTCCCCACCCAGTAGATACAGGGCGGGGGAACCTCATCTCACCTAACTGCCGCTCTATCCTAAGCGGAAGTTTGTCATTGGGAAACCTTTTGTGACTTCCTTGACTCCGTCCTTTACTTTCGCCTTCCAGCTTTCGTCTCCGAAATGGTCTAGGAAATCGCAGATGAGTCCTCCGACTCTTTCCATCTCAGCATCTTTGAGTCCTCTTGTGGTAAGTGCAGGAGTTCCCAATCGAATTCCGGATGCGACTGCAGGAGGATTTTTATCGAAAGGAATCGCATTTTTGTTCACTGTGATTCCCACTCCGTCCAATCCATCCGCTGCATCTCTTCCTGTGAGTCCTTTTACGGAAACATCCAGGAGCACCAAATGGTTGTCAGTTCCTCCGGAAATCACGCGGTATCCTCTTTTTTGGAAAACTTCCGCAAGGATTTTAGCGTTCTTTAATACTTGTTTGATGTATGTTTTGTAGTTCGGTTGAAGAGCCTCTCCGAATGCTACAGCTTTTGCGGCGATCACATGCATCAAAGGTCCTCCTTGAATTCCAGGGAATACTCTCGAATTCAGAATTTTTTCGTGTTCTGTGCTGGAAAGAATGAGTCCTCCTCTTGGACCTCTCAATGTTTTGTGAGTGGTTGTAGTTACGAAGTCACAAAGTCCGATCGGACTAGGATGTTCTCCCGCTACCACCAAACCTGCGATATGTGCGATATCGGCCATAATCTTAGCACCGATGGAATCTGCGATTTCTCTGAACTTGGAAAAGTCGATGGTTCTAGGATAAGCGGATGCACCCACAACGATGAGTTTCGGTTTGTGTTCTTTGGCAAGTTTTGCCACTTCCGCATAATCGATAGTCTCTTCTTTTTCGGAGACTCCGTAAGGAATCGGCTTATAGTATTTTCCGCTGATGTTGACTGCGGAACCGTGAGTAAGGTGGCCCCCATGAGCCAAGTTCATTCCTAAAAAGGAATCTCCCGGTTCTAAGGTCGCAAGGAAAACCGCCATGTTCGCCTGTGCCCCGCTATGCGGTTGTACGTTTGCGTATTCTGCTCCGAACATCTTTTTGGCTCTTTCGATGGCCAATTCTTCGATTTTGTCTGCGTTTTCGCATCCGTTATAATATCTTTTTCCCGGATATCCTTCAGCGTATTTGTTGGTAAGTGTAGAATGGTAAGCTTCCAAAACCGCTTGGGAAACGAAGTTTTCACTAGCGATCATTTCTAGTGAATTTTCTTGTCTTTCGTCCTCGTGTTTGAGGGCGGAAAAAACTTCAGGATCTTGTTTTTGTAAATAACTCATGTGGGAATTTCTCGATTTAGTATAAATGGTAAACTTTCATATTTTCGCTTGCGAATAATTTCAGATTCTTTCAGGACTAGTTTCCGAAAAGAAGAAAACCCTTTT
>VFQU01000536.1_pt1 | contig 32460 bp, 26 predicted proteins | sample 3512311 | NCBI WGS metagenome assembly VFQU01 (sample SAMN10412377, study PRJNA504923) | tailings metagenome | isolation source: Relicate 3 Philex TSF3 active mining site | place: Philippines: Tuba, Benguet | collected 2017-08-29
GGCGCCGTGGCATGTGCTGGTGCTGTATGGGGTGGCGTTGTGGCGGCTGCCGCGGACGCCGGTGAGCTACGGAGTGATGGGGCTGGGGGTGTATGTGTTCGGGATTGCGACGCTGGCGGATGCGTGCGAGACGTACCGGCATTTGCTGCTGTTTCACGTGGCGAATGATGTGCTGGTGTACCTGCTGTTGATTGAAACCCAATCGAAACGGGCCCCTCGGCTAACATAGGACTTGGAGTCCGCCGCGGTTCAATCCCCCCCAGCAGTGAAGCGCCTGAACTGGCGTAGTGTGCTGCTGCTTGTGCTGACGAACGTCGCCTCGTTCGGCATTCTGTGGTGGGTGCTGGAAGACGTGAAGGTGAGCGAGATATTGCTCGAGATACGCTCGATGAACTACGGGTGGGTGGCGGCAGCGGCGGTGAGCGACATCTTCGTCTATGTGGTGCAGGGGTGGCGGTGGAGCATCCTGCTAAGGCCGATTGCGGCGATCCCGATGTGGCGGAGCGTGCGGGCGATCTATGTGGGGCTGTACGCGAACGAGGTGCTGCCGTTTCGCAGCGGGGAGATCATACGGTGTTATCTGCAGGCGCGGTGGGGGCATTTGCCGTTCAGTGTGGTGCTGTCGTCGATTGCGATTGAGCGGATCTTTGACGGGGTGTGGCTGGTGCTGTATCTGAGCCTGGTGGTGCAGTTTGTGGACTTGCCGCGGCGGGTGCGGGACGGGGGTTATGTACTGATATTGGTGGTGGCGTTGCTGGCGGCGACGCTGTGCTTCATCATCGCGTTTCAGAAGCGGGCCAAAGAACTGGCGGCGCGGTGGAACTGGGGGGACAAGGCGCGGGTGTTCATTGAGGACTTGCAGGCGATGGGGTCGAACCGGAGTTTCTTCCAGTCGTTTCTGGCGAGCCTGCCGCACCTGCTGATGATGACGGTGCCGATTTACTGTTCGATACGGGCGTATGGGTTGACGGGGTTTTCGCTGTGGGATGCGGCGGTGATCAATGTGATTGTGCGGCTGGGGACGGTGGTGCCGGGAGCGCCGGGGAACCTGGGGGTGTATCAGGGGTTGATCGTGCTGGCGCTGGTGTTTTACGGGATTGATGAGAATGTGGCGAAGCGGTTCAGCCTGATTGTATGGGGCATTGTGACGCTGCCGCTGCTGGTGGCGGGGCTGGTGGCGTTATCGGTAACGGGGTTCAAGCTGCGGGAGCTGCAGGAAACCGCCAGCGCCGCGGAGGCCAACGGGCACGTAAAATAGGAGCCAATGCGAAAGTTTGCTTTGCTCATGCTGGTGGCGGCGATGCTGCCGGCCCAGATCAGAATTATTGCCATTGGGGCGCATCCGGATGATTGCGACATTGGCGCGGCGGGGATGGCGGCGAAGATGGCCGCGGCCGGGCACAAGGTGAAGTTTCTGTCGGTGACGAACGGGGACGCGGGGCACCAGTCAATGGGCGGCGGGGCGCTGGCCAAGCGGCGGCGGGCCGAGGCGCAGGAATCGGGACGACGCCTGGGGATTGAGTATGACGTGCTGGACAACCACGACGGCGAACTGCTGCCGACGCTGGATGTGCGCTTGCAGATTATCCGGAAGATCCGCGAATGGCAGGCGGACGTGGTGATTTCGCCGCGGACGAACGACTATCATCCGGACCACCGGAACACGGGCATTCTGGTGCAGGACGCAGCTTACATGGTGATGGTGCCGAACGTGGCGCCGGACACGCCGCCGCTCAAGAAGAACCCGGTGTTTCTGCACTTCCAGGACCGGTTCAAGACGCCGAACCCGTTCCGGCCGGATGTGGCGATTGACATCAGCGAGGTGATTGACAAGAAGGTGGACGCGATGGACGCGCACGAGAGCCAGTTCTACGAATGGCTGCCGTGGATTGACGGGCGGGCGGCGGAAGTGCCGGCGGGCAAGGCGGAGCGCAAGGCGTGGCTGAAGGGCCAGCGGGCGCGGCAGATTACGCCGGCGGTGCGCGCGGCGCTCGAGAAGTGGTACGGCAAGGAACGGGCAGCGAAGGTGCAGCATGCGGAGGCCTTTGAGGTGTCTGAGTACGGCGCGCAGCCGGATGAAGCCACGCTGCGGCGGTTGTTCCCGGTGCTGGGCCAGTAACGGCGGCGCATGGCAGAACGCAGGGCGGCGATACCGTCAGTGGATGTGTTGCTGCGGCAGTATGAGCCGCAGTACGGGGGGATTGCGCGGGCACGGCTGACGGCGGTGATCCGCGCGATCCTCCAGGACATACGCGAGCAGGAATTGCCGATTGAAGAGCTGCACCCGGAGATTGGGCGCAGGCTCGAAAGGCTGATGAAGCCGACGCTGCGGCGCGTGATCAACGCGACCGGGGTGGTGCTGCACACGAATCTGGGAAGGAGCCCGCTGCGGGAGATTGTGCCGGTGGCGGGCTATTCGAACCTGGAGTATGACCTGGGGACCGGGCGGCGGGGCAAGCGGGACGCGCACTATGCGCCGTTGCTCGAGGAATTGCTGGGGACGGCGGCGATTGCGGTGAACAATAACGCGGCGGCGACCTACCTGGTGTTGCGGGCGCTGGCGGCGGGCGGGGAAGTGCCGGTGAGCCGGGGGGAACTGGTGGAGATCGGGGATGGGTTCCGGATACCGGAGATTATGGCGCAGAGCGGGGCGGTGCTGCGGGAAGTGGGGGCCACGAACCGGACCCGTATTGAGGATTACGCGCAGGCCATCAACGCGCAGACGCGGATGCTGATGCGGGTGCACCCGAGCAACTTTCATGTGACGGGGTTTACGGGCAAGCCGGAATTGCGGGAGATGGCAGAGCTGGCGCAGGCGCACGGGTTGCCGCTGTACGAGGACCTGGGGAGCGGGTGTCTGGTGGACTTGCGGCCCTATGGGGTGGACGAGCCGCTGGTGATGGACAGCCTAAAGGCGGGCGTGGATGTGGTGAGTTTCTCGTGTGACAAGCTGCTGGGCGGGCCACAGGCGGGCATCATTGCGGGCAAGCCGGAGTGGGTGGCGAAGATACGGCAGCACCCGATGTACCGGGCGCTGCGGCTGGACAAGCTGGCGGTGCAGGCGTTATCGGAATCACTGATTTCGCTGGTGACGGGGGACTATGCGTCGTTGCCAGGGTTGCGCATGATCATGCTGGGCGCGGGGGACATTGAAGCGCGGGCGCGGAGTATGGCGGCGGGGATTGCGGGCGCGGTGGTGAAGGAAGGGCGGAGTGTGATTGGCGGAGGATCGACGCCGGACCAGAGCCTGCCGACGTGGGTGGTGGCGGTGCCGGGGGCGGCACACCGGCTGGAAAAACAGCTACGCGCCACGGACCCGGCGGTGGTGGCGCGTATTGAAGAGGGGCAATTGCTGTTGGACCCGCGGACGATCTTCCCGGAAGATGACGCGCTGGTGGTGCGGCTGGTGAGCGAGGCTCAGGCGCGTTCCATGTAGGTGCCTTCCGCAGTGTTGATGCGGATTTTCTCACCCTGATTGATGAACTGGGGAACGGTAACGACGAGGCCGGTTTCGAGCTTGGCGGGCTTGCCGACGTTGGAGACGCTGCCGCTCTTGAGGCCGGGTTCGGTTTCGACGACGGTGAGATCCACAGTGACCGGGGGTTCGACACTGATGGGCTTGCCTTCGTAGAAGGTGACGGTAACGGGGAGGTTATCGATCATGTAGTTGGCGGCGTCACCGATGAAGTCGGCCGAGAGCTGGACCTGTTCGTAGTTCTCGGTGTTCATGAAGTAGAAGAACTCGCCGTCGTTGTACATGTATTCCATCTTCTGTTCGTCCATGATGGCTTTTTCGACGCGGTCTTCGGAGGCGAAGCGGTGTTCGTTCATGGAGCCGGAGCGGAGGTTGCGCATCTTGACCTGAACGAAGCCACGGAGGTTGCCGGGGGTGCGGTGGGTCATGGTGAAGACGGAGTAGAGTTCACCGTTGAACTTGATGACCATGCCCGGGCGGATTTGAGTTGCGGAAATCATAATTTAGTCCAAACCTTCAGTTTATCATTTTGCCTGTGTTTATTGTGTTTCAAGCGGAATGGAGGATTGTCGTACCATGAATGAAAAATGATTCCAGAGACCATTGCCGAAGGCTTGACCTTTGATGACGTGCTGCTCGTTCCAGCCCGAAGCGCTGTGCTTCCGGCGCAGGCGGAAACCCGTACCAACTTTACGCGTGGGATATCGATCAACATACCGCTGGTGAGCTCGGCGATGGACACGGTGACGGAGAGCCATCTGGCGATTGCGCTGGCGCAGCAGGGCGGCATGGGGGTGATTCACAAGAACCTGTCGATTGACAGCCAGGCCGAGGAAGTGGACAAGGTAAAGCGCAGTGAGAGCGGGATGATTGTGGACCCGGTGACGATAGACCCGGACCAGCGGATACAGGACGCGCTGGATCTGATGCGGCGCTACCGGATCAGCGGGGTGCCGGTGACGAAGAACGGGAAGCTGGTGGGGATTCTGACGAACCGGGACCTGCGTTTTGAGTCGCGCTATGACCTGCCCATCAAGGAATTGATGACGAAGGACAACCTGATCACAGTGCCGGTGGGGACGACGCTGGAACAGGCGGAGTTGATCTTGCACCAGCACCGGGTGGAGAAGCTGCTGGTGGTGGATGAGGACTACATGCTGAAGGGCCTCATTACAGTGAAGGACATACAGAAGAAGATCAAGTACCCGAACGCGGCCAAGGATGAGCAGGGACGTTTGCGCGTGGCGGGGGCGGTGGGCGCGGGGCGGGACTTCTTTGACCGGGCCAAGGCGCTGGTGGAGTGCAAGGTGGATGTGCTGGTGATTGACAGCGCGCACGGGCACAGCGAAGGGGTGATGAACGCGCTGAAGACGATCAAGGAAAAGCTGCCGCAGGTGCCGGTGGTGGTGGGGAATGTGGCGACGTATGAGGGCGCCAAGGACCTGATTGAGCTGGGGGCAGATGGCATCAAGGTGGGGATTGGGCCGGGGTCGATCTGCACGACGCGCGTGGTGAGCGGGGCGGGCGTGCCGCAGATTACGGCGATTGCGGAATGCGCGAAGGCGACGCGGCCGGCAGGCGTGCCGCTGATCAGCGATGGGGGCATCAAGTTTTCGGGGGATGTGACGAAGGCGATTGCCGCGGGGGCGGATTGCGTGATGATTGGCAGTCTGTTCGCGGGCACGGACGAGAGCCCGGGGGAGACGATTCTGTATCAGGGGCGGACCTTCAAAAGCTACCGGGGCATGGGTTCGCAAGGGGCGATGGCGCAGGGCTCGAGCGACCGCTACGGGCAGGAAGGCGCGGGCAAGCTGGTGCCGGAAGGCATTGAGGGACGCGTGCCGAGCAAGGGGCCGCTGAGCGAGCTGGTGTTCCAGCTGGTGGGCGGCTTGCGGGCCGGGATGGGCTATTGCGGCGCGGCATCGATACGCGAGCTGCAGGACAAGGCGAAGTTCCTGCGGGTGAGCCCGGCGGGGTTGCGCGAGAGCCACGTGCATGACGTGATCATCACGAAGGAAGCGCCGAATTACCGTCTGGAGTAGCGGTTAGTCGGCGAGCGCGGCGTAAGCCAGATTGACGAAGGCGAGGCGTTCGTCGGAGCCACCTTCGCGGTGGATGAGGAAGATGCCGATGAGCTTCTCGCGCGGATCAATGAACATGTAGGTGCCGTAGCGGCCGCCGTGGCCGTAAGCGCCGGGGCGGAGCGGGGCGGCGGCGTTATCGCGGGCGACAGCCCATCCGAGGCCATAGCCCATGCCGGGACCATTGGTGGAGAGTTCGCCGGTGTGGACCTGAGTCATGAGTTCGACGCCGGCGCGGGAAAGAATGCGCTGGCCGTTGGCCGTGCCGCCATCGAGCATCATCTGGTAGAGGCGGAAGAGATCGGCGGCGGTGGAATAGAGACCACCTTCGGGGAGCGGATAGCGGGCGTTTTCGCGAAACTTCATGAGGCCTTCGCCGAGGGGATCGGCGGTGTATTTGACGGGCTTGCCGTTCTGGAGAATGTAGGCGGTGGGCATGCGGGACCATTTTTCGCGGGGCGGGAAGATGTAGGTGTCTTTCATGCCGAGGGGGTCAAAGATACGGGCGGCGAGGAATTTTTCAAAGGGCATGCCGCCGTGGACCTCGACGATGCGGGCGAGGGTGGCGATGCCGAGGTTGCTGTAGAGCCAGCGGGTGCCGGGGTCGAATTTGAGGGGTTGTTGGGAGACCACGAGGACGACTTCAGCGAGGGACTTGTGGAGGGCGCCGTGGAGTTCGCCGATGCCGGGCGGGGGATTGGTGGCGAGGCCCGAGGTGTGGGTCATGAGGTCGCGGATGGTGATGGGGCGGGAGGGGGCGCGGAGGCGGTCGCCTTCGAGAACGCGCTGGCCGCGGAATTCGGGGAGGTGTTTTTCGACGGGGTCGTTGAGGGAGAGCTTGCCCTCTTCCATGAGGATCATGGCGGCGAGGGCGACGACGGGTTTGGTCATGGAGTGGATCTGGAAGATGGCGTCGGCGGGGAGGGGTTTGCGGGTTTCGAGGTCGAAGTAACCGACGGCGTCGGTGGCGGCGATTTTGCCGTCGCGGGCGATGAGAGTGACGACGCCGGCGACGGAGCCCGAGTCCACGAATTGCTGCATGCGCGGGGGGATGCGCTTGAGGCGGGCGGGGTCGAGGCGCGGTTGGGCGAGGAGGCTGAGGGTCAGGAGCAGGAAGGTGAATAGACGCACAAGGGCATTCTATTCCCTCCAGAGGACCTAGCCGGCGATATCGACGCGGCGGAGGCGCTGGGCGGCGAAGAAGAGGACGGCGATGGAGAGGAGCGCGAGGCCCGCGAGGGAAGAGCCGACGCGGGCGAGGATGGCGCTATCGGATTCCTCGACGAACTGGTAGCTGGGGAGCTGGCTGAGGTCAGCTGAGCTGAGCTTGGCTTTCTGGAAAACGCGGGGGAGGAAGTAGGCCTGCCATTGGTCGAAGAAGGCGTCGACCTGGCGGGAGAAGTGCTGGTAGCGGCCGAGGCTGGTGCCCGCGAGATCGTTGATGGCGACCTGGGCGAGGATGGCCGGGGAGAGGAAGCGGAAGCCGTCGACGAAAGCCTGCTGTTTGTTGACCTGGGCGTCGAAGCGGTCGAGGATGGGCTGGACCTGGCGGTCGACTTCCATCTGGACGGCGTAGCTGATGGTGGCGAAGTCGGCCTGGGGCTTGGCGCCGCCGGGGGCGAGTTCCGGGTGGTCTTCCATGTACTGGGAGAGGAGCTGGCTGCCGCGGGCCTGCGCTTCTTTGCCGGCGGTGCGCATGGCCTGGACCATTTCGACGCGGCTGGGCACGGGATAGAGAGAAGTGGCGGCGAGGTTGGCCACGCTGGGGAGGACCATGACGAGGGTGAGCCAGCAGCCGGCGAGGGTGAGGGCATTGGTGGCGGAGTTGGTCTTGAAGGTGTTGACGAGGACGGCGAGGCCGAACCAGAAGGCGGTGTAGAGAGCCATGAGCAGAGCCCAGAGGCCGAGGCGAAGCAGGACGGTGGGTTGGGCAAAGTCGACACCGGTGAGGATGGCGCCGAGGAGGGTGAAGGCCAGGACGAGGCCAAGGAGGACGCCGCCGCGGAGGAGGACCTTGCCGGTGGTGAGCTGGTTGAGAGTGAGGGGTTGAGACAGGGCGAGGACGAGGGTGCCCTGTTCGCGCTCGGCGGCGATGAGGTTGTAGCCGAGGGCGAGGATGAGCAAGGGGAAAAGGTAGATGAGGACGAAGGAGAGATCGAAGCGGCCGGCGAGGAGGTTGGTGGGGTTTTCGATTTCGTCGTTGGCGAGGATGGCCTGTTTGGAGCGGAGGTTGAGTTTGAAGTAGTAGGGGTAGAGATCGCTCTGGCCGACGGCCATGGTGGCGAGGGGAGCGGGAGGCATGGCGAGGTAGGGGGCGGCGGTTGTTCCGCCGATGGCGGCGGCGCTGCGGGGGTCCTGGAAGCCTTTGGGTTCCTTGCGGCCAGCTTCGAAATCATCGAGATCCTGGCGGAGTTGGGAGAGGCGTTCGGATTGTTCGGCGTTGGCGGCGGCGAGGGTTTCGCGCTGGAAGTGAACCCAACTGCTGCCGTTGTAGAGGCTATAGCCGACGATGGCGGCGAGCAGGAGAACGACGGCGAGGAGGGTGCGGTCTGCCTGGAGGAGGCGCCATTCGTGGCGGATGACGGAGGAGGTCATTCGGCGCTGAGCCTCCGGGTGGCGGCCCAGCCGGCGAGAGCGGCGGTGGCGGCGGCCCAAAGGGCCAGGAGAGCGAGGGACCAGGCCTGCTGGTTGAGGACGACCGCGACGGGCGGGGCGGAGTATTCGAAGGCGGGAACCTTGGCCCAGAGGGCATCATCGCCCATGTGGGGAGCGCCGGTGGTGGGAGAGTTCTTGATGTCTTCGTTCATGACGGCGATGAACATGCGGCGGTATTTCTCGGCGGCGAGGGAGAAATCGCGGAACTGGGCAAAGTCAGTACCGCTGAGGCCCATGGAGACAGAGCGGACGGCCATGAGGGGGGCCACGAGGGCGGCCTGTTGCTGGAAGCGATTCTGTTGCTCGAAGAGGTCCCAGAGGCGGCCGTATTGACGGTCGTAGACTTCGTTGCCGTGCTCTTCGCTTTCGTGCAGGAGGATGCCGGTGTAGTTGACGGGGAGGTTTTCGATCTTGTCGACCTTGTATTCCGCCAGGAGGCGCGACTTGAGGGCGGCTTCATCGAAGCCGGTCTTGAGCTCTTCGGCCATGGCCTGGCTGAAGGCGAAGCTCGACGGGGTGCGGTAGAGCACGCGGGAGACGTCGGAGAAGAGGCGGGGGGCGGCGAGGCCGTTGAAGATCCAGAAGCCGAGGAGGCAGACAAGGGCGAGGCGGGCGGATTTGGCGAGGGCGGAAACGGCGAGGGAGAGGCCGACGAAAGCGGCGAAGTAAAGGATGTAGCTGAGGGAAAGCCAGCCGAAGCGGGCGAGGCTGGCGGCCATGGAGCCGCTGTCGCTGGCGAGCACGAGGGCCAGAGAGCCAATCAGGGCAGCGGGGACGAGGAGGGTGGAAAGGCCGCCGGCGATGCCGAGGGCTTTGCCAAGGGCGAGGCGGTCGCGGGGGACGCCGAGGGATAGCAAGAGACGCAGGGTGCCCTGTTCTTTCTCGCCAGCGAAGGCGGAGAAGCTCATGAGGATGATGAGAAGGGGGACGAGGAGTTGGAGAACGGAGGAGGCGGTGAGGTCGCCGAAGCGGGCGAGGGTGTTGGCATCGCGAGCCGGTTTGTACTTGAACTCGTTCTGTTTGTGGGCTTCCAGCCAGACGGCGACGCCAGTGTAGTTGTCGGTGCCGCGATCGACCAGAGAGAGGGGGCTCTTGGGTTTGAAGGCGTAGACGCCGTAGTGGGCGGCGGAGTGGGGGTTTTTCTTGCCCTGGGTGAGCCATTGTTCGCGTGTGCCCGCGCGGGCCTGTTCATGCTGCTGGTTGACAGTGGTGTACTGCTGCCAGCCGATGGCCAGGGAGATGAGCAGGAGGGTGATGACGATGGCGGAAGCGACCTGAAAGCGGCCATCAGCGCGCATTTCGCGCATTTCCTTGTTGGCAATGTGAAGGATCATGGCAGTTTTCCTTAGGCGTGCATGTGTTCGAGGTAGATGCGTTCGAGGTCGGCATGGCCGATTTCCTCGGTGTTGAGCACCTGGCGGAGCTGGCCCTGGCGCATGATGCCGACGCGGGTGCCGTCTTCCTTAGCGCGGAAGAGGTCGTGGGTGGCCATGAGGACGGCGGTGCCGCTGGAGGCCATTTTGCGGATGAGCTGGGAGAATTCGTTGGAGGCCTTGGGGTCGAGGCCGGAGGTGGGTTCGTCGAGGAGGAGGACTTTGGCCTGCTTGGCGAGAGCGATGGCGATGACGATCTTCTGGCGCATGCCTTTGGAGTAGGTGGCGACTTTGCGGTCTTCGGCGCCGGAAGGGAGGTCCACGGCACGGAGGAATTCCTTGAGCCTGGAATCTTCGAGGGGGCTGCCGTTGGCAAGGGTGGCGAAGTAGTCGAGGTTTTCGAGTCCGGTGAGGTTCTTGTATAGGCTGACCTGTTCGGGGATGTAGGCGAGGTGGCGCTTGGTGGCGAGGGGTTCAGAAACGACATCCTGGCCGTTAATCAGGGCTTTACCGCTTGTAGGCTGAATGAAATTGAGGAAGAGATTGATGGTGGTGGTCTTGCCGGCGCCATTGGCGCCGAGGAGGCAGAAAATCTCGCCTGGCTTCACTTCGAGATTGAGGGATTGTAACGCTGTATGGGTTCCGTAGCTCTTAGAGAGGTCAATGGCCTGCAGCATCTCCTGATTCTAATGGGTGGAAGTCCGGATTGGGAGTGGATTCTCATGAGCGGGCGGAGTGGGGTGCTAAGCGGAGAATTTCAGAGAGTTTAGGGTAAAGGGTATATAGGAAGCCTCTCAGCCTGCCGATATACTACTAGTACTTTTGATCGGCTTGTACTCCACATTATGCGCAAATGTAAAACTTTTGTACCATTACTAGGGCTCCTGTTGAGCTCGACAGCCGCACAAGCGATTATTGTGAGCGGGACGGACGCGAATGACCCGATCTGGCAATCGTCAGTGACGGCAGTGGGTTTTTCAACGATACCGGGTCCGGGGTCTTGCAGCGGGTCACTGCTGAACACGGGAATGCACTTTCTGACGGCGGCGCATTGTATTCTGGGCCACACCGGAAACGGCACGGTAACGTTTCAGGCGCTGGATGGGACGCGATTGGTCTACAACACGGTGAGCATGGTGTCGCACCCGAGCTTTAACCCGGGCAACTACTTTGCCGGGAATGATATTGGGATCATCACGCTGAGCGAGGTGGTGGATTCGCGGATCGGGCGTTTGGACCTGTATACCGGTTCAGGGGAACTGAATCAGGTTGGGACCGTAATTGGCTGGGGACGGCCGGGAACGGGCTTAACCGGTGCAGCCGCAAACGGTTTTGGGGAGATGCGGCGCGAGGGGCAGAACACGGTGGACTCCATCATTGGGAACAACAACATATTGCTGTATGACTTTGACAATCCGAATTCGACGGCGAACAGCAGTCTGGGGTCGAACCGGGCATTGGAGAGGGAAGTGCTGATTTTTCGCGGGGATTCGGGGGGGCCGACGTTGATCAACGGACAGATTGCGGGGGTGCACTCGTTTATTACCTGCATCAATGGTGGGGCGCCGACCTGCTCCACACCGCCGGACCTGGACGGAACGCTGAATGGCACGTACGGGGAACGATTTGGGGATACGCGCGTGTCATTGTATGCAGCGTGGATCCAGCAGCAGACGCAAATGTCGCTGAGCGAGAGCTTCTCGGTATCTACGCCAGAGCCTTCGACGTACATGGCGGGATTTGCCGCAGTGGCGGCGATCTGGTGGCGACGCCGGAAGCGCGGCTAGCTAAGTACCGCAGAAAGTGCGGTAAGGCGGAGCGGTACGGGGAGCCGGCTGGGTGAAATCCTGAAACTCAGGGCCATCCGAGAAGGGATTGGCCAAGGCGGCGAGGAGATTTTCGAAAGGTGAGAGGTCCTGGCGGCGGAATGCTGCTTCCAGGGCCTCTTCGACTTTGTGGTTGCGGGCGATGATGCGGGGATTGGTCTGGCCCATTTGCGTGAGGGCGGCGGGGAGATGGGGAACGCGGTTTTTCCAGGCGGGGAGCCAGGATTCGAGATAGGGAATGGACTCGCCAGAGGCGGCGCGGGCGAGGTCGTGGAAGGCAGTGGTGTAGTCGGCTCGCGCTATGGCCAAGGCGTCGAGGAAGCTGTTGGCGAGGGCGAGATCGCCGGGTTGGGGTGCGCCGAGGCCGAGTTTGCGGCACATGCCGGTGAGCCAGGCGGTGTCGTAATGGTCGGTAAAGGCGTTGACGGTTTCGAGGGCAAGATCGACAGCCTGCTTTTCGTCCGGGTGGATGAGGGGCAGGAGGCATTCGGCGAGGCGGGCGAGATTCCAGCGGGCGATGTGGGGCTGGTTGCCGTAGGCGTAGCGGCCCTGGCGATCGATGGAGCTGAAGACGGTTTGGGGGTCGTAGTAGTCCATGAAGGCGCAGGGGCCGTAGTCGATGGTTTCGCCGGAAATGGCCATGTTGTCGGTATTCATGACGCCATGGATGAAGCCGACGAGCATCCATTGGGCGATGAGGTGGGCCTGGCGGCGGGAGACGGCGTCGAGGAAGGCGAGGTAGGGGTTTTCGGCAGCGGCGACATCCGGGTAATGACGGGCGATGGAGTAATCGGCGAGCTGTTTGACCTTTTCGGTGTCGCGGCGGGCGGCGAAGAACTGGAAGGTGCCGACGCGGATGTGGCTGGCGGCGACGCGGGTGAGGACAGCGCCGGGCAGCATTTCTTCACGGAAAACGGGTTGGCCGGTGGTGACGGCGGCGAGGGCGCGAGTGGTGGGGATGCCGAGGCCGTGCATGGCCTCGCCGATGATGTATTCGCGCAGGACGGGGCCGAGGGCGGCGCGGCCATCACCGCCGCGGGAGAAGGGGGTGCGGCCGGAACCCTTGAGCTGGATGTCGCGACGGCGACCGTGAATGTCGATGACTTCGCCGAGGAGGACGGCGCGGCCGTCACCGAGTTGGGGGACGAAGCTGCCGAACTGGTGGCCGGCGTAGGCCTGAGCGAGGACGGTGGCGTCGGGGGGCGGCTGGTTGCCGGAGAAGATCTGGGCGCCGAGGTCGGAATCGAGGGCTTGGGGATCGAGTTGGAGTTCGGCAGCGAGTTGGTGGTTGAGGCGGACGATTTGGGGGGCAGGAACGGGCTCGGCCGCGCCGAGGGTGTAGAAGCCGGGCAGTTGCCGGGCGTAGGTGTTGTCAAAGTGGAAGATCAACTCAAATTTTAACGCAGGATGCTGTGGACGACCTCGCCGTGGACGTCGGTGAGGCGGAAGTCGCGGCCGGAGTAGTTGTAGGTGAGGCGGGTGTGGTCGAGGCCGAGGAGGTGGAGGAGGGTGGCGTTGAGGTCGTGGTTATGGGTGCGGTTTTCGACGGCGCGGAAGCCGAAATCGTCGGTGGCGCCGTAAGTGATGCCACCCTTGACGCCGCCGCCGGCGAGGACGACGCTGTAGCCGTAGGAGTTGTGGTCGCGGCCATACTGGACGGGGGTGGAAGCGCCGGTTTCGACGGCGGGAGTACGGCCGAATTCGGTGCCGAGGACAACGAGGGTATCGTCGAGGAGGCCCCGGGATTTGAGGTCTTCAAGGAGGGAGGCGACGGCGGGGTCCGTCTTGGCGGCGAGGCGCTGGTGGACGAGGATGTCGGCGTGGTTGTCCCAGGGTTGGGAATTGCCATAGTAGATCTGGACCATGCGGACGCCACGTTCGACGAGGCGGCGGGCCATGAGGCAGGAGCGGCCAAAGTCGGAATCGCCGTAGCGGGCGCGGGTGGATTCGGATTCGAGGCGGACATCGAAGGCTTCGGGGGCCTCGGTTTGCATGCGGAAGGCGGTTTCCATAGCGGCGATGGAGCCTTCGAGCTGGGAGTCGTTGTCGCGGGCGGCGGCATGCTGGCGGTTGAGGCGGGCGAGGAGGTCGAGCTGGCGGCGCTGCAGGCCGGAATCGGCCTGGGGCTGGATGTGACGGATGAGGGCGTAGGGATCGGCGGACTCGTTCTTGAGGAAGGTGCCCTGGAAGACAGCAGGGAGGAAGGCGCTGGACCAGAGGGGCGGGCCGACGACGGGGATGCCGGGGCAGAGGACGACGAAGCCGGGGAGATTCTGATTTTCCGTGCCGAGGCCGTACATGAGCCAGGAGCCGAGACTGGGGCGGCCGGGCTGGATGGCGCCGCAGTTGAGGAGGAAGAGGGAGGGTTCGTGGTTGGGGACGTCGGTGTACATGGAGCGGATGACGCAGCAATCGTCCATGAGAGTGGCGAGGCGGGGGAAGATTTCGGAGACTTCGGTGCCGCAGGAGGAGGCACGGAGGAAGCGGAAGGGGGACTGCATGAGGGCGCCGGTGGCGCGTTCGGTTTTGGGAGCGCCACCGGGGACGGGCTGGCCGTTGTAGCGGGAGAGTTGGGGTTTGGGGTCGAAGGTGTCGACCTGGCTCAAGCCGCCGTTGAGGACGATGTAGATGAGGCGTTTGGCTTTGGCCGGGTGGTGGGTGGCGCCGCTGGCGATGGCGGCCAGGCCGACGCCGCCGGCGAGGCGGGAGAGCATCTGGCGGCGGGTGAAGCGGGGATGCGGACGGGCGGCGTGGAGGTTAATCGACATAGGCGAACTCGTTGGTGGCGAGGAGGACTTGGGCGAGTTGGGCATAACTGCCGCCCTCGGTGAGGAACTGGAGGGCAGCCTGGGACTCTTCCGCGGTGGGTGGGCGGAAGAAGGCGCGGTGGTAGATGGATGCGAGGTCCTGCTGGGGGATGAGGCGGCCGAGAGCGGCGGCCTGAGTGAGAACGAGGTCGGAGTTGAGGAAGAAGAGCTTCTGGAGAGGGACGTTGGTGACGACGCGCTGTTCGCAGGTGACGGCGGCGGAGGGGTGATCGAAGAGGGAGAGAGTATCTTCGGCCTGGAAGCGGCCGACTTTGGCGTAGAGGGTGCGGCGGCGAAATTGGGGAGTGAGTTCGGCGCTGGGGCCGCCAATGGTGAGGTCGAGGGTGCCGGAGACGGCAAGCATGGCATCGCGGAGGGGCTCGGCGGGGAGGCGCTTGCGGTTCTGGCGGGCGAAGTAGCGATTGTCGCCGGAGCCTTCGGAGGAGCGCTGGTAGGCGCGGGAGAGGACGATTTCGCGGATGAGGGCTTTGAGGTCGTAGTTGAGGGCGATGAAGCGGGCGGCGAGGTAATCGAGGAGTTCGGGGTGGGCGGGCCGGTCGCCGGCGAGGCCAAAGTTGGAGGGGGTGCGGACGAGGCCCTCGCCGAAGAGGTGGAGCCAGACACGGTTGACGGCGACGCGGGCGGCGAGGGGATGGTGGGCGACGGCCTGGGCGAGCTGGCGGCGGCCGGAGCCGTCGGTGAGCGGGAGCGGGGTGTTGTTCGAAAGCACCAGCGGGAAGCGGCGGGGGACGATTTCGCCGGGAGTTTCAGGGTTGCCGCGGAGGTCTACGGGAAGGTCGTGGGGATCGAATTCGGCGAGCCCGTCGAAGTAGGGGAACTTGGGAGGGAGTTCCTGCTTGAGGCGGTCGCGGGTGGCGAGGAGTTCGTCGTAGCGGGCTTTGGCGGCGGGGGCGAGGAACTGCGGGAGAATGTCCGGGGGGAAGCGCAGGGGAGCGGCGCCTTCGAGGAAGGTGCGGTTGTAGGCGACGAAGCGGTCGCGTTCGAGCGACTTGATGGGGACGTCGGCGTTGGGGTTGAAGTCTTCTTCGCTGCGGTAGCCGCCGGGGAGGATGATGGTGCGCAGAGGCTTGGCGGCGACTTTTTCGGCAGCGGCGATGATGGCTTTGTTTTCGGCGTCGATGATTTTCTTTTCGCGGGCGATGTCGAGCAGGAGGGTTTCGAAAGCTTGGGCGGCTTGCGGGGAGGGAGAGGCGAACCAGGATTTCAGGAAGGGATGGAACTCTTCGGGCTTCTGGAGGTAATTGCACCAGCGCTCGTAGAGGACGGGGTGGAGGCCGGTGGGGTCGCCGGTGAGGGTGGCGAGCATGTAGCGGGAAAGACCGGGGGCGTGTTGCTCGCGAAGGAGCGCGGCCTGTTCGTCGAGGAAGGTTTTGAGGGCTTTCTCGGCGGCGGCGAGGGCCTGTTTGCGGGCTTGCCAGGCTTGCGCTTCAGCGGCGGGGACGAGCGGGTATTCCTTGTAGGCGGTGCTCGAGAAGACGCCGGCGAGGGCGAAGTAGTCTTTCTGGGTGAAGGGGTCGTATTTGTGGTTGTGACAGCGGGCGCAGGCGAGGGTGACGCCGAGCATGCCGCGGGAGACGACGTCGATGCGGTCGTGGCGTTCGTCGGCGCGGGCTTGCGGGGGTTGCGAGATGCCGTAATACCAGGGGCCGAGGCCCATGAAGCCGGTGCCAGCGGGGTCGCCCATGAGGTCGCCGGCGATCTGGTGCATGAGGAATTTGTTGTAGGGGAGGTTGCGGTTGAGGGCATTGACAACCCAGTCGCGATAGCGCCAGGCGTTGGGGTAAGGCTGAACGGCGGTGCCGGAGAAGTCGTCTTCGCCGTAGCGGGCGACGTCGAGCCAGTGGCGGCCCCAGTGCTCGCCGAAGTGGGGCGAGGCGAGGAGCTGATCGACGAAGCGGGATTCCCAGCCGGGCTGGTCATCGACTTGCCAGTAGAAGGGGGGCAGGCCGGTGAGGTCAAAGGAGAGGCGGCGGATGAGGGTACGGCGGTCGGCGGGTGGGGCGGGGGGTAAGGAGTGGCGAGCGAGGCCAGCGTCGAGCCAATGGTCGAGGGAGTGGGTGGCTGGGGGGAGAGGTTGGAAGGCCCAGTGGGCTTGGGGCCAGGGGGCGCCGGAGTCGAGCCAGCGAGAAAGGGTATCGATTTCGCTGGCGGGGAGAGGCTTACCGGGGGGCATGGCCTTGATGCCAGGAGCGCCGCCGCGGAGGGCCGTGAGGAGAAGGGCGGCGGCAGGTTGACCCGATTTGCCGCCAGTGCGGAAGCCGGATTCGGTGTCGAGGCGGAGACCGCCCATGGCGTTCTGGGCGTGGCAGGCGCCGCAGCGGGCGGTGAGGATGCGGCGGGCGTCGTCAGCCAGGGGGGAGGCTAGTGTGGTTGACGCGAAGATGAGGAAAAAAAGGGGTTGCCGCAAAGCAATTTGAGAATATCATCGGGTCATGCTGAGACGCACACTCCTGTTGGGCGCACTGCAAGGGCCGGCGCCGCTGGTGGATACGCACCTGCACTTCTTCGCGAAAGACCAGAAGCGGTTTCCGTATCATCCACAGGGGACTTATCAGCCGCCGCCGGAAGACGTGGAGGATTATGCGCGGTTTGCGCCGACGGTGGGGATTACGCAGGCGGTGATCGTGCATCCAGAGCCGTATCAGGATGACCACCGGTATCTGGAGTATTGCTTCGCGAAAGAACCGAAGCCGGGCTTCTTCAAAGGAACGTGTTTGCTGGACGGGCTGCGGGAGGATACGCCGCGGAGGCTGGATGAACTGATGAAGCGCATGCCGGGGCGGATACGGGCGTTGCGGATACACCGCCTGGATGAGGCGGCGTCGCGGACGGGGGCGATACGGGAAAGACCGCTGGAGGCGCCGGAGATGCGGCGGACGTGGAAGGCGGTGGCGGAGCGGGGCTTGATGGTGCAGATGCATTTCACGCCGCGGCACGCGAAGGGGATTGGAACGCTGGCGAAGGAATTCAGCGGGGTGAAGGTGATACTGGACCATCTGGCGCGCAACAACCAGGGCACAGACGCGGAGTGGGGGGAAGTGCTGGCGCTGGGGAAACTGCCGAATACAGTGATGAAGGTGTCGGGGCTCGATTATTCGCCGCGGTTGCTGGCCGAGCGGGTGAAGCAGGTGTATGAGACCTTCGGGCCGGAGCGGATGATCTGGGGCGGGCTGGGATACAACGCGGCGGCCTATGCGAAGGCCAAGCAACGGTTTGAAGAGCTGCTGGGCTTTGCGCGGGAGGAGGACCGGGCACGCATTCGCGGCGGGAATGCGTTGCGGCTGTATGGATGGGCCTAGACTGAAGGGTTGGGTAACCCGTATCTTCTATTGACGCTGACGGCGGCGATCTGGGGATCGTCGTGGGTGGCGGCGAGTGTGCTGTCGCGGGATGGCGTGCCGGCGATGCATGCGAGTCTGGGGCGGTTTGCGTTCGGATCGTTGGGGCTGCTGGTGGTGCTGCTGGGGGTGAGGCCGTGGCCGCGGCCGACGCGGGCGCAGTGGGGGCAACTGGTGGCGATGGGTTTCTTTGGGGTGTTTCTGTACAACCTGTGTTTCTTCACGGGACTGCGGACGGTACCGGCGGGGCGGGCGTCGCTGATGGCGACGTTGCAGCCGTCGGTGGTGTTTGTGTACTCGTGTGTGTTCTGGGGCGAGAAGCCGACGGGGCGGAAGCTGGGGGGATTGTTGCTGAGCCTGCTGGGGGCGGCGCTGGTGTTGACGCAGGCCGACCCGGAGAAGCTGTTTCAAACGGGGTTGGGCAGCGGGGACCTGTGGATCCTGGGGACGGTGCTGTCGTGGGTGGCTTACACATTGATCGGGAGGAAGGTGACGGCGACGCTGGACGCCTTACCGGCCACGGCGTACGCGATCTGGCTGGGGTTCGGGATGCTGATCGGATTCAGCGTGGTGACGGGGGTGGGCTGGCCGGATGTGTCGAAGGTGTCGTGGTGGCTGGTGTCGGCGTATTTGGGTTTGCTGGGGACGTCGCTGGCGTTTCTGCTGTATCTGCGGGGGATTGAGCGGTTGGGGGCGGCGCGGGCGTCGATCTTCATCAATCTGGTGCCGGTGTTCAGCGTGCTGACCAGCAACGTGGCGCTGGGGGAAGCCATGACCTGGGCGACGCTAGGGGGCGGGGCGATGGCGCTGATGGGGGTGAGGTTGCTGACGGTGAGCCGGAATTGAGGGTTTTGCTACGCTGAGCGCATGAAGCTCTCGTGGTTGTTTCTGATGGTTGTGGTGGGGTGGGCGCAACAGGCGGCGCCGCCGGCAGGGGCGAGTCCAGTGCCGGTGCAGGCGTTCAAGGAGGAAGCGGCCAGCGTTACCGTGCGAGAGATGCAGGTGAACGGGCGGGCGCTGAAGTACAAGGCGACGGCGGGGATGTTGCCAATCAAGAGCAACACGGGGGAAGTGGAAGCGGGGATCTTCTATGTGGACTATGTGGTGGAAGGGGTAGCGAACCGGCCGCTGTGTCTGGCCTTCAATGGGGGGCCGGGGGCGGGGTCGTTGTGGTTGCATCTGGGGGCGATCGGACCGCGACGGATCCGCATGGAGGATGACGGGGCGATGCCGGCGCCGCCCTACCGGCTGGAGGACAACGCGGGGACATGGCTGGACAAGTGCGACCTGGTGTTTATCGACCCGGTGGGGACGGGCTTCTCGCGGGCGACCAAGGCGGAAACGGCGCGGAAGTTCAACAGCTTCACGGGGGACATTGATTCGGTGGGGGAATTCATCCGGCTTTACCTGGCGCGGCAACAACGTTTTGCCTCACCTTTGTTTCTGGTGGGGGAGAGCTACGGGACGACGCGGGCGGCCGGGCTGGCCGGAGCTTTGGCGAACAAGGGCATTGCGCTGAACGGGGTTTTGCTGGTGAGTTCGATATTGAATTTTCAAACGGCGCGGTTCACCAAGGGGAATGATCTGCCGTACATCCTGTTTCTGCCGACCTATGCGGCGACGGGCTGGTATCACAAAAAGGTGGACCCAGCCTACCAGAAGGACCTGGCGGGATTTCTGAAGCAGGTGCGGAGCTTTGCGGAGGGCGAGTACGCGACAGCGCTGATGAAGGGGGACCGGCTGACGGAGGCCGAGCGCGAGGCCATGGCGACGAAACTCGCGAAGATGACAGGATTGAGCCAAACATTTCTGCTGCGAAATGATTTGAGGATCGAGATACAGCGCTTCACCAAGGAACTGCGGCGGAGTGAGGGGTTGACGGTAGGTCGGCTGGATTCGCGGCTGACGGGCACGGACGGGGATGGGGGCGCGGTGACGCCGGAGTTTGACCCGAGCCTGGCAGCGATCATGCCGCCTTACACACAGGCGATGAACCAGTATGTGCGGGAGGAATTGAAGTACAAGACGGACTCGGTGTATTTCTCGCTGGGTGGGGGAATTCTGCCCTGGGACTATTCGAGCGCGCAGAACCGGTTTGCGGATACGAGCGATTCACTGCGGGCGGCGCTGGACCGGAACCCGCACATGAAGGTGTTTGTGGCGAATGGTTACTATGATCTGGCGACGCCGTTCTTTGCGACGGAGTACACGTTTTCGCACATGGGGCTGAGCCCGAAGCTGCGCGGCAATATTGTGATGAAGGAGTATGAGGCGGGGCACATGATGTACATACACGTGCCATCGCTGCTGAAGCTGAAGCAGGATGTGGGGGCGTTTCTGGACGGGGCGGTCAAGCGCTAGCGAGGGAGAGGCTGACTTCGAGGCCGTGGGGTGAGAGGTTGCGCGCGGCGACGTGGCCATTGCAGGCTTCCACGCAACTTCTGACGATGGCAAGGCCGAGGCCGGCGCCGCCGGATTCGCGGTCGCGAGCGTATTCGAGGCGGTAGAAGGGTTCGAAGATGCGGTCGAGGGAATCGGGGGGGATGCCGGGGCCGTGGTCCTGGACGGTGATACGGATTTCGGCGCCTTGTTTTTCGGCGGAGACCTGAATGGGGCCGGCGTCGCCGGCATAGCGGGCGGAGTTGCGCAGCAAGTTGGAGAGAGCGCGGAAGAGGGATTCGTTTTCGGCCATGACCTGGAGAGTGGGGTCAATGTCGGCGGTGATTTCGACGCCGGGGCGGGACTCGGCCTTGATGGCGCGCCAGACGAGATCGGCGAGGGGGAGTGGGGAGAGCTGGACAGAGTCCTGGCGCATTTCGGCCTTGGCGAATTCAAGCAGGCCATCGGTGAGGCCAGACATGACCTTGACGTCTTCGGCGAGGTCCTTCAGGTATTCCGCGCCGGAGGCATCGACCTTGCGGTCGAGAATGCCGAGGGCCAATTGCATGCGGCCGAGGGGGGAACGGAGCTCGTGAGCGACATCGCCGAGGAAGCGCTTCTGGCCGTGGGTGAAAGCGCCGAGGCGCGCGGCCATGCGATTGATGGAAGCGCCGAGAAGGCCGAGTTCGTCGCGGCGGCGGACCTGGAGTTGGGTGTCGAAATCACCTTCGGCGATCTTGGCGGTAGCGGTGGTCATCTGGGTGATGGAGCGGGTGAGGCCGCGGACGAGCGGGAGCCAACAGAGGGCGCTGACAAGCATGGCGACGAGACCGATGGTGAGCCACGGGCCGAGCTGGAAGAAGAATGGGTTGGTGAAGAGGGTGGGGGAGGCGATGAGGAGGACGCCGCGCTCGGGGCGGCCGAAGGGGCCGGAGGGTGGGATGACGGTGCGCATGGAGACCCAGTAGTCGAAGCCATCCGTGCTGCTGGCAATGGTGAGAAAAGGGCCAACGCCATAGTTGATGAGGGCACGGGCGGGGGGCACCGGGCGGCGCTCGCGCGGGGCGCCGGGTTCCCAGGGAGGGGGGCCACCGCCATAGCGGCCGGGGCCGCCGCCGGGACCATTGCCGGGGCTGCCGGGCGGGAGGGCGATGCGTTCCTTGAGGGATTGGGGGAGGTCCAGCCGGGGGCCGGCCACCCAGGTGCCATCGGGTTGGACGAGGCTGAAGGTGACACCGTGCTGGCGGCTGTGTTCCGCGAGGATGTTGGACCAGTTGATGGGGTCGCTATCGCGCATTTCGAGGGCGATGCTGCGGGCTTCGGAGACGATGCGCTCGCGCGCGGTAGTCATGAGGAAGCTTTCGAAATCCTGACCGAGTTGCCAGCGGACGAAGAGCAGGAAGACCAGGGCCAGCGCGGCGACATTGCCGGCGGCGAGGAGGAGGATCTTGGTGGAGAGGCGAAAGCGGGGCTTCATGAGGCGCCTTCCTGGCCAGATTTCTTGAGGCGGTAGCCGGTGCCACGGACGGTTTCGATCCAGCGGGGGCTCTTGGCATCGTCGCCGAGCTTGCGGCGGAGGGAGGAAATGTGGACGTCGATGGAGCGGTCGAAGACTTCGAAATCCCGCTCGGCGACTTCGAGCAATAACTGCTCACGCGATTTGACGCGGCCGGCGGCGCGGGCGAGGCTGAGCAGCATATCGAACTCGATGGGGGTGAGGGTGAGGGGTTCGCCGGCGAGGGTAGCGGTGCGGGATTCGACGTCGACGCGAAGATCATTGACGACGACGGATTCGGAGGCGGGGGGCAGGGCCTGATTCATGCGGCTGCGGCGGAGGACGGCGCGCAGGCGGGCGAGAAGTTCGCGGGTGGAGAAGGTTTTGGGAACGTAGTCGTCGGCGCCGACTTCGAGGCCGGCGATGCGATCGGGTTCGTCGCCCAGGGCGGTGAGCATGAGCACGGGGACGTTGCTGGTGCGGCGGAGTTCGCGCAAGACCTCCATGCCGTTCATGCCGGGTAGCATCACGTCGAGGATGATGGCGGCGTAGGGTTGTTCCATGGCCTTCTTGAGGCCAGCGGCGCCGTTGTGGACGACGTCGACTTCGTAGCCGAGCGGGGTGAGGTAGTCCTTGAGCAGACGGGCGAGCTTCATGTCGTCGTCAATGATGAGAAGTGGGGTGTCGCTCATGGCTCTCCTGCCTCAGGGTATACGGTTCTGGCCGGCCTGAGGATGGGCTTTACTGAACATTTACATCCGGCGCAGACTAGCTTTACAATTGGGCCGGATACTACAACCATGATCCGAATACTCACCACTCTTTGTTTAGGCGCAGCCCTGATGCTGGCGCAACCTCCCGGCGGCCGCGGCGGAATGCGGGGCAACCCCGAAGAAATGATGAAGCGTCAGATGGAGATGCTGACGAAGGAACTGGACCTGAATGAGAAGCAGCAGAAAAAGGTGCAGTCGCTGTTGAAGGGGCAGGCGGAAAAGATGCAGGAACTGTTTGCGGACGGGCCGAGTCCGGAGATGCGGGAGCAGATGATGGCGCTGCGGCAGGAGACGGACAAGAAGATCAAGAAGGAACTGACGCCGGAACAGGTGGAGAAGTATGAGAAGATCCAGTCGGAGCGGATGCGGCGTGGTCCGGGTGGTCCGCCGCCGCAAGATTAAGGATCCTTACGCGGGATGCTACGCTAAATCCATTCCCGCATGTGGATTGTAAAGCTTGCACTGAGCCGTCCGTACACCTTCGCGGTGATGGCGCTGCTCATCCTGATCATGGGCGCGGTGTCGATTGTCTCGATGGCGACCGACATCTTTCCGAACATCGACATCCCGGTGGTGAGCGTGATCTGGAACTACGCGGGCATGTCACCGGACGACATGGAAAAGCGCGTGGTGACCTCGTTTGAGCGGGCGATTACCACCACCGTAAACGACGTCGAACACATTGAAAGTCAGAGCATGCCCGGATACGGAGTGATCCGGGTATTCTTCTATCCGGGAGTGAAGGTGGAACTGGCGGTGGCGCAGTTGGGGGCCATCGCCAATTCGATTACGCGTGTGTTGCCACCCGGGATCTTTCCGCCGTTCGTATTGCGATACAACGCGGCGACGGTGCCGATTCTGCAGTTGGCGCTATCGAGCAATTCGCTGAGCGAGCAGGCGATTTACGATATGGCGAACGCCCAGATTCGTATCGGGTTGGCGACCGTGCAGGGTGCTTCGCTGCCTTTGCCCTATGGCGGGCGAGTGCGGCAGATCATGGTGGATCTGGATACGGAGGCGATGCAGGCGCGGCGGCTTTCGGCCGTGGATATTTCGACCGCCCTGAACGCACAGAATCTCATTCTGCCCTCGGGTACGGCCAAGATCGGGGTGAATGAGTACAACGTACGGTTGAACGCGAGCCCGGAGACGGTGGCGGAACTGAACCGGTTGCCGGTGAAGGAAGTCAATGGGTCGATGGTGTATCTGCGGGATGTGGCGCAGGTGCGGGACGGGTTTCAGATACAGACGAATGTGGTGCGGCAGAACGGCACGCGCGGGGCGCTGCTGACAGTGTTGAAGAACGGCAATGTGTCGACGCTGGAAATCATCGAGAAGGTGCAGCGGCAGTTGGACCTGCTGGAGGGGGTGATACCGAAGGAGTTGAAGATCCGCCGGATGTTTGACCAGAGCCTGTTTGTGCGGGCTTCGATTGATGCGCTGGTGAAGGAAGGCGTGATTGCGGCGATTCTGACGGGGCTGATGATACTGCTGTTTCTGGGGTCGTGGCGAAGCACGCTGATTGTGTGTATTTCGATACCGCTGTCGATCTTCACGTCGATCACGATACTGAATCTGTTCGGGCACACGATCAACGTGATGACGCTGGGTGGGCTGGCGCTGGCGGTGGGGATTCTGGTGGATGACGCGACGGTGGAGATTGAGAACATACACCGGAACCGGCACATGGGCAAGCCGCTGGTGAGGGCGATTCTCGATGGGGCGCAGCAGATCGCGGTGCCAACGTTTGTAGCGACGCTGTCCATTTGTATCGTGTTTGTGCCGGTGATCTTTCTGACGGGCACGGCCAAGTTTCTGTTCACGCCGCTGGCGCTGGCGGTGGTGTTCGCCATGATGGCGAGCTACATGTTGAGCCGGACGGTGGTGCCGACGATGGCGCACTACCTGCTGCCGAATGAAAAGGAAAGCGGGGCCATCTGGCGGGTGCACGAGGGGTTCAACTGGTTCTTTGAGAAGGTGAAGGACCGGTATGCGGCTGTGCTGGACTGGGCGTTGGGACACCGGGTGGTGGTGCTGGGTTCGTTTGTGGTTTTTGTGGGATTCTCGGGCTGGCTGGCGACGCATGTCGGGGAGGACTTCTTCCCCGAAGTGGACGCGGGGCAGTTCCGGATGCATGTGCGGGCGCCGGCGGGGTCGCGCATTGAGCAGACAGAGGCGCTGTTTGCCGAGGTGGAGCAAGTGATCCGCGAGGTGGTGCCGGCGCGTGAGTTGGACAGCATTCTGGACAATATCGGGTTGCCGGTGATTGGGGTGAACCTGGCGTATTCGGACGGGGCGACGATCGGACGGTTTGATGGGGAGATTCTGGTGAGTCTCAAGGAGCGTTCGGTGCCGACCAAGGAATATGTGAGCCGTTTGCGGCGGGAACTGAACCGGCGCTTTCCGAATGCGGAGTTCTTCTTTATGCCGGCGAACATCATCAACCAGATCCTGAATTTCGGCAAGCCGGCGCCCTTTGACATCCAGGTGGTGGCGCGCAGCCGCGAGGTGGGGTTGAAGTTGGCCCGTGAGATTGAGAGCCGCGTGAAGCGCATACCCGGGGCGGTGGACGTGCATTTGCATCAGGTGCCGAACTACCCGGATATACAGGTGGATGTGGACCGGGCGAAAGCGGACGTGCTGGGGCTGACGCAGCGGGATGTGGCCAACAGCCTGCTGGTGAGCCTGTCGTCGAGCGGGCAGACGCAGCCGAACTTCTGGCTGGACCCGCGCAACGGGGTGAGCTATCAGGTGACGGCGCAGACGCCGCAGAACCGGATTGAGACGCTGGACGACATTATTCGCACACCCATTACACCGCCGGGCGGGGGCAACACGAGCCTGCTGGCGAATCTGGCCAGCGTGAAGCGGGGGACAAGCATGGCGGTGGTGAACCACTATAACGTGCAGCCGACTTATGACGTCTACGCCAATGTGGAGAATACCGACGTGGGATCGGTGCAGCGGCAGGTGAACCAGATTCTGAATGAGATGCGGCCGAAGTTGCCCAAGGGCGTGCAGCTTGATCTGCGCGGGCAGGTGGAGACGATGAATTCGAGTTTTGTACGGCTGGGCGCGGGACTCATTTTTGCCGTGCTGCTGGTGTACATGCTGATGGTGGTGAACTTTCAGAGCTGGCTGGACCCGTTCATCATTCTGATGGCGCTGCCCGGAGCGCTGGCGGGGATTGTGTGGATGCTGTTTGTGACGCAGACGACGTTCAATGTGCCGAGCCTGATGGGGGCGATCATGAGTATTGGGGTGGGGGTAGCGAATTCGATTCTGCTGGTGACGTTCGCGAACGATTTGCGGCCGATGGGGCTGAATTCGCGTGAGGCGGCGCTCGAGGCGGGTACGACGCGTTTGCGGCCGGTGATCATGACGGCGGCGGCCATGATTATCGGTATGTTGCCCATGTCGCTGGGACTGGGCGAGGGTGGCGAGCAGAATGCGCCGCTGGGGCGGGCCGTGATTGGGGGATTGCTGGTGGCAACGATGGCCACGTTGTTCGTCGTTCCGCTGATCTACAGCACGCTGCGGAAGAAGGCTCCGGCACTTCAAGAGATCGAGGAAATGGAATGACGCGGGCAATTGGATTTTTGCTGTTGTTGGGCCTGGTAGCGGGCGCTATTTTTTACGCCGGATGGGCGCCGCGCAGCGAGCGGCTGCGAATGATTGAAGCGGAGGCCAAGACGGTAAGCGAGGATGTGGTGGCGGTGACCACGACGCCGGTGCGCTTATCGCAACCCGTGCGGGAAGTCGTGCTGCCGGGCAATGTATCGGCGATTGGCGAAACACCCATCTATGCGCGGGCGGAAGGGTATATCAAGGTGCGGAAGGTGGACATTGGGGATGTCGTCAAGAAGGGCGACCTGCTGGTGGAGATTGATTCGCCGGAACTGGATCAGCAACTGCAGAATGCGCGGGCGCGACTGCAGCAGGTGAAGGCCGCGGTGGAACAGGTGCAGGCGGCGATTGATCAGGCCAAGGCCAGTGAGAAACTGGCGCAGGTGAACTACGACCGTTCGCGGCAACTGGTGTCGGATGGCATTGTGGCGAGGGCGGACCTGGATGAAAAGACGGCGATCTATGACGCCCGCCGGGCGGATGTGAAGGCGCAGCAGGCCAATCTGCAAGCGGCGCAGGAAGCGGTCCGGGCGCAGACGGCGGAAGTGGCGCGGATTGAGAAGCTGACGGAGTTCAAGCAGGTGGTGGCGCCGTGGGATGGCATCATCACGCAACGCAATTGCGCGGTAGGCAATCTGATTACGCCCGCGGCTCTGGCGGCCGGGCGGGACCTGTTCCGGCTGAGCGACATATCGAAGTTGCGTGTCTTTGTGAACGTGCCGCAGAGCAATGTGGACGATATTCGCGTGGGGCAGGTGGCGCGGGTGCGGGTGCCGGAACTGGGCCGCACCTTGACCGGCACGGTGGTGCGGACATCGAATGCGCTCGAGAACCAGACGCGAACCCTGCTGGCTGAAGTGAACGTAGTGAACCAGGGCAAGGCGCTGCTGCCGGGAATGTATGTGCAGGTGGGCATCGACACAGCAATTGCCCGCCGGACAGTGCTGGTGCCGGGAGATACGATTGTGACCCGGGCCGATGGCATTTTTGTTGCGGTGGTAAAGCCGGGAAACACTGTGGACTTCCGCAAAATACAAGTGGGACGGGATTACGGCACGGAGATTGAAGCGCTGAGCGGCCTGAGTGAGGGTGAGCAACTGGTGGTGAACCCGAGCGATGATGTGAAGCCCGGTATCACGGTGAAGGTGGCCTTACGGAAATGAAGATACGGGAAATCCGCGCAATTGCGCTTTACGGCAAAGCGTATGAGGACTGGCCGGCGCGGTATGGCGAGCGGGAGCAGACGCGCACACTGGTGGAGGTAAAGACGGACGAGGGCCTCACAGGACTGGGGAGCGTCTATACGTCAGCGCCACTGGTGGCGGCAGCGCTTGAGTTGTTGCGGCCGCTCTATACGGGGGCGAGCGCGATTGACCCGGCGGCCACATCGGAGATGTTGCACCAGAATACGTTCTGGCAGGGGCGGGGCGGCAGCGTGACGCATGCCATATCGGGCATCGACATGGCGTTGTGGGACATTCTGGGGCAGGTGACGCGGCAGCCGATCTGGCGGCTGCTGGGAGGGAAGTATCGCGACCGGATACAGCCTTATGCCTCGATGCTGATGGTGGAGCCGGAAGCCATGGGGGAGCGGTTGCTGGCAGCGCGGGCGCGGGGTTTTCGGGCCTTCAAGATTGGCTGGGGACCCTTTGGGCGGCACTCGGCCAAGAAGGACGAAGCCATCATTCAAGCGGCTCGCGAGGCGATTGGGGACGAAGATTTTCTGATGGTGGATGCGGGTGGCAGTGATGCGTTCTGGCCGCATGGTTACAAGTGGGCGCTGGAGACGGCGAAGATGTTGCGGGACTACGGGGTGACCTGGTTTGAGGAGCCATTGCGGGGCGATGATCTGGCCGGCTATGTAGAACTGCGGCGGCAGGCGCCACTGCCGATTGCCGCGGGGGAGGTGTTGACGCGGCGACAGACTTTTCTGCCCTGGATTGAACAGCACGCGGTGGATTATCTGCAACCCGATGTGACCAAGGTGGGGGGCTTAACCGAGCAACACCGGATTGGGCAGTATGCGGATGATCACAACATCCTGGTAGTGCCGCATGGTTGGAATACGGCAGTGGGGCTGGTGGCGGACTTGCACCTGACGGCGGCGGCGGGCAACGCGCGGTTTGTGGAGTATCTGACGCCGGAGCCGTATCTGGAGGATCTGTTGGCGGAACCGTTCCGGCTGGATGAGGAAGGGAAGTTACGAATTCCCGATGGACCGGGTTATGGGGTGCAATGGAACCCGGAAGGTATCGCGCGGTTGAGCCAGCCTTAGAGAAAACCGATGCCGATCAATTCACCGGGCTGCCCGTCGGCGGCCGGGAGGAGATAGGTGATTTGCACCTTGTGGGATTGAGGGCCGCACTGTAGATCGAGATACTGGGTCTCTTTCGGGGTGCCTACGATCTGCAGGTTGACGCGAGTGGGGTCGAGGATTCGTACTTCGACGGTGCTGTCATCCGGCAGGCGCAGGCGCAGGCGCGGGTGTTCGAGGGAACAATCCATGTGTTCGAGAACTGCTTCCAGCTTCCTGGTGTTGGCCGGGATAAAGGGATCGACGGTTGGGGCGGAGGGAGTCAGATTGTTGCGCTTGATGACAGGGGCTTCCGTTTGCTCGAAGGGTTCGAGTTCCTGCGGAAGGCCATAGCCTGTGGCAGCCTGGGCCTCGGCGCGGAGCTGCGCGTCGCGCATTTGCTGCGCGAGGAAAGTGCGGAGAGTATCGGCATCGGAGCCGGCCGCATCCATCTGGGCAATGAAGTTGTCGAGCTTGTCGCATTCGAGCTGGTCGAAATCATTGCGGGCAAACTGGCGGGCGCGCTGTTGGCTCTGCCTGGCGCGGGGCAGGCTTTTGAGCATGGCTTCGGTGTAGGAAATCGCGCGGAAAAGGCGGCTGGCCAGGCTGGGGGAGATTGACTTGAAACTGGTGGCGAGATTGAGGGCTTCCGCGTAGCGCGCCATCAGGACGTAGTGATCGAGGAGTTGCAGCCGGGCCTCCGTCCAGGTGGGGTAAAGTTCAAGAGCCTTCTTGAGGTATTGAATGCTGGCTTCGTCCTTGTTGCCCGAGTGGAGGGAAGCGCGAGCAGCATCATAGAAGACCTTGGCATTGTCCGCGCCAAGGGCAATGGCCTGGGCAAAATGCTGGCGGGCAGCGGCCATGTCGTGCCTGCGCCAGGCGGCATAGGCCAGGGCTTCTTCGGTGTGACGTTCGCCCGCCGGCAGGGCAGCGAGGCGAGCCTCGGCGTCGGACTGGGAACGTGGACTATGCAATTGGAGCAGGGCCAGAACCGCATCCACCTCAACGTTGCTGACCCGGGTGCTCTTCCAGGCGGCAGTAGAGCGCTGGGACTGAAAGGGAATCACGCCGGCGTAGAACTCGTCGTTGCGCCGGAGGTAGAGGCTGAGGTCCCTGTCGAGTTGCTCCGGTGTGAGGCCTGCCTGCTGGAAGGCTTCGTGGGCGGGAGTGCCCTTGACGAGCTGTTCGAGAACTTTGGCGTAAACAGCGCGATGCTCACGTTCGAGCATCAGCATGTGCGTGAGGCCCCAGGATTGGGCATAGAACTGGGCCGTTTGCTTGCCGCTATATTCCGGGTCTCCATGGTGGATTTCGATGAGGCGGGACAGGGGAATCCAGCCGTGGCGGACTGCTTCGAAATGCCCACCGATGAGATTCCCGATTTCCACCTTGTTGCCAACTGGACGGAAGGTGGAATAGATTTCCGCAAGACCCTCATTCAGCCAAAGCGGGATGGGGAGACCGGATTGCTTGACCATGAGATGGGTGTACTCGTGGCAGACCAGACGTTCCCAGCCCTGGGTTTGCTGGCCGATGACGATCCAGTCACGGTCCATGCCGTGCTGGAAAAAGCCGGCGGCGGCTTTGTGCGGGCGGAAGGGAGTGTAGAGCTTTTCGTTGCCGAAAAAGACGATGCGAACGGGGGTGCCGGGGTCTGGCTTGAGCTTCCAGTAATTGAGGAAGAACTCGCGGAGCTGTTCAAAGTAGAGGAGAATTTCCTTTGCTTTTCGCTCGCCTTGGGGGGTGTAGATTTCGAAGTTATCGGTCTGGATACGCAGCCAGGAAGTATCTGCGCGAAGTGAGCCAAGGAGGAGGAGCAGGCAAAGTAAGAAACGCGGGAACTGCATGAATTCCGCAGTTATAGCACAAGACTAAGTGCTATATGCCAAGCGAAAGTCCACGTCGTTCTGACGGCGGAAAGATTCGAGCAAAGTGTAAGCGGCAGCGCCACGCTCCGGGACGGGACGGTCACCAAAGAAATCGACGTAGCCGGTGAGGGAATCGACTTCAGACCGGGAACTGGCGCGAAAGCCCATGGACCAGCCATCGAAGGCGCGGCCAATATGGTCCTGCCGCATGAGTACTACGCAGCGGTGGTGGCGAGGGTCGTTTTCAATGCGATGGAAGAGTTGTTCCACCACAGAGCGCTCGCCTTCCAGAACCTGAATGAAGGTGCCGTCGCAATAGACCAGCATGCCCGTAACGCCCAAGCTCTCGTTCGTGTGGCGGGCTTCCTGTAGCAGTTGAATCAGCTCTGCGTCGGAAAGGAGCCAGGAGGCGGAACTGACATAGATCAACTGGTGAATGGATTCCGAATCACACAACGGCATAGGGATCATATCGACCGTGGATGAGAAATCTAGACCAATTTTTCCGCAATTGTTTTGGCCTGGAGGAACTGCAGGAGGTAGTCGGGACCGCCCGCCTTGGAGTCAGTGCCGGACATGTTGAAGCCGCCGAAGGGGTGAGCGCCGACCATGGCTCCCGTGCACTTGCGGTTGAGGTAGAGGTTGCCGACAAAGAATTGCTCCCTGGCGAGAGCGAGATGGCTGGGGTTGGCGGAATAGACGGCGCCGGTGAGGCCATACTCGCTGTCGTTGGCGAGTTCGAGGCCTTGCTGGAAGTCATTGGCGGCAGTGACGGCGAGGACGGGGCCGAAGATTTCTTCCTGGAAGAGGCGGTGGTGGCGAGCGATGCCGGTGATGATAGTGGGGCGGAGGAAATAGCCAGAACCGGGCGCCTTGATGCCGCCAGTGAGGAGCTGGCCTTCCTGCTTGCCGGTTTCGATGTAGGCCAGGATGGATTGTTCGGCGCGGGCGCTGATGACGGGGCCGAGATAGTTGGCAGGGTCTTCGGCGGGCCCTTGCGAGAGGGTCTCGGCGAGGGGAATCAGGCGGGAGACGAGGGCGTCGTGCAGCGAAGCGTCGACGATGAGGCGGGAACAGGCAGAGCACTTCTGGCCCTGGAAGCCAAAGGCGGAGGCGATGACGCCGGCGGCGACAGCGTCGAGGTCGTGGACGTCACGATCGACGAGGATGGCGTCCTTGCCGCCCATTTCGGCGACGACCCGTTTGATCCAGCGCTGGCCGGCTTGGGGCCGGGCGGCGAGTTCGTTGATGCGGAGACCGACTTCCTTGGAGCCAGTGAAAGAGATGAAGCGGGTAAGGGGGTTGAGAACGATACGGTCGCCCACTTCGGCGCCGGAGCCCGGTAGAAACTGAAAGCTCTCCGGGGGAAAGCCGGCTTCGCGTAGGACATCCATGAAGCGTGCGGCGATGGTGGGCGTTTCACTGGAAGGCTTGATGACGACAGTATTGCCGGCGACCAGGGCGGCGACGGTCATGCCGACCAGGATGGCCAGGGGGAAATTCCAGGGAGGGATAATGACGCCGACGCCCAAAGGCAAATAACGGAGGACGCCGTGCTCGCCGGGCATCTGGACGAGTGGCTCAGGATTGTCCCAGCGCAGCATCTGGTGAGCGTAGTAGTTGCAGAAGTCGATGGCTTCAGCGGTGTCTGCTTCAGCTTCGGCCCAGTTTTTGCCGGATTCGAGAATGAGCCAGGCGTTGAACTCATCTTTGCGCTCGCGGAGGATTTGGGCGGCGCGGAAGACCAGCGCTGCCCGGTCTGCCGCGGGTACGGCTGCCCAGTGAGGAAAGTAAGCGTGGGCGGCGGCTACGGCACGATCGGCCTGCTCAGGGCTGGCTTTCTGGTGGAGGCCGATCAACTGATCGGGGTAGGAAGGGTTGTAGCTGGGCAGTTTGCCACTGCCGCCCATTTCCGACCGGCCGGCAATCCAGAGAGGATATTCGCGGCCCAACTCGGAATGCCGGATGCGATCGAGGGCAGCCTGTTGGGTGGCGCGGAGCTCCGGTTGCTGGAAGTCGCGATAGGCTTCGTTCTGGAAAGGGGCGGCGAGCATAGCGAGGAGTTAGGAGTCGACCAGATTGCGGCCGCGCTCGAAGAGCTCGGATGCCTCGTCGGCCAGGGCTTTGCCCCGTTCAAAGAGGTCTCGCCCCTGGGAGTAGACGTGTTCGGTTTGTTCTTTCAGGCGCTCACCACCGCGCCGGGCGGCATTGCGGAGCTGGGTGCGGGTCTCTTCACCGGACTGGGGAGCGAAAAGGAGGCCAGCGGTTACACCGAGGGCCATGCCGGCCAGGAACCAAACGATGTCATTGGAATTATCACGTGCCATAACCCCTTCATTCTAAGGCTAGCGAGAGAGGGAAGGAAGCCAGGCTGGATTGGTCCCAGAGACGATGGGTTTGCGTGTGGAGCCTATAGCCGTCCGAGAAGACGCTGACGGCGCCATCGAGA
>VFQU01000537.1_pt1 | contig 32440 bp, 29 predicted proteins | sample 3512311 | NCBI WGS metagenome assembly VFQU01 (sample SAMN10412377, study PRJNA504923) | tailings metagenome | isolation source: Relicate 3 Philex TSF3 active mining site | place: Philippines: Tuba, Benguet | collected 2017-08-29
TCGAAGTCGGCCATCTGCTCCAGCATGTGGAACCGCGCGTCCGCCTCGGCGGCGGCCAGATCGGCGGGAATATCCACCCGCTCGGACGGCTTTCCGGGCCGGTAGACGAAGGCCCGCTCCAGCGCCAGGTCGATGTAGCCGGCGACACGCTCGTCTTCCCAGACGGGCAGTTGGCGGGCCACCACGGGCGCGGCGCTGAACGGTTGCAGGGCGCTGAGCAGCTCACCCACCGCACCCCTCGCCTGGTCGATCCGATTGACGAAGATCGCGCGCGGCAGACCTAGGTCCTCGATCGCCTTCAGCCAGGGATGCGCCAGGATGGCCTTGTCCGGATCCGGGTCCAGCACCAGCAGCGCCATGTCCGCCGCCGCCAGGGCGTTGTCCGCCTCGGCCCGGAACTCTACCGATCCCGGACAATCGATCAGGGCATAGCGGTCATCCATCCAGTCGAAGCTGGCGATGTTCAGTTCCACCGACTGGCCGGCCGCCTTCGCCTCCGGCGAGCCGTCGCCCACCGCTCCGGGCTGGCCGACCGCGGCCTGCCGGTCCGTCGCGCCCGCCGCATGCAGCAGCGCCTCGAAAAGGGTCGTCTTTCCCGCGCCGTTCGGCCCCACCAGCACGATGGTCCGAACAGCGCCCGCCTTTCTAGCCATGGGCAACCTCTCACCTTTCGGCGGCGAGGCCGCAGCGGCGCCCGCCGCTCGGTTTCAGGATCAGGGGAGGACGTGACCCGTCCTCCACGCGTCCACTGCACAGAGTGTGCGCCGCACAAGCAAGCCTGATGACGCGGGGTCACGCTTCCGCGCCGCCCCGGCCTGCGCAATAGTTCGTGAAAATCAGGCGCGGCCAGCCCGCGCCGGGCGAGGGAATGCATCGTGACCGAGGGTCTGGACGCCATCATCATCGGGGCGGGTTTCGGCGGCCTCTGCGCCGCCATCAAGCTCAAGGAAGCCGGCTACAACCGCCTGATCGTGCTGGAAAAAGCGGATCGCATCGGCGGCACCTGGCGCGACAACACCTACCCCGGCGCGGCCTGCGACGTGCCCTCGCGCCTCTACTCGTTTTCCTTCGCCCTGAACCCCGACTGGAGCCGGGCCTTCTCGGGTCAGGCGGAGATTCGCCAGTACATGGAAGACTGCGCTGAACGCTTTGGCGTCAAACAGTTTTTCCGCTTCGGCGCCGAGGTCGAGCGCGCTGACTGGGACGAGGCGGCGGCGGTCTGGCGGGTCACCCTGACCGGCGGCGAAACCCTGTCCGCCCCGGTGCTGGTCTCGGGCCTGGGCCAGCTCAATCGCCCAAGCTTCGCCGGCATCCCCGGTCGCGAGGCCTTCCGGGGCCCGAGTTGGCATTCGGCCCGCTGGAACCACGACGTCGACCTCGCCGGAAAGACCGTCGGCTGCATCGGCGCCGGCGCCAGCGCCATCCAGTACATCCCCGAGATCGCCAAAACGGCCGGAAAGGTCGTCGTCTTCCAGCGCACGCCCAACTACATCGTGCCGCGGCTGGACAAGCCCACCACCCCGGGCGCCCGCAACCTCTACCGCGCCCTGCCCTGGCTGGACCGTGCTCAGCGCTGGCTGATCTGGCAGCTGATGGACTGGCGCTTCAAGGCGTTCAAACAGGGCACCAAGTCTGCGGAAAACTTCAGGAAACTCGCCCTGAAGTACCTCGAGGACACCGTCTCCGACCCGGCCCTGCGCGCCAAGCTCACCCCTGACTACCCGATCGGCTGCAAACGCGTGCTGATCTCGGACGACTACTATCAGGCCATCGTCCGGCCCAACGTGGAACTGGTCACCGAGGACGTCCAGGCCGTCACCGAAACCGGCGTCCGCACGGGCGACGGCGCCGAACACGCCTGCGATGTCCTCATCTTCGGGACAGGCTTCGCCACCACCGGCTTCCTCGCCCCGCTCGCCATCACCGGCGAGAATGGCCAAACCCTGGACGATGCCTGGAAGGAGGGAGCAGAGGCCTACTACGGCGTCACCGTCGCCGGTTTCCCCAATCTTTTCATGCTCTACGGGCCGAATACCAACCTTGGTCACAACTCGATCATCGTCATGATCGAGGCCCAGGTCGGCTACATGGTCAAGGCCCTGGAGGCGATGCGCGAGCGCCGCGCCAGGGCGCTCAGGCTCAAGGCCGAGGCCCAGAGCCGTTTCAACAGCCAGCTTCAGCGCGATCTGTCCAACAGCGCCTGGGCCGGGGCCTGCTCGAGCTGGTACAAGACCGCTTCAGGCAAGATCACCAACAACTGGAGCCACGACACCGCCACCTACCGGCGCGTGATGCGGCAGCCGGTTCTGGATGACTATGTAATCGCTTGATTCAGCTGGCGTATCCGTGCGCCCGATCACAGGCGGCCACTTCCGTCGCCACCTGCTGGTCGCTGATCCTGCCCTGCGACCAGTCCTTGGTGTAGGTCTGGCCGCCGGTGGCGACGTCGGCGGGCAGAGCGCCCCCGGCGGACATCAAGCGGGCCTTCACCAGCACCTCGACCGCCCTCGCCCCGTAGGCCTTGCTGCGCTGGACCGAGGCGGGATTGTTGAAGTCATAGCTGAACATCGTCTCCAGCGAGCGGTAGCGGATCGCACAGGAGCGGGCGTCGACGGGCGCGGGTTCGGCGGCGAGGCCAAGCATCATGGCGAGAACGATCATCGGGGTCTCCTTTCGGCGACTCCTGCCCGATCCCTCGCCTGCTCGCCTGCCCCTTTTTGGGGGCTCCGCATCCTCGCCGCGCGAAAGGAAACCGGTATCATGCCGGTATGCCAAGCCAGACGACCACGCGCCGCACCGCCATCACCGCCGGCCTCGCGCTGGCGATCGCGCCAGGCCTCGCCAGGGCCGACGCGCCGGTCCTGACCACGGCCGGCCCTGTCCGGGGTCTTCTTGAGGAGGGCCTGCATGTCTTCAGGGGCTTGCGCTACGGCGCCAGGCCCGCTCGCTTCGAGCCGCCCAGGCCCCCGCCTCGCTGGCGGGACCCGGCGCCGGCCGCAGCGTTCGGCCCCGCCAGCCCCCAGCGCGGCCGCGAGCCAAACCAGGACGAGGACTGTCTGTTCCTGAACGTCTGGACCCCCGGCCTCGATGCCGGACGCCGGCCGGTGATGGTCTACATCCACGGCGGCGCCTACGCGACCGGCTCGGGCTCTGATCCGCTGTATGACGGCGCGGCCCTGACCCGGCGCGGCGATGTGGTCGTGGTGACCCTGAATCATCGCCTGGGCCCGCTCGGCTATCTCTACCTGGGGCGGCTGGGACCGGATGCGCCGGACGCCGGCAACGCAGGCATGCTCGACCTGGTCCTGGCATTGCGGTGGGTGCAGGCCAACATCGCGGGGTTCGGCGGCGATCCCCGCAAGGTCATACTGTTCGGCCAGTCCGGCGGCGGCGCCAAGATCGCCACCCTGATGGCCATGCCGGTAGCGAAGGGTCTGTTCCATCGCGCCGCCACCATGAGCGGCCAGCAGCTCACGGTCTCTGGGCCCGGCAACGCCCATCGCCGCACGCTGGCGCTCCTGCAGGCCCTCAAGCTGTCACCGGCGGAGGCGGGACAACTCCGGACCCTGCCCTGGCAGGCCATCGTCGAGGCGGCCGGCGCGACGGATCCGGTCATCGGCCAGGGCGCGCTCTACTTCGGCCCGGTGCTCGATGAGCGCAGCCTGACGCGCCACCCCTTCTATCCCGACGCGCCGGCGCAGTCGGCGGGCATACCCATGCTGATTGGCGGGACAAAGGACGAGACCCGCAACCTGATCGGCGGCCGCGATCCCGGCGCCTTCAACCTGACCTGGGAGGACCTGCCCGACCGGCTGGCGCGGGAGATGCGCGTCGACATCGCCCCAAAGCTGGTGATCAATACCTATCGCGGCCTCTACCCGGACCGGACGCCCAGCGACATCTTCTTCGCCGCCACCACGGCCTCGCGCTCTTGGAGGGCGGGGATCGTCGAGGCCGAACTCCGCGCCGCCCAGGGCTCGCCCGCCCATGTCTATCAGCTGGACTGGCAGGCCCCGGCTGACGGCGGCAAATGGGGAGCGCCTCACATGCTCGATATTCCGCTGGTCTTCGGCTCCCTGGCCGCCCCCGGCTCGCTCACCGGAACCGGAGCAGAGGCGCGACGCGTCAGCGAGGCAATGATGGACGCCTTCATCGCCTTCGCGCGCAACGGCCATCCCGGCCATGCCGGCCTCCCGGCCTGGCCGCCCTACAGCCTGCGGGACCGGGAGACGATGATCGTCGACGCACAGTGCCGGGTGGAGAACGATCCGCGCGGCGCCGAGCGCCGGCTGTTCGAGAAGGTCCCCTTTATCCAGCAAGGCACATGAGCGCCGCTAGCTGACCAGCCCGGCGATCCAGTTGATGTTGTTGGCCAGCACGCCAAAGAAGGCCAGCAGCGCCGCGACGATCGCGTTCCACAGCAGGACCAGGATGGCCACGGCGGCCAGGCCGGATACCCACCCGACCAGGCAGGCGAGCCCGTCCCGCTCTGCCAGACCCAGCGCGAAGGCGGCGATGGCGAAGCTGGGCGCCATGTTGCCGGCCGGGATCGGCAGGAAGACAATGATGGCCAGGATGACGCAGAACAGCCCGGTCAGCCGGTCGATCACCGGCCCATAGAGAAAGGTCAGCCGCCGCCGCAGCCTGCGTTCCAGCCACGCCAGGTATGGCGTCAGCTTGCCCATCAGGGCCACGTAATCATTCCGGCTCATGCGCCGGTTGGCGATCGTGCCGGGTAGCCAGAGCGTCCTGCGCCCGATCATCCACTGCACGGTGATGAACAGCAGCGGCGCGCCCAGGATGGCCGACACGCCGGGCGGCATCGGCAGGGCCAGCGGCGCTGCGAAGACGAACATCAGGGCGCCGAAGGCGCGATCGCCGAACGCCTCGGTCACGTCGCGCACGGTCACCTTGTCACGCTCGGCGGCGGCGATGCCGGCGAGGATCTCGGAGACGCGAGGCGGGTGGTGGGACTGAGTCATCGGTGCTTGCGGCTACCTATATAGGCAAGTGGCGTTCACGCGCCCGTGAAGAAATGGAAATCTTGTCGAATGTGCGATCACCGGCTGTGCAGCGCCTCCCCCGAAAGCGGGGCGACTCGCGCATCCGTTGACATCGCCCCATATGGCGACGCACCTTCCCGCGCCCGGGCAAGGGCCCCTGCGCCCTCTCCTCCTCCAAAGAGCCAAGCCACACCTTTATGAACGTCGTCATCGTCGAGAGCCCGGCCAAGGCCAAGACCATCAACAAGTATCTCGGTCCCGGGTTCACGGTCCTGGCGTCGTACGGCCACGTCCGCGACCTCCCGTCCAAGGACGGCTCGGTCCTCCCCGACGATGATTTCGCCATGACCTGGGAGGTCGACGGCAAGTCGTCCAAGCGCCTGTCGGACATCGCCGAGGCGGTGAAGGGGGCCGATCGCCTGATCCTCGCCACCGACCCCGACCGTGAGGGCGAGGCGATCAGCTGGCACGTTCTGGAGGTGCTGCAGAAGAAGCGCGCCCTGAAGGACAAGCAGGTCCAGCGCGTCACCTTCAACGCCATCACCAAGTCGGCCGTGACCGACGCCATGGCCAATCCGCGCGACCTCGACATGGAGCTGGTCGAGGCCTACCTGGCCCGCCGCGCGCTGGACTATCTGGTCGGCTTCACCCTTTCGCCGGTGCTGTGGCGCAAGCTGCCGGGCTCGCGCTCGGCCGGCCGCGTCCAGTCGGTCGCCCTGCGGCTGATCGTCGACCGCGAGATCGAGATCGAGCGCTTCCGGACCCAGGAATACTGGACCGTCGACGCCGATGTCAGCGCCGGCGCCGAGCCCTTTACCGCACGGCTGGTCAAGCACGCCGGCAAGAAGCTGACCAAGTTCGACCTGGGCGACGAGGCCGCGGCCACCGCCGCCCGCGACGCGGTCCGGGCCGCCAGCTTCACGGTCCATTCGGTCGAGAAGAAGCCCGCCCGCCGTTCGCCGCCGCCGCCCTTCACCACCTCGACCCTCCAGCAGGAAGCGGCCCGCAAGCTCGGCTTCAACGCCCAGCGCACCATGCAGGCCGCCCAGAAGCTGTACGAAGGCATCGACATCGGCGGCGAGACCGTCGGCCTCATCACCTATATGCGGACTGATGGCGTCCAGGCCGCGCCCGAGGCGCTGGACGAGGCGCGCAGCGTCATCGCCGGCCTCTACGGCCGCGACTACGTCCCCGAGAGCGCCCGCATCTACAAGACCAAGGCCAAGAACGCCCAGGAGGCGCACGAGGCCATCCGCCCGACCTCGCTCAACCGCAACCCGGGGAAGCTGCGGCTCGATGGCGATCTTGGCCGCCTCTACGAGCTGATCTGGAAGCGGATGATCGCCTCGCAGATGGAGGCCGCGCGCATCGAGCGCACGACCATCGAGCTGGAAAGCGCCGATGGCGCCACCGGCCTGCGCGCCACCGGCCAGGTCGTACAGTTCCCCGGCTATCTCGCGGTCTACGAAGAGGGCCGCGACGACGCCGACGACGAGGACGGCGCCCGTCTGCCGGCGGTCAACGAGGGGGCGACGGCCAAGGTCCATGCGGCCAAGGCCGACCAGCACTTCACCGAACCGCCGCCGCGCTATTCCGAGGCCAGCCTGGTCAAGAAGATGGAGGAGCTCGGCATCGGCCGGCCCTCGACCTATGCCTCGATCCTGACCGTGCTGCGCGACCGCGCCTATGTGCGGATGGAGAAGAACCGCTTCATCCCCGAGGACAAGGGCCGCCTGGTCACCGCCTTCCTCGAACAGTTCTTCGCCCGCTATGTCGAGTACGACTTCACCGCCGCCCTGGAGGAGAAGCTCGACCTGGTCAGCGACGGCCAGCTCGACTGGAAGGTCCTGCTCCGCGACTTCTGGCGCGATTTCCACGCCGCCGTGGGCGAGATCGGCGACCTGCGAGTCAGCCAGGTTCTCGACGCCCTCAACGACGCGCTGGGTCCGCACATCTTCCCGGCCAAGGAGGACGGCTCGGATCCCCGCGCCTGCCCGACCTGCGGGACCGGCCGCCTCTCGCTCAAGACCGGCAAGTTCGGGGCCTTCATCGGCTGCTCCAACTATCCCGAGTGCCGCTACACCCGCCCGATCGCCCAGCCGGACGGCGACAGCGACGCCGCCGAGAGCGGTGATCGCGAGCTGGGACTCAATCCGAAGACCATGCAGAAGGTTTGGCTGAAGACCGGCCGCTTTGGTCCCTATGTCGAGGAAGAGGGCGAAAAGCCCAAGCGCGCCAGCCTGCCCAAGGGCTGGCCCCCGGCGGCGATGGACATCGACAAGGCCCTGCGCCTTCTGGAACTGCCGCGCGAGGTGGGCCTGCATCCGGAGGACGGCAAGCCGATCGTCGCCGGCATCGGGCGCTATGGCCCGTTCGTGCTGCACGAGGGCACCTACGCCAATCTCGAGAACGCCGACGAGGTCTTCGAGGTCGGGCTGAACCGCGCCGTGACCGTGCTCGCCGAGAAGCGGGCCGGCGGCGGGCGCGGCGCGCGCGGCGCGGCGGCGGCGCTCAAGGAGCTCGGCGCCCACCCCGAGGACGGCCAGCCGGTCCGGGTGATGAACGGCCGCTTCGGTCCCTACATCAAGCACGGCTCGACCAATGCCAACGTGCCGCGCGGCAAGGACCCGCAAGAGGTCACGCTCGAGGAAGCGGTCGCCCTGATCGCCGAACGGGCGGCCAAGGGCGGCGGGGGCAAGAAGAAGCCGGCCAAGAAGGCGGCGACGGCCAAGCCCAAGGCCGAAAAGGCGCCGGCAAAGAAGCCCGCGGCCAAGAAGCCCGCGGCCAAGAAGGCGCCCGCCCGCAAGAAGGCGGCCGAATAGTCTACCCCAAATGGGGATCGACAGCCCTGCGTCCCCCGTGACAGGCTCGCGCCATTGTCATGGGGGTTTGCATGCGTTCCTTGCTTCTCGCCGCCAGCGCCATCGCGCTTGTCTCCGCCCTGCCGGCTTCGGCCCAGGACAAGCGGGTATCGGTCACCATCTACAATTCCGGAACCAGCCTGGTTGAGGACATCCGCACCGAGACCCTGCCCGCAGGCCGCCAGAAGCTGGAATTCAGGGATGTTTCCTCGAACATCCGGCCCGAGACCGTGACCCTGTCGGCGCCCGACATCGCCATCGTCGAGCAGAACTTCGATTTCGACCTCCTCAGCCCCGATACGCTGATGGAAAAGGCCGTCGGCGAGACCGTGCGGATCGTCCGCACCAACCCCGGCAACGGAACCCAGACCACCGAATCGGCCAAGGTCCTGGCCGTCAACGACGGCGTGGTCCTGCAGATCGGCGAGCGCATCGAGGTTCTGCGCGCCGACGGCGTGCCGACCCGGGTGATCTTCGACAAGGTGCCGCCCAACCTGCGCGCCCGGCCGACCCTGTCGGTCACGGTGGATTCCACCCGCGCCGGACCGCGCCAGACCCGGCTGACCTATCTGACCAGCGGGCTGGGCTGGGAGGCCGACTATGTCGCCCTCTTCGACGAGAAGAACGGCCGCATGGACACCCAGGGCTGGATCACCCTGACCAACACCTCCGGCGCCGCCTTCGAGAACGCGGAGGTCCAGCTTGTCGCCGGCAACACAGGCCGTGGCAACATCAGCTACAGCCCGCCGGCCGTGACCTCGGCCGGAACGACCACCGGCTCGGCCGCGCCGCTGTCGGACTACTACGTCTATCCGCTCAAGGAGCGGACGACGATCGCCGACAACCAGACCAAGCAGGTCAGCTTCCTCGACGTCCAGGGCGCCCCGGCCAAGAAGATCTATCGCATCGATCTCGGCGGCTTCCAGAGCCGCGAACAGCCCATGGCCGCCTCGGTCCGGCTGGAGTTCGCGGCCGGAGGCGGCGGGGCGCCGATGCCGGCGGGCACGGTCCGCTTCTACGTGCGCGACGCCCGGGGCGATCCGAAGTTCATCGGCGAGAACAACATCGGCCACACGCCCGCCGGCTCGCAGCTGTCGATCCAGACGGGCCAGGCGTTCGACGTGACGCTGCAGCCGACCATCGTCTCCCAGGACAAGCGGTCCAACACCAAGACGCGCTATTCGATGAGCTACCTGGTGCGCAACGCGCGGCCCGAACCGGTCGTCGTCACCATCCGCCAGGGCGGTCTCGGGCGTGACGGCAAGCTGATCGAAGAGAGCATCAAGAGCCGGTCGCTGAACGCCGACACCCTGTCGTGGGACGTCGCCGTACCCGCCAACGGCGAGACCACCCTGACCTTCACGGTCGACAGCGGCTACTGATCCGATGCGCGCGCGTACGGCCCTGTCAGGCCTGCTGGCGCTGGCCCTTCTGGGCGCGGGGCTGCAGGCCTCCGCCCAGGACAAGCCCCCGGTCATCACCTCTGCCTCGGCAGAGGAACGGTCGCTGACGATCTACCAGGACCCCGGCGCGTCGGACTACTACGACGGCAGTTCCGGGCTGGCGCTGGTCACCGAATGGCGGCTGATCGACCTTCCCGCCGGCGAGAGCCGCATCCGCTTTCGCGACGTCGCCGAGGGCCTGGTGCCGACCACAGCCGCCATCGACGGCCTGCCGGCGGAGTTGCTCGAGCGAAACCAGGACTATGACCTGCTGAGCCCCGGCTCCCTGATCGCCGCCTCGCTGGGCATGCCGGTCACAAGGGTCCGCACCAATCCAAGGACTGGCGCGGTCACCGAGGAACGGGCCATCCTCCGGTCCGGCCCGCGCGGGGTCATGCTCGAGATCGACGGCCGGTTCGAGGCCCTGAACTGCAGCGGCGAGCCGGAGCGGCTGGTCTTTGACCGCGCGCCCGACCATCTGGCCGACAAGCCCACCCTGTCGATGCTGGTCCGCGCGCCCAAGGCAGGCCAGTACCGCGTGCGCCTGACCTACCTGACGGTCGGGGTCAGTTGGCGCGCCAACTATGTCGCCAGGGTCAATGCGGACGGGCGCACCTATGATCTCACCGGCTGGATCACCCTGACCAACACCAGCGGCACTACCTTCGCCGAGGCCCCGACGGCCGTCGTTGCGGGCGAACTGGAGCGTTCCTACGAGACGCGGGCGACCGTCGCCTCGGTAAAGACCGCCAGCAATCGCTGCTGGCCGTTCCCGACCGGCGACTATGAAGGCGGTGGTCCGCCGCCTCCGCCACCACCACCCCCGCCTGCGCCGATGGCGCCGCCACCGCCCGTCATGGCGACCCAGGACGTCCCGGTCACCGTCACCGGCAGCCGCATCCCCGAACAGACGGAGCTTGGCGACTACAAGCTCTACACTCTGCCCTGGCCGACGGCGGTGGCCGCACGGCAGGAGAAGCAGGTGCTGATGCTGGCACAGACCGGCGTTCCCTACGACCGCGTCTACCGCTGGCGCACCTGGGCCGGCGCGCAGTGGGAAGCGGACACGGTCGAGAACCCCGACATCATGCTTCGCGCCCAGAACCGGAAGGACCAGGGCCTGGGCCTGCCCCTGCCGGGCGGCGAGGTGATGGTCATGGAGCCCGGCCCATCCTCGGCCTGGCTCATCGCCGGCGAGACATCCTTCAAGAACAACGCCATCGGCGCGCCGCTGGACATCGAACTGGATGGCACGGGAGGCGTCGAGGTTCGTCCTCGCCTGGTGACCAACAAGGCGCGCGGCAAACGCCGCACCGACCTTGGCTACGCCGTGGATATCCGCAACCTCACCGGCGCGCCGGCAAAGGTCGAGGTCTTCGTCACGGATAGCGGCGCGGTGCGGTTCCGCCGCTCCAGCGTCCGTCCGGTGACCCTGCCCGGTGGCCGGGCCCTGCAGGTGACGTTGGCCCCGGGGGAGTCCCGCACCGTGACCTATGACCTGACGGTCGAGCGCTGAGGCTTACCCTCGGGCCTCTCGCGCGTTATGCCAGCACATGGCCAAGCCGCGCGCGCCCCGCCCTCCCCGCACCGTCAACCGTCAGCCGCAGGGGCTGCCGGATCGCGAGACACTCCTCGCCTTCCTCCGCGACGCCGGCGAGAGCGGCAAGGCCGACATCGCCCGGCACTTCGGCCTCAAGGGCGCCGACCGCCGCGCGCTGAGAGAGATGCTGCGCGACCTCGAAGCATCCGGCGCGCTCAGCAAGCGCGGCCGTCGCGGCTTCGCCGAACCGGGATCGGTCCCGCCCGTCGGCGTGGCCGAGGTGGTCGAGCGGGATGCAGATGGCGACCTGTTCGTGCGTCTGTCCAAGGCGGGTGACGATGCGCCGCTCGCACGTCTCGCACCCGACCGCCGCGAGGCCGCTGCCGGCGCCCCGGGCATGGGCGACAAGGTTCTGGTGCGGTTCGAGCGACTGGAAACGGGCGAACTGGAAGCGCGCCTCATCAAGAAGCTCGGCCAGAGCGCCCACCGGATTCTCGGCGTTGTCCGCAAGGTCCGGCGCGAGGTCCGGGTCGAGCCCGTCGATCGCAAGAGCAAGGACAGCCTGATCCTGCACGGGCCCGAAGCGGCGGATCTGCGTGACGGCGACCTCGTCCTGGCCCAGCTTCAGCCCGGCGGCGGCGGACGCTACGGCCCCAAGCCGGGCAAGCTGATCGAGGTGGTCGGCAACGAGAGCGACCCCCGCGCCTTCTCCATCATCTCGGTCCACGAGAACGGCCTGCCGACCGGCTTCTCCGAGGCCGCCGTCGCCGAGGCCGAGGCCGCCGAGCCGCCCACCCTGTCGGGGCGCGAGGACCTGCGCGACCTGCCCCTGGTCACCATCGACCCTCCCGACGCCCGCGACCACGACGACGCCGTCTTCGCCCATCCCGACCCCGACGCCAGGAACCCCGGCGGCTGGATCGTCTGGGTCGCCATCGCCGATGTCGCCGCCTACGTCCGCTCGGGGACCGCGCTCGACCGGGAGGCGCGCGATAAGGGCAACTCCACCTACTTCCCCGACCGGGTCGAGCCCATGCTGCCCGAACACCTGTCGGCGGGCATGTGCTCCCTGCGCGAGGGTGAGAACCGCGCCTGCCTGGCGGTGCGGATGGTCTTTGGCCCCGACGGCCGCAAGCGCAGCCACCGGTTCGTTCGCGGCCTGATGCGCTCGGCCGCCAAGCTGGCCTATGAGGAGGCCCAGGCAGCCATCGACGGTCGTCTAGGCGACAAGGCCGGGCCCCTCCTGGAAGGCGTCCTGAAACCGCTCTGGTCGGCCTACCGTGTCATGCTCAAGGGGCGCGAGGCGCGCTCGCCGCTGGCGATCGAGAGCGAGGAGCGGCGGATCCGCATCCAGGACGGCGAGATCGTCGGCATCGAGAAGAGACAGAGCCTGGAAGCCCATCGTCTGATCGAGGAGATGATGATCCAGGCCAACGTCTGCGCCGCCGAAAGCCTGGAGGCCAAGCGCACCCCCCTGATCTACCGCGTGCACGACGCGCCTACGCTCGAGAAGCTGAAGTCGCTCGCCGACTTCCTGGAAACCCTGGCGATCCCCTGGACCAAGGGCGAGGCGGCGCGCACCGACCGTTTCAACCGGCTGCTGCGTGAAACGCGCGAGGGGCCGCACGCCGACATCGTCAACGAGGTGGTGCTGCGCACCCAGATGCAGGCCCACTACAGCCCCGACAACATCGGCCACTTCGGGCTGAACCTCGACCGCTACGCCCACTTCACCAGTCCGATTCGGCGCTATGCCGACCTCATCGTCCACCGCGGCCTGATCCGCGCCCTGGGCCTGGGCGACGATGGCCTCGACGACCGAGACATCGCCGGCCTGCGCGAAAGCGCCGAACACATCACCTTCACCGAGCGCCGCTCCATGGCCGCCGAACGCAGCGCCAATGACCGCTACGTCGCCGCCTTCCTGGCCGACCGGGTCGGCGCGACCTTCGCAGGCCGCATCACCGGCGTGACCCGGTTCGGCCTGTTCGTGCGGCTGGCGGATACCGGGGCTGACGGCCTCGTGCCGGTATCCACCCTGGGCGGCGAGTTCTTTGTCCACGACGAGAGCCTCCACGCCCTCGTCGGCGAGCGCAGCGGCGAGCGCTGGTTCCTGGGCATGCCCGTCGAGGTGCGCCTGCGCGAAGCCACGCCCATCAGCGGCGGTCTGCTGTTCGAGATGCTGAGCGAGCCGGCGCCGCCGGACAACTCCCTGCCGCGCCCAAGGCTTGGCGTGCGCCGAAAGGGCGGGCAGGATCGCGGCGGCGGGCGACCTGGCCCGCGCGGCAAGGGCGGTCCCGGCAAGGGCCCGCGGGGAAACAGAAAAGGCCGCTAGGGCCTGGATCGGGGGCAGTATGGAGAAGCTGGTTCTGGGCGCCGCCATGGCGGCCCTGCTGTTCGCGCCGGCGGCGGCGAACGACTCGACAGCCGAACTGGCGACAGGCGGGCTGATCCTCAAGAAGACCGACAGCATCGAGATGCGGTCCGAGGACCTGTTCATCTCGACCGAGGAAGTCAGGGTCAGCTATCGCTTCCTCAACACCAGCGGCTCCGACGTGACCACGGTCGTCGCTTTCCCGATGCCGGATATCGGCGGTGAGGGCTTCTTCAACAGCGACGTCGGCATCCCCGACATGGCCGCGCCGGCCAACATCCTAGATTTCCGCACCACCGTGGACGGCAAGGCGGTCAAGGCCGAGGTCGAGCAGAAGGCGATGGTGGGAACCGTCGACCATTCCGCCTGGCTCAAGGCGCGCAAGATTCCCCTGGCGCCGCAACTGGACGCCACGACCAGAGCCCTCGACGGCCTGTCCGCCGCCGACAAGGCCGAGGCGAAGCGACTGGGCCTCGTCATCGTCGACGAATACGATGCCGGCAAGGGCTGGGAGAGCCATCTGGCCCCCGTCTGGGTGCTGAAGACCACCTTCTACTGGACCCAGACCTTCCCGGCCGGACGCGAGGTCCGCATCGATCATCGCTACAAGCCCTCGGTGGGCGGCAGCGTCGACACCATCGTCGGCACCGAGATGTGGGACAAGAACACCGAGGGTTGGGCCGCCGACATGAAGCGGCGCCATTGCATCGAGCCGAGCTTCGCCGCCGGTGTCGCCAAGCGGCGCGCGTCGTCCGACTACTCCGGGTTCCAGGAGCAGCGCGTCTCCTACGTCCTCAAGACCGGGGCCAACTGGGCCAAGCCGATCGGAGAGTTCCGCCTGGTGATCGACAAGGGCGAGGCCGACAACCTGGTCAGCTTCTGCGCCTCGGGGGTGAAGAAGATCAGCCCGACGCAGTTCGAGGTCCGCAAGACCAACTTCACCCCGACCGACGACCTCCACATCCTCATCCTGGTTCCGCATCGGCCCGTCGCCGACTGACGCCACGTCACACTTCCGCCGGCCGTGGAGTGGCCTAGACTGCCCTCCATGGCCGGCCCCGGTCTCGATCCCAACTATGACCCCCGCTCCGATGGCGCCATGCGCGAGGCTGGCCAGGCGGTCCGACCGCGTCATGCCGCGACGCTGATCATCGTCCGGCGCGATGGGCCCAAGCCCCGGCTGCTGATGGGCCGGCGCGCCCAGGGGCATGCCTTCATGCCGTCCAAATGGGTGTTCCCCGGCGGGCGGGTGGACCGGGCCGACGGACGCGCCGCGTCCGCGAGCGACCTCGCCCCGGAAGAGGAAGCTCGTCTGCGCCTGACGGCCCGGCACGCCAGCCCCGTCCTGCCCCGCGCCCTGGCCATGGCGGCGGTACGCGAAACCTTCGAGGAAACGGGGCTGCTGCTGGCCCGAGAAGCGACGCCGCGACCAGGCGTCGGCCCCTGGCGCGAGTTTCTCGAGGCTGGCGCTCTGGCCGACCTGTCGCCACTGCGGTTCGTCGCCCGCGCCATCACCCCGCCCTACCGGCCCAAGCGGTTTGACGCCCGGTTCTTCATGGCCGACGCCGAATCGCTGCTCAGCCTCGACCGCCGGCCCGACTGCGGTGAACTGGACGAGATCGCCTGGGTAGACCTCGACGAGACCCTGGCCCTGGACCTGCCCAACATCACCCGCTTCGTCGTCCAGGAGATCGCCCAGCGGGTGGAGGACGACAGCCGTCCGGCGCCATTCATGCGCTTCCTGCAGGGCGCGCGGCGGCTGGAGTATCTGTGACAGTCCCCGTCCGGCCCCGACACGCCGCCAGCCTGATCCTGCTTCGGGGCGAGGGCCCGGAGGCCGAGGTCCTCATGGGGCGCAGGCCGCGCAAGTCACGTTTCGCGCCGGACGTCTTCGTCTTTCCCGGCGGCGCTGTCGATCCGGCGGACCGGCTCACGCCGCGCCCCCTGTCGCCGGTCTGCGCCAGGCTGACCCAGGCGCCGGGCCGACTGGCGGGCGCGCTCGCGGCCGCCGCGGTGCGGGAAACATTCGAGGAAACCGGCCTGCTGATCCCGGAGGACGCGCCGCTTACGCTGGCGGCGCGGGCGATCACCCCGACCGAGAGCCCGGTGCGATTTCATGCCCGGTTCTTCCGGACGGACGCCGCCCATGCGACCGGGTCGCTGGCCGACAGCGACGAGCTGTCGGAACTGGCCTTCCGACCCTTGGCCGAGGCCCGGCAACTGCCCCTGTTCGACATCACCGAAGCCGTACTGGACGCCCTGATCGCCGGCGACGGCCCGTTCCTGTTCACCTACAGCCGCGGGCGTTCGCGCCTGACCCGCCTCGGCTAGGCAGGCGCACGCGGGTTCAGCCCGGACGGGTCAGATCAAACTCGACCCGGAAATGGCGGTTCGGCCGGCGCAGCTCGTAGGCGAACATGCGGCCTGGATGGACTTCCATCGCCCAGACATTCGTCACCGACGCCGGATTGCCCTTCTCGCGGAACAGGGTCTTGGAGAAGTCGTCGGCCGGAAACTCCTGGCGCGTGGCCTCGCCCGTCGTCGCGGTGTCGCCGCCATACTGGGACAGCACGTCCTCGGTCCCGTCCTCATGGCGATGATCATGCTTCAGGCGAAGACCCGCGTCCGTGCGCGTGATGACCCAGGTCCGCGACCGGTCCTCGCCCACGGCGAACGGGATACGGATCTCGCTGGCTGAGCAGTCCCGAACCGTCATCACCAGGGGCTTGCCGGCGAAGTCCGCGTCCAGGGGGTCGGTCGTCGTCACCTTGCCCTGAAAGGTCTTGCCGCACAGTGCAGAGAGGTTGGCGAAATAGGCGTCCTGCGGGCCGGCGGCGACCGACGGAAGGGCCAGGGCGGTGGCGGCGAAGGCCGCGGCGACAAGGATATTACGCATGTGCCTCACGCTATATCACGCAGGCGTTGACTTCCAGCACGCCATGCGTATGTTCCGCGCCTCTTGAGAATTCGGCCCGACGGCCATGAGGATAGTGCTATGGCCAAACCGGCTTCCATCAAGATCCGCCTGAACTCCACGGCTGACACCGGCTACTTCTACGTCACCAAGAAGAACGCCCGGACCAAGACCGAAAAGATGGTCCTGAAGAAGTACGACCCGGTCGTGCGCAAGCACGTCGAGTTCAAGGAAGGCAAGATCAAGTAGGATCGGCCGCCGCAAGGCAGCCTGTCTGAATCAAGACGCCCGGCCGCAAGGCCGGGCGTTCTGCGTTTGTGGGCGCGATTCCTTGCGGACCGCGCTGGACGTTCAGTCCATCCGGGCGCGCTGCCGCACGCGGTTGCGCTCGCGCAGTTCTTCCTCGGGAGGCATGGTCCCGACGAACGGCTTGCGGGTCGTGGGCAGGCTCTGGACCAGGCCGGTAATCGCCAAGGCCAGCAGAAGCCCGCCCGCACCGGCCAGGATGTCGGCCGGAATCGTCGCGCTCTCGCCAAGCGCGTTGCGGGCCTCCAGCAGGCGGAAAGCATCACCCCACAGCACGGCGGCAGCGACCCCCCAGGCCGCGCTTAGAATCCGGGCGCGGGTGCTCGTCGCTCCCTTGATGACCAGCATGGCGGCGCTGACCAGCAGGGCCGCCGAAACAATGTTGTCGAACCAGCGCGGCCACCAGACCTGATGCACCAGCATCATCCCTAGGCCCAGCGCCGCAACAAGCGGTGCTGCGACCAGGCCCAGCCAGGCCGATCGGGTTCGAGACTCCATGACACGCCACTCCTGCACAAATTTCGCGCTGCAGTTGGGTCTGCGAGTCGCTCAGCCATTGAACTGTCTAGAGCAGGCGGTTCCGTCTGTGGAGAGACGATAACCCCATTTCGGGTGATACACTCGCCCCGAAATGAGGTTCACGCGGCGCGGGCGATGACCCGGTTCCGTCCGGCGTGCTTGGCGTCGTACACGGCGCTGTCGGCCCGCTTGAGCAGGGCCTCGGGCGTATCGCCCTCGCCCAGGGTCGCGGCGACCCCGACCGAGATGGTCACCGTCAACAGCTCCGCCCCGCCGGCGACGCGGAAAGGCGAGCCCGCCACATGCAGCCGAATCCGCTCGGCGATGCGCTCGGCGTCGGCCAGCCGGGTGTCCGGCATGATCACGGTGAACTCCTCGCCGCCGTAGCGGCACGGCAGGTCGATCGCCCGCACGTTCGACGCCAGCCGGACCGCGAACTCGCGCAGGACCTCGTCGCCGACGTCATGGCCGAAGCCGTCGTTGATCTTCTTGAAGTGATCGATGTCGATCATCAGCGCCGCGACCGGATCCCCGCCCATGCCGGACCGCTTCACCAGGGCCGAAAGCTGGCCCTCCATGTAGCGGCGGTTGTGCAGCCCGGTCAGCTGGTCGGTCACCGCCAGTTCCAGCGAGTGATCGAGGTTCTGGCGCAGGAAGTCGGTGTATCGCTTGCGCTTGATCTGGGTCCGCACGCGGGCGGCCAGTTCCTGCGGATCGATCGGCCGGGTCAGCAGGTCGTTGACGCCGATCTCCAGCGCCTTGACCAGGCGCGGACGGTCTTCCGGATCGAGGATGACCAGCACGGGCAGGTTGCGCGTCGCCTCTTCGGACCGAAGCCCGGCGCAGAAACGCAGGCCGTCGAACTCGCGCGCCGCCGCGTTGACGATCACCAGGTCGACCGGCCCCCTGGCCGCCGCCATGGCCTTGTCCGGGTCGGTCTCGATGACCGGGCGGTGCTCGACCGCCAATTCCGAGGCGACCCGTTGGCTCTGGCGCTCGCTGTCGTCGACAATCAGCACCCGGCCGCCCGATCCGCCCAGCCGCGCCGCGGCGCCGGCGATGACGCCCATGCGCCGCCCCGAGGCCTCGCGCTGGCGCAGTTCGTCGATAACCAGCTTGAGCCGCGTCAGGCTGCGCACCCGGGCGAACAGCAGCACATCGTCGATCGGCTTGGTCAGGAACTCGTCCGCCCCGCACTCAAGGCCCTCGATGCGGTCCGAGCGGCCGTCGAGCGCGGTCACCAGCACCACGGGAATGTGCCGGGTCTCGGGATCTTCCTTCAGGCGTCGGCACACCTCGAAGCCGTCCATGCCGGGCATCATGATGTCGAGCAGGACGATGTCGGGCTTTTCAGCCGCCGCCACGGCCAGGGCCGAGGGACCGTCCATCGCGGTCAGGACCTCGTAGTACTCGGCCGAAAGCTTGGCCTCGAGAAGCCTGACGTTGGCCTCGATGTCGTCGACGACAAGGATACGCGCGCTCATCCGTTCACCCCAGAAAACGCCGGATGGTGTCCAGGAAATGGGAAACCGAAATGGGCTTGGAGATGTAGGCCTCGCAGCCGCCCTCGCGAATGCGTTCCTCATCGCCTTTCATGGCGAAGGCCGTCACCGCGACCACCGGAATATGCGACAGGTCGTCGTCTTCCTTGAGCCATTTGGTGACCTCAAGGCCGGAAATCTCGGGCAACTGGATGTCCATGAGGATCAGGTCGGGACGGTGCTCGCGCGCCAGCGCCAGCGCCGAAAGCCCCTCGCGGGTCTGCAGGGTCTCATAGCCCTGCGCGTCCAATAGGTCGTGGAAGAGCTTCATGTTGAGCTCGTTATCCTCGACGATGAGGACCTTCTTCGCCATCAAGCGCTCGACCTCGACCCTGGTTATGGTCTTTCCGCGAAAGACTCACGGGTCTTCCACCCGGATGGTCATATGCGGCGAATATCCTTAAGCCTGAGCTAATCGTGACCCGACTTGAGACCCTCACGCCGCAAGCCGCCGCCCAGGCCGTTCCCATCGCGCCGGACAGGCCGTTGCTGATCGTCGATGTCGACGAGGTGCTGGCTCATTTCATGCGCGGCTTCGAGCGGTTCGTCGTGCGCCGGGGCTTCGAGATGCGGATCGACCGCTTCGCCCTGTTCCAGAACATCTATCCCGCCGGCTCGGCCGAATGCGTCGACATGGCCACGGGCAAGGCGCTGTTCGACGACTTCTTCGAGCACGGCGCTGACGACCTCGACCCGGTGGAGGGCGCGGCCGAAGCGCTGGCGCGACTGTCGGCCGAGGCCAGCGTGGTCATCCTGACCAACGCGCCGGACCATGGCCGCACCGCCCGCGCCGGCTGGCTGACGACCCATGGCCTTGAGTACCCGATGATCATCAATTCCGGCCTCAAGGGGCCGGTCGTGTCGATGATGGCCGGGCGGACCAGCGGCCCTGTCGGCTTCATCGACGACCTGCTGCCGAACCTGGAGTCGGTCGCCGAATCAGCGCCGGCGGTCGTGCGCTTCCAGATGATCGCCGACGACCGCCTTCGCCCCTATGCGCCGACGGCGCCCGACCGGCACCACTGGGCCGATGACTGGCCGGCCATGCTGGACAAGATCCAGGACCGCCTGCTGGGCTGAGGATGCGGGGCCGTTCAGGCGGCGCGGATGATGCCCAGGAAGTCGTCCGCCTTCAGCGAGGCGCCGCCGACCAGGGCTCCGCCGACTTCCTTCGCCGCCAGGATCTCGGCCGCGTTCGATGGCTTCACCGACCCGCCATAGAGGATCGGCGCGCGCGCGCCGGCTTCGCCCATGACCTCGACGAGGGTTGCGCGAATGGCCAGATGGACCTCCTCGATCTGGTCCAGGGTCGGGGTCAGGCCGGTGCCGATGGCCCAGACCGGCTCATAGGCCACCGAGAAGGCCTTGCCCGCCAGGCTGGCCGGCAGCGAGCCGCGCACCTGGCCCGTCACGACGGCCAGGGTCTGCCCCCCTTCCCGCTCGCCCAGGGTCTCGCCGACGCAGATGATTGGCTCCAGCCCGGCCCGCAGGGCGGCCTCGACCTTGGCCGCGACCGCGGCGTCCGTCTCGCCGTATCCGGCCCGGCGCTCGGAGTGTCCCAGGATCACCAGCCCCGCCCCGGCGTCGGCCAGCATCTCGGCGGCGATGTCGCCGGTGAAGGCGCCGCTGGCCTCGGCCCGGCAATCCTGACCGCCGACCTCGACGCCCGTCCCTCCCAGGATGTCGGCCATGCGCGCCACCAGCGTCGCCGGCGGGCACAGCGCCACCCGGCAGGCCGGGGGCTGGCCCTCGATCGCGGCCGCGACGGCCCGCGCCTCGTCCAGCGACTGGGCCAGGCCATTCATCTTCCAGTTTCCGGCGACCAGGGGGCGGGCTGCGGACATGCTATGAGGACTCCCGAAATTGCGTTGCCGGGTTACCGGGCGCGGCCGGCAATGTCACGCCAACATTCCGCCGCGCTTGCTTGCTCTGTCGCCGCTCAACTATACCCGCCGTTCAGGTGGGCCGCCCGCGCGGCGCCCCGGGGACGACAAGGCCGAAAGACCGCTCCATGTTGATGATGTTCCAGAAGTTCGCCCGCTCGAAGGTGGCGCTGTTCCTGATCGGCCTGCTGGTCGTCAGCTTCGCCATCTGGGGCGTCAATGACGTCTTCAAGCCGAACCTGACGTCCTGGGTCGTCAAGGCCGGCGATCGCGAGATCGGCGGCGTCCAGTTCAAGCTGATGTTCGACCAGAACCGCAGCCAGCTGGAACAGCCGTACCAGCAGCCAATCCCCGTCGAACTGGCCGTTCAGCAGGGCCTCGACCGCCAGCTCCTCGAGGAGATGACCACCAGCGAGTCGATCAACGCCGTCATGGACCGCATGGGCCTGCGTGCGCCCAAGGCTCTGATCGCCGAGCAGCTCAAGGGCATCCCCGCCTTCTTCGACCAGATCACCGGCCGCTTCGACGAGGCGCGCTATCGCGACGCCCTGGCCCAGCGCGACCTCACGCCCGAGCTGTTCGAGAAGGGCCTGGCCGACGACATCATGCGCGGCCAGTTCGGCTCGGGCCTGATGACCGGCCTGCGCGCGCCCCGAATCTACAGCGCGGCCACCGCAGCCTTTGCGCTGGAAGAGCGCGACGTGTCCTATTTCGTGGTGACGCCGGCGATGGTCGGCCCGATCGCCGCCCCGACTGACGCGGAGATGGAGGCCTTCCTCAAGCAGAACGCCCAGCGGATCATGCGACCGGAATTCCGCACCATCTCGGTCGTTCGCTTCTCGGCGGAGGACTACAAGGACGGCGTCACCGTCAGCGAAGCCGACCTGCAGAAGCGCTTCGATTTCCGCAAGGAGAGCCTCTCCAAGCCGGAAGTGCGCTCGGTGGTCCAGCTGCCGGTCAAGGACGAGAAGACCGGCGCCGATGTCGCCGCTCGCCTTGGCAAGGGCGAGGACGCGCTCGCCGTCGCGAAGGCGCTGAAGATCGAGCCGGTGCTCTATGAGAACAAGCCGCGCTCGGCCATCTTCGACAAGGCCATCGCCGACGCTGCCTTCTCCCTGCCGCAAGGCGGCGTGAGCAAGGTCCTGAAGGGCGAGTTCGGTTTTGCCGTGGTCAAGGTGGTGGCCGTCACCCCCGGGACCAGCGCCACCCTGGATGACGTCCGCGCGGATCTGACCGAAGAGCTCAAGGCCTCCGGCGCCGCCTCCAAGGCCTACGCCGCCGCCGAGGCTTTCGACGAGGCCCACCGCAACGGCGCCAACATGGCCGCCGCGGCCCAGAAGACCGGGGCCAAGATCGTCACCTTCGGCCCCGTCTCGGCCCAGGGCATGGGCCCGGACAACAAGCCTGTCGAAGGTCTGACGCCGGAAATCCTGCAGACGGCGTTCGGGCTCAAGGCCAATACCGACAGCACGCTGGTCGAGGTGTCCGAGGCCGAGCACTTCATGGTTCGCGTCGACAAGATCACCCCGCCGGCCCCGCCGCCGCTGTCCGAAGTGCGCGGCGACCTGTCCAAGCTGCTGATCGCCCAGAAGCAGAACGAACTGATGCAGGCCAAGGCCAACGAGCTGATGGCCCGTGTCCGCAAGGGCGAGACCATGGAAGCGGTCGCCGCCTCGGCGGGGGCGACCATCGTCAAGGAAGGCGGCCTGACGCGGATGGCCGCACGGGAAAAGCAGGAGACGCTGGGCCCGGAACTGTTGAACGGCGCCTTCGAAGGCTCCCCCGGCGCCCCGTTCCTGGCGCGCCTGCCTGAAAAGGGCGTGGCGGTCGTGCGGCTCGACGCCGTGCGTGGCGGCAAGACCGAGACCATCGCAGGCTTCGTCGAGCAGGCCGGGGTCCAGACCAGTCAGCAACTGATGGGCGACATGGTCGAGTCGGCCGGGGTCTACGCCCGCGCCCGGGTGAAGGGTCGCTATGACCTCGACGCCGGACGACGCGCCCTGGGCCTCGATCCCAAGCAGTTCGCCGCCCAGGACGCGGAGAAGACAGCCCCCGAGGGTGGCAAGGCCAAGTGACGGCCGGCGCCGGACTGGAACCCGACGAACAGGCCTTCGCGGAGGCCTGGAACGCCGGACGGCCCCAGGTCGTCTGGCGGCGGCTGATCGATGATCTGGAGACGCCGGTCTCGGCCTATCTGAAGATCGCCCGCGAGCGGCCCTACGCGTTCCTGTTCGAGAGCGTCGAGGGCGGCGCCTGGCGCGGTCGCTATTCCATCGTGGCCATGAAGCCCGACCTCGTCTGGCGCTGCCATGGCGACCGGGCCGAGATCGCCGAGGGCGTGGCCATCGCCGAAGGCCGCTTCACCCCCCAGGACGGCGGCGCGCTCGACAGCCTTCGTGACCTCGTCGCCGCTTCGCGCATCGAGATTCCGGCCGGCCTGCCGCCGCCGGCGGCCGGCGTCTTCGGCGCCATCGGCTACGACATGGTGCGGCTGGTCGAGCGCCTGCCGCATATCAATCCCGACAGCCTCGGCCTGCCGGACGCCATCATGATCCGGCCCTCGGTCGTCGCGGTGTTCGACGCCATCGCCCAGGAGATCATCCTGGTCACGCCGGCCCGCCCCTCGGCGGGCGTCTCCGCTGCGGACGCCTATGCGGCGGCGCAGGCGCGGCTGGAAGCAGTCCTTGCCGACCTCCAGGGCGACCTGCCCCCGCGCCTGCCCGAGGGCGTCCCCGCCCCGATGCCCTTCGAGACCCGCGTCAGCCGCGCCGACTATGCGGTCGTCGTCGATCGTGCCAAGGACTACATCGTCGCCGGCGACATCTTCCAGGTGGTGCCAAGCCACCGGTTCAGCGCGCCCTTCGCGGGCCATCCCTTCGCGCTCTACCGGTCGCTGCGCCGGACCAACCCCTCGCCCTTCCTGTTCTACCTGAACTTCGGCGACTTCCAGCTGGTCGGCTCCAGCCCCGAGATCCTGGTGCGGCTGCGCGACGGCAAGATCACCATTCGCCCGATCGCCGGCACCCGGCCACGCGGCGCGACCCCGGAAGAGGACGCGGCGCTGGAAACCGAGCTCCTGGCCGACCCCAAGGAGCGGGCCGAGCACCTGATGCTGCTGGACCTTGGGCGCAATGACGTCGGCCGCGTCGCCCGCCTGCGCGAAGAGGGCCGCAACGCCCCGCCCCAGGCCAGCTCCGGCGGCCCCGCCGTCCGAGTGACCGAGAGTTTCGTCGTCGAGCGCTACAGCCACGTCATGCACATCGTCTCGAACGTCGAGGGCGACGCGCCGGAAGGGCTGGACCCGGTCGATGTGCTGATGGCCGCCCTGCCCGCCGGCACCCTCTCCGGTGCTCCGAAGGTTCGCGCGATGGAGATCATCGACGAGCTGGAGATCGAAAAGCGCGGCATGGCCTACGCCGGTGCGGTCGGCTACTTCGGCGCCGACGGCTCGGTCGACACCTGCATCGTGCTGCGCACCGGGCTGGTCAAGGACGGCCTGCTGCATGTCCAGGCCGGCGGCGGCGTGGTCGCCGACAGCGATCCGGACGCCGAGTACGACGAGACCCTGCACAAGAGCCGCGCGCTCAAGCGAGCGGCCGAAGAGGCCTGGCGGTTTCGCTAGGGCGCTTCAGCCAGCGCCTTAGCCCGCCGCCCCCCCGAACCGCTCGGTCCATTCGGCGATCTGCTCGTCCTCGATCTTCTTGAACAGCACCTCGGGCGCGCGGATCGTCGCGCCGGCGGGAAGCCGGGCGAGTTCCACGGCCGCGCCCTGCTGCGGCCATTGGTCGAGGTCTGCCTCGCCCAGCGCCTCGGCGATCTTTTCCGCTGCAAACGGGATGAAGGGCGCCGAAAGCCGCGCATAGAGGGCCGCCAGGTTCAGCGCCGTGCGCACGATCACCGCCGCGCGGTCGGCATCGGTCTTGATCGCCGTCCAGGGCGCCGCTTCCTGCAGATACTCGTTGCCCAGCACCCACAGCCCGCGCAGCGCCTGCGCCGCCTTGCGAACCTCGATGGCCTCGAGATTGGCCGACAGGTCGGCGATCCCCGCGTCCAGGTCGGCGAACAGGCGCGTTTCCAGCGGCCCCGGCTCACCGCCCTCGGGAATGACGCCGCCGAACTTGCTCTCGGCGAACTTGGCGATGCGATTGACGAAGTTGCCCAGCACGTCGGCCAGGTCCTTGTTCACCGCCGACTGGAACTGCTCCCAGGTGAAGGCGGTGTCGGAGCCCTCCGGCGCGTTTGCCGTGAGGTACCAGCGCCACAGGTCCGGCGGCAGGATGTCGAGCGCCGCATCCATGAAAACGCCGCGCTTCTCGCTGGTGGAGAACTTGCCGCCGTACCAGTTCAGCCAGTTGAACGCCTTGAGCCGGTCGACCGTCTTCCACGGCTCCTCGCTGCCCAGGATGGTCGCCGGGAAGCTGACGGTGTGGAAGGCGACGTTGTCCTTGCCCATGAACTGGACGTACTCCAGCCCCTCGCCCGCGCCCTTGTCCGTGCGCCACCAGCGCTCCCAGTCGGCGCCGGTCGCCTCGGCCCATTCGACGGTGGCGCCGATGTATTCGATCGGCGCGTCGAACCAGACGTAGAAGACCTTGTTCTCGAAGCCGGGGCGCGGCGCGCCGTCCTTGACCACCGGGATGCCCCAGTCGAGGTCGCGGGTGATGCCGCGGTCGATCAGGCCTTCGTCCAGGTGCTTGTAGGCGATCGAGCGGGTCAGCGTCGGCCAGCTGTCCGCCTGGGCGTCGACCCATTGCCGGATGCGGTCCTCGACCCTGGTCTGCAGCAGGTAGAGGTGGACCGTGTCGCGGACCTCGATGTTCCGCGAGCCCGAGATCTTGCTGTAGGGCTCGATCAGGTCGGTCGGGTCCAGCAGGTTGCCGCAGTTGTCGCACTGGTCGCCCCGCGCCTTGGGGAAGGCGCAGTGGGGGCAGGTCCCCTCGACATAGCGGTCGGGCAGGAAGCGACGGTCGTCGATGGAATAGACCATCTTGTCCGTCCGCTCCTCGATCAGCCCCTTGGCTTCCAGCACCTCGGCGAAATGCTGGGTCAGCCGATGGTTGGGCGGATTGGAGCTGCGGCCGAACCAGTCGAACGACAGGCCGAACGAGGCCCCGACGCGCTTCTGCAGTTCATGCTGCTCGTCACAATAGGTCCGGACGTCCTGGCCCGCTTCGGCGGCGGCCAGCTCGGCCGGCGTGCCGTGCTCGTCTGTGGCGCAGATGTAGAGCACCTCGCGCCCGCGCGCGCGCTGGAAGCGGGCGAAGACGTCGGCGGGCAGCATCGACCCGGCCAGATTGCCGAGGTGCTTGATCCCGTTGATGTACGGCAGGGCCGAGGTGATGAGGACGCGCGTCATGGGCGGGGGATGTAGGCGAGCGCGGCCCCAAACGCCAGCATGGGCTTTGTCGCCCGTCGAGACAGGCATACCCTAGCGTCAACCGGATCGGTGCGGGCCCGTCCGGCCGCCCTCGCGCACAGCCCGCATCCTCGGGGGAGGACCATGAAGGGAATCAACTGGATCGGCGTCGTCGCCGCCCTTGTGGCTGGCCAGGCGATCGGCTTTGCCTGGTACGGCATGGTGTTTCAGGAACAGTGGATGGCGCTGTCGGGCATCACGCCCTCCGAGGCCGAAGGCGGCGCGGCGATGATGTGGGGCATGGTGCAGAACCTCGTCATCTGCATCGGCCTGGGTTGGCTGATCGCACGGGCCGCGACCCGGGGCTGGGTGAAGGGCGCCCTGATCGCGCTGGCGGCCTGCATCTTCTTCGGCCTCGCCACCATGGCCCTGCGCTTCATCTACGGCGACGACAATCCGGGGCTCATCCCTATCGATGGCGGCTACATGCTGGTCCAGTACCTGGTTTCCGGCGCCCTGATCGGCGGTTTGAGGCTCGGCAAGGCCGCCGCCTGAACCGTTAGGCGGCAACCCTCCCGTCACGCACGATTGGGGCTTAACCCCCGGGCGTCAGGCCTTATAACCGGCGGATTGGTGATTGGCGGGAGGGACCCATGCTGGGACGGATCACTCGGCGGTTGGCGGTCGTCGCGACGGGCGCGGCGGTGCTGGCTCTGGCGGCCTGTGGCGGCGGCGGCGCGGATGCGCCCAAGGAAGTCCGCATCTACAACTGGTCGGACTACATCGATCCGGACCTCATCAAGCAGTTCGAGACCGAGACCGGCCTCAAGGTCGTCTACGACACGTTCGACTCGAACGAGGTGCTCGAGACCAAGATGCTGACCGGCGGCACCGGCTACGACCTGGTCGTGCCCTCCAACCACAACATCCCGCGCTTCGTGCAGGCCGGAGCCGTGCAGAAGCTCGACAAGGCCAAGCTGCCGGGGCTCAAGAACCTCTGGCCTGACCTGATGAAGTGGATGGATCCCTTCGATCCGGGCCAGACGTACAGCGTCCCCTACATGTGGGGCACCATGGGCATCGGCATCAACAAGGCCGAGGTCGAAAAGCGCCTGCCCGGCGTGGCGCTCGACAGCTGGGCCGTGGTCTTCGACCCCGCCAACCTGGCCAAGCTCAAGGATTGCGGCGTCTACTTCCTCGACGCCCCGGAAGACATGTTCGCCGTCGCGTTGAACTACATGGGCAAGGACCCCAACTCCAAGACCCCGGCCGACTACGTCGCCGCCGCCGACCTGATGCTCAAGCTGCGGCCCTATGTGAAGAAGTTCCACTCCTCGGAGTACATCAACGCCCTGGCCAACGGCGACGCCTGCGTGGTCGTCGGCTACAGCGGCGACATCTTCCAGGCGGCCGATCGCGCCGAAGAGGCCAAGAACGGGGTCGAGGTCGACTACATCATCCCCAAGGAAGGCAGCCAGGTCTGGTTCGACGTCTTCACCATTCCCGTCGATGCGCCGAACGCCGAGGGCGCCTATCGCTTCCTCGAGTTCATGCTGACCCCGGCCAACATCGCCAAGGCGTCCAACTACACCGCCTACGCCAACCCCAACCTGGCGGCCCAGGCGCTGGTCGAAGCCGACCTTCGCGACGACCCGCGCGTCTATCCGCCCAAGGACGTGTTCGACCGCCTGTTCGTGACGACCGCCAAGGACCAGGCGCTCGTCCGCGACGTGAACCGCCAGTGGACCCGGGTGCTCACCGGTCGATGAAGGCGCCGGCCAGCCCGCGCGGCGCCCAGAAGGCCGCCGGACGGCGCACCAATATCGGCGCCGTCCGCTCCGCCTTCGCGCCGTGGAACGATCCCTCCGCCGTCCCACTCGTTCGCTTCGAGGGGGTCAGCAAGCGCTTCGACGACCACGTCGCGGTGCGCGAGCTTTCGCTCGACATCTATCCGGGTGAGTTCTTCGCCCTGCTGGGCCCGTCGGGCTGCGGCAAGACCACCCTGATGCGGATGCTGGCGGGGTTCGAGACGCCGAACACCGGCCGCATCACACTGGGCGGCCAGGATCTGGCCGGCGTGCCGCCGCACGAGCGGCCGGTGAACATGATGTTCCAGAGCTACGCGCTGTTCCCTCACCTGACGGTCGAGCAGAACATCGCCTTTGGCCTCAAGCAGCAGGGCGGCCTGCCTCGCGACCAGATCGCCGACCGGGTCGCCGAGATGCTGGACCTGGTCAAGCTCCAGCCGTTCGCCCGCCGCAAGCCCGACCAGCTTTCCGGCGGCCAGCGTCAGCGCGTGGCGCTGGCCCGCGCCATCGCCCGCAAGCCCAAGATGCTGCTGCTCGACGAGCCGCTGGGTGCGCTGGACAAGAAGCTGCGCGAAGAGACCCAGTTCGAGCTGATGGACCTGCAGGTCGAGCTCGGCATGACCTTCCTGATCGTCACCCACGATCAGGAGGAGGCCATGGTCATGGCCGACCGCATCGCTCTGATGCGCGAGGGCCAGATCGCCCAGATCGGCCGCCCGGAAGAAGTCTACGAAGCCCCGGCCAGCCGCTACGTCGCCGAGTTCCTAGGCGATGTGAACCTGTTCGACGCCACCGTCTCGGCCATCGAGCATCCGATGGCGCGCCTTGCCACGGCCGAGGCGCCCGGCGGTCTCTACGTCTATGACGACGACTGCCCGCCCGCCGGAGCGCGGGTCACCCTGGCGGTTCGGCCCGAGAAGATGCGCATCACCCTGGATCCGCCGCCCGAGGGGACCGAGAATGTCCTCACAGGCGAGATCTGGGACATCGGCTACACCGGCGACTGGACCAACTACATCGTCGAACTGCCCGGCGAGCGTCTCATCCGCGTCGCCCGCGCCAACTCCAGGCGCATCGTCGAGCGGCCGATCGGCTGGGACGACAAGGTCTGGGTGACCTTCGACCCCGACGCCGGCGTCGTGCTGACCTCGTGAGCCGGCGGCCATGAAGCGCCCCCTGCCCCGTCCCTCGGCCCTCATTCCCTATCTGTGGCTGGCGCTGTTCTTCGCCTTCCCGTTCCTGCTCGTCCTGCGACTGTCGCTGTCGGACGTCACCCTGTCGATCCCGCCCTATTCGCCGCAGATCGACTGGAGCAGGGGGATCGAAGGCCTGCGCGACTTCGTCGGCGCGCTGGACTTCGAGATGTACGACCGCCTGCGCGGGGACCATCTCTACGCCAACGCCTATCTCACCAGCCTGATCTTCGCCGCCCAGGGCACGCTGCTGGCCCTGCTGGTCGGCTATCCCATGGCCTACGGCATGGCGCGCTGCCGGCCGGGCGTGCGCAGCCTCCTGCTGATGCTGGTGATCCTGCCGTTCTGGACCAGCTTCCTGATCCGGGTCTACGCCTGGGTCGGCATCCTCAAGCCCGAAGGCCTGCTGAACGCGGCCCTTGGCCTGGTGGGCCTGCCGCATCTGGACCTCCTCTACACCCCCGCCGCGGTGCAGATCGGCCTGGTCTACAGCTATCTGCCCTTCATGGTCCTGCCGCTCTACGCCACCCTTGAAAAGCTCGACCACACGCTGCTCGAAGCCGCCGCCGACCTTGGCACGCCGCCCTGGAAGAGCTTCTGGCAAGTCACGGTCCCGCTCAGCATGCCGGGCGTCATCGCCGGCTGCCTGCTGTGCTTCATCCCCATGGTCGGCGAGTTCGTCATCCCCGACCTGCTGGGCGGCCCCGGCTCGCTGATGATCGGCCGGTCGATCTGGACCGAGTTCTTCGCCAACCGCGACTGGCCGTTCGCCTCGGCTGTCGCCATCGCCCTGCTGCTCACCCTCGTCCTGCCGATCGTGCTGTACCAGCGCCAGCAGGCCCGTGCGCTGGAGGCCGGCCAGTGAAGCGCGGTCCCACGGCCTTCAACCTGGTGTCCCTGACGCTGGGCTTCGCCTTCCTCTACCTGCCGATCGTCCTGCTGGTCGTCTGGTCGTTCAACGCCAGCCGCCTGGTCACCGTCTGGGGCGGATTCTCGACCCGTTGGTACACGGCCGTCTTCCAGAACGACCAGCTGATGCAGGCGGCCTGGATCACCATTCGCGTCGGCCTGATCAGCGCCACCCTCGCCACCATCCTCGGCACCCTGGCCGCTGTAGCCTTGACGCGCCACGGTCGCTTCCGGGGCCGCACCCTCTTCTCGGGCATGATCTACGCCCCGCTTGTCATGCCCGAGGTCATCATGGGGCTCAGCCTGCTGCTGCTGTTCGTGGCCATCGAGCTGCAGCGGGGCTTTCTGACCGTGACCCTCGCCCACACCACACTGACGATGGCCTATGTCGCGGTGGTGGTTCAGTCGCGGCTGGCGACCTTCGACCGGTCGCTGGAAGAGGCGGCGCGGGACCTGGGGGCCACCTCGACCCGCGCCTTCTGGCAGGTCACCCTGCCCAACATCTTTCCGGCCATCCTCGCCGGCTGGATGCTGGCCTTCACCCTCTCGCTCGATGACCTGGTCATCGCCAGCTTCACCAGCGGCCCCGGCGCCACGACCCTGCCGATGCGCATCTACAGTCAGGTGCGGCTGGGCGTCTCGCCAGAAATCAACGCGGTCTGCACCCTGCTGATCGCGGCGGTGACCGTGGGCGTGATCGTCTGGTCCCTGGTCGTCAAATGGCGTCAGCGGGCGACCGCGCTCGCAGCAGCCTGACACGCCGCGCGGCTACTTCTTTTCCAGCAGGATCTGGCCCTCGCGGGTGACGCGATCCTTCACCTTCCCGGCCAGCATCCCGAGGATGCCCGGCAGCACGATCTCCATCCGCACGCAGCTCTCCTCGATGATCAGCGCGCCGGTCAGCGACTGACCCATCGCCCTCGCCTGAATGTTCAGGCGATCGCCGTCCCAGGTCTTGTCGATGCTGGCCGTTCCGCCTCCCGCGAGCTGCTGCTCGATGCGACCGAAACCCTCCTCGATCCGGCGTCGGGCTTCCGCCTTGCCGAGTTCATGCGGGAGGTTGATGACGAGGGGCTTTGCCATGGATGCTCAACGCGCCTCCGGGCTGGACGTTCACGCGCAAATGTCGCATTGGGCTGCGCTTCGACCAAGCGGTCGGCCGGCTTAGCTCAGATGGTAGAGCAGCGGTTTTGTAAACCGAAGGTCGCGGGTTCGATCCCTGCAGCCGGCACCAGCCTCAGACCCGCTCGGGCCCGGCGGTCACCGTCCAGATCAGGGCTTCGACATCGGCCACAAGCCGCTTGAGGATCCGGCGCATCCTGCGCTCCCGCATGGGAGACCCATCTGGTCTCGCGATCCGTTAACGCCGCTTTACGGATCGGGTTGCACGGCCCCTCGCAACGGGGGCATTGGGGGGCGATGAGCCTGCCCACAACCGTCTACATCGATGCCGACGCCTGCCCGGTGAAGGAAGAGACCTACAAGGTCGCCGCCCGATACGGCCTGAAGACCTTCGTTGTCGCCAACAGCTTCCTGATGGTACCGGCCTCGCCCCTGATCGAGCGTGTGATCGTCGACGCCGGACCTGACGTCGCCGATGCCTGGATCGCCGAACGATGCGGCCCGCGCGACATCGTCATCACCAACGACATTCCCCTGGCCGACCTCTGCCTGAAGGCCGGCGCCCAGGTGCTGCGGCCGAACGGCCAGCCCTTCACGGCTGACAGCATCGGCTCGGCCCTGGCCCAGCGGGCGATCATGGAGCACATCCGCTCCACCGGCGAGATCACCGGAGGACCCCGCCCCTTCGACCGCAGCGACCGCTCCCGCTTCCTCCAGGCCCTGGATCAGGCGGTCCAGACCATCCGTCGCCGGCCCGGCTGAGACCGATGCTCTGGCGCCAACCGCGCAACGCCGCTATCTGCGCCCGATGATCCCCGTAACCCCCTCCATCAGCCTGGACGAGAAGGAGCTGGTGTTCAGCTTCATCCGCGCCTCCGGCCCCGGCGGGCAGAACGTCAACAAGGTCGCCACCGCCGTCCAGCTCCGCTTCGACGCGCGCGGCAGCACCGCCTACTCCGACGCCGTGCGCGAGCGGCTGGAGAAGCTGGCCGGGTCGCGCCTGACGCTGGACGGCGAGATCGTCCTCACCGCCAACCGTTTCCGAACTCAGGAGCGCAACCGCTCCGACGCCGTCGAGCGGCTGGTCGCCCTGATCGCCAAGGCCGCCGAGCCGCCGCCGCCCATCCGTCGCGCCACCAAGCCGACCCGCGCCTCGCGCGAGCGCCGTCTGGCCGCGAAGTCGCATCGCGGCAGCATCAAGGCCGGGCGCGGCCGCCCTTCCGACGACTGACCGGATCGATGCGACAATCGGACCTTGCCCGGGCGTTGCGCTGAACGACGGTCTTCGATTGATCGCATGCCGCCCCGGGCCTATCTGTCCCTTGCATCATCAAGGGAGCTGTCATGCGTTTCGCCGCTCATCTGGCCGTCGTTTCCGGGACCCTGATCCTCGCCGCCGCCTGCGGGCCGGCTCCCAAGAGTTCGACCGAATCGGGTCCCGCCGCCACTGATGCTCCGGCCCCGGCCGCCGCCCCCGCCGCTGCGGGCCCGACCGACGCCGAGAAGGCCGCCATCCTGGCCAGCCTGCCGGCGCCCTACAACACCGGCGACCTCGAGAACGGCCGTCGCCAGTTCGCGCTCTGCCGCTCCTGCCACACCCTGCCGGAAGGCGGGCCCAAGCTCACCGGCCCCAACCTGCATGGCGTGTTCGGCCGCAAGGCGGGCTCGG
>VFQU01000538.1_pt1 | contig 32424 bp, 60 predicted proteins | sample 3512311 | NCBI WGS metagenome assembly VFQU01 (sample SAMN10412377, study PRJNA504923) | tailings metagenome | isolation source: Relicate 3 Philex TSF3 active mining site | place: Philippines: Tuba, Benguet | collected 2017-08-29
TCCGGTGCCGCTCAGGTGTCCGGTGACGCTCGGGTGTCCGGTGCCGCTCGGGTGTTCGGTGCCGCTTGGGTGTCCGGTGCCGCTCAGGTGTCCGGTGACGCTCGGGTGTCCGGTGCCGCTCGGGTGTCCGGTGACGCTCGGGTGTCCGGTGCCGCTCAGGTGTCCGGTGCCGCTCAGGTGTCCGGTGACGGTCAGGTCAATGAGTCCTGGCAGGTGCTCGTAGTCGGCCCTATCGGCTCCGAAAACGTCACCGCCACCCTCTACCGCACCAAGAACAGAAAGCACCGCCTCCACGTCGGCTGCTGGGAAGGCACGCTCGGCACCCTCATGGCTGAGGTCAAACGCCGCCGACAGTCCTGGCGTGCAGACGAGGCGCAGCAAGAACTGTGGACGGCACAGTACAAGGCGCTCAAGTCGCTTGGTAAGGCGACCGTCGCACGGTGGGCCGACCGATGAACCCGTTTACTGGTGTTGCGTTCACCGTGAGAGGCACGCCCGCACCGCAAGGGTCGAAGCGTCATGTCGGCCATGGGGTGATGGTCGAGTCTGGCGGCGACAAGTTGCGCAGTTGGCGAGAAGACGTGAAACATGCCGCCATCGACGCGATGAACGGGGCGGTGCCTTTCGACGGCCCGCTCGAGCTGCTGGTCACGTTCGTTCTGCCGCGCCCTATGTCGGTGAAACGTGAGCACCCGCACGTTCGCCCCGACCTGTCGAAGCTGGTTCGGTCGACCGAGGATGCGATGACTGCGGCGGGTGTGTATCGGGATGATGCGCAGATCGTGGACATGCACGTCAGGAAGGTGTACGGCATCCATCCGGGCGCTGAGGTGATCGTGCGCTTGTTCGAGGGCGACCGAGAGGTCGTGGCCGCATGACCGTCTATGAGGGTCTCGTGCATGACCTGGATGAAGCGACCTACCACGCACACCCGGCACTGTCGTCGACCGAAGCACGTCTCCTGCTGCGCAAGGGTGGGCCAGCACGGTACCGGTACAAGAAGGACAACCCGCCGATGGTGGAACCTTCCCCAAAGTTCGACATTGGGTCGGCGGTGCATTCGAAGGTGCTCGGTGTCGGCTACGACGTTGTCACCGTTGACGCGGCGGACTGGCGCACGAAAGCGGCACAGGAAGCACGCGAGGCTGCTCGAGCTGCCGGGAAGATCGCACTGCTGGCGCGTGAGGTAGCTGAGGTCGATGCGATTGCGGAAGCCGTGTTGGCGCATCCGACGGCTCGAGCTCTGTTCACCCAACCGGGCCAACGCGAGGCTTCCGTGTTTGCCACCGTCGACGGCGTTCCGGTCAGGGGCAGGTTCGACTTCCTCCCCGACCTCACCCTGCCGCGGCCCGTGGCAGTCGACCTCAAGACGACAGCGGGAGAAGCAACCCCTGACGAGTTCGGGAAGGCCGCCGCACGCTACTTCTACGACGTGCAGGAAGCCTGGTATCTCGACGCGCTCGAGCAAGCCACAAGTTCCCGTCCCGACTTCGCCTACGTGGTGGTCGAGAAGGAACCGCCCTATCTGACGGCGGTGTTTCAGATCCCACTCGTGTTGCGGGAACGCGGTCAAGAGCTCGCAAAGAAAGCACGCGCCCTCTACCTCGACTGCGTCACCACAGACCAGTGGCCGGGGCACCCCGAAAAAGTCCAGTTCGTCAACGTGCCGAACTGGGTCATGTACGAGGAGACAGACTGATGAACCAAGTAGTGCAAGCAGAGAAGCGCGACGTGCTGGTGATGGTTGAGCAGTCCCGCGAAGGACTGTCGGCTGCACTCGCCGACAGGATCGGTGTCGACCGGTTCATGCGAGCCGCCGTCACCACACTCCGCACCACGCCGGCGCTTCGGAACTGCACCCCCGAGTCCGTGCTCGGGGGGTTGTTCCTCGCCGCACAGCTCGGCCTCGAAGTCGGTGGCCCTCTGGCCTACGCGCACGTCGTCCCGTACGGCAAAGATGCCCAACTGATTGTCGGTGTGCGCGGGTTCGTGGAGTTGTTCTACCGCGCTGGCGCGTCTGATGTGCAGGCGTACATCGTCCGTGAAGGGGATGAGATTCACCGCGAAACGGTTGACGGCAGGGTGCGCGTGTTCTGGCGTGACGCTAACCCGCTCGACACCTCCCGCAAACCAATCGGTGCGCTCGCGGAAGTGACGTTCCCCAACGGGGGTGTCATCCAGGAGCTGATGTCGCGTGAGCAGATTCTGAAGCGGAAGCCGCGCACGTCTACTCGTGGTCCGTGGTCGGACTGGGAGGAGGAGATGTGGAAGAAGACCGTGTTGCGGCAGTGTGCGAAGACTGCTCGCCTGTCGTCTGACGATTTGGCTTTGGCGGTGGAGGCGGATCAGACGATCACGGTTGGTGGTCGTCGGAAGTCGGTGCCGGTGGGTGGGGTGGACGAGCAGCCGATCACGGTTGCTGAGCTTGACCAGGCTGACCCGCGGTATGTGCACGTCGAAGGTGACGAGTCGTGACCGCCGCGATTGTGGTCGTGTGGACGGCGTTTCTGGTTGTCGCTGTCGCCTGCCTGCTGGTCGCTTTGCTGGGTGGTGTGCGGGGTCGTGTGTCGTATGCCCTGTACATGCGTCTGACGGGGGTGTGCGTGTTCCTCGGCGCGGTGGGGATCGTGTCTCTGTTCGTGGGGTTGGCGTTCCTGATCGGGGGTGTCCGGTGAGCCCGGTGGAGCGGCTGCAGGCCGCGATCGAGAAGCTCGAGGCCGCCAAGGGAGAGACGTGGTACTTCACCACTCCGAGCGACGAGGGACTGCTCAGCCGACAGGGTTGGATCGACGCCGTAAACCCGGGCGGCGGACGCCAGGTGCTCGGGTTGATCGGTCCGGGCGACGCGGACCGCATCCTGATGCTGTACCGCACGATCGACGCGCAGCTCGCGATCCTGCAGCGCGGACTAAATCACGTGCAAGGGGTGACGCCGCCGCGAGAATTTAAGTCGCTGGCGGTCGACGTACTCCTCTGTTACGCACTCGACTTGGCTGACGCGATCCTCGGGAGCGACTCGTGACCGCTCTGCAAGCCCCCGTTGACGCGGCCCTCGTGGAAACTGCGGCTGAGGCCGCCTACCACGCGGGCATGACGTTCAGGGGAAACAACATCGTCTATGAGGAGTGGTCGAAGTTGCCCGACTACTGGAAGCAGATATTCCGGGCACAGGCCCGAGCCGTGCTGGGGGTGCTGTCGTGATCCTCACCGGTGAAGGTGCATCGCAGGCGCTGAACCAGCTCGCGCGGGAGCAGATGAAGGTGAAGCTGCTGGCGGATATCAATGTGGATTTGACGGTGTGCGAGATCGAGGGGTGGAGCGCACGCGACTACTTGCATGACCTGCATGAACTGGTTGAGGGCTTGTGCCCGTGCCGCAGGGAGGTTGCATCGTGACCGCCCCGATCTTCTGGGCGCGTATCGGTGACCACCTGACCGGTCGTGTGCGGGAGATCGACGCACCCATTCAGGGGGACGCGATCAGCCGCAACCTGTACCAGTTGCCGAACCCTCCCGGCCAGTTGTGGGAGCGCGTCGCGGAAGGAGCCAAGCGGTGAGCACCCTGTTCGACCTCGACGACTTCGAGGAAACCAAGACCGAATGGCTCCCGATTCTCAACCAAGGCATCGGAGGCGAAGGGTGGCACTGGCCCCACGACGGCACATCGATCCCGCGGAGGGCTGACGGTTCCAAGATCAGCGAAGCCGAGTGGAACGACTACCTCAAGCGCAGCCAGGTGTGCCGCGACTGTGGCGCGAACGCCTTCGGTGGTGCCGGTGGCGCATCAGCCGGCTTCCAGTTTCACGTCTGTGACGACTGTGCGCAGATTGATGGGTGCCGGGTCCGTGAGTGCACGACGGTAGTCGAACGCCGACCAAATCCGTTCGGTGGGACCTACGACGAGGCGGCGCACTGTCTGAACTGCGGGTGGTTCGTGCTCGCAAGGACATGGGATGACGCTGGCGGATGGGTTGACCTGTCGGCAGAGGATGTGATTGATGCCTGTGCCGATCATGAGCGCCCTGTGCACACCTCACGGTGGGGGGACTCGCACGAGATCGACGCGCATGACGGTTTGGTGGCAGCTCAGGTGAAGCGTCGCGCGACGTTTCTGTCCCGTACGGCGGGTTCCGCATGACTGCCCCGTCGAAGCGTGTGCGTGGTCTCGTGTACCTACGTGACCGATTCCGTTGTGTGGCGTGTGGTGCTGCTGGCCCGTTGTCGTTTCAGCATCGAGCCGCGACAGGGATGGGCGGAGCGGGCAAGAAAGGCGCACCGCTCACCCCCGCGGATGGGCTCGCGATGTGTCTGCCGTGTAACCAAGCAGCTGAAGCGCACGAGCAAGACAAAGCGCTCAGTCTCGGGCACAAACTGCGCCGGAACCGTGGCGGCATCCCCGCTAGCGAGATCCCCTACTTCGACTTCACAACCCGCTCCTACTACCTGCCCGACGACCACGGCGGACGGTCTCCTGTGTTGTGGGCGACCGCACTCGAGCTGTTAGACGTGGCGGGCAACCTGACCAGAAAGACGGTGAACTGATGGCAGAACTCGCATGGGTGAGAGTCGACTCAGCACTCGCCGCGAACCACAAAGTGCTCACACTTTTGTCCGAAAAAGGCGGCGATCATGCACTTTGTGTCTACATTTTCGCTCTCGGACACTCCGCAAGACAGGGCTTAGACGGGTTCATTCCTGAGATCGCTCTGGGCCTCATTCACGGCAAGCGACGCGACTCGGAATTGCTGGTCGAGGTCGGAATGTGGCGGGCCGTCCCTGGCGGCTATGAGGTGCCAGATTGGGCGGATTATCAACCATCTGGGGACGAAGCGCAGGCACGGTCGGAGAAGGCTCGGAAGGCTGCTGAGTCTCGATGGGCGAAGCAACAGCGCACGTTGAAGGCGGTGAACTGACATGCCCCAAGCAATGCCCCAAGCAATGCTCGAAGGATGCTCTGAGCAATGCACGCAACGAACGCAACAGACGCAACGAACGCAACGCCTCCAAGACACGAGCGAAAACACTTACGTTCCTGATGCGCCGACCCCTGTGGATAACGAGGTTTCGCGTGTTGTGAAGCAGCGCCGCCTGACTGGTGTGGAGCTGCTGGACGAAGTGCAATGGCTCCTCGACGGTGGCGTGCACCCGTTGATGGTCTGCCAAATGCTCGGCAAGAAACTGGACGCGATTCGCGCAACCGCGACCCGGTATGGGCGTGTAGAGATCGCACGGTTGTTCGCCACGGTGAAGTCGCAGGAGCAGCGCCGCATGTCGAAGGTGGCCGCATGAACCCGACACAGACCATGACCGTGACCGTCACCCTCCCCGCCTGGTTGTGGTGGCGCGTCGCGAAGCTCGCGGAAAAGCGGAACATCCCCGTGGCCGGGTTCATCGCGGACGCCATCCGGGAAACGGTTGATCTCGACCGGAGGCATTCGCGCCGACTGGATCACTACGGCGTGTTGCAGTCAGAGCTGAAGGCAGCAAAGCGGGAAGGGTTCCTGACGCCACATTCGAGTCACGTTGGAAGGACTCGAAAGACCGTGCGCGGCTTTGCAAAGGGGCTTACGGGCGACGTAACCGCGTCGTCGGATTCTCGGGCACCCCAGCCCGCTAAAGCGTCTGAGAAGGCGCAAGGAAAGGAAGCAGCATGAGTGAGAACCAGCAGACGATCGTCGGCAACCTGACCAGCGACCCGGAGCTGCGGTACACGCAGTCGGGCCTGCCAGTGGTGTCTTTCACGATCGCTTCGACGCCGCGCGTGTTCGATAAGCAGGCGGGCGAGTACAAGGACGGTGAGCCGTTGTTCCTGCGTGCGTCGGCGTGGCGTGACTTCGCGGAGCACATCGCGAACTCGCTGACGAAGGGCACGCGGGTGGTTGCGTCCGGCCGGCTGAAGCAGAACAGCTACGAGACGAAGGAAGGGGAGAAGCGCACCTCGATTGAGCTCGAGGTGGATGCGATCGGCCCGGATCTTCGGTATGCGACGGCGACGGTGGTGCGCGCTGGGCAGTCGTCGCAGATCACGACTCCGGCAGTGTCGGGTCCGGTGGTGGACAACGTGACGTTCCCCGACGACAGTGTCCCGTTCTGATCGTGGGGTGCTGTCGATCGGGCTGTTGGACGCCCTACGGATGTGGAAACCCGAAATGCCAGTGTCATCGACCGAAGGAGAACAGCTGATGACTGACCATGTGGATGCGCTGATTGCAGAGGCGCGGAGTGCATCGGGTGGACGTTTCTACGGCCCGATTAGCGATGACCCGAAGGTGCTCGATTTGATCGATGGCCTGGCTGACGCTTTGGAGGCCGCTACTGTCGCGCCTGCCGTAGACCGCGAAGCGCTGGTTGAGGTGCTCGCGCGGGCGGATGCCCTTTCTGACGAGCAGTGGTCGTCGCGTGAGTTCATTTACGGCCCGCAGGCCGATGCCATTATCGCTTCGGGCATTCTCCGTGACGTGCGGGACGTGCAAGCGGAAGCGCTGGAAGAGGCGGCTAAGGCTATGCGCTCTGACCGCGATGACTTCTACGTTGACGTTGCTTTGGGCGGTGCTGACTTTGTGGCCGAGTGGGTAGACGCTCGTGCTCAGGCTATCCGGGGGGCCCGCAATGAGCGTTGACGACTGGGCGCGACGAGAAGCCGAGCAGTACGCATACGGTGACGTGTACGGCGACATTCAGCTCGCATTCCGTGTGGGTGTTGCGTCGCTGGCCGATCTTCTTCTGTCCGACGAGGCGGTGGAGGCGGCGGCGCGGTCGGCGGCTCATCGCGCACTAGCGACTCCGCGACCCTGGGAGTCAATGACTGACTATGGCCGTCAGCAGTTCTTGAAAGCGGCCCGCGCAGACCTTCAGGCCGCGATTAATGCCGTAACGAAGGAGGCCCGCAATGACTGAGTACACGCCGACCGATCAAGATGTTGAGACCGACTTCTCTCAGCACCAGTACCACTGCGTCGGAGGCATCACACCGAGCGAGGCGCACGCTGAGTTTCGTCGTTGGCTTTCTGAGCATGACCGGCAGGTGCAAGCGGAGGCGCTGGAACAGCTTGTTGAGCGGGTGACCGATTACAGCCTGGTGCAGGTATTTGGCGGAGAGAAGTTCGTGTCTGTTCCACTGCTTGTTTCCGAGGCTCAGGCCATTCGGGAGGCCCGCAATGCCTGAGCAGGAGTACACACCGACGACGGAGGAAGTGCGCGACCGTTGGGGCCGAGACGTAATCAGCGAAGACTTGCGCCCTGAGTGGCTCGCCGAGTTCGACCGTTGGTTGCGGCAAGACAGAGAGGCCCAAGCGCGTTTTTGGATGCGCGTCACCCGCGAGCACTGCTGGCTGTGGACGGGAGAAACCGCCGGGAACGGATATGGCCGGGTCAAGATCGGTGGACAGAATCTTGCGGCTCATCGCCTCGCCTATGAATGGCTGGTTGGCCCGATCCCAGATGGGCTTGAAATTGACCACCTTTGCTCGGTTCGCAATTGCGTAAACCCGACGCATCTTGAGGCGGTCACTCACAAAGAGAACACGATGAGGGGTAACACCATAACTGCCGCCGCTGCGGCCAAGACACATTGCCTCCGCGGCCATGAGCTTGCGGGCTCAAACCTGGTTCCCTCTGCGCTTCGCAGGGGTCGCCGCGACTGTCTGATTTGCAGTCGCAACAGGGCAGCGGCGCGTCGGGCAAAGAGGCGTGGAGAAGACCGATGAGCGGGCGGTGGTATTCGGATTTGGAACTCGCTGAGCGTGACCGGCAGGTAGCAGAGCGCGCGTGGCATGAAGGTGCGCGACACGTTTACGAGGATGGCGGCAAGTGCTCGTTTGCCCGCGACGGTGATCCGTGCCCGTACAACCCCTACCGGAAGGCCCGTAGTGACTGACTGGCTGCATGCAGTGGAGAAGTTGACCCGCCCCTGGTCGGACGTGCTGTCCCCGCGGGAGACGGACGGCAACGGATACGTGACGGTCGACTACCAACCGCTCCTGACAATGCTGGATCACGCCTGCCGAGCAAACACCGGCAACCGTGGCGGCAGCGGTGCAGACCCTGCCGAACGGTCCCTGCTCGACCTGCAGGCGTTCACACTGCGGGAACACATCGACGGCACCGTACGAGCGTGGGTGTCACACCTGTCCAAGGGCCGGGCGGAGAAGGACCTCAAAGCCGCCGTCGTGCAACTCGCGAAACTTCTCCAAGCCCACCACGCGGCACACACCATCACCGCTAGTGAGTTCGACAGGATCACCGCATTCTTCCCCCGCTGGTGTGCCCAGATATGGGCTCTTCTCGACCCGCCCGTGGTGAAGCAACTCGACGGCGCATGTCCAAACCCGGACTGCGAACAAACCACGTTCACTGACGTTGACGGTTCACAGTCGTCCGCGCTGGTGGCGTTCTACGCCCGCAACACCGGACGAGTCCAAGCTCGCTGCAAGAGCTGCGGTTGGGAGTGGAACACGGACACGGAACTCGCCCTGTTGGGGCAGCAGTTGGGTGCTGTGCAGGATGTCGAGTTCCTGAAAGCGGCGGGGCTGTGAGCCGCGACTTGAGCACCAACCCGAAACCACACGATTCCGGGGCCAGCTCGTGAGCCTGCGCATCGTGCCGGTGAGCTTCGCTGACGCCTGTGCGTTCGTCGCTGAGCACCATCGACACCACGAGCCTCCTCGCGGCCACAAGTTCTCGATTGGAGTGGCTCACGGTGCCCAGCTGGTCGGCGTCGCGATCGTCGGCCGCCCTGTCAGCCGTGTAATAGACGCTCAGGGCGACACGCTCGAGGTCATCCGTACGGCGACGGACGGCACCCCGAACGCGAACTCGAAGCTGTACGGCGCTGCGCGAGCCGTGACGTTCGCGCTCGGCTACGACCGCCTCATCACGTACACCCAGGAGGGTGAGAGCGGCGCGTCGCTGCGTGCGGCGGGGTATCGAGTGATCGCTTCGCGGCCCGCTCGCGGTGGTTGGCACACCCCGAGCCGCGCTCGCACTCCACGCGGCACGGAGCGCGTGCAGCGCACGCTCTGGGAGACCGTTCCGACTTCGCCCGACTCAGAGACAGGAGAGCAGTGACCATGGCAGAGAAGAGCAGGGCTGACGAGTTGCGCCAGCAGATCACCGAGGTTGACCGACTGCGCCGATGGAGCCGCGAGGCTGAGGCAGCACGTAACTCGATCAGATGCCTCCTGCCACTTCGACTGCGCTGGCGTGACCGCGCGCTCGGGTTCATCAACACGTTCGGCCGTGGCGAGTTTCACGCGATGCCGCGGGAGGTCACGGACGCGGTCTATCAGGCCCTCGCTATCGTGCGCGACGACTACGAGAGGAAGGCCGCAGCGATCGAGCGCCAGCTCAACAAGGCCGACCCGAGTTCGCCCGATTCCGGCAGGGAGACAGACCGTGCGCTGTGAGGCTTGCGGCCGATTTACGCGAGGGCCATTGACTGACATGGGCGGCGATACAGGCGACGGCGGACCTAGCCCCGCGTGGTGGTGGGGACCGTGCTGCGCCCCCAGTTCAAACGATTCCGAGAGGAGCACGGACTGATGCCCGAGACCCCAATGCCCGAGCCGTTCGAGGTGACCATGCTGGTCGAGACCTTCGTGAACGATGAGCACCGCAATGCACAGAGGTTCGACAACCGGACCCTCCTGGACCAGTCCGGCGTCTATGACCTCCACACGCTCGCGGCCAAGATCTACGCGCTCGGCTTCAAGGACGGGCGAGTCGCTGAGTCTGTCCGCGAGAACGGCGTGCGGCAGCGAGAGCGAGACGCAGCACGCGCTGTCGCAGAATCGCCCGATCTAGAGACAGGAGAGCAGTGATGCTTTGTGTTCATTGCGGCACGCCGCTCGGTCCAGACATTGGCGGCGGGCTACACATCCACTCGAACAATCGCCAGCGGTGCCAGAGTGATGTCGTTCCCTACGGCCACATGGGGCATCCCGAGATGCCGTGCCCGAGGAATGAAGCCGATCCCAACCCGTGTAGCGGGTCGCGTGAGGACGAGTGTCTCCACCTGCATGTGCCCGCATCGCCCGATTCCGGCAGGGAGGCAGACAAGTGAGCTACTACGCCGAAGGCGCACGATGTCAGGCACGCGACGCAGAAGGCCTGCAATGCGAACGTGAAGCAGACACGCACCGCGAACACCGCGCACGAGCAGTAGACCTCGGCGGCTGGTACGTGTGGCAAGCCGACCCCGAACCCGCACATCCGACACGCACTACCCTGCACCCCTGGCAACATCCCACCAATGAGGTAATCTGGGTGCGCCCACTACACGTGTCGGCACTTTCGGACGAACCCCCGCTGAGATTCACTCTCGCCGGGGGTTCCGTCGTTAACAGGCCTGGATGTGGCTGCCAACTCACAAGGAGAAACCATGTCCAACCTCACCATTGGTCGATACGACCACGAATCCATCACCAAAGACTTCGCCGGGTACATTGAGCCCGCCGACAAGTCGTGGATCATCTACCTCGACGCTCAAGGCAGGCCGGCCCTGTATTGGCCGAAGCGTGATTCTGATGGTGGAGTCGTTGGAGAGCCGGTCGAGCTCTGACCGTCGCTCCACATCGTTTGTCTTTGCCCGCCACCGGTTGTCAACTTGCAGATGTCGTTCCGTGAGTGCGTCGGGCAAAGGTTCTCCCCGTTTGGTGGAATAGCAGACACGACGCGCTCAAACCGCGTTGCCTGAGGGCGTGCAGGTGCAACTCCTGCGACGGGGACCACTGACGGAGCCCGCTGGGGACTCCGACCAACCGTGGGGGATGGAATGAGCATCGGAGTCCCGGAGGTGATCGAAGCGGCCGATGAGCTTGAGGCCCGCCTTCAATCGCATGCACCCAAGCATGAGCCCGACTGGGGATCCATCGCACACCGCTTAGACGACACCATGCGGAACCGGCTGCTCGAGTGGGCAAAGGAAGTCCGCTAATGAGCCAGTGGGTGTACGTCCCGAACGGGTCGGCCATCCTCATCGTTCCAGTGGAAGGTGCCACCAATGCGCGTGTCCATCCTGATCCCGTGGCGGACAGACAACGGCCAACGGCAGAAGCTGTGGAACCACTGCCGTCGACTGTGGGAAGCAACCGGATACGAGATCAACGTCGGTGAAGACCCCGGCCATCACCCGTTCAACGCAGCTCGAGCATTCAACCGAGCCGCCCGCAAAGCAACCGGCGACGTGTACATCACCTACGGAGCCGACCACCTTCCCGACGTCGACCGCATCACCTGGGCAGTAGACCAACTACACACCTACAACTGGTGCGCCGTCTACGCGCAAACAGCACACCTGTCCGAGACAGACACGAACGCACTCCTCACCGGCTACTCACCTACCAACATCACCCCCGCACAGGTGGTGCCTTTCTGCCTTGGAGTGAACGCAGTCCGCGCAGACAAGTGGATCGACCTCGACGAACGGTTCACCGGGTGGGGCAGCGAAGACACCGCCTGGCGACTTGTCCTCGAAGCCACCTACGGGCCCACCCCACAACCGACCGGCACACTGTGGGCATTGCACCACGACCCTGCACCCCGCGATCACGCCGAAGACAACTACGAACTGCTGCGCGAATACCAGAACGCGCATAACGCAGGAACCCTCACCGACTACATGGCGGCACGATGAAGGTGTATCCAGCGGTAGGCGGCGAAGACGACCTCACCAAGGTTCTCGAAGAGTGGGAAGCGAATCACACCGCGTCATGCACCGTCATCAGCCTCCTCGACGACGACAAAGCATGACCAACCCCAGATCCGGCCGCAAGTACATGGCAGCCCTCGCAGAGCTCAAAGCCCGTGGGGAAGAACAACAGTGCTGGTCGTGCCGGAAGACCCTGTACGCGGCAGCCCCCAAGGGCCACCCGCAATCAATCACGCTGGGCCACTACACCGCGTTAGAAGACGGCGGAGCGCTCCTAGACCCGAACAACTACGGCCCCCAATGCATGAAATGCAACTACTCAGACGGAGCCCACCGCACCAACCGGAAACGAAAAGGCGACCCACGCTCCATCGCCTACCGAAACCCGGCCTACTAAAACCGAATAGAACCCGCGGCTGATCCCCGCGGCAAGGAAACCCCCTGCGACTCCATGCGTAGGGGGTTTCCGCATTCATGGAGAACCACATGACTACTGGAACCGCAGAGTTGACGTGTGCCACTTGCGGGAAACCCATGCGCAAGCGAGACAAGTCGCTGCCGCAGGGTCAAGCGAAATGTCACGAGTGCCGGAGACAGAACCCCGAGCCGCGGCGTGCAACCCCGAAAAAAGACGCCCGCAAACGGAAGCCGTATGGCTCGAAGCGAGGCACTTGCGCCGGCTGCGGTTCGACGATCTGGCTAGGTCGTGGTTCGCTCCCGGACGGGCAGGCTAGATGCCTCCAGTGCAGGAGGGATTACCCCGCGCACGAACGTCACGCGATGGTTTGCGAAGAATGCGGCAAGGAGTTCCGCCGCGCAAAACGCGGATACCGGTTCTGTTCGCGCGAATGCACCGGACGTTGGCAATCACGTCGCATGCAGATACGCAACCCCGACGACCACCGTGTTCATCGCAATGCAAGAGAAAACGCAGCACCAGGTCTCAACAAGACACAACGCGGAGCACTGCGCGCGAAGTGGACAAGACAAGGCAAACCGTGCGCATACTGCGGTGCTGAAGCCGACACCATCGACCACGTAATGCCCCTGGTGCGTGGCGGAACAAACTACGAAGGCAACCTGGTCCCCGCCTGCCGACGATGCAACAGCTCCAAGTCGGGCAAAACGATCATCGAGTGGCGGCACGGAGTGTCCCTAGGCTAAGTGCGTGACGCACCGGAATGGCTGGGCAAGCCGAAGGCGGCACCCAAAGAACCGAAGCCGCGACCCGAACCCGTACCGCATGAATGTCCGATCTGTGGCACGCCTACAACTCGACGGAAGTACTGCGGAGACACCTGTCTCGCAGAGGCGACGCGCCGTACAGCACGCGACTACTACAGATTGCGCGTGGGACTGCCCGTTGATCTCAACCAACCAACAAGCAAATGGGCCGCATGACCCAGCAAACTTTCAGGAATCTCACGGCGGGGAAGACCGCGACTTTCCGTTTTTTTAGCGAGCCGGGGGGTACCCCATCGCGGTAGGAGAGGTATGGAGTTTCAGCCTGGTTCGTTGCGTGAGTCGTTGGAGGAGACGATTCGGATCAATCGGCAGTTGTTGCCCGAGGATGCGGCGTTGGTTGCTGCGGCGCGGGCGGTTGCTGACCGGATTGATGAGGCTGTGCGGTTGGAGTCTGGTCAGGAGTTGACGAAGGCGTTGTACCTGGTGCCGCACATCACGAATCTTCTGCGGGAGATGTTGGCGACGCCGGCTGCTCGGTTGAACGCGAAGGTGAACAAGGAGGTTCCGGGTGGCAAGCTCGGGCAGCTCCGTGCTATCTCGGAGGCCAAGTCTGCTTCTGGGCAGTGAGGTTCCGCGGGTCTTTACTCCGCCGTTGCGGGAGTTGACGCCGGACACGTCGCGGGGCTTTGAGGCGATTGAGTTCGCTGAGGAAGTGTTGGGCGTTCAGTTGCTTCCGTGGCAGCGGTGGTTGCTGGTGCATGCGCTTGAGACGTTGCCGGATGGGACGTTTCGTTTTCGGACTGTGGTTCTGCTGGTTGCTCGGCAGAACGGTAAGTCAACGCTGATGCAGGTGCTGTCGCTTTGGCGCATGTATGTCGATGCGGCCCCGTTGGTGATTGGTACGGCGCAGAACCTCGACATTGCCGAGGAGGTTTGGCGCGGCGCTGTTGAGATGGCGGAGGAAGTGCCAGAGCTCGCGGCTGAGTTGGATCAGGTGTTTAAGCAGCCGGGTAAGCAGTATTTCCGGTTGACGTCTGGGAGTCGGTACAAGGTGCAGGCGGCGTCGCGGCGTGGTGGTCGTGGCCTGTCGGGTGATCTCGTGATTCTGGATGAGTTGCGTGAGCATCAGTCGTGGGATGCGTGGTCGGCTGTTGCGAAGACGACGATGGCGCGTGCTCGAGCTCAGGTGTGGGCTGCGTCGAATGCTGGCGATCGGTCGTCGGTGGTGTTGTCGCACTTACGGCGGTTGGGGCATTTGGCGGTGGGTGACCCGGATGGGTTGAACGGTGCTGACGTTCGGGCCGACGAGTCCGTGGAGGGCGTGGACGAGTCGTTGGGTGTGTTCGAGTGGTCGGCCGCTCCGGGACGGGCGGTGACTGATCCGGTTGGTTGGGCTGAGGCGAATCCGTCGTTGAATCACACGTTGCCGGAGCGGGCGATTAGCGCGGCGGCGGCGACCGACCCTGAAGACGTGTTCCGCACTGAGGTGTTGTGCCAGTGGGTTGAGCGCGTGAAGGAGGGCGCGTTCCCTGCTGGCGTGTGGGAAGCAAACAGGGTCGATGAGTCCTATGTCGTGACTGGTTCGCCTGTTGTGGCGGTGGATGTTCGGACGGGGTTGCGGCAGTCGTATGCGGTTGTCGTCGTTGGTTCTTCGGGCGACGTCGATCTGATTGATGTGGCTCGCTATGAGCTGGGCATGGATGCTCAGTGGGCGGATGACTACATCGTGTCTGAGGTTGCCGGGATCTGTTCGCGGTTGGGTGTTGATCGGGTTGTGGTTGACAAGTTCGGGGAGAACGCGCACCTGATTTTGCGGTTGCAGGAAGCCGGTTTGTCGGTGACGCAGCTTGATACGGGTGACATGCGTAACGGGTTGGCTGCGTTGACGGATGCGCTTGTGAATGGGCGTGTGAAGCACAAGGGTCAGCAACCGTTGGATGTGGCTGTGTTGGGTGCGGAGAAGCGTGCGAGCGGTCAGGGTTTTCTGTGGTCGCAGGCGCGGAGTTCGACGGATATCAGTCCGTTGCGTGCGGCTACGGCTGCGTGGTGGGTGTTCGTGGATGGGTCGGTTTCGTCGGGCGACCCTCTTGACAGCACGTTCTTGGGGCGCTCATGGTGCAGACCGGTTTGGAGTTGGCCGGGTTGGGGTTGATTGTCGCGGGGGTGGCTTTCATGTTCTGGCCTGCGTCGTTGGTGGTTGCTGGTGTCGGGTTGATTCTGATTAGCAGGGGGGTTGGCGCGTGAGCCTGCTGTTCAGGAAGCCGGAGGAGCGGTCGTCGAATTGGCGGCAGCTGTGGGGTTCGGGTCAGATTTCTGCCGTTGATGGTGGGAAGTACAAGAACGCTTTGCAGTTGGTGCCGGTGTATGCGGCGACGGGATTGATTGCGGATGCGTTTGCTTCATCTCCGTGGGCGGCGTATGTGAAGACGGATGGTGTTCCGGAGCGGGTTGATCGGCAGCCGTCGTTGGTGTCTGACCCTGGCGTGTTTGTGGACTTGTATGCGTGGAAGCACCAGTTGGTGTCGTCGTTGCTCCTGTGGGGTAACGCATACGGCCTTGTCGTTGGGGTTGACGCTGCTGGTTTGCCGTCGAAGGTTGAGTGGTTGCGGCCGGATCGGGTTGAGATTGACGAGCAGTTCGGGCGGGCTCCGAGGTACTTCTACGAGGGTGCGCGGTTGGATCGGTCGGCGCTGATTCACATTCCTTGGTACACGGTGCCGGGTTCGGTGGAGGGTTTGTCGCCGTTGGCGTTGTTCCGTCAGCAGATTGAGACGGGGTTGGAGGCGCAGAAGACGGGGAAGAACTTCTTCCGTCGTGGTGCTGTGCCGGCTGGCTGGTTGAAGTATGTGCCGAAGGGTTTGACGGCGGAGCAGGCGGATGAGGCGAAGCGTCGTTTTGTTCGGTCGGTGAGCTCGGGTGAGCCGTTCGTGTCGGGTAATGACTGGGAGTACACGGCGTTGCCGTTGCCGACGTCGGATGTGAACTTCATCACGGGTGTTCGGTTGACGGCGAATCAGGTTGCTTCGATTTACCGAGTGGATCCGGAGGATGTGGGTGGTGAGACGGGCGGTTCAACGTTGAAGTATGCGACGTTGGAGATGAATGAGCAGCGTTTCAACAGTCGCACGTTGTTGCCGGTTGCGACTCGTGTGGAGTCTGCGATCGACCGTCAGTTGCCCCCCCTGCAGTACGTGAAGTGCAACTTGGATGCTCGAGTTCGGACTGATTTGAAGACTCGGTATGAGGCTCACAAGATCGCGTTGGATGCGGGGTTCAAGGTGGTTGATGAGGTTCGTGCTTTGGAGGAGTTGCCGCCGCTTGGGGGTCAAGTGGCTGTTCCGGTGGAGGGGTAATGATGGACGTTGAGCGTCGCCATTTGGCGCAGCCGGTTGAACTGCGCGCTGCTGCGGGTGGGCCGGGTGTGTTGGCCGGTTATGCGGCTAAGTACATGCGGTATTCGCAGAACTTGGGCGGGTTCGTGGAGCAGATCGCGCCGGGTGCGTTTGCGAAGTCGTTGGGTGACCGGGTGCCGGTTATTGCTCGGTACAACCATGACGACAACTACCTGTTGGGGACGACGGAGGCGGGCACGTTGCGGCTCATGTCGGACGCTGACGGGTTGCCGTATGAGGTGGAGTTGCCGGACACGTCTGCTGGGCGGGATGTTGCGGCGTTGGCGAAGCGTGGCGATCTGCGTTATTCGTCGTTCGCGTTCCACACGCTTGAGGATGAGTGGTCGGTGACGGAGCAGGGGTTCCCGTTGCGCACTCTGCTGAATGTTCAGTTGGTTGATGTTGCTCCGGTGAATTCGCCAGCGTATTTGGACACGTCGACCGGTTTGCGGTCGTTGGCGTTCCGCATTGATGTTGACCCGGATGATGTGAACCGTGTGTCTCTTGAGGAGATTCGGTCGCGTCTGGCGGGTGAAGTTTCCGCACCCGAAGTGCGGGAGGAGAAGCAGGAAGAGAAGGAAGGCGGGCAGGGAGACACCCACCCGAACCTGATCGCACTGCGTCTGCGCGAGCTTGAACTTCTCAAGTCTCGCTAACTCGGCAGGTAGACAACCACCGAAAACCTCTCTAACCCTCCACAAAGCGTGGGGGGTTTTGTCATTCCCATGAAAGGGGAAAGAGATGTCTGACATGGCAAAGCGCCTGCTTGAGCAGCGGGCCAACACGTGGGAGCAGGCGAAGGCTCTGCTGGACTCGGCTGCGGCCGAGAACCGCGACCTGACGGCTGAGGAGGAGGCTTCGTACGCGAAGATGACCGCCGACCTCGAGTCGTTGCGTGCGCGTGCCGACAAGCTGGTGGCGGATGAGGAGACGGCGCGTGCGGCTGAGGAGTCGCTTCGTTCGCTGGCTTCGCGTACGAACCCGGTTGAGGTTCCTGGTGCGGATGACGAGCTGCGTTCGTTCCTGCGTGGCGAGAAGCGTTCGTACGAGGCGAAGCCGAACCGGGCTGAGCTTCGTGACTTGACCACGGGCACCGCTTCGAGCGGTGGCGCGACCGTTCCCACGTCGTTCTACGGTCAGCTGTGGGCTCACCTTATTGAGACGGCTGCGATCGTGAACTACGCGACGGTGATTCGTACCGAGTCGGGTGAGAACTTGGAGTTCCCGGCGACCACGGCGCACTCGTCGGGTGCGTTGACGGCGGAGAACGCGGCCATCACCGAGTCCGACCCGGCGTTCGTGAAGCGTACCCTCGGCGCGTACAAGTACGCGACGCTCATCCAGGCTCCCCGCGAGCTCATCGATGACACCGGCGTTGACCTTGAGGGGTACCTGGCGATGCAGGCTGGCCGTGCGGTCGGTAACGCGCTCGGCGCTCACCTTGTCACCGGTTCGGGTTCGAGCCAGCCGACAGGCATCATGACGTCGACCACGCTTGGTGTCACGGGTGCGGCTTCGGTTGCCGGTGCGTTCAGCGCTGACAACCTGATTGACCTGTTCTACTCGGTCATCGCTCCGTACCGTAACTCGCAGTCGGCTGGCTGGTTGATGCGCGACGCGACCCTTGCGACTGTCCGCAAGTTGAAGGGTTCGGACAACAACTACCTGTGGGTTCCGGGTCTGGCGGGTGCTCCCGACACGATCCTGGGCAAGCCGGTTGTGACCGACCCGAACGTTGCCGCTGTGGGCCTGTCGGCCCGTTCGGTGGCGTTTGGTGACATGAGCGCGTACTACGTGCGCATCGCTGGCGGAATCCGCTTCGAGCGTTCGGACGACTTCGCGTTCAACGCTGACCAGGCGACGTTCCGCTGCATCATCCGTGGTGACGGTGTGCTGCTTGACCAGACCGGTGCTGTGAAGCACTTCATCGGTAACGCGGCGTAGTAGCTGGTTGTCGGGTGGGGGTCGGCCGTTTCGGTTGGCCCCCACTCGCATGAACGGGAGGTTTAAAGATGGCGAAGGTTGAGATTACGGCTCGCATTAGTGGGACTCGTGACGGTGTGGAGTGGCCGGCTATTGGTGGCGTGGTTGACGTGCCCGAGGATGAGGCTGCTGATTTGGTGCGGTTGGGGTTGGCGAAGCCGGTTGCGAAGGCGGCTGAGCGGGCTGTCGCGCCGAAGGCGGAGACGCGGAAGCAGGCGTAACCGTGGCGATCACTGACGGGTTGATCACGCTTGCGGAGGCGCGTGCTTCGTTGGGGTGGGCGACGACGAACACTGCGAACGATTCCGACTTGGAACGGTACGTGGAGGCGGCGACTCCGGTGATTGAGAACATCACTGGGCCGATCATTCAGCGTTCTCGAGTGTTCACGTTCAGTGGTGACGGGCCGCATGTTGTTGTTCCTGTCCGGTTCGTGTCGGTGACGTCTGTCGTTGAGTCTGGTGTGACGATCACCGATTACGTGGTGGATGTTGCGTCGTCGACTATCACTGCGGGTGAGACGGGTGGGGTGCGCGATTTCGAGTACGGCTTCCAGAACATTGTGGTCACCGTGTCGGTGGGTTCTGCCACGGTGCCTGCGAATGTGAAGTTGGCGGCTCGTGAGCTGGTGCGGTTCTGGTGGCAGCAGGGTCGGCAGGCGAACATTCCCGCGTTCGGTGAGGCGCCCGAGTCGAACAGTGTTCCGATGGGGTTCGCCGTTCCAAAGCGTGTGTATGAACTGCTAGAGCCGAACAGCCGTGTGGCGGGATTCGCCTGATGGGTGCGTCGACGGATGCGCGCGAGTTCCGCAAGGCGATCTACGACCGGTGCGTGATCTTGTACGCGGCCGACACTGACCCGTACACGCGGGTCGTCCGAGGGTTGCCGGCGTTCGCTGACGCACCCGACAACGTGTGCGTTGGCGTGGTGACGGCAAACCAGGAGCCAGTGACGTTCGGCACGCAACGGTCTCGTGAGGAGACGTTGACGTGTCAGGTCGACTTCTACTCCTTCCGCGCGGGCGGGGCGGAGATGGAGGAGGTCGTGGAGGCGCGTGCGTGGGAGATGTTGGACGAGCTCGCCCAGGACGTGCGGGTGACGGACACCACGTTGGGTGGTGTGGTTCGGCAGTGCTTTCTGACTGATGTGGCGTCGGATGCTGCGACGGACCCGGACGTGTTGGCGAAGGGTCGCATGCACATCGTGTCTGCGACGTTCACTGCTGAGAACCGTGTGAGGAGTTGACCGTGAAGTTCAAGAACGTGTCCCCGCTGGGGGATCTCGAGGTGCCCGTGTTGGGGCGTGTCGTGAAGGCGGGGGAAGTGTTCGACGTTCCCGCGTCGATTGGTGAGTCGTTGGTAGCGCAGCCGGACGTGTTCCAGGTTGTCAAGTCTGAGAAGGGGTAGTCGTGACTACGCAACTGGATGCACAGATTGGGTTCAAGAAGGAGTCCGTGTTCGGCACTGCGGTGACGGTGGATTCGTTCGTTGAGTTCACGGCGGAGGATCTGACGTGGACTCCGACGTTCGCGCAGGGTGCGGGCATGCGTGTCGGTCAGCGCATGGCATACAACGACCGGCGTGTTCTGGTGAAGCAGGAAGTCGGCGGTTCGTTCACCGTTGAGGGGCAGACGAAGGGCTTGGGGAAGCTGTTCGAGGCCGCTCTAGGCGGCACGGGCACCTCGACGCAGATCGGTGCGACGGCGGCGTATCAGCAGCTGTTCACGCCGACGACGACTGACTACCTCGACTCGTACACCATTCAGAAGGGCATTCCGCCGCTTGGTGGGGGCGCGACCAACCCGATGACGTTCGCCGGCATGGTGTGCTCCGGGTTCACTCTGTCGGCGGAGAACGCTGCCATTCCGACGATCCAGTTCAACTGGATGGGTAAGAGCATCGACACGGCGACGGCGCTCGCTACGGCGTCGTATCCGTCCGGCGTGCAGGAGCTGTCGTTCATTCATGGGACGGTGCGTATTGGAGGTTCGGTGACGGTTCCGACGACGTCGGATCTGGCATCGGGGGGTACGGCGACGGCGAACGTGCGTGACATTTCGTTGACGTGGGACAACGGGTTGGATGCTGACGGGTTCAACCTTGGTGGTGCTGGTCAGCGGTCGCGGAAGCCTGCACTTGGTATGCGGTCGTTGACGGGCACGATGACGGTTGAGTATGACTCGAACACTCTTCGGGATGCGTGGTTGAACCAGACTGACCTTGCGTTGGTGTTGACGTTCCAGACCACCACGGCTATTGCTGCGTCGAACTTCCCGACCTTGCAGGTTGTGGTGCCGGTGATTCGTCTCGAGGGTGATATTCCGCAGGCGAACGGTGGCGGTGTGGTCACGCAGTCGATCGACTTCACGGGCATGGACGGGCGCACGGCGGCTCACCCGGTGTACGTGGCGATTGTGACGGCCGAAACCGCGATCTGATGGCTGCTCCGTTTGTCGGCGGGGTCAGTGTTCGCATTGACCCCGCCGAGTGGTATCGGCTGAAACAAGCACTCGACACCGCCGACAAGAAGTTGACCACGGCGTTGCGGAAGCGGATCAAGAACGCCGGTCAGATCGCGGCGGAGGCGGTTATCCGGGAGCTCAAGGAGAACCCGCCCGCTGGGGCGCCTGACCCGGAGGGGTTTCGGGAGGCGTTGCAGCAGGCAACGAAGGTGAGCATTTCGTTTGGCGTGAAGGCTGCGGGTGCTCGAGTGAAGACGATGAGTACGGGTTTGCCGTTTGAGCAGAAGCCGCTTATGGCGGCATACAACTTGGAGGTGTTCAGGCATCCGGTTTACGCGGATGCGTCGAAGCCGCGCACGTCGTGGACGTGGGTGCCGCAGCAGGGTAAGCCGTATTTCGGTGCGGCGATTCTGGCGGTGGCTGATAAGGCAATTCAGGACGAGATCCGTGCAGCTCTTGATGACGCTGTGGCGGCTATTGGAGGGACGATTCGGTGACGAAGCTTCGCGTGGGCGAGGAAGTGTTTGGTCTTGAGGAGTCGGTTAGTGGTGCATCGCTGGGTGATCTGTACCAGTTGAAGGTGCAGACGAGTCGTGATGGTTTGCCGGGTGTTTCGGTGAAGACGATCAGTGAGGCGTTGACTCGAGCGGGCGAGCGGGCCAGCGAGCCGAACTTCAACACTCTCGATTTGCTTGATGACGAGGTGTTCTTGCAGAACTTGGTCGGTCTTGTATTCCTTGCGCGTCGCCGTGCAGGCCAGAACGTGTCTGTTGATGAGGCGTCCCAGGTTTCGTTTCAGGACATTGAGCTCATTGCTGACGACACGGAGGAGCCCGAGCTCCCAAAAGACGAGGGGCCCGTCGTCGGGTAGCAGTCGAACTAGAACCGTTCGACGACATTGAGTCGGATGTGTTCCATTGGTTGCCGATCGTCCAAATGCACATTCCTGGTTGCGGTATTTCTCCGTTGAACGTGTGGGATCTGTCATTCGACTGGTGGCGTCGCTATCGGGCGATAGCGGTTCATTCGGAAGAACAGTTGAAGAAATCGAAGGGTGGTCATCGTGGCTAGGAAAGTGACCTCTCTGACGTTTGATCTGTTTGGTCGTGACCGGACGGCGTCGAAGTCGATGAAGGGTGTCGGCGATCAGGCGGGTAAGACTGCGCAGACGTTGCGGCGTGCTGGTGCGGCGATGGCGGCGGGTATCGCCGTTGCGGGTGCTGCTGCGGTTGCGTTCGGCGTGCAGTCGGTGAAGGCTTTTGCGGAGGCGCAGGAGGCGCAGAACCGTCTGCTGTTCGCGCTCGAGAAGTTCCCGAAACTGGCGGACACGAATATTGAAGCGCTGCGGAAACTCAACTCCGCCCTGCAATCCAAGACCCGCTTCGATGATGACGCGATCGCGTCCGGTCAGGCCGTGCTGGCCACGTTCGGGTTGACGGGGAAGCAGTTGAAGCAACTGACCCCGCTGCTGTTGGACTATGCGGCACGCACCGGTAAGGACCTCACGCTGGCGGCGGAGGATCTGGGTCGGGCGTTGAACGGTCAGGGTCGCGCGTTGCGTGTGCTCGGCATCGACTTCAAAGACACCGGTTCTCTGACAGGCAACTTCGATCAGTTGATGGGGGACCTGTCAACCACGGTGGGCGGGTTCGCGGAGAAGGATGCGCAGACGGCTGCAGGCAAGCTGGACCAGTTGAAGAACCGGTTCGGGGATGCTCAGGAAGTCATCGGTGAAGCGCTGATGCCTGCCCTCGAGAAGATGATGGACTGGATTGACTCCAAGGGGTTGCCCCTCTTGGAAGAGTTCGGGCGGTGGTTCGCAGAGGATGGCGTTGACAGCCTGACCCGGTTCATCGAGAAGATTGCGGAGATGGCGGAGGATGGCCGCCTGGTCCCCAACATTGTTGCCGGCATAGGTGCGATCACTGCCGCCCAATGGGGCATGAACGCGGCCATGGCGGCAAACCCGGTGGGAATCGTCATTGCCGGTATTGCCGCGTTGGCCTCGTTGGCGGTGGCGGTGGTGGCGAACTGGAACGATGTGACCAAGATCGTGTACAGCACGACGGGCGGCATCATGAAGGGCATATTCTCTGTCGCCATCGGTGTCGCGCAGGGCATTCAGAACGTGATCAACGCAATCCTTGGCGGTATTGCTCGCATCGTGGGGCCCATCAATGCGATTGCGAACCTGTTTGGCTTGTCGGGTATCGCGATCCCTTCGAGTGTTGATTTCGTGTCCCGGTTGCAGCGCATGTCGTCCCAGTTGGGGCAGATGATCGATGCGGGTGCAATTGGAGGTATCGACTACCTGTCGAATGGATACCAGATGGGCGGCGGTAAGGGGCCTGCTGGTACGGCTGGCGGGTTGCGTGCGTTTGCTACGGGCGGGATTGTGCAGCCCACTCCTGGGGGCACTCCGGCGTTGATCGGTGAAGCGGGGTATGCGGAGGCGGTGATTCCGTTGACGCGGTCGGCGTTGGCTGATTACGGATTGGGGGGTACCGGTCAGACGGTTTACAACGTGACGGTGAATGGGGTCATCAGTTCGCAGAAGTCGGAGCTCATGAAGTTCATCGTTCGGGGTATTCAAGATGCTCAGAAGTTGGGCGATATTCCTAGGGGTGCTCTTGCCTAGGTTGTCGTTGCAGGTGGCGTTGGGTGTGGGCGTTGCTGGGGCGCTCGTCGATGTGAGTTCGTATGCGCGTTTGGATGATGGGTTGTTGCGGCGGTGGGGTCGTGATGATGCATTCTCTGACCTCGAGCCAGGCACGTTTTCGTTCGTGTTGGATAACGCGGATGGTCGGTTCACGCCGGAGAACCCGAGCTCGCCTTTGAGCACGAAGTTGTCTGAGGGTTTGCGGGCGTGTGTGTCGGTGGGTGGTCGGTTGACTGCTGGGACTGTGCGTTCGATTGAGCCGGAGTTCCCTGGCGGGGATTCGGCGTGGGCGACTGTGCGGGTGACGTGTGAAGACGGCTTCGGGGACGCTGCTCGATCGAACGCGGAGGATGTGACGCGGCTGGCGGCCTTCGGTGTTGGCTGTGTCGCTTTCTGGCCGTTTGACGACGCGGCCAGTTCTAGTTTCTTCGCCGGTGCGACCGGGTTGGAGCGGCCCCTCTTCCTTTCGGGGGAGGCAAGCGCGACATATGGTGTGGTCGCTACCGTTCCGGGTGGGACCGATCAGGTGACGTTGACCGCAACGGCTGGCGCGGCGGGCACAATCGCACCGCTCGCTCAACCTGGCGTCTTGTGGCCCAGCGATTTCGGGGACGGCACGGCAGCCATGTTCTTCGGCGTGTGGGTTACGCCGAGAAACTTCACATCGTTTCTCGAGTTCAGTGTTCTCTTGCCTGTCGGTGGTGGCGACGTCCTCCCGATACGGATTGGTGTACAGAACGACAGGTTCGCCGTTTGGGATGGCAGCTCTTACCAGTTCTCCACCCCTTTTGTGGTCAACAAGGCGCACTTCTTGGCTGCGGCGGCAAGTGGAGATTTCTGGGTTGACGGTGCGCTTGTGCATTCCTTCACGAACGTTGGTTTCCCTGGGGGGGCCTCAATTGTGGTCACTGTTGGGAACGCATCGTTTGGGGCGACGGAAGTATCTGTGTCGAACATGCACGTGACCCGCAGTCGCCTGCGAGCGGAAGCTGTCCTAGGCGCTCCCAACGAGACCATGTACGAACTCGTCGCGCAAACTACAGGCTTGCCATACCCGGCCCCTCCAGCCGGACTCAGCGAAAGTTCCGTCGGGGTTGGCGACGCAGCAGGTTCCGCTTTGGATTTCCTGAACCTGTACCTCTTGACCGAGCAAGGCGACGCATACATTGCTACGACAGGCACGCTAACCTCCCCGACTGCAACCCTGAACATTCGACCCCGAACGCGCCCCCCCGCCGTCACCTCCACCTTCGATGTCGTCAACGAGTTGCAAGGCGCCCCGGATTTCGTGCGAGACCTCACCAACCTTGTGTCCCGTGTGACCGTTGACGGTCCGGACGGGAAGGCTGTGGTTGACGATTCGGCTTTGGTTGGCCGCGCCGGCCGCGCGTCGGACAACGCAATCGTGATGCTCACGCAGGACCGCGACCGCGTGGCGTGGGGTCAGGATCGGCTGATTCGTGGTGGGAACACGCGAATGCGCATCGCGTCCGTCGTGGTCGACGCAATGACTACCCCCACCGACCGCAGCGCTGACCTTCTCGCACTCATTCCGGGTGATCGAGTGCGGTTCACCAACCTCCCCTCCACCGTCCTCGGCTTCGACACATGGGACGGCTGGTTCCTCGGAGCATCAGAAACCCACACCGTGGAGGAGCACTCCTTCGTCCTCTACTTCCAACCCGTTCTCGACGACACGGCCGTTCTCGACACCAGCTTGTACATGGCTGACGGGGCGTTGACTTTGTCGGCCACGGCGGACGATTCGACAACGTCTCTGTCGGTGGCGAGCTCAGACAGCACGGTTCGGTTGGAGACGGTGGATGTGCCGTACACGTTGCAGATCGACGACGAGCACATTCGGGTGACGGCGTGCACGTCTGCGACGCCGCAGGTGTTGACGGTTGTGCGTGGTGTGAACGGGACGACGCCCGCCGCGCATCTGGTTGACGCTGCTGTCGAGGTCGCGGACCTCACTGACGAGTATGAGGCGCGGTTCTTCCGATACCCGTCCACCTCGTTGTATCCGTCTACGTCGATCTATCCCACGGGGTTCAAGCCGTCGTGGTCGTTGTACGCATTCTGAGAGGGTAGTGATGGTCTACACGAAGCAGGTTTGGGAAGATGCGCCGTCGACGGCGACGCCGTTGTCGGCGGCTCGGCTGAACTACATCGAGGAGGGCATCGAGGCGATCGGCGGCGATTGGGCGTCATACACGCCGTCGATCACCGGGGGCACTGTCGGAAACGGCACGCTGACAGGCTCATTTGTGCAGATCGGAAAGACGGTTGTGTTCCGAGCGGCGTTCACGCTCGGCTCCACTTCGACGATCACCGGCAACTTCTCGTTCTCTCTGCCCCTCACTGCTTCAAGCGGCAACTTTGTTGCTACGGCAACGATTGAGGACACCGGCACGGCACGCTACTTCGGCATGTGTTACACCTCGGGCACGACGGCAGTGGATGTTTACGCCCTGAGCACGTCCGGCGCGAACGCGACCATCGCGCCATTCAGCGATACGTCGCCCTTCACTTGGACAACGAACGATTTCGTTCAGGTATCCGGCGTATTTCAGGTTCCGTAACCCTCCCGTCTTCCGGCTCTAGTCGGCTGTATCCCGCCAGCAGCGGGCCTTTGGAGTGCTCACATGGGTTTGCCTGTACGAGTGGGCGGCAAGATCACCGCCGCCGACATCAACAACATTGCCGGACTTCCCGTCGCGTCCTTCGCTGACTTGCCCGGTTCCGGCAACTGGTTGGGCCGCGAGATCTGTACGCTCGACACGGGCATCAAATGGCAGTGGAACGGCACGCAGTGGGTGGTGACGGCCAACGGGACTCGCGTCATCAGCATCATCAACGCGGGCGGCACCATAGTCTCCGCGTCCTTCGCCGACAAGCTCACCACAACCGACCTGCCGCTGACAGTTCAAGTGGATGCCGAGCAGATCACGATCACGGCCTGCACGTCCGCCACACCGCAGGTCGCCACCATTACCCGCGGAGCAAACGGCACGACCGCTGCTGCACACCTCGCGAACGCGGCAGTCACCGTTCTACCCGACTCCATCTACGCCTTCTAAGGGAGCACACACATGGTCACTCGCGTCGCTGTCGGCGAGAAGGTTCGCGCTGCGAAAGTCAACGAGCTTGTTGACCTCGTGAACCTGATAGGCATGGTCGGGGTGATTCCCACTTCTGTTGCCGGTACGGGCGTTGCCCGCGATGCGACGACGGGCGTGATCTCTCTGACCAACGCAACCACGGTGACGATAGACGGGGCGTTCACGTCTGCGTTCCGCAACTACCGGATCGTGCTCGACTCCGCGGGGACCGCGGCAACGCACGCGTTCTACCTGCGCGCATCAGGCACAAACTCCATCGAGGGGTACGACAACACGGAACTAGTAGCCAGAAACGCAACCGTCACCTCCAGCACCGTCCTGAATCAAGCCGGTTGGCTTCTCCTCGGGTGGGCTCAGACAGACGCCGCGTGGACGCTTGACCTGTTCAACCCCCAGCTGGCTCTGCCGACCAGAGCAATCATGGCCGGCGGGTCTCACGCCAACCCAGCAGCGGTCAGCACAGCCAACGGATTCGTCAGCCGGTACCTCTCCCACCGCCCCACCACCGCGTACGACGGATTGGTGATTGAGTTCTCCGCCGCGCAGACAGGTGTGCTGCGCGTGTACGGACTGCAGTGATGAGGTCTCCGCTGCGCGGCAACCCGCGCATCTCCTGCGATACCCCATGCCACGGCTACCCCGCCACCGACTGGGCCGTCCCCGAAGGCACACGCGATCGTCGGCGGGTAACCGCGCCCATCCCATCATCGAGCCTCACCTATTGGGTGGGGCTCTTCTCATGAGCGCCGATAGTGGCGCTGGAAGGAGCAGACGATGACGAAACTCGTCTCACCCGCACCATACGGATGGTCCGACTACGGATGGGGGGCGTGGGCTGGACACAAAGGCCGCGACTACGGGTGGTACAACCGCGACATCGCAGGGTCGCGGCAGACGTTCTTCGCCGCCCCCGGCAAGGTCGTGCTGGTGCAGGACAACGCCGGATACAACCAAGGGTTTGGAAACCGCATCCAGGTGGAACACGCCCCCGGGTTCGTCACTGCCTACAACCACTACATGAACGGCACCGTCGGGAAGTTCAAGGTCGGCCAGTCCGTGAAGGCAGGGCAGTACATCGGCCAGATGGGCAACACGGGCGAAACCAAGGGCACCATTCACTTGCACTTCGAAGTGTGGATGAACGGGAAACGTGTCGACCCGGACCCCTGGTTCAAGAAAGATATCCCCGGCACCACCAGCCTCCACGCCAACGACCGCGTGACCGGGCCTCTCGGAGCGAACGGGCGCGTCGAGCCGACCACGGCTGCTGCGGTTGCGGGGGTGGTTGGGCCGGGGAAGCCGGTGCGGATGGCAGGTTTTACCCGTCAGGGTCTCGGCGTGGAAGGGAACCCGGTCTGGTATCAGGGGGCGGATGGGCGTTGGTATTGGTCGGGTGGTTTCACCAGCTCGAACTTGGCCGGGTTGGAGGATCGCACTCCGCCCGCACCTGTTGAGCCGGAACCAACTCCCGAACCCACTCCCGAGCCGGTAGAACCTGAGCCTGTACGACCGGACCCGGAACCAGTCGAACCCGCAGAACCAGAACCTGAGACACCGGTCGACCCGCTCCCACCGTTCCCCGAACCCACCACACCCCAACCCGGTGAACCAGACCCGCCCCTACAGCACGCGAAACCACGCCCCTTGTACGGGTGGATTGGCGGCATCATCGCCGTCATCGTCGGCACGATCATCGCCCTGTTCGGAAGGTAACCGATGGAGTGGATCGTCCCCATCGTCGTCGCGATCGTCACTGGCGTCGGCGGCTTCATCGGCGGCATCGCTGCCATGCGCAAGACCGCAGCCGACGAACGCACCGCCCGCGACGCTGATCGGCAAGCATTCATTGACCAAGTTCAACGGGAACGCGACGCCGCCTACGCTCTGCTCCATCAGGAGCGGCAAGAGTACGCATCCCAGTTGGCGGCGGAACGCAAAGTGATCCGTGAGGAGCGGGAAGCGTACACGTCCCGCTTGGACACGATGTGGGCGGACAAGGCGGCGTCGAGAGATCACGTTGCCGCACTGCGGGATCACATTTGGCAGAGGAAAGACCCACCCCCACCTGAACCACCACCCGGCTACATTCACTAACCGACCTTGGAGGTCACCATGTTCACCAATAGTCCCCGTATTCGGCAGGCCATTTATGGTCTCGCCGTTGCCGCGCAGATCGCATCATTCTTCGTCGCCCTCACCAACCCTGACCTGGCGACCGCGTTCGTGTCCACCGCTGGGGTGCTTGCAGCTGTGGCTGGGGTGACGGCACTGTCGAACATCACCCCGGATGTGCGGGCGAACGGTCTCGGCGGGGAAGCGCCCGAACTGTGACCGGAGGAACTGAGCAGGTCGACGGGTACACGTGCCCGATCGACCCTGCTGAGGCGGCACAATGCGAATCCTGTCAGTGAGGACGCTGCAACTCGGTTTGCACGACTGACAACTCACTCCAACCGGAACCCGGTTTCGGTTGCATGAACGGTCTGGGAGTGCCCGGACGGTAGCCGCTGACGAGCGGCATTTGCCCCCTGTATCACTTGAGCGGCCGATTGGTCGGGAGTGATACAGGGGGGTCTTTTGTCGTGTCTACCGACGATCTCTCACGCTGCCGCTAGAGCAGTCGACTTACCAGCACGACGTAACTGATCCCGCTCAACATGCACGTACCGTGCGGTCGTCGTCGGGTTCGCGTGACCGAGAAACTCCTGGGCGAGCCGCAAATCGTTGCCGCCTGCCCGGTACACGGTGGTTCCGGCGCGGTGGCGAAGGGCGTGCGTGTTCACTTCGACGAGTGTTCGGACGGCTCGCCACACGGTGGAGGGATGCACGGGCGTTCCTGATTTGCCGGGGAACAACCATCCATGCCGGCGAGGGCACCGGTCGAGCACGTCACGGAGTCGATCGGACAGCCACACGGTACGCACCTGCTGCCCCTTGCCGACGACGGTCAACCACTCGCCGTCGATGTCGCCTTCGTGCACCTTGGCGATCTCGTGAACTCGCAAGCCGCACTCGGCACCGAGCCGAATCCACGCCTCCTGTTGGACGGTGCGAGTTCGAAGCAGGCCAGCTGCGATCTGCGCGTCAGTGGCGATGCGTGCTTTCACGCGGGGCGCGGGCGGAGGGGGGAGCTCGGCTGCTGGGTTGTGCGGGAGCACACCGGTGTTGTGCGCCCACGTGAAGTAGGACCGGAGTGAGGCGACCGCGGATTGCACTGTGGCAGGCGACCATCCGTGCGAGTGGACCCACCTCGACAGAAGGTCGGTTGTGGCGTGTTCAGGATCGTGATGGGAGAGGTACAGGGCCACGTAATGCACGCGCAGTCGAATCGTGGTCGGTGCGCGGTGAAGGTCTTGAAGGTGTTGCGTGTACGCGTCAAGCATGACTGTCCCTTCCCGAGAGTGACGGATGCTCTGAACGTAGGAGTGAACCGAACGGTCGTCACATTCCCCGTTCTGGGTCTAGCGCGAAGCGACCAGTCGAGTCACTGGGGCGACCTTGTCGCGTGTCAGGGCAATCGTCTTGGGACGCAGCACGGTCACCCGTGCAAGTGACCGTTCCGTTATTTGCGCAGATTCTTTCGGGTCGTCGTCGAAGACGGGGCCGGTGCCGTATGCGAGGAACTCGAAGCGCGCTCCGGTGTTGCGTGCGATGGAGTGCAGTACGACGTTCTTGACCTGGCCGGTTGTTTCGTACTTGGAGAGGCTGCCTCGATCGATTCCGACGAGGTCGGCGAAGTCGGCTTTGCGGGTGGTGTAGCCGACGAGCTCGCGCACTTTGCGAATGCGGTCGCCCATGTGGAAGGGCGATTGTGCGCCTTGTGTGATGGGGCTGACGTTACTCATGTGTCGATGCTACGACATGCGGGGGGGTCTGGCAATAGGCGGGCACACCCCCGCGCGCGTCGAAAGACCGACACGCCGACAAATCGACACTTGCGGAACTACGACAACTTCGTGCTAACTTCCCCGTATGGCGAAAAACCCCCCGACGATGATCTCCTCCCGAGAGGTCGCCGAGCTACTCAATGAAGACCCGCGAAGCGTGCAGCGGAAAGCCAAGTCCGGCGAGTACCCCGCACAGAAACTCCCCGGCCTGCGTGGCTCGTACATCTTCGACCGCGACGTGATCCTGAAGATTGCCGCTCGCCGCAACACGGAGGTGGCGGCGTGATCGACCTCATGGCATCCAGCCCGCTCACCCTGATCGTCCTCGCCGTGGCCGCGTGGGTCACCCTCGCTCTGATGATTCGGCGTTAGTCGTGAACCCCATCGTTCTGGCCGCTATCGGCTTCTCGATCGCAGCTCTCGCTGCCGCTTTGGGTGCGGCGGTGGGGTTTGCCCGGAGCGCTCCCCCCGCGCCTCGGTATCGCCGGTCCCCTGACCGGTATGACGGGGTCGCATCTCACCCGGCACAGGATGCGACCCCGTTCCCCAACCTGCTCGGCAAATGAAGAACGGCCCGAGGTTCAGTCGGGCCGTCCAAGTGAAAGGACTCGCAGTGTCCCTCAGCGAAAGTGTACCTGCCTTGTTCGATATGGATTCGGTCAGTCAGATCGTGGTCGATGATGACGGGCCGCGAATCGTGCCGTCGATCATTCTCAACGACGACAGCCCGCGTGTGCGGAAGTCGGACCCGCTGGCGAGTCACGAAGCGGCCGATTCAATCACCCCCGGCAAGAAGCTCGGCTCTCAACAGGCCGTGTACCTGTGGCTTTCGGACCGTGGCCCGGTTGAGCCGTGGCGGGCCGAGAAGGCATTTGAGGGGAAGTGGTCGGAGTCGCGGGTGCGGTCGGCTCTCAATGAACTGCTTGAGCAGGGGTTAGTGAAGCGGCATGACCGCGCAGGGGTCTCCAAGACCGGGCACCGGTGCGACCTGGTCGAGGCGATCCGACACGATGCAGTCGACGTGCTGCCGATGTTGGGAGTGACCGAATGACCACCACGGAGCAGAGCCACAAGCTCATCCAAGACAACCGCGACCTCGTGTTGCGGGCCCTTGATGGCGACACCAGTGCGCTCGGGCAGCTGCTGTCCAAGGCCTACCTGGCGGGGGAGGTCGAGGGGCTGGTTCGGGGAACGCAGACAACCGCGGCAGCACTAGGAGCGCAATTGTGACCGCCAAGCCCGAGCCGCTGATCTTTCAGCTCCACTTTCGTAAGCAGGTCATGAACCGCATGGGCGGGGTTTGGGTTGCTGAGGAAGACGAAGAAAAGCTGGCCGAGGTGCCGGATGTGCCGCCCGGCTTCCAAGCCATCCGCGGCTACCACGGGGAGGTCGCGCAGCGCGCTAACGAGCTGAACCGAAAGCAGGAACTGTCGGGGTTCAGCCGGTACTTCTTCTTCCCCGATCTTGCTCCGCTGGCGTCTGCAGGGGCGGAGTCGTGAGTGAGCCTGTCCGTCACCGTCGCCGCCGCGAGTGGGACTTCGAACAACTCGCCTACGGATACGCAGCCGGTGTCGGCGTGACCGTGTTGGTCGTCGTGATCGCCGTCCTGATGGGTGCCTGATGGACGACTCGAATCCGTACGACATGGACGCGCACGAGATCGCCACCACCAACGGTCTCCCCGCCATCAGTCCCGACTGTGAAGACCCGTACAAGCATCGCGCCTGCACGGGGGATGCGTGGGATCACTACAACGACCAACCCGCACCGTGCGAGTGCGACTGCCACATGGAGGCGAAATGAACGGCCTGAAGTTTGAGCTGACCGACGAAAGCAAAGTGAACGAGTGGGGTGCCACCTTGTGGCGCATTCGCGCGACGGAGGACATTCCACGGTGGGGGGTGAAGAAGGGCGACCTGGGCGGCTGGGTTGAGTCGGAGTTGCTGCGAAACGGTGACGCTCGGGTGTTCGGTGACGCTTGGGTGTCCGGTGACGCTCAGGTGTTCGGTGACGCTCGGGTGTTCGGTGCCGCTCGGGTGTCCGGTGCCGCTCGGGTGTCCGGTGCCGCTCGGGTGTCCGGTGCCGC
>VFQU01000540.1_pt1 | contig 32272 bp, 25 predicted proteins | sample 3512311 | NCBI WGS metagenome assembly VFQU01 (sample SAMN10412377, study PRJNA504923) | tailings metagenome | isolation source: Relicate 3 Philex TSF3 active mining site | place: Philippines: Tuba, Benguet | collected 2017-08-29
TCGCGCGCGGTGAGCTTGCCCTTGGCGTGCTGCGCGGCGATGCGCTTCTCGCCGCCCCCGAGGCGGGCAGCTTCGCGGCGGCGTTCCATTTCGGCGATGTTGGCGGACACGCGGGGGCTCCTGTCTGGTGGGTCTCTCGGCGCAACGCGTTGCCTTAGCCGCCGCGAGGCGTCAACGTGGCAAAAGTGGCGGTCGGCGGGAGGGCCCTTGATGCAGACGGCGGACGTGGTGGTGATCGGCGGCGGGATCGCGGGGCTCTCCGCGGCGGCGCGCATGGCACCGCACGCGCGGGTGATCGTGCTCGAGGGAGAGAGCGCGGCGGGCTACCATGCCTCCGGACGCTCCGTCGCCTTTGCCCACTACGGCCTCGGCAACGAGCCGGTGCGCACGCTCACGGCGCTGAGCATGGCGGAACTGGCGGAACACGGGAGCGTGCATCCCGCGCTCCACATCGCCGCGGCGGACCAGCTTGAGGACCTCGATGCGCTCGAGGGGGTGCACCGGCAATATGGATGCGACTTCAGCCGCGTCGGGCCCGCGGAAGCGCGCGCGCTGATGCCGGTGCTGAAAGCGGAGGCCTGCGCGGCGGCGATCGTCGACCACGGTTCGTTGAAGCTCGACACCAACGCGATGCTCCAAGCCCATGTGGCGGCATTGCGCGCCCACGACGGCAAGCTGGTCACGGGCGCGCAGGTCCGGGAGATCGAGCGATATGGCGATTGTTGGCGCGTCAGAACGTCCAAAGGAGTGTTCGGTGCCGCGATCATCGTCAATGCCGCCGGCGCATGGGCGGATCACGTGGCGCGGATGGCGGGCGTCGTGCCCATCGGCCTCGAGCCGCGCCGCCGCACCGTCATTAGCTTTCCCGCGCCCGGCGAGGACGTGAGCCGCTGGCCCTTCGTCAAGACCGTCGGCGAGGGGTTCTACTTGCTCCCGGAGGGGCGCGGCCAGCTGCTCGCCTCGAGCATGGACCAGACCCCCAGCGACCCCTGCGACGCCGCCGCCGAGGAACTCGACAAGGCGATCGCGGCGGATCGCGTGGAACAGGCGACCACGCTCGCGATCCGGCGCATCAGCCACTCGTGGGCAGGCCTCAGGAGCTTCGCGCCCGACGAGCTGCCGGTGGTCGGCCATGCGTCGGATGCGCCGGGCTTCGTGTGGTGCGCGGGGCAAGGCGGCGCGGGCTTCCAGACCGCCCCCGCGCTCTCGCGCATCGCGGCAGCGGCGGCGCTCGGCCTGTCCTTCCCCGAGGATTGCGCGGCGGCGGGGCTGTCGGCGGAGCGCTTCTCCCCTGCCCGCCTCGGCGCCTGACGCGGCCTACTTGGCCAGCCGCCCGCTGAACACCACGCGGCCCGCAAGGTAGGGCGCAAGGCGCGCGAAGGGGCGCATCGCCGAGCGTTCGGCGCGCGACGCCCAGATCATGCGCGAGGGGTAGAGGCGGCCCTCGAGGACGTTGAACCAGTCGGTCTCGATGTCCGTCAGCCGGTCGGTGACGAGCGCGAATTCGTGCTCGTCGATCTTGTGCTCGTCCTCGGTGATGTAGGGGGTCTCGCCGTCGTAGATCCAGCCGCGCATCAGCGGGTAGAGCAGCCGCTGCACCGGCCCGCTCTCGCGGATGCGCTGGAGTCGGGTGTGGGTGTAGAGCTCGTCGCCGATCACGCGGGCGCCGGGCTTCAGCACCCGGGCGACCTCGGCCATGGTCGCGGCGATGTCGACATGGTGAAGGATATCGACGAACACGATCGCGTCGAAGCTGTCGGCGGCATAGGTCAGGGCCTCGGCGGGCATGGCCTCGAAGACGATCTCGACCCCGGCGCGCCGGGCCCTCTCGCGGGCAATGGCGAGCGATTCCGGGGAGAGGTCGCAGGCCGCCACCCGCGCGCCCAGCCGGGCGATGCGGATCGCGTCGTCGCCGAAGCCGCAGCCCAGCACCAGCACAGCCTTGCCGGCGAGGTCGCAGGCGAGCAGCCGATCGTACATCGACCAATAGGCGTTCCACGGACGGCGCGCGGTGCTGACGATCACGTCCTCCGCCACGGGCCGCAGCGCCTCGTCGGCGAAGCTGGCCGCATGCTGGCGGTGGTAGTCGAGCTCGCGCTGCTGCCGGGCCGTGAGGGCGGAGGTGGTCATGGCCGGCACCTAGCACGGCGAGATTGCCAAATCCTTTGCGCCCCGCTGGCGCGCGTCTTCAGACCTTCACCACCCCATGCGCGATCAGGCTCGTCCCGCAATCGGCGATGGTGTCCTCGACCGGCCGCATCGTCCAGCCGAGCCGCTGCTTCGCATGGCTCGCATCGACATGGCGAACCTTGCCGATCTCGGTCCTGATCCCGCGCACCTCGGCGTTGAAGAGGGCGAGGACGTTGACCAGCCAGTCGGGCATGGGCCGGGTCGGGGCCTTGCGGGCCTGCGCTCCGAGCCGCGCGCGCAGCACCCCCGCGACCTCCAGGGCGGTGAGGAACGGCCCCGCGCCGAGGAAACGCTCGCCCGCGATGCCCGGCGTCTCCAGCGCCAGCACGTGCAGCGCCGCGATGTCGCGCACGTCGACGATGGGGAAGCCGAGGTTCGGTGCCATCGGCATCGCGCCCGAGAGCAGTTGCTGCACCAGCTCGACCGAGGCCGAGAAGTCGCTGCTGTCGACGGGCCCGAGCACCATGCCCGGATTGACCGAGACGAACTCCATTGCGCCGCCCTCTGCCGCCACCCAGTCGCGTGCGGCGCGCTCGGCGATGGTCTTGGACTTGACGTAAGGGTAGGCGTCGGGGTGGTCGATGTTCGTCCAGCGGCTCTCGTCGAAGGTATATTCCCCGCGGTCGACCCCGTAGACCACCGCCGCGGTCGAGGAGGTCTGGACGAAGCGCGTGACGCCCGCATCGCGCGCGAAGCGCAGCGCGCGCAGCGTGCCCTCGCGTGCCGGGACGATCAGATCGTCCTCGTGCTTGGGTGCCTGCGCGGGGATCGGCGAGGCGACATGGGCGACATGGGTGCAGCCCTGCACCGCCTCCGCCCAGCCCGCGTCGGACATGAGCTCAGCCTCGAACAGGCGGAAGGCCTCGGGCGCGGGGTTGCCGAGCCGGGCGCGCAAGGCCGTTTCGCTCCTGGCGACGTTGCGGACCGTGCCGTGCACCGTCCAGCCCTTTGCCAGCAATTGCCGGATCAACTCCCCGGCGATGTAGCCGGTCGCCCCCGTCACCAGAACCGTGCCTGCCATCGCGTCCCCCCCTTCCGGAATGTGCCGCAACCTAGCAGATAGGTTTTCCTCGGCAACTTATTTGAAGAGCACCAGTTCCTCGGCCATGGTCGGGTGAATCGCGACCGTGGCGTCGAAATCGGCCTTGGTCAGCCCCGCCTTCACCGCGATCGCGGCGGCCTGCATGATCTCGGGCGCCTCGGGGCCGATCATGTGGATGCCGACGATCCGGTCCGAGGCCGCATCGACGATCATCTTGTAGAGGCTGCGCTCGTTGCGACCGGCGACGACGTTCTTCATCGGCCGGAAGTCCGACTGGAAGACCTTGACGTTGCCGAGCGTGTTCCTCGCCTCGCTCTCGGTGAGGCCCACGGCGGCGATCGGCGGGTGGCTGAAGACGGCGCTCGGCACGCAGGAGTGGTCGACCGCATAGGGCTCTCCGGGGCCGAACAGGCTGTCGGCGAAGGCGTGGCCCTCGCGGATCGCGACGGGGGTGAGCTGCACCCGGTCGGTGACGTCGCCCACGGCGTAGATGTGGTCGACGCTGGTCTTGCTGAAGGCATCGACCACGATCTCGCCCTTGCGGCCGAGCTCGATGCCGACGTTCTCCAGCCCCAGCCCCTCGGTATTGGGCACGCGCCCGGTGGCGACCATCACCGCGTCGTATTCGCCCGGCTCCTGCCCGGTGAGCTTCACCAGCAGGGTGCCGTCCTCCTGCTTCTCGATGCTCTCGAACTCGGCGTGGAACAGGAAGGTGATGCCCTTGACCATCGAGATCTGGAGCAGCCGGTCGCGCAGTGCGTGGTCATAGCCGCGCAGGATCGTGTCGGACCGGTTCGCGATCGTCACCTTGCAGCCGAACTCGTTGAAGATGCCGGCGAACTCGTTGGCAATGTAGCCGCCGCCGGCGATCAGGATGCGGCGCGGGAGCGCCTCGAGGTGGAAGGCCTCGTTGGAGGTGATGACGTGCTCGTTGCCGGGGAAGTCGGGAATGTGCGGCCGCGCGCCGGTGGCGATGAGGATGTATTTTGCGGTCAACACCTTCCCGCTCGCCAGCGTCACCTTGTGGTCGCCGGTGATGGTGGCGCGTTCCTTGAAGATCGTGACCTCGTGGTTGCCGAGGGTCTGGCCATAGAGGCCCTCGAGCCGGGTCACGTCCTTCTGCACGTGATCGCGCAAGGTAGCCCAGCTGAAGCGCTTCTCGCCGATGGTCCAGCCGAAATGCTCGGCATCGACGAGGTCCTCGGCGAAATGGGCGCCGTAGACGAGCATCTTCTTGGGCACGCAGCCGCGGATCACGCAGGTGCCGCCGACGCGGTATTCCTCGGCGACCGCGACGCGCGCGCCATGGGCGGCGGCGATGCGGCTGGCGCGCACCCCGCCCGAGCCCGCGCCGATGGTGAAGAGGTCGAAGTCGAATTCGTCAGCCACGGCGCGTCATCCTCCGAACGGTGGAGGCGGCATATGGCTCATGGGACGAAGGAATCCAATGGCAAGGCGCGCTTCCCCGGGGGAAGTTCGCCTTGCCGCTATGGAAGGTTACCTGTGGCGGATCAGCCCTGGGCCGCGCGGGGACGACCGCCCCCGCCACCGCCGCCTCCGCGACGGCCGCGGCGGTTGCCGCCACCATTGCCGGCATTGCCGCGGTTCTGGCCGCCCGCATTGCCGCGGCCTTGGCCCTCGCCCGCAGGACGCGCGCCCCCGGGATGACGCTGGCCGCCCTGCGCGGGCTGGCCCTGCGCGGAAGGCTGGCGCCGGTCGCCGCGCGGGGCCTCGGCCTGGCGGCGTTCGCCCCCGCGGCCCTCACCCTGCCGGCCTTCACCGGCCTGACGCTGCGGCTTGCCCTGCTGCGAACGGCGCTCGCCCTGGCGGGACTCGCCGCCGCCGCGCTGACCAAGCGGGCGCGGCTGCACCCGCTTCATCGGCTGGCGGGGTGCCGGCTTCTCCGGCCCCTCGCCTTCCACGACAGCGCGGAAGTTGTCGGGGAGCGGCAGGCGCTCGAGCTCGGCGCCCGTCGTCCTGCGAATGTCCTTGAGGTAGGCGCGCTCGTCCTCGGCACAGAAGGCGATCGCCACCCCGTCACGCCCGGCGCGCGCCGTCCGCCCGATGCGGTGGACATATTGCTCGGGCACGTTGGGCAGCTCGTAGTTGATGACATGGCTGACGCCCGGGATGTCGATCCCGCGCGCGGCGACGTCGGTGGCGATGAGGATCGGGACGCGCGCCTTCCGGAACTCGTCGAGCGCGCGCTGGCGCTGCGGCTGCGACTTGTTGCCGTGGATCGCGTTGGCCTCGATCCCGGCGTGCGACAGCTTCTTCACCACCCGGTCCGCGCCGTGCTTGGTGCGGGTGAAGATGAGGATGCGCTCGAACTCGCCGGGCACTGTGTGGCGGCCCTTGAGGATCATCTCGAGCAGCGCCGTCTTCTCGTCCTGCTGGACCATGAAGAGGTACTGGTCGATCCGCTCGGCGGTGGTGCTCTCGGGGGTCACCGAGACCTGCACCGGGTTGTTGCAGAAGCCGCTCACCAGCTCCTCGATCGCCTTGGGCATGGTGGCGCTGAAGAACAGCGTCTGGCGATCCTTCGGCGCAAGCTCGCGGATCTTCCGCAGCGCGTGGATAAAGCCGAGGTCGAGCATCTGGTCGGCCTCGTCGAGCACCAGCACCTCGATGCCATTGAGATTAAAAGCCTTCTGATCGATGAGGTCGAGCAGGCGACCCGGCGTCGCGACGAGGATGTCGGTGCCGCGGTGCAGCTTGTTGCGGTCCTTGCCGACGGAGGTGCCGCCGACGATCACCTGGACCTTGAGGCCCGCGAGCGCGCCGTAGTCCTTGGCGCTCTCGGCGATCTGCACCGCGAGCTCGCGGGTCGGGGCGAGCACCAGCATCCGGCAGCTCTTGAAGGGGATCTGGTTGTCGGCCTCGCGCAGCCGGTCGATGCTGGGGAGCATGAAGGCGGCGGTCTTGCCGGTGCCGGTCTGGGCGATGCCGAGGAGGTCACGGCCCTTGAGCACGGCCGGAATGGCCTGCTCCTGGATCGGCGTGGGAGTGTTGTAGCCCTTCATGTCGAGGGCTTGCAGAACGGGCTGCGACAGCCCGAGGTCTTCGAAAGTCATGTGATTACTCGCATTCATATGCGGCGCGCGTCGGCATAATGCGACGCGCGGCGCGGGGGTTCAAACCGCCCGCGTGAAAAGGGAAGTCCATGGGAAAGACCGAGGCGCGGCCGGGGCGGATCTTTTCGTGTGTTCCGCCGCTTCACGCATGGCACTGCGCGCTTCGATGGCCGGCAGATGGGGGCTGCGCCGGCGAAAGTCAAACGATTACGCGTTCACCCCAGCCCCGCCGCCGCCATCAGCGCCTTGGTCGAGGGGTCGAAATCGCCCTCCCCGCTCTCGATCTGCTTGGCGATTGCCTTGCCCAGTTCCACGCCGAATTGGTCGAAGGGGTTGATCCCCATCAGCACCGCGTTGGCGAAGGTGCGCTGTTCGTGGAAGGCGATGAGCGCGCCGAGCGCCGCCGCGTCGCAGTCCTCGACGAGGATGGTGGTGGAAGGCCGGTCGCCCGGATAGGCGCGCGCCGGGTCGTCCGAGCCCTTGCCCGCCATCAGCGCCGCGCCCTGCGCAAGGCAGTTCATCAGCAGGATGCGGTGATGCGCCGGGTCGAGATCGTCGCCCGGCGCGATGCTGGCGATGAAGTCCACCGGCACGAGGTGGGTCCCCTGGTGGAGGAGCTGGAACACCGCGTGCTGCGCGTCCGTGCCAACCCCGCCCCAGGTGATCGGCGCGGTCGGCCCGTCCACCGGCTGCCCTTCGGCCGTCACGCTCTTGCCGTTCGATTCCATCTCGAGCTGCTGGAGGTAGTCGGGCAGCAGCTTCAGCCGCTCGTCATAGGCGAAGACCGCGCGGGTCTGGCAGCCGCGCAGGCGCGTGTAGTACTGGTCGGCGAAGGCGGCGAGCAGCGGGGCGTTGGCGCGGCCCTCGTTGGTGCGGAAGTGATCGTCGACCGCCTTGGCGCCGGCAAGCATGGCCCGGAACTCGTCCATCCCGACCGCCAGCGCCACCGGGAAGCCGATGCTCGAGAACAGCGAGTAGCGGCCCCCGACGCTCTCGGGGAACGGCAGGATGCGGGTCTCGTCGACGCCCCATTCGACCGCCTTGTCGGGCGCGGCGGTGAGCGCGACTACGCGCCCGCCCGGGTCCTCGACGCCGTTGTCGGCGAGCCATTTCAGCGCGCTCGCGGCGTTGGTCATGGTCTCGGTGGTGGTGAAGGTCTTCGAGGCGAGCGCGATCAGCGTGGTCTCCGGGTCGCAGGCGCGGAACGCCGCCTCGAGCGCGAGGCCGTCGATGTTCGAGACGACATGGACGTCGACCAGCGCGAGGTCGCGGGTCAGCGCGTCGATCGCGAGCGCCGGGCCGAGCGCCGAACCGCCGATGCCGATCGCGATGCAGTGCTTGACCTCGCCGAGCGCGCCCTCGTGGATCGCCTCGACGAGCATCCCCATGCGGGCGAGCAGCGCCTCGGCCTCCTCGACCGCGGCCTCGGTGCCGCTGCCGCGCAACGCGCCGTGGGTCGCGGCGCGGCCCTCGGTGACGTTGACGATCCCGCCGCCGAACAGCGCCTCGCGCGCCGCCGCGAAGCCCGCCGCCTCGGCGAGCGCCTCGAAGGCCGCGAGCGCCGCGTCGTCGAGGTGGGTCTTGGAGAAGTCGATCAGCATCCCCGTCTCGGCATCGCTGCCCGGTTCGACGGGCCACGCAATCCGGCGGGTCAGCGCCGCAGGGCGCCCGGGATCGGCCGCGAAGAGATCGGCCAGACAATGCTGGGGCAGGTCGCGCAGCCGCGCCCATGCCGCCGCAACCGCCTGATCGCTCGCTGCTTCGCCCGTCCCGCTCATGCCGTTCCCCTTTGCGCAAGTGTGCGGCTGCGAGTAAGGGCATGGGCGATGGATGTTAAGACCCAATCGCTCGGGGCGCCGCCGCCCGCCGCAGCTGGCGCCCGCACGGGCGAGCGAGGGGGCGGCTTCACCTGGTTCCTCGTCAAGCTGCTGGTCGCGGTGCTGCTGTTCCGCACGCTGGTCTTCTCGCCCTTCTCGATCCCGTCCGAGAGCATGTTGCCGCGGCTCATGAACGGGGATTACCTCCTCGCCGCCAAGTGGCCCTACGGCTTCTCGCGCAACTCGCTCCCGCTCGACCTCGGCGGGCCGCGCGGGCGCCTGTTTCCGGGGACGCCCGAGCGCGGCGACGTCGCGATCTTCAAGCACCCCGTCGACGGGCGCGAATATATCAAGCGGGTGATCGCCCTGCCCGGCGACCGGGTGGCGGTGATCGGCGGCGAGGTGGTGCTGAACGGGGTGCGGGCGACGCGCGTGCCGGTGCCGGACGTGCTCGTGCCGCTCTCGCCCAACACCGGCTGCGCCTGGGGCGGCGATGCCGAGCGCCTAGCGGACGGCAGCGAGGCGTGCCGCTACCGCGCCTTCCGCGAGACCCTGCCGCAGGGCCGCTCCTACACCGTGCTCGAGTTCGGCAGCACGCAGGCGGACAATTTCGCCGAGGTGACGGTGCCCCCCGGCGCGATGTTCGTGATGGGCGACAACCGCGACAGCTCGCTTGACAGCCGCTTCCCCGCCTCGCCCGGCGAGGGCGTGGGGCTCGTCTCGCAGGACCTGCTGGTGGGCCGCGCGGCGGTGATCGTCTGGTCGACCGACGGGAGCGCCGACTGGCTCAAGCCCTGGACGTGGTTCTCGGCCGCGCGCTGGGAGCGGATCGGGGCCCTGTTGTGAAGGCCGCCGCGCTCGATCCGGCAACGCGGAAATGGCTTGCGGAACAGGGCTTTGCCCCGGCGCGCGAGGCGCTGTGGCTCGAGGCGCTGACCCACGGCAGCTTCAACGGCTCGGGCGCCGAGGTCGCGGACTACCAGCGGCTCGAGTTCCTCGGCGACCGGGTGCTTGGCCTGTCGGTCGCGAGCTGGCTGTTCCGCGCCGGGGACGCGCCGGAAGGCCGCCTTTCCCAGAGACTTAACGCCCTCGTCAGCGGGGCGACCTGCGCGCGGATCGCCCGCAGCATCGGCCTCCCGCAGCACATCCGCCTCGGCAAGCAGGCGCGTGACGACGGGGGGGCGGACAGCGACAAGATCCTCGGCGACGTGATGGAGGCGCTGATCGGCGCCTGCTTCATCGAACACGGCTTCGACACCGCACAGGCGCTGATTTATCGCTTGTGGGCCAAGGAGTTGGAGGGCGACGAGGGCAAGGCCAAGCACCCCAAGAGCGCGCTCCAGGAATGGGCCGCGGGCAACCGCCGGGCGACGCCGCTCTACGAGGTGACCGACCGCTCCGGCCCCGACCACGCGGCGCGCTTCACCGTCCGGGTGACGATCCGCAACGTCGGCAGCGCCGAGGCGACCGCGACCAGCAAGGGCGAGGCCGAACGGCTGGCCGCCAAGGCCTTCCTCGAGGCTTTCGGCTGAGGCTCCGTTTTGGCGATGTTTCACGTGAAACACCGCGCCGGAGGGCGCTCTAGCCGGGGCCTAAGCGGGGTCTAGGAGGGGTTTACGGGGAGTCTGGGCCGGGTCTGGCGCGACCGAGGCCGCCGCGACAAGGGCCTGCCGCCACCCGGCCTTCGACAAGCCCCGCGCGAACAGCTAGAGTCCCCGCATGACCGATACCACCCCCACCCGCTGCGGCGTCGTCGCCGTGCTCGGCGCGCCCAATGCCGGCAAGTCCACCCTCGTCAACCAGCTCGTTGGCCAGAAGGTCGCGATCACCTCGGCCAAGGCCCAGACCACCCGCGCGCGGATGCTCGGCATCGCGCTCCACGAGCTCGCCGACGGCACCCCCGTCCAGATGATCCTCGTCGACACCCCCGGCATCTTCGCCCCCCGCCGCCGCCTCGACCGGGCGATGGTCAGCGCCGCCTGGGAGGGCGCGGAGAGCGCCGATGCCGTCCTCCTCCTCGTCGATCCCATCAAGCAGCGTCGCCACGAGCTCGAACCCCTGCTCGAGACGCTCGGCCACCGCCCGGAACGCAAGATCCTCGTCCTCAACAAGGTCGACCGCGCCAAGAAGGAACCGCTCCTCGCCCTCGCGCAGGATCTCACCGCCAAGGTGCCCTTCGAGGAGATCTTCTTCGTCTCCGCCCTCACCGGCGAGGGCGTGCCAGAAATGAAGGAGGTGCTCGCCCGCGCCATGCCGGAAGGCCCGTGGATGTATCCCGAGGACCAGGTCTCCGACGCCTCGGAGCGCCTGCTCGCCGCCGAGATCACCCGCGAGCAGCTCTACCAGCAGCTCCACGAGGAACTGCCCTACGACAGCGCGGTGCGGCCCGAGCGCTACGAGGTGCGGCCCGACGGCAGCATCGAGATCCACCAGCAGATCGTCGTCGCGCGCGAGAACCAGCGGGCGATCGTGCTCGGCAAGGGGGGCGCGCGGATCAAGGCGATCGGCGAGGCGGCGCGCAAGGAACTGTCCGAGGTGCTGGGCACGAAGGTCCACCTTTTCCTCCACGTCAAGCATTCCGAGAACTGGGCCGAGGACCGCGAGATCTTCGAGGAGATCGGGCTCGACTGGGTGCGCTAGGCGCGGGGCGCCGGGGCACCTATGGGCGCAAATGTCTTGACATTACAACGCGGCAATGCGAGCCGCCCTGCTCGTCAGGACTCGCCTGACGCCATTCAAGAGAGAATGATGGACGATTGCTCTAGCACCGGCACGCCGCGCGCGTGCCCCCGGAACCAGGCTCCCGGCATCCGCCGGACGAGCGACGAGGCGCTTCGCTAGAGGCTCGTCGTCGGTCGTCCGTTCCGCCGGGGCAAGCGGAAAGGACAAGACCGATGACCACCCTGATCACTGCACGCAAGGCAGGGGTGCGGCATGACGCCGCGGCCCGCCGCACCTTTCGCAATCGCGCGGCGCTCGCCGCCCGGCATGGCCCCGGCGGCGGCGCCGTGCTGCGCTGCCAGTGGCGGCGCGCACCCGGCGGCAGCCTGATGATGGCCTGGGCCGAGGAGCCCGGGCCTTCGCCCTTGCGCGTGGCGCCGCGTCCCCGAGCCGGGGCGCGTCGCCGCGCGCCCGCGCCCCGGCGGCACCGCCCCGCCCTCCGCGCCGCCTGACACGGCTCCTTCACGAACCCCCGGCACAAGCGACCGCCCCGCCCGAATTCGAGGACCGCTCCATGACCCCCCTCTTCGCCCCGCGCCCGCGATCCGCGCAATCCCTGACCCTCGCCCTCCTGCTCGCGGGCGCCCTCGCCCTGCCCTCCCGCGCGCAGGCCGGCGAGGCCGAGGCCGCGTCCGAGCCCCAGGCGCAGCCCCAGCCGCCGGTCCCGCCCGTCAGCGTGCGAGCGGAAGACAACGCCCCCCTCACCCTCGCCGGCAGCCGCGCGCAGGAGAACGCCGTCCGGCAGGCGAGCGACGCCTTCGGCACGGTGGTCGGCCGCGAGGCGGTGGGGCTCTACGATGCCGATCTCGTGCGCGGCTTCTCGCCGCTGCGCGCGGGCAACGTGCGGCTCGAGGGGCTCTATTTTGACACGGTGATCGAGCCCACCGACCGCACCTCGGGGGCGATCAACATCCTCGTCGGCCCGAGCGCGATCGGCAGCGTCTTCCCCGCGCCTTCGGGCATCGTCGACTTCCAGTTCCGCACCCCCGGCACCGCCTTCGCCGGCAGCGCGCTGGTGGGCGTCACCCACTGGGGCGAGGTGCGCGGCGAGGTGGACCTCACCCTCCCGGTCAACGACCGCCTGTCGCTCGGCCTCGGCGCGACCGCCGAGTTCCTGCGCGAGGGCGACGGGCGGCAGGACGACAAGTTCGAGCTGTCGGTCAACACCAGCTGGCGGCCCACCGACAGCCTGCACCTGCGCCCCTTCCTGAGCGTCGCCTACACACCTTTCGACGACGTCACCCCGATCTACGTGCCCGAGGGCGATGTCCTGCCGCCCCGCCTGCCGCGCCGCCTCCGCGCCAACCCGCGCTGGTCGTTCCGCGACGATATCGAGATCAACGCCGGGATGATCGCCGACTGGGCGATCGCGCCGGGCTGGGACCTGAAGGCGGGCCTCTTCAACTCGAGCACCGACAACTGGAACGACGGCGAGTTCCTGATCGAGAACGTGCGCCCCGACGGGACGGGCGAAGCCATCGCGATCCGCGATCCGGGGCTGTTCTTCCGCTCGACCAGCGGCGAGGCGCGCCTGTCGCGCACCATCCTCGACGGGCCGCGCACGCACCGGGTCGTCTTCAACCTGCGCGGACGCGACGCGCTACGCCGCTTCGACGGATCGGACGAGATCGACCTCGGGCGCCGCAGCATCTTCGTCCCGATCCGCGATCCGGAGCCGCTGAACTTCGACTTCGGCGTCCAGCAGCGCGACGTGGTGCGCCAGTGGTTCTCGGGCCTCACCTATCTCGGCCGCTGGGACGGGATCGGCGAGATCAACCTCGGGATTCAGTACACGGACTTCTCCAAGCGCATCGGCTTCGTCAACGAAGTGCCCGACGCGATCGACGTGCAGCGGGTGCTCTACAACCTCAACGCCGCGCTCGAGCTGACGCCGCGCCTCGCGCTCTATGGCGGCTACATCACCGGGCTCGAGGAAAGCGGCATCGCGCCCGGCAACGCGGCCAACCGCAACGAGGCCCTGCCCGCGATCCCGACCGAGCAGGTCGATGTCGGCCTGCGCTGGAGCATCACCGACGATCTCAACCTCATCGCCGGGGTGTTCCAGCTCACCAGCCCTTATTTCAGCCTCGACGAGGCCGACGTCTTCCGCGAGCTCGGGAGCCTGCGCAACCGGGGCATCGAGATGTCGCTGTCCGGCCTGGTGACGCCAGCGCTGGCGGTCAACCTCGGCGTGCTGCTGCTCGATCCCGCCGTGCGCGGGCCTGCAGTGGACGAGGGGCTCGTCGGCCCGCGCGCGGTGTTCGGGATCGCGCGGCGGGTGGAGGCAGCCGTCGACTGGCGCCCGCCCTTCCTCGAGGGCTTCTCCTTCGACCTCGCGCTCTCGCACCGCTCGCCCGAGATGGCGACGGTGAACAACCTCGTCGAGGTGCCCACCCGCAACCTCGTGGCGCTGGGCGGGCGGCACTTCTTCCGGCTCGGCGGGAGCGAGGCGATGCTGCGCGTGCAGGTCGAGAACCTGTTCGACACGCAGGGCTTCGAACTGGTCGACGCGAACGCCTTCCAGCCGCTCTGGCCGCGCCGCGTCCTCGCCTACCTCACGGTCGACTTCTGACCACGGCGGGGGCGGTTGGCCAGTCGAGGAGGTCGCCGTAGCTCAGCGGACGGGCCTGAAGGCTCGGGTGCGGCGCATAGCCGTCGTGCCAGTATTTCGGCTCGACGATGTCGCGCGCGATGCTCATGCTGAAGAAGCGCCGGGGCCGCGGCGAGCGGTTGTCGGGACCGGCGTGGAGCAGGTCGCTGCGGTAGAGGATCACCGTGCCCCGGCGCGGCGCGGTCTGCACGAGGCGGAAGGCTTCGGCGAGCGCCCGGTGGTGGCGGCGCAGGCGCCACAGGGTGCGCGGGCCGAGCATCGCCAGGCTGAACTGCGCGTTCTTGCCGAGCAGGAAGCGCAGCAGGTTGGGCTGGTGCTGGTCCCAGTGGCGCGAGAACACCCGGTCGCGAAACTCGCCGGGCGCGAGCGGCGCGGCCGGATCGCGGCGCATCGCCCACAGCTTGGCGAGGTTGTGCCGCAGGATGCGCGCGTTGCACCCCCGCCGGAACAGCTCGGCGAGCGCGTGGGCCTGCCCCCCGTGCCGGTTCTCGCTGCCGCCATAGAGGTGCGTGCCCGGCACGAACACCGTCCCGCCCTGTTCCTCCGAGACATCCTCCAGCGCGGCGAAGAGGCTGATCACCCCGCCCGGGTCGCGGTGGATGTACTGGTGCGAGGAGCCGAGATAGCTCGTCAGCGTGGTGACCTCGAGCAGCGGGCGCGAGCGGCCGCAATATTCCGACAACACCCCCTCGAGCCGCTGCGCCAGGCTCGCCGCGAAGCGCGTGACGGGGGGCGTTGCGGGAAGCGAGCAGAAATCGCGGCGCCGGTAGCGGTTGTCGGTCTCGCTGGCGAAGGCGCCGCGGGCGCGCTCCGGATCGGCGATGGTCTCGAGCACGAGGGCGAGCCCGGCCTCCGCCTCCTCGTTCGACAACAGGCCGGTGAGGATCACGAGGCCGTGCCGGTCCATCGCGGCGACGGCGTCCCGGGCGCAGGCCTCGGTCAGCCGGCCCCTTGCGTCGAGGACGGCGGGCACCTCGAAAGCGGACGTGTCGCTGGAAACCCCGAGTTCATCCATGCCAGCCTGCCTTGCAGGCGCCCCGACCTCCTCCGCACGGCCTTGCGGGAGCGGGAGCGCGGTGCCTCTATGGGGCGGAAACGTTAAGCATCGGGTTAATCGCGAGGCCGCGCGGGGGGCCTGCCGTCCCTCCCCTTCGCCTCGCGCGGCCATTCACCCTTTTCACAAACTGAGTGATGGCCGCGCGGTCGCCGCCTCTCCCAAGTGGCGCACCCCCTTTTCCGGAGAATTGCGCTTGCCCGATATCTTCGCCGCCTCCCTCTTCACCGAGATCTCGGGCCTCCTGATCCTCGCTGCCGCCGTGGGCTTCCTCGGGCACCTGCTCAAGCAGCCGCTGATCGTCAGCTACATCGTGGTCGGCATCCTCGCCGGGCCCTCGGTGCTGGGCCTCGCCCGCTCGGAAAGCCCGCTGGAGCTGCTGGCGGACCTCGGCATCGCGGTCCTGCTGTTCCTTGTCGGGCTGAAACTCGACTACCGCTTGGTGCGCGAGCTCGGGCTGGTCTCGCTCACGACGGGCCTCGGGCAGGTGCTGTTCACCTCGGGCTTCGGCTTCCTCATCGCCCTCGCGCTCGGCTTCGACGTCACCGCCAGCCTCTACATCGCCGTCGCGCTGACCTTTTCCAGCACCATCATCATCGTCAAGCTGCTGACCGACAAGCGCGAGCTCGACGCGCTCCACGGCCGCGTGGCGCTGGGCTTCCTGATCGTGCAGGACATCGTCGTGGTGATCTCGATGGTGGTCCTCTCCACCATCGGCATCGGTGCCGCGGCCGAGGGCGAGGGCCTGTCGGTGACCGGCGCGCTCACCGCCGCCGCGGTCCTCGTGGTGATTGTGGTGCTGATCGTGCGTTTCGCCGCCAATCCGCTGACGCACCGGCTCGCCGAAAGCCAGGAATTGCTGATCCTCTTCTCGATCGGTCTTGCGGCGCTGTTCGCGGCGATCGGGGAGGCGCTCGGCCTCGGCCTCGAGATCGGCGGGCTGCTGGCGGGCGCCTCGCTCGCCTCGACCCCCTACCGCGACGCCATCGCCTCGCGCCTTGCACCCTTGCGCGATTTCCTGCTGCTGTTCTTCTTCCTGGTGCTCGGAACCCAGCTCGAGCTCGACATCCTCGGGCAGAACATCGGCGCGGCGCTGGTCTTCTCGGCCTTCGTGCTGATCGGCAACCCGCTGATCGTCCTCGCGATCATGGGGCTCCTGGGATATCGCAAGAAGACCGGCTTCCTCGCCGGGCTCACGGTCGCCCAGATCAGCGAGTTCTCGCTGATCTTCATCGGCATGGGCGTGACGCTGGGGCATGTGACCGAGACGGAGCTGGGGCTGGTGACGCTGGTCGGTCTCATCACCATCGCCGCCTCGACCTACATGATCACCTATTCGCACAAGCTCTACCCGCTGTTCGAGCCCTTCATCGGGTTCTTCGAGCGGGCCGATCCCAAGCAGGAGAAGAAGGACGAGGCCAAGGGCACCGAGGCGCCGCCGGAGGTCATCCTGTTCGGCCTCTCCGCCTTCGGCGGCGCGGTCGCGGAACAGCTCCACAAGCAGGGCGTGCGGATGCTGGCGGTGGATTACGACCCTGAAGTGGTGCGCGAGTGGCAGGAGCGCGGCCTCAACGCGATCTATGGCGACGTCACCGATCCCGAATACCTGACAGAGTTGCCTTTGGCGCAGGCGCGCTGGGTGGTCTCGACCCTGCGGCACCACGGCCCCTACCTCTACGCCGCCGATCCGCGCCAAACGCTGCTGAAGGTGCTGCACGCCGAGAACTTCGAGGGGAAGACCGCGATCACGATCTTCGACACCGCCGAGGCCGAGGCGGTGAAGGAGGGCGGCGCGGACCTGGTGCTCGACCCTTACGTGCTCGCGGCCGAGGACCTCGTGGGAGAGGTCATCGGCAAGGACGATCCCGGGTCATGAGCGGCTGACGGCCCGCCGGGGCCATGCAGCGCGAGGGGGGCTCGGCGGCCGGGGCTCAGCCCCGACCCAGCTTCTCGAGCTTGGCGCGCAGGGCCGCCTCGTCGAAGGGCTTGACGATGTAGTCGTCCGCCCCCGCGGCGATGCCGTCGTGGATGTCCTTGGCCTCGCCGTTCGAGGTGCAGAACACCACCACCGGCTCCTTGGGCGTGGGGATGGCGCGCAGCTTTTCGACGAAGGTGATGCCGTCCATCTCGGGCATGTTCCAGTCGGTGAGCACGAGATCGGGCATCGACTGCTTGCAGCGGGCGAGCGCCTCGTGCCCGTCCTGCGCCTCTACCGGCAGGTAGCCGAGCGAGGTCGCGATCTTGGCCGCGACCTTGCGGATCACGCGGCTGTCGTCGACGATGAGGCAGGTCTTGACCGAGGCCGCGGGCGCGGGCTGGCCGGCATAGCGGTCGCGCATCGCCTTGGCGGCGGCGACAATCGCGGCGGTGTCGTCGGGCTCGACGGAGACGGGCGCGGCGGCGGGCGCGGCAGGCGCGGCAGGCGCAGCGGCCGGGACCGGTTCGGCGGGTGTCGCCTGCGTCGCGGCGGCAGTCCGCGCGGCCTCGGCCTCGGCGGCGATTCCGGCCTCGAGCATCTTCTCGTTCTGTGCAAGCTTCTCGGCGAGGGTCTTGCCCTCGAGCCCGGCGCGGCGGTGCGGGCCGGAGTTGCGCTTGATCAGGTTCTGCACGTCAGCGCCCCCCGCCCATCGCCGCAAACCCCTGTTCGAAGGCCTGCGCGGCGAAATCATCGGAATAGGGATCGGCCTCGAGCGTGCCGACCGCCTCGCCCGGCGTCACGCGGACGTGGAGGTAGGGCATCCAGACATCGCCGAACTCGGCCTTCTGGTACCACACGTCGAGCACGTCGTAGCTCGCCCACATGCCGTCCGGCTCGCGCAGGCGCAGCCCTTCGCCGATGCGCGGGACCGCCGCGAAGCGGATGCGCGTCTGGGTCTGATGGGTTTCGTTCTGGACTTCGATTTCGATCACGACAGCAAGCCCTTTGTCTCGCGCCGGTTCTAGGGCCCAAATGCTTTATGTTTTCTCAACGCGGGCAGGCCCGGGCGACGGTTCGCGTCGCCCGGGGCCTCACTTCGTCGCAGCCGCCTTCTTGGCCGGAGCCTTCTTCTTGGCAGGCGCCTTCTTGGCCGCCGCCTTCTTCGGCGCGGCCTTCTTCTTGGCCTTGCCCTTCGCCGGACCCTTGGCGACCCGCGCGTCGATGAGCGCGATCGCGGCTTCCAGCGTCACGTCCTCGGGCTTCTGGTCGCGCGGGATCGTGGCGTTGGTGGTGCCGTCGGTCACGTAGGGCCCGAAGCGCCCGGGCATGACCTTGATCTCCCCGCCGCTCACCGGATGGGCGCCGAGCGTCGCGAGGGGTTCGGACTTCGCGCCTCGCGCCGCCCCGCCCCGGTTCGCCGCCTCTGCGAGGATCGCGACCGCGCGGTTCATGCCCACCTCGAAGACCTCGCGGGTGTTGGTCAGCTTGCCGTACTTGCCGTCGTGCCTGAGGTAGGGCCCGTAGCGCCCGATATTCGCCTCGATCTCGAGCCCCGTGTCGGGATGTGCGCCGACGATGCGGGGAAGGTCGAGGAGCTTCACCGCCCAGTCGAGGTCGAAGTCGTCGAGGTCCTTGGGGATGCTCGCGCGCTTCGCCTCCTTGCCCTCGCCCATCTGGACGTAGGGTCCGAAGCGGCCGGTCTTGCGGTGGATGTCCTCGCCCGTCTCGGGGTGATGGCCGATGACGCCGTCCTCGGCCCCGCCCTCGCCCTCCCCGCCCGGCTGGGCGAAGCGGCGGGTGTACTTGCACTCGGGGTAGTTGTTGCAGGCGACGAAGGCCCCGAAGCGGCCGCCGCGCAGGGAGAGCCTGCCGTTCGGGCGCCCTTCCGCGGCGCACAGCGGGCAGGCGCGCGGGTCGCTGCCGTCCTCCTTCGGCGGGAAGAGGAAGTCCGAAAGGTAGTCGTCGAGCGCCTCGGTGACTTCCGACGGCAGCTTCTCCATGACCTCGTCGGCCTTGGGCTTGAAGTCGCGCCAGAAGCGGGCGAGCAGCGCCTTGTAGTCCTCGCGCCCGTCGGAGACGACGTCGAGCTCGTCCTCCATGCCTGCGGTGAAGTCGTAGGCGACGTAATCGGGGAAGAAGCGTTCGAGAAAGGCGGTGAGCAGCCGCCCGCTCTCCTCCGCGAAGAAGCGGTTCTTCTCGACGCGCACATAGGCGCGGTCGCGCAGGGTCTGGATGGTCGAGGCATAGGTCGAGGGGCGGCCGATGCCGAGTTCCTCGAGGCGCTTGACCAGCGAGGCTTCCGAGAAGCGCGGCGGCGGCTGGGTGAAGTGCTGGGTGGCATCGACACCGCGCTTCGCCGGGCTGTCGCCCGCCTTCATCACCGGGAGCAGGCCGCCGTCCTCGTCCTCGCTGTCGTCCAGCCCTTCCTGATAGACAGCGAGGAAGCCCGGGAAGCGGATCACCTGGCCGGTGGCGCGGAGTTCATGCTGCCCGGTCGCATCGCGCAGGGTGACGGTGGTGCGCTCCAGTCGCGCGGTCGCCATCTGGCTCGCCATCGCGCGCTTGAAGATGAGGTCGTAGAGCCGCGCCTCGTCCGCGCTCCCGGCCCGTTCGCGGGTGAAGTCCGTTGGGCGGATCGCCTCGTGGGCCTCCTGCGCGTTCTTCGCCTTGGTGCTGTAGAAGCGCGGCTTTTCCGGCAGATAGGCGCTGTCGTAGCGCGCGGCGATCGCGTCCCGCAGCGCCATGATCGCGCCCGGGTCCATCTGCACGCCGTCGGTGCGCATGTAGGTGATCGCGCCCGCCTCGTAGAGGCTCTGCGCGCACCGCATGGTGTGCTGCGCCGAGAAGCCCAGCTTCCGGGCCGCTTCCTGCTGCAAGGTGGAGGTGGTGAACGGCGGCGCGGGATTGCGCTTGACCGGCTTGGTCTCGACGCCCTCGACGGTGAAGCGCCCGGCCTCGACCGCGGCCTTGGCCTCCATCGCGATCCCGGCATTGCCGAGGCTCAACCGCTCCAGCTTCACGCCCTTGAACTTGACGAGCCGCGCGTCGAACTCGCTGCCGTCGTGCTGCATCCGCGCGACGACGCTCCAGTATTCCTCCGCGCGGAACGCCTCGATCTCGCGCTCGCGCTCGACGATGAGGCGCAGCGCCACCGACTGCACGCGGCCTGCGCTCTTGGCGCCGGGGAGTTTTCGCCAGAGCACCGGCGAGAGCGTGAAGCCGAACAGGTAGTCGAGCGCGCGGCGCGCGAGATAGGCGTCGATCAGCGGCTGGTCCAGCTCGCGGGGCTTGGCCATCGCCTCGGTCACCGCCTGCTTGGTGATCGCGTTGAAGGTCACCCGGTCGACGCTCTTGGGCAGCGCCTTGCGCTTCGCCAGCAGCTCCTGGACGTGCCAGCTGATCGCCTCGCCTTCGCGGTCGGGGTCGGTGGCGAGCACCAGCCGGTCGGCCTTCTTCGCGGCGTCGGCGATCTCCTTGAAGCGGCTCTGCTTGTCCCGGTAGAGCTCCCACTCCATCGCGAAGTCGTCCTCCGGCTTCACGCTCCCGTCCTTCGGCGGCAGGTCGCGGACATGGCCGTAGGAGGCGAGGACCTTGTAGTCCTTGCCGAGGTACTTCTCGATGGTTTTGGCCTTGGCGGGGGATTCGACGATGACGAGCTGCATGACGGTGGCGGAGTGGTCCCTTACGTGTGTACGCGCGAGGGTGGCGGGGTGCGGCGGGGAGCGTCAAGGGGGTTGTGGGGTGACGAAAGGGGTAACGTCTGCCCGGACTCGATCCGGGCCGGTGCTCTACTACACTCCCGCCAGACCCTCGAACAGATCGCGCCATTCAGGGTTGGCCTTCTCGATCAGCGCGAACTTCCATTCGCGCCGCCAGCGCTTGAGCCGCTTCTCGTGGGCGATGGCCGCCTCAATCGGCGCGATGAACTCGGCCCACACCAGCCGGACGATGCCGCGTTCGGCGGCGTATCGCGAGCCTTCGCCGGCGCGGTGCTGCACAATCCGCGCGGCGAGATCGGCGGTGATGCCGATGTAGAGTTCGCCGCGATAGCGCCGTGCGAGGATGTAGACCCAGCCGCCACGTTCCGCCCTGTCCATCGCCCCTCTCCCTTCGTCACCCCGGGCTAGACCCGGGGCGGTGCTTCTTTCGCTGGCCGACCGAAGCGACAAAAGAACCAGCACCGCCCCGGATCAAGTCCGGGGTGACGGAGATTGTCTCACATCGCCCGCCGCACCGCTCCGTCGGCTTCGCGCACCAGCTCGCCGGCCAGTTCGAGTTCGAGGAGCGCCATGTGCACCTCGGCGGCGCTGGCGCCGGACTGGCGGATCAGTTCGTCCACCCCGACCGGCGCGTTGTTGAGCAGGCTGGCGATGTCGCCGCTGAGGTCGGCGCGCGCCTCGCCCCAGTCGAGCTTGGCGAGTTCGGCATAGTCGAAGTCGCTGGCGTTGTCGGTGACGCGGAAGCGCGAGCGCGGGGCGCCGGTGAAGCTCTGGAGCAATTCGATCACCTCGTCGGGCGCCTGCACCAGCACCGCGCCCTCGCGGATCAGCTGATTGCACCCGCTCGCCCGCGCGTCGAGCGGGGAACCGGGGATCGCCATGACCTCGCGCCCCGCCTCGCCCGCGAGCCGCGCGGTGATGAGCGAGCCCGATTGCGGTGCGGCCTCGATGACGAGGGTGCCGGAGGCGAGCCCGGCGATGATGCGGTTGCGTGACGGAAAGTGCCGCCCGCGCGGCTCGGTGCCGGGGGGTTGCTCGGCGATCAGCAGGCCCTCGCTGGCGATGCGCTGCTGGAGGTCGGCGTGCTGCGGGGGGTAGGCGATGTCGATGCCGCTGGCGATGACGCCGACGGTCTGCGGGAAGGCGCCTTCGTGCGCGGCGCCGTCGATGCCGCGGGCGAGGCCGGAGACGACGGTGAAGCCCGCCTCGGCGAGCGCGGCGGCGAAATCGCGCGCGAGCTTGACCGCGGCGGCGCTGGCGTTTCTCGCGCCGACGAGGGCGACGCAGGGCTCGGACGCCAGCGGAAGCCGGCCGCGGCAGGTGAGGATCGGCGGCGCGCTGTCGAGCTCGGCGAGGAGCGCCGGGTAGTCGGGCTGGTCGTGGAACAGGTAGCGCGCGCCCGCGTGCCGCACGGCGACCACCTCGCGCTCGATGCTCTCGGCGCTCGCGGGGCGGTAGGGCGTGCGGCCGCGTGCGGCGAGATGGGGGAGCGCGTCGAGCGCCGCGGCCGCGCTGCCGAAGCGGGCGAGGAGCTGGCGGTAGCTGACCGGCCCGATGTTGGGCGAGCGCAGCAGGCGGATGCGCGCGAAGGCTTCCTGTTGGGTGAGTGTGGCCCCCTCCACCATCGCCGTCATCCCAGCGGAAGCTGGGGCCTAGAGCGGCGAGCGCTGCCCTTTGCGGCCCTAGGTCCCAGCTTTCGCTGGGATGACGGGTCGAGCTTGATCGTCACGAGGCTTTGCCCGAGGAGCCCACCCTCGGCTCCTCCCCGCGCATCAGCCGGCCGATATTGGCGCGGTGCTGGACGATCACGATGGCGGCGATCGCGAGGAGCGGCGGGATCACTTCAGGATAGCCGAGCGCCCACGCCACGAGCGGCGCGGCTATGACGCTCACCAGCGAGGCGACCGATGAAATGCGGCTCACGAACAGCGTGATGCCCCAGATGGCGGCGCAGGCGAGCATCGCGGGCCACGCCAGCGCGCCGAGCGCTCCGGCCGCGCTCGCGAAGCCCTTGCCCCCCTTGAAGGCGAGCCACGGGGTGAAGCAGTGTCCCGCCACCGCCGCGACCGCCGCCACGCCTTCCGTGCCGGGCCACACGGCCCGCGCCACCAGCACCGGGATCACCGCCTTGGCCGCGTCGAGCAGCACCGTCGCCGCCGCGAGGCCCTTGTTGCCGGTGCGCAGCACGTTGGTTGCCCCGATGCTCCCGCTGCCGATCTGGCGCACGTCCCCCAACCCCGCCGCGCGGGTGAGGATCAGGCCGAAGGGGATCGAGCCGAGGAGGAAGCCCAGCAGGGCGGCGAAAAGCGGTTCCAAGACAAATCTCCGTTCGTGCTGAGCTTGTCGAAGCACCGCACTTTCTCTAGCGCACGCATCTCTAAGGAAAAACGGCCCTTCGACAAGCTCAGGGCGAACGGGTTTGAGAGACTTGGACGAATCCTCCCCCATCCTGCTGTTCGATTCCGGCGTCGGCGGGCTCACGGTCTACGATGCTCTGCGCCAGGTGCTCCCCGAGGCGCCGGTGATCTACGCCGCGGACCTGGCCGGGCTCCCCTACGGCACCAAGACCGAGGCACAGATCGCCGCGCGCGTTTCCGGGCTGCTAGGCCGGATGGCGGAGCGCTGGCAGCCGCGCCTCGCCTGCATCGCCTGCAACACCGCCTCGACCATCGCGCTCGGCATGGTGCGCGACGTGCTCGAGATCCCGGTGGTCGGCACGGTCCCCGCGATCAAGCCCGCCGCCGCGCTCACCCGCACCGGCACGATCGGGCTGGTCGGCACCGAGGCGACGATCCGCCAGGCCTACGTGGACGACCTCGAGGCCAAGTTCGCCGATGGCAAGCGCCTCCTGCGCGTCGCCGCCCCGGGACTCGTCGGCGCGGCCGAGGCGAAGCTCAGGGGCGAGGCGGTCGACCCCGCGCTGATCGCCGATGTGCGCGACCGGCTCGCGCGGCTGGCCGAGGGGGCGCCGATCGACACGCTGGTGCTCGCCTGCACGCACTTCCCGCTGCTGGCCGAGGAGCTGGCCGCCGCCTTCGGTTCGGACGTAGCGCAGGTCGACGGGGCGGAAGGGATCGCCCGGCGCATCGCGCACCTCCTCGAAGGGCAGAGCTTCGCCGCTGCTGGCCCCCACCGCTTCGTCGTCACCGGGCCTCTGGCCGGGGCCGCGGGGCTGGAGGGCGCCCTCGCCCAGCGAGGCTTCGGGGCGGCGGAGGCCTTCTGATCCGGGCGCGCGCGTCCTTGCGAAGGGCTCGCAAAGATCGCGGTGGCAAAAGCGGCTCCAGGGCCCTAAATACCGCCGCGAAACCAACCGCGCTCCTGCTCGTTGTGGCGAAACAGGAGAGGGCTTGAAGCCGCGCCCGCCCCCGCGAGGGGGCCGCGAGAGCAGCGAGACGCGAGTGAACTACGACCAGATCTTCGATTCCGCGATCGACCGTCTGCACGAGGAAGGCCGCTACCGCGTCTTCATCGACATCCTGCGCAACAAGGGCGCCTACCCCAACGCGCGCTGCTTCCACGGCCACAACGGCCCCAAGCCGATCACGGTGTGGTGCTCCAACGACTACCTGTGCATGGGCCAGCACGACAAGGTGATCGGCGCAATGGAGGCGGCGCTGCACGACGTCGGCGCAGGGAGCGGCGGCACGCGCAACATTGGCGGCAACACGCATCTCCATGTCGAGCTCGAGGCCGAGCTCGCCGACCTCCACGGCAAGGACGCGGCGCTGCTGTTCACCTCGGGCTACGTCTCGAACGATGCGACGCTCTCGACCCTCGCCAAGCTGCTGCCGGGCTGCGTGATCTTTTCCGACGAATTGAACCACGCCAGCATGATCGCCGGCATCCGCAACTCGGGCTGCGAGAAGAAGGTCTTCCGCCACAACGACGTCGCTCATCTGGAAGAGCTGCTGGCGTCGGTCGACATCGACACGCCCAAGCTGATCGCCTTCGAGTCCGTCTATTCGATGGACGGCGACGTCGCCCCGATCCACGCGATCTGCGACCTCGCCGAGAAGTACAACGCGCTGACCTATATCGACGAGGTCCACGCGGTCGGCATGTACGGCGCGCGCGGCGGCGGCATCTCTGAGCGCGACGGCGCGGCGCACCGAATCGACATCATCGAGGGCACGCTCGGCAAGGCTTTCGGGGTCATGGGCGGCTATATCGCGGCTTCCGCGAAGGTGGTGGACTGCATCCGCTCCTACGCGCCGGGTTTTATCTTCACGACCTCGCTTTCGCCGGTGCTGGTCGCGGGGGTCCTCGCCTCGGTGCGGCATCTCAAGGAGTCGAGCGTCGAGCGCAATGCCCAGCAGCGCGCCGCCGCCCTGCTCAAGCTGAAGTTCGCCGAGGCCGGCCTGCCGGTGATGGATTCGGTCACCCACATCGTGCCCCTGATGGTCGGCGACCCGGTGCGCGCCAAGAAGATCAGCGACATCCTCCTCGCCGAATACGGCGTCTACGTGCAGCCGATCAACTTCCCCACCGTCCCGCGCGGCACCGAACGCCTGCGCTTCACCCCGGGTCCGCACCACACCGAGGCGATGATGGACGAGCTGACGAGCGCGCTGGTCGAGATCTGGGATCGCTTGGAACTGGGGCTCGCCGAGGCCGCCTGACCGGCCATTCCCTAGCGTCCTTTGTGAAGCACTGCCGGTTGGCTAGCTAACCTCCCGAACAGGACTCGGGAGAGACACATGGGCGGCACGCCTGATCAGACTTATGCCGAGGTGGTGCTCGGACGGCGCAGCATCAGGGGCTACCTCGACAAGCCCGTGCCGCGCGCGCTGATCGAGGAGATCATCGCGATGGCGATGCGCTCGCCAACCTCGATGAACACCCAGCCCTGGCACTTCCACGTCATCACCGGCGAGCCGCTCGACCGCATCCGCAAGGGCAACACGGAGAACATCCTTGCCGGCGTCCCCGACAGCCGAGAGTTCCGGCGCGGAGAGGCCTTCGCGGGCGTCCACCGCGAGCGGCAGGTCGAGGTGGCGAAGCAGCTCTTCCGCGCGATGGGCATCGCCCGCGATGATGCCGCCGCCCGGCACGACTGGGTGCTGCGCGGCTTCCGCCAGTTCGACGCGCCTGTGTGCGTGATCGTCACCTACGATCGCGAATTGTCGGGCAGCGACGACACCGCCTTCGACTGCGGCGCGGTGACGACCGCGCTGGTCAACGCGGCGTGGTCGCGGGGCCTCGGCTGCGTCATCAACTCGCAAGGCATCATGCAGTCGCCCGTGGTGCGTGAGCACGCCGGCATTCCGGACGACCAGGTGATCATGAAGGCCGTCGCGATGGGCTGGCCCGACCCGGACTTTCCGGCCAACGCGGTCGTCAGCCACCGCCGCAGCGTGGAGGAGGCCGCGCGCTTCGTGGGGTTCGACGACTGAGGGCCCTGCCCGGCGCTCCCGCAAGCCGATGAAAGCATTGCCGCGCGCGCCAAGCTGGCGCAAAGCGCGCTGGTGAGATCGCTGCGCAACCCCATCCGCCTGGTGCCGAGCCTGTTCCTGCTCGCCATCGCGATCGGCACGCTGCTCCTCAGCCTCCCCATCGCCACCGCCGACGGCACGCGCGCGCCCTTCCTCACCGCGCTGTTCACCGCCACATCCGCCGTGGCGGTGACGGGGCTGGTGGTGGTCGACACGGGCACCTACTGGTCGGCATTCGGGCAGGTGGCGATCCTGCTGATGTTCCAGATCGGCGGGCTCGGGATCATGACCGCCGCGACCGTGTTCGGCCTGATCGCCGGGCGGGATTTCGGCCTTCACGACCGCATGGCGACGCAGGTGGAGCGCGGGCGGCTCGAGACGGGCGACGCGCTCTCCGTCCTCAAGCTGGTGTTCGGCATCACGGTGGCGGTCGAGGCCGTCGTGGCGCTGGCGCTCACCGTCAGGATGGCGGCCGCCTACGACATGGGGCCGGGCGCGGCGCTGTGGCACGGGGTGTTCCATTCGGTGAGCGCCTTCAACAACGCGGGCTTCTCGACCCATGCCGACAGCGTGATGGGCTACCAGTCGGACCCGCTGATCCTCGTGCCGATCATGCTCGCGGTGATCCTCACCGCGCTCGGTTTTCCGGTCATGCAGGACTTGCGTGACAAGCGGCTCGACTGGCGGCGCTGGTCGCTCCATTCCAAGGTCACCGTCGCGGGCACGGTCGCGCTGCTGGCGCTCGGCTTCGGCGCGATCCTCGCGATGGAGTGGAGCAATGCCGACACGCTCGGGCCGATGGGGATCGGGGGCAAGCTGCTCAACGCCGCCTTCCATGCGGTGATGCCGCGCACAGCCGGGTTCAACAGCCTCGACGTCGGCGCCTTCGAGGACCAGACGCTGATGGTGAATTACCTCCTCATGTTCATCGGCGGCGGCAGCGCGGGGACGGCGGGCGGCATCAAGGTGACGACCTTCGTGGTGCTCTTCGCCATCGTGTTGTCCGAGGTGCTGGGCCGGCGCGACGCGGGCCTGTTCGACCGCCGCTTCGGCAGCGAGGTCGAGCGACAGGCGCTGACCGTCACCGCGATGGCGGGCGGCATCGTCTTCGCCGCCGCGAACTACATATCCTCGGTCACCACCCTGCCGCTGCCGGCGATCCTGTTCGAGTGCATCTCCGCCTTCGCGACGGTGGGCCTCTCCACCGGCATCACTGCCGACCTGCCGCCGAGCGCGCAGATCGTCATCGTCGTCCTCATGTTCGTCGGCCGCGTGGGAACCATCACTGTCGCCACCGCGCTTGCCGTGGGACGGCGCCCGCGCCCCTACCGCTTCCCCAAGGAGAACCTCATTGTCGGCTGACAAACGCAAACCCGTCCTCGTCGTCGGGCTCGGCCGCTTCGGCGGCGCGGTCGCGCGCACGCTCACCAACATGGGAAGCGAGGTGCTCGGGATCGACAGCGACCCGCAGCTCGTCCAGGAATATGCCGCCGACCTCACCAAGGTGATCGAGGCGGACTGCACCGACGGCGAGGTGCTGCGGCTGCTGGGCGTCCGGGATTTCGAGGCGGCGGTGGTCGCGATCGGCACCGACATCGAGGCGAGCGTGCTCGCCGTCCTCGCCCTCTCCGACCTCGGCCTCACAAACATCTGGGCCAAGGCCAGCAACGCCAATCACGCGCGCATCCTCGAGCGCATCGGGGCGACCCACGTCGTGTTCCCCGAACAGCGCATGGGCGAGCGCGTCGCCCACCTCCTCAACGAACGGCTGCTCGACTTCATCGCCTTCGACGACGAGTTCGCCATCGCCCGCCTCTGCGCGCCCGAGCCGATCGTCGGCCTGCCGCTCATCACCAGCGCCTGCCGCCAGAAATACGACGTCACCGTGGTGGGCGTGAAGCGCAAGGGCGAGGCATTCATCCACGCCGTGCCGGACACGCTGATCTTCCCCGAGGACGAGCTGGTCGTCTCGGGCCGCATCAAGGACATCGAGCGCTTCGCCGCGATCTGACGCGGCGGGCGCCGCGGCCGCTCTGACAGCGAGCCGCAGCGGGCGTGGGTCAGCGCGGCAGGGCGCTCGTGCCCATCATCGCCTCGTCGACCGCGCGCGCGGCCTGGCGGCCTTCGCGGATCGCCCAGACGACGAGGCTCTGGCCGCGGCGCATGTCGCCGCAGGCGAAGACGCCCGGCACGCTGGTCGCGTAGCCGCTCGTGTCGGCGGCGACATTACCGCGCGCATCGAGCGCCACGCCCGCCTGTTCGAGCAGGCCGGCCTTTCGCGGCCCGACGAAGCCCATGGCGAGCAGGATGAGGTCGGCCCGGATGACGAACTCGCTGCCCTCGATCTCGCGCATCTGGCCGCCCGACCACTCGACGCGCACGCATTCGAGGCCGGTGACCGTCTCGCCGTCGCCGATCACCCGCTTCGCCAGCACCGCCCAGTCGCGCTCAACGCCCTCCTGGTGGCTGGACGAGGTGCGCAGCTTCATCGGCCAATTGGGCCAGGTCAGCGCCTTGTCCTCCTTCTCGGGGGGCTTGGGCATGATCTCGAGCTGGGTGACGCTGAGCGCGCCCTGCCGGTTCGAGGTGCCCACGCAGTCGCTCCCCGTATCGCCGCCGCCGAGCACCACCACGTGCTTGCCGGTCGCGGTGAGGCTGCCGCGCGGGGCGGCTCGCAACTCGTCGTCACCCGCGACACGCTTGTTCTGCTGGGTGAGGAACTCCATCGCGAGGCGCACGCCGGGCATCTCGGCGCCGGGGATCGCGAGTGCACGCGCATCCTCCGCCCCGCCTGCCAGCACCACCGCGTCGAAGTTCTCCTGAAGCGACTTGAAGGAAATGTCGACGCCCACTTCCTTCGATGTCTTGAACGTCACCCCTTCCGCTTCCATCTGCTGGCAGCGGCGGTTGATGAGGTGCTTCTCCATCTTGAAGTCGGGGATGCCGTAGCGCAGCAGCCCGCCGACGCGGTCGGCCTTCTCGAACACCGTCACCGAATGCCCCGCGCGGGCCAGCTGCTGCGCGGCGGCGAGGCCGGCGGGGCCCGAGCCGACGATCGCGACCGACTTGCCGGTCTTCTGCGCCGGGATCTGCGGCTTGACCCAGCCCTCCTTCCACCCGCGGTCGACGATCGCGCATTCGATCGACTTGATGGTCACCGGCTGGTCGATGATGTTGAGGGTGCACGCCGCCTCGCAGGGCGCCGGGCAGATGCGGCCGGTGAACTCGGGGAAGTTGTTGGTGGAGTGCAGGTTGTCGAGCGCGCGCTTCCAGTCCGCCTCGTAGACGAGGTGGTTCCAGTCCGGGATCATGTTGTTCACCGGACAGCCGTTGTGGCAGTAGGGGATGCCGCAATTCATGCAGCGCGAGGCCTGCCCGGTCAGCGTCGCCTCGTCCGGCTGGAGGACGAACTCGCGGTAGTTCTTCAGGCGCTCCTTCGGGTCGAGATAATCCCGCTCGCGGCGGTCCAGCTCGAGAAATCCGGTTTCCTTACCCACGTATCGTTACCTTCGTTTCACTTCGTCATCGAGGCCCCGCGGCAATCAAGGGCCGCATTGTGCCGCTCTGGATTGCTTCGCCTGCGGCTCGCAATGACGAGACAATGTCAATCTACTCCGCCGCGACGCTTGCCGCCTCGTGGCGTTCGGCTTCCAGCTTGCGCAAGGCCGCCGCATAGTCGCGCGGCATCACCTTGACGAAGCGCGAGAGCGCCGCGTCCCAGTCCGCCAGCAGTTCGCCGGCGAGCTTGCTGCCGGTGTGGAGCTGGTGCCGCTCGACGAGGATGCGCAGCCGCTCGGCATCGTGGCGCAGCATGTCGCCCATGCCGAAATCGTGGACCGACCGGGGCCGCTGCGACGGGCGGCCCGTGCCCTCGTCCGCGTCGGGCTGCGCCGACACCGGCAGCAGATCGACCTGCGCCGGGTTGACGAGGCTCTCGAAGCGCCCCTCCGGGTCGTAGACATAGGCGACCCCGCCGCTCATGCCCGCCGCGAAGTTGCGCCCGGTCTTGCCGAGCACGACGACGACACCGCCGGTCATGTATTCGCAGCCGTGGTCCCCGGTGCCTTCGACCACCGCGATAGCGCCCGAGTTGCGCACCGCGAAGCGTTCGCCCGCGACGCCGTTGAAATAGGCCTCGCCCGCGATGGCGCCGTAGAGGACTGTGTTGCCGACGATGATGTTCTCTTGCGCCGCGCGCGGGGCCTCGGCGGGCTGGCGCACGATGATGCGGCCGCCCGAGAGGCCCTTGCCGACATAGTCGTTGGCATCGCCGACGAGGTCGAGCGTCACCCCGTGGGCGAGCCATGCGCCGAAGCTCTGGCCGGCGACGCCCTTGAGGTTGATGCGGATCGTGTCGGTCGGCAGGCCCTCGTGACCGTGCGCCCGGGCGACCTCGCCCGAGAGCATCGCGCCGACGGTGCGGTTGACGTTGCGCACGGCGTATTCGCGCTGCACCGGCTGCTTCGTGTCGATCGCCGTGCGGCAATCGGCGATCAGCTTGTTGTCCAGCGCGCCGTCGAGGCCGTGGTCCTGCGTGCCCGCCTGGCACAGCGATGCGCCCTCGCGCAGCGGCACCTGGTGGAGGATGCGGCTGAGGTCGACACCGCGCGCCTTCCAGTGCCGCTCCATCCGGCGGGTGTCGAGCCGGTCGACGCGGCCCACCATCTCGGCGACGGTGCGGAAGCCCAGCTCGGCCATGATCTCGCGCAGTTCCTCGGCGACGAAGAACATGTAGTTGACGACGTGCTCCGGCTGGCCGGTGAAGCGCGCGCGCAGCACCGGGTCCTGCGTGGCGACACCGACGGGGCAGGTGTTGAGGTGGCACTTCCTCATCATGATGCACCCGGCCGCGATCAGCGGCGCGGTGGCGAAGCCGAACTCGTCCGCGCCCAGAAGCGCGCCGATGGCGACGTCGCGGCCCGTGCGCAGGCCGCCGTCGACCTGCACCGCGATGCGTTCGCGCAGATCGTTGAGCAGGAGCGTCTGCTGGGTCTCGGCCAGACCGATCTCCCAGGGCGAGCCCGCATGGGTCAGCGAGGTCAGCGGCGAGGCACCCGTGCCGCCGTCATAACCGGCGATGGTCACGTGGTCCGCGCGCGCCTTCGAGACCCCCGCCGCCACCGTGCCGACGCCGACCTCGGAAACCAGCTTCACCGAAATCCGCGCCCCCGGGTTCACGTTCTTGAGATCGTGAATGAGCTGCGCCAAGTCCTCGATGGAATAGATGTCGTGGTGCGGCGGCGGGCTGATCAGGCCCACGCCCGGCGTCGAGTGCCGCACCGCGCCGATGCGCTTGTCGACCTTGTGGCCGGGCAGCTGCCCGCCCTCGCCGGGCTTCGCGCCCTGCGCCATCTTGATCTGGATGTCGTCGGAATTGACGAGGTACTCGGTGGTGACGCCGAAGCGCCCGCTCGCGACCTGCTTAATGCGGCTGCGCATCGAATCCCCGTTGGCGAGCGGCTTGAAGCGGAACGGCTCCTCCCCGCCCTCGCCCGTGTTCGAGCGCCCGCCGATGCGATTCATCGCGATCGCCATGGTCGAGTGCGCTTCGTGGCTGATCGAGCCGAGGCTCATCGCGCCGGTCGAGAAGCGCTTCACGATTTCGCGCGCGGGTTCGACCTCCTCGAGCGGGATCGGTGTGTCGGCCTTCCTGAACTCGAGCAACCCGCGGATCGTCAGCAGCCGTTCGGACTGCTCGTTGATCGACTTCGCGAATTCCTCGTAGTTCTTGAGGTCGTTGCCGCGCACCGCGTGCTGGAGCGCCGCGACGTTCTGCGGGGTCCAGGCGTGCTCCTCGCCGCGCAAGCGGTACTGGTAGATGCCGCCCACATCGAGCATCCCGTCGTAGAGCGGGTTGTCGCCATAGGCCTGGGCATGGCGGCGCAGCGCCTCCTCGGCGACCTCGGCAAGGCCGATGCCCTCGATGGTGGTGGCGGTGCCGGTGAAGTACCTCTCGACGAAGGCGGAGGACAGCCCCACCGCATCGAAGATCTGCGCGCCGCAATAGGATTGGTAGGTCGAGATGCCCATCTTGGACATAACCTTGCGGATGCCCTTGCCCACGCCCTTGATGAAGTTCTGCTGCACCTTGGCGGCGGGCAGATCGGGGTGCCGCTTCGCCCGCAGCGCCTCGATGGTCTCGAAGGCGAGATAGGGGTTGATCGCCTCCGCGCCGTAGCCCGCGAGCACGCAGAAGTGATGCACCTCGCGCGCCTCGCCGGTCTCGACGACGAGGCCGGTCTGCATCCTGAGGCCTTGACGGACGAGGTGATGGTGCACCGCCGCCGTGGCGAGCAGCGCGGGCATGGGCACGCGATCCTCGGACTGCCCGCGGTCGGACAGGACGAGGATGTTGTGGTCCTGAAGGACGGCCTCGGTCGCGGCCCAGCACATCTCCTTCAGCGCCATTTCAAGGCCTTCGGCGCCGCTCTTCGCATCCCAGGTGATGTCGATGGTGGCGCAGCGGAAGGCGCCGTCGAGCGCCTCCTCGACCGAGCGGATCTTGGCGAGATCGGCATTCGTCAGGATCGGCTGGTCGACCTCGAGCCGCTTGTGCGTGCCGGCGTCGCGACCGAGCAGGTTCGGGCGCGGGCCGATCATCGAGGTGAGGCTCATGACGAGTTCCTCGCGGATCGGGTCGATCGGCGGGTTGGTGACCTGCGCGAAGTTCTGCTTGAAATAGGTGTAGAGCAGC
>VFQU01000541.1_pt1 | contig 32215 bp, 32 predicted proteins | sample 3512311 | NCBI WGS metagenome assembly VFQU01 (sample SAMN10412377, study PRJNA504923) | tailings metagenome | isolation source: Relicate 3 Philex TSF3 active mining site | place: Philippines: Tuba, Benguet | collected 2017-08-29
TGGTTCACCGCCGTGCAGAAGGCCGGCCGCGCCCAGGTGCTGTGGCCGATCAAGGTGCACGAGATGTCCGGCTGGCTGGGCCAGCGGCTGCGCGCGCAGGGGCTTGAAGCCAGCCGCGAGGCGCTGGAGCTGCTGGTCGAACGGGTCGAGGGCAATCTGCTGGCCGCGGCCCAGGAGGTCGACAAGCTGGCCCTGCTCAAGCCCGAAGGCCGCATCGAGGTCGATTTCATGGCCCATGCGGTGGCCGACAACGCCCGCTACGACGTGTTCGGCCTGAGCGACGCGGCGATCGGTGGCGATGCCCAGCGCGCGCTGCAGATGCTCGCCGGCCTGCGCGCCGAAGGCGAAGCCGTGCCCGCCCTGGTCAGCTGGCTGTCGGGGCAGGTGCAGCAGCTGCTGCGGGTGGCCGAAGCCAAGGGGCGCGGTGCCAACGTCGAATCCGCACTGCAGGCGGCAGGCGTGTGGTCGTCGCGGCAGGGGCCGTTCAAGAAGGCGCTGGCGCGCGCCGGCGTCGAGCACTTCGAGGCCCTGCTGGCGCAGTGCGCGAAGATCGAGCGCATCGGCAAGGGCCGCGAGCAGGGCGACGGCTGGCGCGAGCTGGAGCGGCTGCTGGTCGCCCTGGCCGAGCCGCGCGCGCGAGCGACCCTGCTGGTCGGCTGAGCGCGCGATGAGCCCCGCGCGTCCGCTGCACGTCATCTACGGCGGCACCTTCGATCCGGTCCATCGCGGCCACACCGGCATAGCCCGCGCGGCGCGCGCGGCCCTGCTGTCGGCCGGCCTTGAAGTCGCCAGCTTCGACTTCCTGCCGAATGCCGACCCGCCGCATCGCGCCGCGCCGGGCGCCACGGCCGGCCACCGCGTGGCCATGCTCTGGCTGGCCTTGGCCGGCGAGAGCGGCTTTGGCATCGATCTGCGCGAGCTGCGCCGCGGCGGTGCCTCCTACATGGTCGACACGCTGGAGGAACTGCGCGGCGAGCTCGCACCCGAGACGCCGCTGGTGCTGCTGCTGGGCGAGGACGCCTGGCGCGGCTTCGACCGCTGGCAACGTTGGCAGGAGATTCCGCAGCTCGCGCATCTGCTGGTGGTGGATCGCCCGCATGCCGACATCGCTGCCGAGTCGCCGGCGCTCAAAGCGCTGATGGAGGCGCGTGCGCGGCCGCTGGCGAGGCTTGCCGATGCGCCTGCCGGCGGCCTCTGCAAACTGGGCCTGCCGCCTGAACCTGCCTCGGCCACGGAGGTGCGTGTGGCCATGGCGCAGGGCGATGCACGCGCCATCGAGGCCTATCTGGAGCCCACCGTGGCGGCCTATATCGCGCGTCACGGCCTTTACGGCCAGCGGGCCTCCGGCCCAACCTGAACGTCGCCGAGGGCGCCCGCGAACGGGCTCACCTATACTTCGCGCTCGCGCCTCCGGGCGTCCCTTCCGCAACAGGTCAGCGTCTTGAATCCGAAAGCCCCCGCCACGCCCGCCCCGCGCGCCCGCGCCGTCAAGAAGACCGCCCCGGGCGGCCCCTCGCCGGAAGCCCTGAACGAGCGCATCCGCTTCGCCCTGGAAGAAATCAAGGCGCGTGACGTGCGCGAGATCGACGTGCGCGGCAAGGCGGGCTTCACCGACACCCTGTTCATTGCCTCCGGCACTTCGACCCGCCACGTCAAGGCGATCGCCTACGAGGTGCAGAAGCGCATCAAGGAGATCGGCGCCATGCCGATCGGCGTCGAGGGCGAGCGCGAGGCCGAGTGGGTGCTGGTCGACCTCGGCGACGCCGTGGTGCATGTCTTCCTGCCGCGCGTGCGCGAGTTCTACGCGCTGGAGCGGCTGTGGAGCGTGGATGGCGACACGCCCCGCGCCGCCGACGCCGAGACCGACGAAGGCTGATCCGGCCCTCCTCGCTGCCGGGCACGCGGCATGAAAGCCCAGCTGATCGCGGTCGGCACCGGCATGCCGGACTGGGTGCAGACCGCCTGCGCCGACTACTTCAAGCGCCTCTCGCACTGGCTGCCGCTGCAGCTGGTGGAGCTGGCGCCCGGCGAGCGCGGCAAGGGTCGCGACACCGCCCGCGCGATGGAAGACGAGGCCAAGCGCCTGCTGGCCGCGGTGCCGCGCGGCACGCACATCGTCCTTCTCGATGGCCGCGGCCGTTCGCATTCGAGCGAGCAGCTGGCCGAGCGCATGCAGGCCTGGCGCATGCAGGGGCAGGACCTGGCCTTCCTGATCGGCGGGCCTGACGGCTTCCACGATTCCGTCCGTCGCGCTGCCGGCGAAAGCTGGTCATTGGGTCCGCTGACCCTGCCGCACCCGCTGGTGCGCGTGGTGGTGGCCGAGCAGCTTTACCGGGCCTGCAGCTTGCTGGCCAACCATCCCTATCATCGCGGCGGTTGACGCGCAGACGCTGCGAGCCTCGGCAGCCGCTAGGGTATTCCCCCTTGGTCCTTGGTTCTCTGCTGGCCTCTTGCGGGCTGCCGAATGGTGCTCCGCGGCAGCTTGAAGCGAGGCAATCGACCCTGGCCTCAATTGTCCCGATCGCGTTGCCACACGAGGCAGCGATTGTTCGCCGGCATCGCAAGGTCTGCGGACAGCAGGAAACCCTGGGCGCGGGCCAGTGCGTCGACCGCCTCGAAATCGCGGATGCCGCGCCTGGGGTCGTCCGCGCGCAGTTGCGCGTCGAAGGCGGCATTGCTGTCGCTGGTGTAGCAGCCGCCGTAGTTGAAGGGTCCGTAGACGATCAGGCGTGACTGGGGCTCAAGCACGGCGCTGACCAACTGGAAGAACTGTTCCACCTCGCCCCAGCCCATGATGTGCAGGGTGTTGGCGCTGTAGGCAGCATCGAAACGACGCGCGGGCCAGAGCTCGCGGCGGGCGACGTCCAACTCGAACGGTCCGGGCAGGTTGGGCAGCCCGGCCAGGTCGATGCGTGCGCTCAGGCCCGGCAGATACCCGTTGCGGTCGCTGCACTGCCACTGCAGATGCGGGAGATGCGCCGCGAAGTATTCGCCGTGCTGGCCGGTGCCGCTGCCGACCTCCAGTACCCGCGCTGGCAGTGCGAATTGTTCGCGCAGCACGGCCAGGATGGGCTCACGGTTGCGTTCGCAGGCGGGCGAGAAGGGCAGCGCCTCCGCGCCCGGCTCACGCATTCGCGACGGCCTTGTACAGGGTCCAGCCGGCGACGTAGAAGCCGATGGCCGTACCCAGATTGGTCAGGAAGAAGTTGATGAAGACGCGTGAGACGCGGTTGCGCCACCAGCCGCCAATGCTGGTGGCGTCGTCGCGCAGGCGATGGAAGTCGGCCACGGTCGGCTTGCGCAGCCAGGCTTCGACCAGCGAGCTGACCATGCCCGAGGACAGCGCGGGGTGCAGGGGCGTTACTGGCGATACCGCGAACGCACTCAGGATCGACAGCGGATGTCCGCCTGCCGCCAGGCAACCCACAGCGCCGAAACTGCCGGTGATCAGCGCCCAGTGCATCAGCATGTCGGTGCCGATGTCGCTGCCTTGGGAGAATCCGTAGAGGAAGCCGCCGATGACCAGCGCCGCAAGCGCGAGTGTGATCCAGGTGCCCCAGTTCTTCGGTGGCGGCAGCTGGCGCAGGCTCTCGCGGAGTTCGCCGGGCTCGCGCGCGTCCTCAGATAGATGCTGGGCAAGCCCGGCCAGATGCCCGGCGCCGATCACCACCAGCACACGTGCGGCCGCGGGGTTGCGCGCGGCCTCCTGGCGCAGGGCGGCGGCCATGTACTGATCGCGCTCGGCGATCAGGGCGCGATACAGCGGCTCTCGACTCTTGGCGAACTCGCCGAAGGTGGCTTCCAGCAGGTCGCCTTCCTTCAGCTTCTCGATATCGTCTTCCTCGATCTTCTCGCTGACCAGCAGGCTGGCGATCAGCCCGCTCATCATGCTGAGGCGCTGCCAGAAGCCGACCGAGGCCGCGGTGCGCTTCAAGGTGATGGCCACATCGCGGTCGACGCGCCAGATGGGAAGGCGCTGCTTTTGCGCTTCGTCGATGGCCGCCAGCATTTCCGCACCGGGCTCGACGCCGAGCTGTTCGGCCAGCCGGCGCTGGTAGGCGGAGAGGGCCAGGTTCGCAGCGACCAGGCTGACCTTGCCTTCCTTGATGACCCGGAACAGATCGAGCTTGGCCAGCGCATCCGGATCGCGCATCGACTGGTAGCGCGGCTCGCACAGCTCCACCGCGATCGCATCGAAGCGCTGCTGCGCGGCCAGCGCGCGTACCGCGTCCACGCTGGCCTGCGAGACATGCGCCGTGCCGAGCAGGGTGTAGTGAACGCCATCGCGTTCGATCTCGGCGATCGGCTGGCCGGCGAGCGGGTCCTGCTCTGCCTCGCCGGCGAGGTCGGCCAGGGGCTCAGTCACGGTAGCGCTTCAGCAGGTCGGCGTAGGCGTCGATGCGGCGGTCGCGCAGGAAGGGCCAGATCCGGCGCACGGCTTCCGAGCGCTTCAAATCCACATCGACGAGCAGCAGCGCATCGCTGTCGGTGTCGGCCTCGGCCAGGATCTCGCCCTGCGGGCCGAGCACGATCGAGCTGCCCCAGAAGCGGATGCCGCTGCCGCCGGTGGGCGAGGGCTCGAAGCCCGTGCGGTTGCAGCTCAGCACCGGCAGGCCGTTGGCGACCGCATGGCCGCGGTGCGAGAGGATCCAGGCCATGCGCTGGCGGTCTTGTTCGTCCTGCACGTCGTTCGGGTCCCAGCCGATCGCCGTCGGATACAGCAGCAGCTCGGCGCCGGCCAGCGCCATCAGGCGCGCGGCTTCCGGGTACCACTGGTCCCAGCAGACCAGCACGCCGAGGCGACCGACCGAGGTGTCGATGGGCTCGAAGCCCAGATCGCCGGGGGTGAAGTAGAACTTCTCCAGGAAGCCCGGATCATCCGGGATGTGCATCTTGCGGTACTTGCCCGCGATGCTGCCGTCGGCCTCAAAGACCACAGCGGTGTTGTGGTAGAGGCCGGCCGCGCGCCGCTCGAACAGCGAGGACACGATCACCAGGCCGTGGCGCTTGGCCAGCGCGCCCAGACGCTCGGTGCTGGGGCCGGGGATGGGCTCGGCGCGGTCGAACTCGTCCACGCTTTCGTGCTGGCAGAAATAGGCGCCGTTGTGCAGCTCCTGCAGCAGCACCAGCTTCGCGCCCGCGGCCGCCGCTTCGGCGACTCGCGCCTCGATGCGCGCGAGGTTGGCCTCGACCGAGCCGCGGTCGCGGTCCTGGATCAGGGCGACGCGCAGCGTGCCCTTCGCATCAGACTTGCTCATTCAGCACTCCTCGCGGCAGCTGCATGGTGATGCAGTGCAGGCTACCGTTCTGCCAGATCAGCGGCCGGCAGGGCAGGGCGATGATCTGGCGGTCCGGGAAGGCGCGCGCCAGCACGGCCTGGGCTTCGGCATCGGCCGGGTCGCCATAGGCCGGCATCAGCACGGCGCCATTGATGATCAGGAAGTTGGCGTAGGAAGCCGCCAAGCGCCGGCCCTCGTCGAGGATGGGCTGCGCCCAGGGCAGCACGAACACTTCGTAGGGCTCGCCATTCGTCTGGCGCAGGGCGGCGATTTCCTGACCCATCGTCGCCAGCTCGTCGAAGTGGCTGTCGCGGGGATCGCTGCAGCCCTGGTAGACGATGCGCGAGGGGCTGGCGAAGCGGGCCAGGGTGTCGATGTGGGCGTCGGTGTCATCGCCTTCGAGGTAGCCGTGGTCAAGCCACAGCACGCGGTCCTGGCGCAGCTCTCGGCACAGCAGCTCGGTGACGTCGGCGCGCGAGCGATCGGGATGGCGCTCGCTCAGGCAATGCCAGGTCGACAGCAGGGAGCCGGCGCCGTCGGTCTCGATGCCGCCGCCTTCCAGCGCGAAATCGATGCGGCGACGCTGTGCGTTCGACGCGAACACGCCGGCCGCGAACAGCTGCTCGACCAGACGATCGTCGGCGCTGGCCTCGAACTTGCCGCCCCAGCCGGTGAAGCGGAAGTCCAGCAGCTCGAAGCCATGCGGCGTGCGCAGGCTGATCGGGCCGGAGTCGCGCAGCCAGGTGTCGTCGTACTCGGCCTTGACGCAGTGCACGCGCGAGAGGTCAACGCCGCGCGCTGCGAGCAGCTCGCGGAGGCGCGCCTGCAGCTCGGCATCGCGCACGCAGACCACGAGCGGCTGGAAGCGGGTGATGGCCGCCGCCAACTCGACATAGGTGCGCTCGACCTCGTCGAGGCGCGGACCCCAGTCGGTGTCGGCATTTGGCCACGCGATCAGCACCGCGGACTGGTCTTCCCACTCCGCGGGGAAACGCGCTGCAGCCTGGTTCATCCGTTCGGTTGTTCCTTGCGAATCGGGCCCTTCTCATTCGGGCCGGCGCGATTGACCACGGCGTTGACCACGTGGCTGTGCTCGAAATAGACCGTGAACTCGGGGTAGGTCCAGCGGGTGATCGGCGGCTGCTGCGGACTGCCGCCGCCCACCGGCGCGTGCTTGGTGGTCGGCGCGCCAAACTGCGCTTCGACCTGGTTCATCAGCATGCCGCGACGCGGCAGGTTGGCGCCGCTGTGGGTGCGTTCCACCCGGTCGATCAGCAGGACATCGCCCTCGATCACGCGCTGGCTGTTTTCCTGCGCCGAGGCGACTCCGTGGGACAAGGCGAAACAGACTGCAAGACAGCCAAGAATGCGCAACATGGTTGATTCTCCGTCGGAGGTGGCGGACTCCCCGCGCGGATTGTAGAGCCTTGTGTCGGCTGGCGACCACGCGAGCGGCGTGACTGCGGCACGAGTTGAACCGCTGTGCATGCGCTCAGCACGCGGATGGCCCTCGCCAGTCCGCGGGATTCGGCGGGTCACCGTGGCGCGATTCCTCCGCTGCAGAAAGCAGAAGGCCGCCCGGAGGCGGCCTCTTGCCACGACTTCAGCAGCCACCGGCGCTCAGCGCTGGCGGGCCTTGAAGCGCGGGTTGCTCTTGCAGATCACGAAGACCTTGCCGCGACGACGCACGACCTTGCAGTCGCGGTGGCGGGTCTTGGCCGACTTGAGGGAGTTCAGGACTTTCATGGGTTGAGCCTTGGAAAGGAGCGCGACAAACGCCGTAGTGTAGTGGCCTGTCAAGGCATTGACAAGCGCGTGCCTGGCTCAGCGCCGTCCGCCCAGGCTGCCGAGCACCCCGCGCAGCAGCTGCCTGCCGAGCTGGTTGCCGACCGTGCGCATGGTTGACTTGGCCATGGCCTCGACCGCGCCCTGGCGGCGCGAGGTGCCGAACAGCCACTCGTTGAGCTTCTGGCCGATGCCGCCCCCGGCCTCGGCGGGCTGGGTGGACGGCCCGGGCGCGCGCTGCGTGGAGGCGGGGCGCCCCATCGGCGGCGGGCTGGGCGGGGCAGCGCTGGCGGCCGCTTCGGCGCGCCGCGACAGGATCTCGTAGGCCGACTCGCGGTTCACCGCGGTGTCGTACTTGGCCCCGACCGGGCTGCGGCTGCGCTGGATGGCGCGCTCCTCGTGGTTGATGGCGCCGATCCGGCAGCGCGGCGGACAGATCAGGGTGCGCTCGACCGGCAGCGGGATGCCCTTGTCCTGGAGGGTCGAGACCAGCGCCTCGCCGACGCCAAGCTCGCCGATGACCTTGGCGACATCGAGGGTCGGGTTGCTGGCGAAGGTCTCGGCGGCCGTGCGGACGGCCTTCTGGTCGCGCGGGGTGAAGGCGCGCAGCGCGTGCTGCACGCGATTGCCGAGCTGGCCGAGGATGGTGCCGGGGATGTCGTCCGGGTTTTGCGAGCAGAAGTAGACCCCCACGCCCTTGGAGCGGATCAGGCGCACGACCTGCTCGACCCGCTGCAGCAGGGCAGGCGGGCAATCGTTGAACAGCAGGTGGGCCTCGTCGAAGAAGAACACCATCTTCGGCCGATCGAGGTCGCCCACCTCGGGCAGGTTCTCGAACAGCTCGGACAGCATCCACAGCAGGAAGCTGGAGTACAGGCGCGGCTTCAGGATCAGCTTGTCGGCGGCCATCACGTTGACGATGCCGCGGCCCGACATGTCCTGGCGCATGAAGTCGTTGAGATCGAGCGCCGGTTCGCCGAAGAAGTGTTTGGCCCCATCGCTCTCCAGCCGCAGCAGCTGGCGCTGGATCGCCGCGATGCTCTGCGCGCTGACCAGGCCGTACTCGGTGCTGATCTCCTTGCGGTTCTCGGCGACGAAGCCGAGCAGGGCGCGCAGGTCGTCCATGTCGATCAGCAGCAGGCCCTGCTCGTCGGCCAGCTTGAACACGATGTCGAGCACGCCCGACTGGGTGTCGTTCAACTCCAGCACGCGGCCCAGCAGGGTCGGGCCCATCTCCGAGATCGAGCAGCGCACCGGGTGGCCGAGCTCGCCGTAGATGTCCCAGAAGACCACGGGATTCGCCTCCTGCCGATAGTCGGCGATGCCGATCTGCTCGACGCGCTGGCTGACACGTTCGCTCGGGCTGCCAGGCTGGCACAGGCCCGCCAGGTCGCCTTTCACGTCGGCGACGAAGACCGGCACGCCGAGCCGCGAGAAGCCTTCGGCCATCACCATCAGGGTCACCGATTTGCCGGTGCCGGTGGCGCCGGCCACGAGGCCGTGGCGGTTGCCGTAGCGCGCGAGCAGATCGACCTGCTGCGTGCCCTTGCCGATGAGGATCCTGTCCATCCGTGCCTCGCTGTGGTGAGCCGCGGGCATCATAGCCGCGGCTTCGTGGATCGCGGGCCGGGCGATACACTGCGCGGCTTGCCGCGGCCTGCGGCGCCGTGATTCCTCCGCGACCCGACGATGCCCATGCTTGCCCGACTGACCGGCTGCGCGCTGGTTCTGCTGCTCGCCGCCTGCTCCGCCGCGCCCACCCGCCCCGTGGCCGAAGCCGCCGAGGACGCCAGCGCGCTCGAGGCCGCCTTCGATGCCGCCTTGGACGACGCGCTGGGGCAGGCTGAGCGCGTGCGCGCCGACGAGGCGGTCGAACACGCCACACTGGTCCAAGCGCGTGACCGATTGCGCGAAGCCGCACGCGCCTGCCTCGAGGCCGCGGGCTGCGGCGCCGAGCGCGTGCTTGCGGGCTATGAACGCCTGGCCGCGCTGGGGTTGGCGGTGGGCGAGGACTTCGAGGCGGGCCGCGAGACAGCGGAGCCCGAGTCCGGCGGCGATTCGCCGCTGCTGGCCGATCTGCCGGACGCCGAGCGCTCGATCACCCTGCTCAACGGCCGCGAGCTGAGGGATCTGATCGAACTGAACACGCCGGTCAAGTCCGCCATGGTCGAGTGGCTGACCTGGATGCGGCCCCAGCTCATCACCGCCTGGGAGAACTACCAGTACATGCGCCACCTCATGTGGCCCGAGTACGAGCAGGCCGGCCTGCCCGAGGCCCTGCTGTTCGGCATTCTGGCGAAGGAGTCCGGCGGGCGCGTACACGCGGTCTCGCACGCCGGCGCCTCCGGGCCGCTGCAGTTCATGTACCAGACCGGCCTCGGCTACGGGCTGGGCCGCGTCGATGGCTTCGACACCCGCTTCGACGCGCAGCTGGCCTCGCGCGCCAGCGTGCGCTACCTCAACGACCGCTTCCGCGAATTGAACGGCAGCCTCGAGCTGGCCCTGGCCGCCTACAACGGCGGCGAGGGGCGCATGCGGCGCATCCACCAGGCCACTGGCGGCAAGTCCTTCTGGCATCCGCAGGTGTTCGGGCAGCTGCCGCGCGAGACCCAGGACTACGTGCCGATGGTGTTGGCCGCGGCCTGGCTGTTCTTGCATCCGGAGGAAGTGGGCCTTGAGTTCCCCAAGGTCGACCTGCAGCCCAGCGGTTTCACCCTGGCCCAGCCCAGCACCCTCAATGAGCTGACGCTCTGCCTGGGCCAGCAGGGCATCCGTGACGGCTGGTTCCGCACCCTGCGCAACCTCAACCCGCGCTTCGAGCCCCACAGCGTGATTCCCGCCGGCACCGTGATCCGCGGCCCGCAGAGCATGGTCGAGGCCTACGCCGCGCATTGCGTCAGTGGTCCGCGGCTGGAGCTGGCGCGTGCGCTGGCCGCCGCCAATCGTCCCAGCCAGCCGGCGACCGCCAGCGCCGCGGGTGCCCGCAGCTACACCGTGCGCCGCGGCGATTCGCTGCACAGCATCGCGCGCCGGCACCAGTGCGCGGTTGAACAGCTGGCGCGCGCCAACGGCGTTCGCGGCCCCCGCTACCTCATCAAGCCCGGACAGCGCCTGCAGCTGGTGGGCTGCAAGCGGCCGTGAGCGCGTCCGCCGCCGAGCGGCCCCTGGTGCTGGCCCTGATGGGGCCTACCGCCTCGGGCAAGACCGCGCTGGCGATCGAGCTGGCGCAGCGGTTTGGCGGTGAGATCATCAGCGTCGACTCGGCCCTGGTCTACCGCGGGCTGGACATCGGCAGCGCCAAACCGGACGCGGAGGAGCGCGCCGACATCCCGCATCACCTGATCGACATCCGCGAGCCCGACCAGCCCTATTCGGCGGGCGAGTTTGCCCAGGACGCGAGGGCGGCCGTGGACGCCGTGCTGTCGCGCGGCCATCTGCCCCTTCTGGTGGGCGGCACCGGCCTCTATTTCCGCGCCCTGCTGGGCGGGCTTTCGGCCATGCCCGCCTCCGAGCCGGATGTGCGTGCCGCGATCGAGCGCGACGCTGCCGAGCGAGGCTGGGGCGCGCTGCATGCCGAGCTGGCCCGGGTCGATCCCGATGCGGCTGCACGGATCCGCCCAAGCGACCCGCAGCGCATCACCCGCGCGCTGGAGGTCTGGCGCGTGTCCGGGCGCCCCATCAGCCACTGGCAGCGCGAGGCGCCGCTGTCGTCGCGGCCGCCCTGGCGGGTGCTGAAGCTGGTACTGGCGCCCTCCGACCGGAGCCTGCTGCACGCGCGCATCGCCCAGCGCTTCGAGCGCATGGTCGGGCAGGGTTTTCTTGACGAAGTGCGCGCTCTGATGTCGCGCCCCGAACTGCATCCGGACCTGCCGGCGATGCGCGCGGTCGGCTACCGGCAGGCCTGGCGTCATCTGCGCGGTGAAACCCCGATGGCCGGGTTCCTGGCCGAAGGCATCGCCGCCACCCGCCAGCTGGCCAAGCGCCAGCTGACCTGGCTGCGTGCGGAGCTCGATGCTTTCTGGGTCGACCCCCTCACCAATCCTGCACGCCCGGAAGCGCTGTTCCGGCTCGCCAGCGGGCTGGACGGCCGCTGAACGGCAGGGTCTGCACCGGCGGTGCAGCCTGTACACTCGCCCGCGTTGCCACCGAGCCTTGCCGTCTTGGCGAGTGCCCCCAGGTGGAGACCGTGCGCCCGGCAAGCGCACAGAACAACAAGCACATCGAACATCCCATCCAAGGAGCGACCATGTCCAAGGGCCAGTCCCTGCAGGATCCTTTCCTCAACGCCCTGCGCCGCGAACGCGTGCCGGTGTCGATCTACCTGGTCAACGGCATCAAGCTGCAGGGCACCATCGAGTCCTTCGACCAGTTCGTGGTCCTGCTGCGCAACACGGTCAGCCAGATGGTCTACAAGCACGCCATCTCCACCGTGGTGCCCGCGCGCAATGTGCGCATCGGCCCCGGCGGCAGCAGCGACGTGTCGGACGTCCCGGGCGAGCAGGATTGATCCCCGTCGTCCCGCAGAAGCCGGGCCTGCTCCATGTTTGAGCGCGAAAAGCGCGGCGAACGCGCGCTGCTGATCCAGCCGCAGGCGCCGGGCCGTGACGAGTCCGAAGCGCTGGAGGAGTTCGGCGAGCTGGCGCGCTCGGCCGGCGCCAGCGTGCTTGCCAGCATCAGCGCCCGCGTCGACCGTCCGAACCCTGCGCTCTACATCGGCAGCGGCAAGGCCGACGAGGCGAAGGAGCTGTGCGCCCTGCACGACATCGACCTGGTGCTGGTCAACACGACGCTGTCGCCGGTGCAGGAGCGCAACCTCGAAAAGCATCTGCAGTGCCGGGTGGTCGACCGCACCGGCCTGATCCTCGACATCTTCAGCCAGCGCGCGCGCAGCTTCGAGGGCAAGCTGCAGGTCGAGCTGGCCCAGCTGAAGCACATGTCCACGCGCCTGGTGCGCGGCTGGACGCATCTCGAGCGCCAGCGCGGTGGCTCGATCGGCCTGCGCGGCCCCGGCGAAACCCAGCTCGAGACCGACCGCCGCCTGCTGGCCGAGCGGGTCAAGGTGCTTTCGCGGCGGTTGGAGCAGGCCGAGCGCCGCCAGGCCCAGGCCCGGCGCGCGCGCCTGCGCAACGAGGTGCCGCGCATCGCCTTGGTCGGCTACACCAACGCTGGCAAGTCGACGCTGTTCAATGCGCTGACCGGCGCCGGCATCTATGCGGCCGACCAGCTGTTCGCCACGCTCGATCCGACCGTTCGGAAACTCTCGGGACTCGACTGCGGCGAGGTCGTGCTGGCCGACACCGTCGGTTTCGTCCGCGACCTGCCGCACGAGCTGGTCGCGGCCTTCCGCTCGACCCTGTCGGAGGCGCGCGAGGCCGACCTGCTGCTGCATGTCATCGATGCCGCCGATCCCCAGCTGCGCGAGCGCGTCGCCGACGTCGAGAGCGTGCTGGCCGAGATCGGCGCAGGCGACATTCCGCAGCTCCAGGTGTTCAACAAGATCGATCGCATCGAGGGCGCTTCGCCGCGCCGCGATCGCGTCGAGGACGGCGCCGAGCGCGTATTCGTCTCGGCTCGCGACGGGCTGGGCCTCGAGCTCCTGCGCAGTGCGATCAGCGAGCGCTTCGCCTCCGAGCGGGTCAGCCTGACGCTGGCGCTGGACCCCGCCGAGGGCCGCCTGCGCGCGCGCCTGTTCGCGCTCGGAGCGGTGCGCGGCGAGAGCAGTGACGAGCGGGGCTGGCAGGTCGGGATCGACCTGCCGCGCGCCCAGGCGGCCAAGCTCGCCGCCGAGTTTCCGGCCTTCCGCGAGGCACTTGCTGGCACGCTCGACGCCCCCGCAGAAGACTGGGAGGCGCGCGGGCGGACTGGCTGAAGTCGTCGCGACGTCACCTCCACGATGCCTCGCCGGGTGGCTGCTACACTCCGGCGCCTTGGATTCACGCCCGTAAAGACGACCGCAGGACGAGTGGTCTGTGGGCAGCGCAGCGATCACCTATGGAGCATTCGATGGCCTGGAACCAACCTGGCGGCGGAGGCAGCGGTGGCGGCAAGGACCGCGACCCCTGGAACAACAACAACAACGACCCCGGCGCCGATGTGGAGGCCTTCCTCAACAAGCTGAAGGCCAGCCTGAACCGAGTCTTTGGCGGCCCGGGTGGCGGCGATTCCTCGCGCCGCGGTGAGGGCCAGGACCCGGTCGGGCGCGGCCTGCTGCTGCTGGTGCTGCTGGCGGTGCTGGCCTGGGCGGCCTTCGATTCGGTGGTGCTGGTCGACGAGCGCGAGCGCGGCGTAGTGCTGCGCTTCGGCAAGTTCGACCGGATCATGGCGCCAGGCCCGAACTTCAAATGGCCGAATCCGATCGAGCGCGTGCTGAAGCTCGACGTTACCCGCGTGCGCAGCGTCTCCGACCAGGTCCGCCTGCTGACCGCGGACGAAAACATCGTGCAGATCGACTACGGCGTGCAGTTCGTGGTCAGCGATCCGAAGAACTTCTTCTTCGGCACCCGCGAGCCCGAGGAAACCCTGAAGCAGGCGGCCGAGAGCGCGATCCGCGACGTCATCGGCGGCAGCCAGATGGACGCCATCCTCACCGGCGAGCGCGCTGCGCTGGCCGCCGAAGCGCAGACCCGCCTGCAGGCCACGCTGGACAGCTACACCACCGGGCTGCAGGTGACCGTGCTCAACATCCCCAACGCCCGTCCGCCGCAGGAAGTGCGCGAGGCTTTCGACGACGCGATCAGCGCGCGCGAGGACAAGGAGCGCATCGAGAGCGAGGCCGAGGCCTACCGCAGCACCGTGGTGCCGGAAGCCCGAGGCGAGGCCGCACGTGTGCGTACCCAGGCCGAGGGTTACCGCGAGGCCGCTATCGCCCGCGCCACCGGTGAAGCCGAGCGCTTCCGCCTGCTGGCCGACGAGTACCGCAAGGCGCCCGAGGTCACGCGTCGCCGCCTGTACCTTGAAACCATGCAGGAAGTGCTGGCCAACAACCGCACCATCTACTCCGGCGACGGCAACAACGTGCTGTACCTGCCTGTCGGCGATGACGGTGGACAGAGCCCGCAATCGCGTCTGCCCGCGGCCGCGGCGGCCCTCCCGCAGCTGCAGCCCAACCCGCCCGCGTCGACGGGCTCGGCCTCCAGTGAGCGCAACCGCAACAGCGGCCGCCCGGAGCGCCCGAGCCGTGAGGAGACCCGCCGATGAGACCCTCCATCCTGATTGCCATCGCAGCGCTGCTGCTCGTGCTGGTGTCCAGCCTGTACAAGATCGAAGAGAGCCACGTCGGCATCCGCTTCCAGCTGGGTCGCGTGGTCGAGACCGACATCCAGCCCGGCCTGCACTTCAAGCTGCCGGTCGTGCAGAACGTGATGAGCTTCGACCGCCGCATCCTGTCGCTGGACTCGCGGCCCGAGCGCTATCTCACGTTCGAGAAGAAGGACGTCAACGTCGACTTCTTCGTGAAGTGGCGCATCGCCGACGTGCAGCGCTTCTACACCGCCACCAGCGGCATCGAGGAGCAGGCGCGCCAGCGCCTGCTGCCGATCATTACCGAAGTGATCCGCAACGAGATCGCCCAGCGCACTCTGCAGGCCGTGGTCGCCGGCGAGCGCCGCGACCTGGCACAGCGCTTCGTCGATGTCGGCAACCAGCGCGTGCGCGAGCTGGGCATCGAGGTCGTGGACGTGCGCATCAAGCGCATCGATTTGCCCGAGGACAGCGAGGTGATCGGCTCGGTCTTCCAGCGCATGCGCGCCGAGCGCCTGCGCGTTGCCAACGAACTGCGTGCGGAAGGCCAGGAGATCTCCGAGACCATCCGCTCCGATGCCGACCGCCAGCGCCAGGTCCTGGTCGCGGAAGCGCAGCGTGATGCCGAGCGCATCCGCGGTGAAGGTGATGCGCGTGCCGCCGAGATCTACGCCCAGGCGTATGGCGCGGACGCCGAGTTCTATGCCTTCCACCGCAGCCTGCAGGCGTACCGCGAAGCCTTTGCGCGCGGCGACAGCGTGCTGGTGCTTGATCGCGACGCCGAATTCCTGCGTTTCTTCGAGCAGGCGCCGCAGCGCTGAGGGCCTGATGCGGCGCGCCCCGGGGCGCGCCGCCCTGGGAGCACGTAGCCATGACCGACCTGCTCGCTGCCCTTTGCCTCGTGCTGGTACTGGAGGGGCTGCTACTGTTCGCTGCCCCCGACGCTTGGAAACAGGCGGCCGAACGGTTGATGCAGCTGGATGCGCGGGCGCTCAGGCAGATCGGCGGGCTGATGATGATCGCGGGGCTGGTGGCGCTGCAGTTCGTGCGCTGAAATCCCCGACGCCACGCGCTAGGGTGCAGTGGCCGCAGGATTCGCGGATAATCTCGCAAAGCCGGGGTCTCGTACCCCGGCTTTGGCGTTTCTGGCGCCCGCACAGGTGGCGGCCGGAGTCGCGCCCACGGTGGGCCCGGGCCCACCCGATGAATTGCATTGCGCCGGGCAAGCACGGCTTGCCCGCAGGCTTGAGCGTGGTGGGCAGGAGCCCGCTGCTGGCCTTCGAGCTTCAGGCAAGAGCCTTGAAGCCGAAGGCGACGTCGCCCCACGGTGGGGTGTCGAAACGATCATCAATGTGGAGTGCTTGAAATGGGTCAGTCAGTAGTTGTGCTCGGTGCCCAGTGGGGCGACGAAGGCAAGGGCAAGATCGTCGACCTCCTCACCGAGCGCGTCGGCGGCGTGGTGCGTTTTCAGGGCGGCCACAACGCCGGCCACACGCTGGTGATCGGCGGCAAGAAGACGGTGCTGCACCTGATCCCGTCGGGCATCTTGCATCCGGGCGTGCTGTGCATGATCGGCAACGGCGTGGTGCTGTCGCCCGCTGCGCTGCAGAAGGAGATCGGCGAGCTTGAGGCCGAAGGCATCGACGTGCGCTCGCGGCTCAAGATCAGCCCGGCCACGCCGCTGATCATGCCGTACCACATCGCATTGGATCAGGCCCGCGAGAAGAAGGCCGGCGGCAAGGCCATCGGCACCACCGGCCGTGGCATCGGGCCTGCCTACGAGGACAAGGTCGCGCGTCGCGGCGTGCGCGTCTCCGACCTGCACTACCCGGGCGAGCTGGCCGAGAAGCTGCGCAATGTCCTCGACTACCACAACTTCGTGCTGACCCAGTACCTCGGCGTCGAGGCGGTCGATTTCCAGAAGACGCTGGACGAGGCGCTGGCCTTCGGCGAGTACGTCGAGCCGATGAAGGCCGATGTCGCTGGCCTGCTGCACGAGCTGCGCAAGCAGGGCAAGCAGGTGCTGTTCGAGGGCGCACAGGGCTCGCTGCTCGACATCGACCACGGCACCTATCCTTACGTCACCTCCAGCAACACCACCACCGGCGGCGCGCTGGCCGGCACCGGCGTGGGCGCCGACGCCATCGACTATGTGCTCGGCATCGCCAAGGCCTATGCCACCCGCGTTGGCGGCGGCCCCTTCCCGACCGAGCTGAAAGACGAGCTGGGCGAGGAGATCCGTCGCCGAGGCCAGGAGTTCGGCGCCACCACCGGCCGTCCGCGCCGCTGCGGCTGGATCGACATCGTCGCATTGAAGCGCGCGGTGGCGATCAACGGCATCACCGGTCTGTGCGTAACCAAGCTCGACGTGCTGGACGGACTGTCCAGCCTGAAGATGTGCATCGGCTACCGCTACCGCGGCAAGGAAACCGAGTACGCGCCGCTGGATGCGGCCGGCTGGGAGGAGTGCGAGCCGGTCTACCTGGAGTTCCCGGGTTGGAGTGAGTCGACCCACAACGTCACCGAGTGGGACAAGCTGCCGCCCGCCGCGCGCGCCTACCTGCGCTCGCTGGAGGAACTCGTCGGCTGCCCGCTGGCGATGGTCTCGACCGGCCCCGATCGCAACGCGAACATCGTGCTGAAGGATCCGTTCGCGTAAGCGGCCGATGGATTCCGCGCTCGACACCGCCGAACGCCGCGCGCAGCTGCGCGCGGCGTTCGCGTCACACGCCCAGCGCTGTCCGGCGCAGGCGGAGCTTGTCGACGAGTACGTCGATCTGCTTGCGGACCCGCTGGCCTTTTCGCGCGAGCGCCTGGCCGGCCACTTCACCGGTTCGGCCTGGCTGGTCTCGCAGGACGGCCAGCGCGTGCTGCTGACCCATCACCGCAAGCTGCAGCGCTGGCTGCAGCTGGGCGGGCATGCCGATGGCGAGGTGGATCTGGCGGCGGTCGCGCTGCGCGAGGCTGAAGAGGAATCGGGCCTGCGCGGCTTGAGTCTGGAAGGCGAGGTGTTCGACCTTGACCGCCACTGGATTCCCGAGCGGGGTGAGGTGCCGGGCCACTGGCACTACGACGTGCGCTACGTGGTCCGAGCGGGCGAGGACGAGGCCTTCGCCGTCAGCGAGGAATCGCTGGCATTGGCCTGGGTGCCGATAGAGGACTTGCTGAGCGATGCGTCCTCCGACGAATCGCTGCAGCGGATGGCGCGGCTGTGGCGGGGCCTTCCGTCTGCGCGGTAGGCCCTCAGGCCGCGACAGTCTGCGTCAATCTTTTGCTTTCCCAGCGACGAGCCCCTGTCGCTTCAGGCTGAGTTCCAGCTCGGCGTTGAGACCGTTGACCGCGAGATGCACCTCGAGGCCCATGGCCAGGCTGGCCACCAGCAGCGAGGCCACGCCGAACAGGGCGAAGCCGGCGGGCACTTCGCCCAGGGCGAAGCCGGTGTAGGCGTCCACCGCGAGCGCGAGGCTGGTGGCGACGAAGGCACCCAGCGCCACGTACAGCAGCACGCAGGCGCGCAGCACATAGTGGCTGCGGCGGCGGTGCTGCTTGATCTGCCGGTCCACCGCGGCGCGCAGTTCCTCGCTGCCGCATTCGCCCCGCGTCTGGATCAGCGCGCGCAGGCGATCGACCACGCGCGCGAGGCGATTGTTGGCCGAGATCAGCAAGGAGCCGGTGGCCGCCATCAGCAGGGCGGGGGCCAGCATCGCGGTCAGGATGGGATAGTGGCTGCCGGCATCGGGGATCATCGGAAAGTCGCTGCAGCGGTGAAGGGGCAGCACATGCTAGCCGGCAAACGGAGCGCCGGTTACCTCCATGCTGACGCAGCACGGGTCGCAGAGTCGCCCCCGCGGGAGCTCGGATTCCCCTCGCGCCCATAGGGTGGGCCCTGGCCCACCGGAGCTGGACGCTTGCCTCCGGTCACGCTGTTCGCGTTGATGAGCCGCGTTATGGCCGCAATGACGAGGTGGGGCATTCGGTTCGCCGATCAAAGCGTGTCGAGCAGCGGACGTGCGCCGCGAAGTGCAGGCCATGGTGGGCGAGGGCCCACCCTATGCACTCGCGAGCGCGACGCGCGATGGCATCCGCGCTCGCTTCGTTCACGCTCCTCCCGATTCCCGATTCCCGATTCCCGATTCCCGATTCCCGATTCCCGATTCTCGATTCCCGATTCCCGAGCCCGACTCCCCAATCCCCAATCCCCAATCCCCAATCTCGCTCAGAACCGCCAGCGCAGGTTCACCAGCCAGGCCTGCGCCCGGTAATCCGGGCTTTCATCGCCCAGCAGGATGACGTTGGCCAGGGTGTTCGGCGCGGTGCCGTCCTCGGCGAAGTCGGCGCCGTCGAAGCGTTCGAGGCGGTAGTGCAGACCGAGCTCCACGCCTTCGCGCAGCACGTAGTCGAAGCCGGCGTCGACGCGCAGCAGGCGGGCGCGGGTGTCGGGCAGGGGCGCGCTGCTGAGCGCGCTGGCGGTACTGACGCGCAGGGCGCCCTGCGCATCGCTCACGCTGGCATCGGCGCGCAGGCGCAGGCGCGAGCCGTGCGCGCGATGGGCAAGGCCCAGGCCCAGGCTGTTGACCGTGTCCGCGTGTTCCACCGCCCAGTTGCGGTTGGGGTCATTGGCCTGCGGCAGGCGGTTGGCGCCGCCCTGGAAGGCCCGCCCGCGCTGGGCCGCGTCCAGCCACTCGCGGCCGGCGAAGGCATTCAGCCAGAGGTTTTGGGTGAGACCCTGCGAGAGGTCAAGCTGCAGATGGCGGATGCGGCTGTCGGTGAGGCCGAACTCCGAGGCGCGGTAGTCATCGCGCACTTCGCCCGCGTTGAAGTTCCACTGGCTGCGCTCGCTGGCGGCGAAGCTGGCGAAGCCGCTGAGCTGGTGGCGCCGGCGGTCGGCCAGGTGGTACTGGCGCAGGCCGGGCAGGTTCTCGAAGGCGCCGGGCACGGTGGCGATGTACTCGGGGCTGTGGCTCTCGACGAAGTCGCGGCTGCCGAGATAGGTCGAACCCTCGCGGTCCGCGCCGCCCAGCCTGAAGCCGTAGTCGAAGCGCTCGCCCACGCGGTGCCGCAGCTTGAGCAGCAGGCGCTGCTCGCGGTTGTCGCTGCGCGCCGAGGCCGTGCGCTCGATGGCCTGGTGGGCGAGCTCCACGTCGACGCCGAAGCGCCGATCCGGGTGCCAGCCCGCGCCCAGCGCGTACAGGCTGTCGCGGTAGTCGGGGGCGATCGTGAAGCGTCGGCGTGCGCTGTTGGCCGCCGCGTTCTGCAGTTCGCTGTCGCCGCTGATGTAGACGTATTCGTCGACGGGCGTGCGGTTGGCGCGGTCGTCGATGCGCAGCCGGGCATCCCAGCGCAGCGCGCTGTCCGAGCGCTGGGCGAGGCGCAGGCTCAACAGGCGCGTGTCGACGCGGCCATCCAGATCAGGCCGCGGCAGCGGCACCGACAGCGCCGCCAACAGGGCCGGCACGGCGCTGTAGTCGAGATAGGCCTGGTTCTGGCGCATCTGTCCGAAGGCAAGATCGGCGTTGATGCGCAGGCTGGGCGTCAGCGCATAGCCGGCGGCCAGGCTCAGCTGGTGGAAACGATTGTCCGGCGCGGGCTGCGCGCGATTCAGCGCGGGCGAACCTGTCCCCGCAGCCCAGCCGCCGACCTGGGCGAAGGGCGTCTGCCAGCTGAGCGCATCGATGGCATTGTCGAAGTGCGAGAGATAGAACCCGGTACGCAGCTGCAGGCGCGGGCCGGCATGCAGCAGGCCCAGATCCGCGGTGCGCGTGCGCTGGTCCAGCGGGGCGGCGAGCAGGATCGAGCGCGCATTGCCGCCGCCATTGCCGGTGACCGCGGCAAAGCGGCGCAGACCGGACTGCTGGCTTTCGTGATAGCGCGCATCCAGCTGCAGGTGCGGGCCGAGGAGGGCGCGACCGCGCAGTTCGGCCTGGCCGCGACGACGCTCAAGATCCACCGGAACCAGCAAGGGCAGCAGCTCGCGCATCGCTGCGGTGGTGGCGCCGGGCACCCAACCTGCGGGCAGGGTGAAGCCGTCGCGGCCGTCGCCGCGCATCGGCGTCAGCACGGGCGTGACGCCGCTGGACAGGCGCTCGCCCTCGGCTTCGATGCGCCAGTGACCGGCCTCGCCGAGGCCGACTTCGATGCCGGGCTGCGGGCCGCCGGCATTGCGCACTTCCACGCGCCAGAAGCGCGAGGACTCCGGCGCCAGCGGCTTGCACAGCAGCAGGTCTAGCAGGCCGAGCGCGCCCTCGTCCCGCCTGCGCCCGGCGAGATCGCCGCGGCGGAAGGGATCGGCGCTGGGCAGGGCTGCACTCAGCAACAGGCTGTGGCAGCCGCTTTCGACTGGCAGCCAGGCGGGCGCGTCTTTCGCGGGCGCCGGCTGTGCGTCGTTTGCGATCAGCGCGAGGGCGAGCGCGGCGGCGAGCGGAGCGGTCCTGCGGTGCATGGCGGTCTCCTAGCGCGTGGCGCCAACGCCGGACGGATGGTTGCTGCCGTGCACCTGCTGGTGGCAGTTGAGGCAGTCCTGGCCCATCAGCGAAGTCGAGCCCGAAGGCAGGCTGCTGCCCGAGAGCCCCGTGCCCGACAGCGCGGTGCTCGGATGGAACTGGGCCTGGTGGCACTGCTGGCAGAGGAAGGGCGTGCGCTGCTTCAGCAGCGCCGCATGCGAGCTGCCGTGCGGCGCATGGCAGCTCATGCAGTCCTCGGCGGCCGGCGGGTGCTCCCACAGGAAGGGGCCGCGCATCTCGGCGTGGCACTCGTGGCAGGTCTCGTTGAGCGTGCTGCGCGTCAGCGCACCCGGCGTGGCGCTGCCGTGCGGGGCATGGCAGTCGCTGCACTGCATGCGGCCCATGTCCAGCGGATGCGCCGAGACCTTGAGGAACTCCGCATGCTCCTTGCGGTGGCAGCTGGCGCAGTGCTCGACCTCGGTCTCGGCGCTGAGCATGGGGTCGTCGAGCGCGTGCAGCTGGTGGCAGTCGACGCAGGCCAGGCCAGCGTCGGCATGCGCGCTGGCGGTCCAGTGCAGGGCGCTGCCGCGATGGCAGTCGAGGCAGACCGCATCGCCGCCGCCGTCTTCGCCCTTCGCGAAGCTCACATCGGGTGCAGCGCGCGGCTCACCGCGCGCTGGCCTGCGCATATGCGCTTCGCTGGCGCCGTGGCAGCTCGCGCAGCCCTGCTCGGCGAAGCGGTTGCGCGGGTCGGACAGCACGGCGTGCGGCCCATGCAGGAGGGCGTTGAGCTCGGGATCGTCGTGGCAGGCGAGACAGGCGTCCGCGGTCTCGGGCAGCTGGGCGCGCGCGGGCTGCGCGCCTGTCGCAGACCACAGCAGCAGGGCGCAGAACGCGAGCAGCAGCGGGCGCAGGCGCGCCGAGTACGAATGCATGGTTGCGCCCCCGCGCAATGGAATGCTGCCAAGTCTAGACATATGCCGCCAAGCTGGGTTTGATCCGGATCGGGTCGGGGGGCACTGGCGCTGCCATGCTTGCGGCCCGCATCGCAGCCCACAGTCCGATTCTGGACATCGCGAGGAGCATCCATGAGCCAGCGCGGCATCCCTACGCCCCTCGAGCCGCGTGCAGCCTTCTGGCTCGGCGTCTACGTGCTGCTGGTGGTGGCGCCGCTGGGCCTGCTGCTGCTCGGCGAGCGTCCGCGGCCAGGCGGGTTCTGGTGGGATTTCGCACTGGCGCTCGGCTATGCCTCGCTGGCGATGATGGGCCTGCAGTTCGCGCTGACTGCGCGCTTCAAGCGGGCCACGGCGCCCTTCGGCATCGACCTCATCTACTACTTCCACCGCTATCTCGCCTCGATCGCGACGACCCTGCTGGTGGTGCACGCCCTGATCCTGCTGCTGCGCTTCCCGGCGGCCGTAGGGCGGATCGACTTCGTCAACGCGCCGATCCACATGAGCGCCGGCTGGGTGGCGGTGTTCGCTTTTCTCGCCCTGGTTGCGAGTTCGCTGTGGCGCAAGCGCCTGCGGCTCGAGTACGACCGCTGGCGCCGCGTGCACATCGTGCTGGCCGTCCTCGGCCTGGTCGCCGCCTTCGTCCACGTGCTGGGCGCGGCGAGCTATCTCGAAGTGCCCTGGAAACATGCCCTCTGGGTCGGCCTCGGTGCCTTCTGGCTGGGGCTGGTGCTGTGGGTCAGGGGGCTGCGCCCGTTGGGCCTGATGCGCCGCCCATGGAAGGTGGTCGAGGTGCGTCCCGAGCGTGGTCGCAGCTGGACGGTGGCGGTCGAGCCCGAGGATGGCCGCGGCTTCGACTATCGCCCCGGGCAGTTCGCGTGGCTGAGCCTGCGAGCCTCGCCCTTCGGCATGCGCGAGCATCCGTTCTCGATCGCCTCCAGCCCCAGCCGGCCGGGCAGGGTGGAGTTCACCATCAAGGAGCTCGGCGACTTCACGCGCACCATCGGCAGCCTCAAGCCCGGCGAGCGCGCCTGGGTCGATGGGCCCTACGGCAACTTCGGCGTGGATGGGCACGGCAATGCCCCGGGCCTGGTCTTCATTGCCGGCGGCGTCGGCATCGCGCCGGTGATGAGCCTGCTGCGCTGGCTGGCCGACCAGAATGACACCCGGCCGCTGTGGCTGTTCTACGGCAACCGCGACGTCGAGCGCATCGTCTTCCGCGAGGAGCTCGAAGCCCTGCAGCAGCGGCTGAAGCTCAAGGTCGTGCACGTGCTGGGCGACCCGCCGGACGACTGGCAGGGCGAGCGCGGCTTCATCACGGCTGAAGTGATGAACCGGCATCTGCCGGGGCAGCGCGATCGCCTGCACTATTTCGTCTGTGGCCCGGAGCCGATGATCCGCCTTTCCGAACGCAGCCTTGACGCGCTGGGCGTGCCGCTGGCGCGCCTGCATTCCGAGATTTTCGATCTCGCCTGATCCCGAACACGCATCGCCACCACCAGGAGACACACCATGCGAGAACTCTGGGCCCGCCGACTTGCCGCCATCACCGGCCTCATGGTCGTGCTGCTGTCGGCTGCCTTCGCTTCCGTGCAGAACCCGCCGGCGGGCACCGCGCTGGTGGCCAGCGTCGCCGCGGACGGCGCGGATGCGGCACTACTGGCGCGCGGCCGCGCGGTGCTTGAGGCCAATGACTGCCTGATGTGCCACTCGATTGCCGGCGAGGGCAGCCCGCGCAGCCCGCTCGATGGCGTCGGCTCGCGTCTCACCGAGACCGAGATCCTGCATTTCGCGATCGCCGACGAGTCGGTGCAGGACGATCTGTCCCCGCGAGCGATCAAGACCAAACGCGACTACGCCGAGCTGCCGCAGGAAGATCTGCAGGCCCTGACGGCCTACCTCGCGTCGCTGAAGTAGGCGAGGCATCCGGGCCGGGACGCGAGTCGCGTCCCGGCCCGTTCGGCCTCACTCGTCCTCGAGCTGGCTGCGGGCGAACTCCGCGTCGAGCTTCTCCATTGCGTCCTTGGGCTTGAGCTTGGCCGCGCGCTCGTAGGCCGCGGCGGCGTCGTCCTCGCGCTTGTCGCCGTAGAGCAGCATCAGGCCGTTGCCGTACTCGATGTGGGCGATCGGCGAATCCGGCGTGAGCTCGACCGCTGTCGCGAGGTGCTTCTCGCCGACCGCCGCCTTGGCGCCGTAGGTGAGGCCGCCCAACATGCTGCCGACCTTGTTGATGATCTCGGCGTGGTAGAGGCCCAGCGCGGTATGCGCCTCGGCGTGCTTGGGCGCGAGCTTGAGCGCGGCATCCAGGCTTTCCTTGACCTTGCCGGCCAGGCCCTGGGTGAGCGCTTTGGCGATCGAGATGCTCTGGCTGTAGCGGCCGATCGCGAACGCCCGGCGGAAGTGACTGTTGGCGCGCTTGGGCAGGGCCTCGGCCGCGGCTTCGGCGAGCGTCACCAGCTGCTCATAGCGCTTGAGCTTGGCCGCATCGGAATCCAGCAGATGGCTGCCGTGGATGCCGCCGGCCTTGACCGCCACCGAGGCGCCGAGCACGCCCAGCGATTCGCCCAGCTCGAAGGCCTGCTGGAAGTCGCCGGCATGAAAGGCGCGCCAGGCCTGCTGCAGCGTCGCCGCGGCTTCGCTTGCATCGAGCTTCAGTTTCGCGGCTTTGATACTGGCCGCGACATCGGCCTCGTCGGGGTAGGGCTCGCAGTCGCCGGTGTGCAGCTTCGGCCAAGCCTTCTCCAGCTTGGCGCCGGCGTAGTCGAAGCTCTTGCCGTCATGGGGGAATGCTGCCCAGGCTTTGCTTTTGGCCATCCGGAATCTCCCGCTGCGCGTCTCGCGCGTAGTGTGTTTGTTCTATCGCGCAAACCTAGCATGCAACGCGGCGCCGTAGCGGTGCCGCGTGCGCCAGCCGGCGCTTCGCTCCGCGAACAGGAACCCACCCATGAAGCAGATCAAAGCCCGTCGAATCGCCCAGCCGGCCAAGGCCGAGCTCAATGCCCGCAACCTCACCCTCGCCGTGCTCGGAGTGGCCGCCATTGCCCGCCGTGAAAGCCGTGGCCTGCTGAACCGCGCTGAGACCCGCGGCCGCCGTTTCGCCGAACGCGTGCAGCTGGAAGCCGGTGCCGCTGGCGGCCGCGTGGTCGAGCTGGCCGAGCAGGTTCGCAGCCGCATCGAGCAGGCCAGCCAGCCCTTCATCGCCAGGGTCGAAAAGCTGCTGGGCAAGACGGTGAAGGCCAAGCGCAAGCCCGCCATCAAGCGCACTCCGGCCCGCCGCGCCGCCGCCAAGCCGGTCGCGAAGAAGCGTACGCGCCGCGCCTGATCACCCTTCGCCGCCGCCCACAACAACAAGGCCCGCTTGCGCGGGCCTTGTTGCTTTCGGTGTTGGTGCATCAGCCGTCGGTGCTCCGCGACTTCCGAATCGGGGCTTTCCGAGAACCGATGGACAGGCGAAGCGCTTGATCCCAGCGGCTGTGACGAATCCCGAATCCCGAATCACCAATCCCCGCTCATCACCGATACGCCGCCAACAGGTGGTGCAGGTGCACGCGCTCGGCGTCGCGCAGGAACGGCGCGATCAGCATCAGCACCTGGTGGATGCCGCGGTTGATGCTCTCACGCTCGTCCTGCTCGCCGCGCACCGCGCTGAAGTTCAGCCAGAAGGTGGAGATCAGCAGGATGTTGGTCGAAGTGGCCTGGATCTCGTCGGCGCTGGCGCGCATCACTTCGGCGCGCACGAGGCCCTGCATGATGCGGATGGCGTTCTCGCCGGCGCGCTTGAAGATGCGCGCGAAGTGCATGCGCAGCTTGCGGTTGCGGCTGGTGATGTCGACCAGATCGCGATAGACGAAGCGGAAATCCCAGATGCACTCGAACACCGCGTGCAGCTGCAGCCAGATGTCCTCGAGCGTGGGCAGCCGATCGTCGGGGGCCGCAAGGGCGCTGTCCATGCGCGCCTCGAAGCGCGCGAACAGCTGCTCGATGATGTCGTCCTTGTTGCGGAAGTGGTAGTACAGGTTGCCCGGGCTGATCTCCAGCTCGTCTGCGACGTGGTTGGTGCTGACGTTCGGCTCGCCGCGTGCGTTGAACAGCGCGAGACTGGCTTCAAGGATGCGCTCGCGAGTGTCGCGCGCCATGTGAGGTGTCCAGGCAGGGCGCCATCCGGCGCGTGGCAGGTGGTTCAGCCGGTCAGCTTCTTCACCAGCGCGATGTATTTCTTCATCGCCTCATCCGGCGCGGTGCCGGCGAGCTTCGCCCAAGCCTCGTACTTGGCCGTGCCGACAAAATCGAAGAAGCCGGGCTTGGGGCCGTTGACGTCGCCTTCCGCACCCTGCTTGTAGAGCGCGTACAGCTGCAGGAGCGTGTCGTTGTCGGGGCGGTCGGACAGCGACTTCACGGCAACAGACGCGGCTTCGAACTGGCTCTTGAGATCACTCATGGAACGTTTCCCCGGGGAATGCGTGCGGTGCCCAAGAGCACCGGGAGCGCGTTGATAGCACGCGGCGGAAACGAGGGTCAAACGCAACGCGGCGGCGAGCGCGAAAACCGCGCTCGCCGCCGCCACGGCGGTGCTGTCGGCGTCCTCAGGTGCCGATGATGCCGCCGTCGTCCTTGGTGACGATCACCGTGGCCGAGCGCGGTCGAGCCCCGTTGCCGTCCGGCCAGTGGCTGCCGTCCGCCGGGTGCTGGATGTTGACGAACATGGTGCGCAAATCGGGCGTGCAGACCACGCCGGTGACCTCGCAGCCGACCGGGCCGACCAGGAAGCGGCGGATGTCGCCCGTGGCCGGGTCAACCGCCAGCATCTGGTTGTTGCCGAAGGGGCCGGAATTCAGCTGGCTGCCGCTCATGTCGGTCTGGATCCAGAGCAGGCCACCGTCGTCGAACCACAGGCCATCGGGGCTGGCGTGGATGGAGTTGGCGTCGAGCTTGGCGGTGCCACCGGCGGCAGGGTTCGCGCTGTCGGTCTCGGTGCCCGAGAGCATGAAGATGTCCCAGCTGAAACGGGTGGCCGCGTGGTCATTGCCGGCCTCGCGCCAGCGCACGATGTGGCCGAACGGGTTGGGTCCGCGAGGGTTCGAGGCGTCGCGCTGGGCGGCGGTCCGGGCACTGTTGTTGGTCAGCGTGAAGTAGACCTGGCCCGTGCGCGGATCGACCGCGCCCCACTCGGGGCGATCCATCCGGGTCGCGCCCATCACGTCGGCGGCGAGACGGGTGTTGACCAGCACATCGGCCTGGCTGCTGAAGGTCACTCCGGCGGCCGCGGCCTTCGCCTTGAACCCGGCGTCCTCGAAATCCAGCGGCAGCCACTCGCCGCTGCCATCGGCGTTGAATTTCGCCACGTACAGCGTGCCGCGATCCAGCGCGTTCTGGGCCACGGTCAGCGGCGACGGCAGGTAGACGTCGCGGGTCACGAACTTGTAGATGTATTCGTTTTGCGAGTCATCGCCCGAGTAGAACACCATGGGGCGACCCACCACGACCGGTGCGAACACGCAGCCTTCGTGGGCGAAGCGTCCCATGGCGGTGCGCTTCACGGGCATGGCGTCGGGATTGGATGGATCGATTTCCAGGATCCATCCCTGGCCATTGGTTTCGTTGCGGAAATCGCCCGCCGCCGTGCTGGCGGTGGGCGTCGTGTTGAAGCGCTCTTCCGCGGTTTCCCAGCGGTAGCGGCTGCTGCCGGTAGGGACACCGTAGCGGCTCTGCTCGCGCGGGCGGGTGCCGGTGTTGACGAAGTACCCGGCCCAGTTTTCCTCGCAGGTCAGATAGGTGCCCCAGGGCGTGTAGCCGTGCGCGCAGTTGTTGATGGTGCCGCGGGTGCGGGTGCCGTCAGGGCTGTACTTCGTGACCACCAGGCTCGAGCCGCGCACCGGCCCGCCGATCTCGCAGGGCGTGTTGGCGGTGATGCGACGGTTGAAGCGGGAGTTGCGCACCACGCCCCACTCGCCGTTGTCCGCGCGGGCGATCTCCATGATGCTGACACCGTGCGCCGCGATTTCCTTGCGCACGTCGTCGGGCAGCCGCTTGCCGTCGACCAGCACCTGACCATTGGGATGCAGTTCGGACTGCTCGATGTACTCGTGGTTCATCACCAGCAGGCCACGGCGGTTGCGCTCCTCCTGGCGGCTGCCGAGCGGAAAGTAGTGCATGCCGTCGTGGTTCTGGCCGATCAGTTTCTCCTGGTCCGCGCCGGTGTTGGTGCCGTCCGCCTTGTAGGCCGGCGAGTCCGGGAAGAGGGCATCGCCCCAGCGGAAGGCCACGCGTGCGCTGTAGCCCGGCGGCACGGTGACTGCATCCAGTCGATTGACCGCGATCGGCTGGAACGTCGGCCGACGCGGCAGGGGCAGCGGCAGGGACTTTTGCCCGTTCAGAAAGGCGGGCAGCGCGTCATCGCCCTTGGCCAGCAGATTCTCGCTCACGAACAGCGCGCCGACGGCGGCGGCGAGGCTGCCTTTCAGGAGCTCGCGCCTGCTGCGGCTGGCCAGCACCTCGGTGAAGTGAGCGTTGCCCGAACGGTTGCTGTCCTCGAAGTCGAAGTCCTCGGGGCCGTAGGGAAGGGGGCTGGCGTCTTTCTGCATGGCGGGCTCCAGGTGCCGGGAGGGATTTCCCGAAGCCCGCAAGCATCGAAGGGCGCCGTGACGGAACCGGGTCAGCCGGATTGCATCGGGGTGACCTGCAGATGACGGGTAGGCGGCGCGCGGAACTGGCGCTATCTTGGCGCCCACACCATGCGGCGCCGGACGGGGGCGTCCCCACGCCGCAGACGACCACGAGGGAGGGACCGCAATGAGCTATTTCGTCACCGGCGCGACCGGATTCATCGGCCGCCACCTGGTCAGCAATCTGCTGAAGCGCAAGGGCACCGTCTACGTGCTGGTGCGCAAGAGTTCGCAGGCCAAGCTGAAGGACATTGGCGAGCGCATGGGCTGGGACATGGCGCGCGTGCAGCCGGTGATGGGTGACCTTTCCAAAGCCAAGCTCGGTATCAGCCCCGCTCAGCTCAAGGCGGTGACCGGCAAGGTCAAGCATTTCTTCCATCTGGCCGCGATCTACGATCTCGCCGCCAGCGCCGAGGCGCAGATCGGCCCGAACGTGGACGGCACCCGACATGCGCTCGAGTGCGCCGAAGCGATCGGCGCCAAGACGTTCCACCACACCAGTTCGATCGCCGTTGCCGGGCTCTACAGCGGGGTCTTCCGCGAGGACATGTTCGCCGAGGCCGAGAACCTCGACCATCCGTATTTCCGTACCAAGCACGAGGCCGAGAAAGTCGTGCGGGAGCACTGCCGGATCCCGTACCGCATCTACCGGCCCTCGATGGTCATCGGCCACTCGAAGACGGGTGAGATCGACAAGATCGACGGCCCCTATTACTTCTTCACCCTGATCAAGAAGCTGCGCAGCCTGCTGCCGCCGTGGATGCCGACCATGGGCATCGAGGGCGGACGGATGAACATGGTGCCGGTCGACTACGTCGCCGATGCCATGGATCACATCGCCCACAAGCCCGGGCTGGAAGGAGGCTGCTTCCACCTTACCGATCCCGCCCCGCGCCGCATCGGTGAGGTGTTGAATCTGTTTGCCCGCGCCGGTCACGCGCCGCAGATGACCATGCGCCTCGACGCCCGCATGTTCAGCTTCATACCGGCGCCCGTGCGGATGGCGCTGAGCAACCTGGCCCCGGTCAAGCGATTCACCGGCATGGTGTTGAAGGACCTCGGGATCCCTTCGTCGGTGCTGGGCCTCATCAATTACCCGACCCGGTTCGATTGCCGCGAAACTGAGCGCGCTCTCAAGGGCTCGGGCATTCGCGTGCCCGATCTCGAAAGCTATGCATGGCGCTTGTGGGACTACTGGGAGCGCCACCTCGACCCCGAATTGTTCGTCGATCATTCGCTGCGCGGTCGCGTCGAGGGCAAGGTCGTGCTCATCACCGGCGCGTCGTCCGGCATTGGCCGCTCCGCAGCCTTCAAAGTGGCGGCCGCCGGCGCAGTCACGATCATCGTGGCGCGCGGCCAGGAGGAGCTGTACAAGACCCGCGACGAGATCATCGCCGCCGGGGGCAACTGCCATGCCTACACGGCGGATCTCGCCGACCTCAATTCCTGCGATGAACTGCTGCGTCAGGTGCTGGCCGAGCATGGCCGCATCGACATCCTGGTGAACAATGCCGGGCGCTCGATCCGCCGCTCGATCGCCCTCTCCTACGACCGCTTCCATGACTTCGAGCGGACCATGCAGCTGAACTACTTCGGCTCGCTGCGTCTGATCATGGGCGTGCTGCCGGGGATGACCGAGCGGCGGCGCGGCCAGATCATCAACATCAGTTCGATCGGCGTGCTGGCGAACTCGCCGCGGTTCTCGGCCTACGTGGCCTCGAAGGCCGCCCTCGACGCGTTCAGCCGCTGCGCGCAGGGCGAGTTCTCCGGGCACAACATCGCCTTCACCACGATCAACATGCCGCTGGTGCGCACACCGATGATCGCTCCGACCAAGATGTACGACTCGGTGCCGACCATCTCGCCGGACGAGGCGGCCGACCTGATCGTGCAGGCGATCATCGAGCGTCCGGCGCGCATCGCAACGAGGCTTGGCATCTTCTCGGCGGTGTTGAACGCGATCGCGCCCAAGGCGTACGAGGTGGTGATGAACACCGCCTTCCAGCTGTTCCCGGATTCGGCCGCGGCGCAGGGCCAGAAGGGGGGAGAGGTGCAGCCCTCGTCGGAGCAGATCGCCTTTGCGGCGCTGATGCGCGGCGTGCACTGGTAAGCCGCTGCTGGCTGCCTTGGGGACACCTCCCCAAGGCCGCAACCGGCGCAAACAAAAAACCCCGCGCTTTCGCGCGGGGTTTTCGTGTCAGCGCCGTCGATGCGCTTACTTCATGCCACGGAGGTCGCTGAGCGGGCCCTTCTGGGCAGCAAAGAAGGCCGCCAGGTCGGCCATCTGCTGCTCGTCCAGACCGGCAACGAAGCCCGCCATGATGGCGTTGTTGCGCTGGCCCGACTTGTAGGCCTTCAGGGCATGCAGCAGGTAGTCCTCGTACTGGCCGGCGAGGTTCGGATACTGGCCGTCGCCGATGCCATTGCCGTCAGCGCCGTGGCAGGCCTGGCAGGTCTTGGCCAGTTCGCGCCCGGCCTCGACGTTGCCGCGGCGGGCGTCTGCAGGGTTCGCGAAAAGAATCAAAAGTGCGGCCAGAGCCGCCGAGGTCAGGATCTTCGCGCTCACTGGGCGTCACCCTTGTTGTAGCTGGAGAGGAAGGCAGCGATGTCGCGCAGTTCCTGCTGGCTGTAGCCCTCGGCCTGTGCGCGCATGGTCGGATGCGGACGCTCGCCATTCTGGTACGCGGTGAGCGCTGCGACCAGATACTCGTAGTTCTGCCCGGCGATCTTCGGCACGTGGTAGTGCGGATAGACGTTCTTGTAGCCCGCGATCCCGTGGCATCCGGTGCAGGTGTAGGCCAGCAGCTTGCCGTTCTCGGCATTGCCTTCAGCCAGGGCGGGCAGTGCAGCAGTCGCCAGGGCAAGGCTCGCGGCGATTCGCAGGATCGGCTTCATCGATGGGTTCCAGCGTCGGGGTGTGGCGTTTGGAGCGCGCTGGCCTGTCTTTCGGCAGGTTCACGGCACGTTGGAAAGCGGCGGAGTATAGCCGCAGCCGCGGGTATGGAGCCAGTCTTCAGCGCTCGCTCGGTCTGCCGTGCCATTGGATGGCGCGTGCTGCCGAGGCATGCCGTTCTTCACGCGCGTCGATGCCTTCCCTCGGTCACGCTTCTCGTCGCCCCGGCAGCGCTCGGTTTCTCACCCGCCGCAAGCGAATTGGTGCTTGACAATGGTGGTGTTGTAGAAAACTATAACACCAACCCTCCCTTACCCTCCCCGGTACCCGCCATGCGCGTGCAATCTCCTTCAACTCCCCGCGGTTCTCTCTATGTGCGCCTGTTCGGTGCCTGTGTGCTCGGCGCCGCACTCCTGGGGTCGGTCGGATGCAGCCGCTCCGACGGCGACGCGGGGAAGGAAGACGCTTCCGCCCAGACCGGGGAAGGCGAGACGGACAAGAAGCGCGACGAGCAGCCCGTCCCGGTGGAAACCGCGCTTGCGGTCCGTCAGGGCGTGACCGCGAGCTACAGCGGCACGGCTCCCCTGGAAGCCCCGGGCGAAGCCCAGGTGGTGGCCAAGACCTCAGGCGTGCTGATGCGCCTGTTCGCCGAGGAGGGTGACCGCGTCAAGGCCGGCCAGGTGCTTGCGCGGATCGACCCCGAGCGCCCGCGCCTGGAGGTCCAGCGCAACGAAGCCATGCTGCGCAAGCTGGAAGCCGAATACAGCCGCGCCCAGGAGCTCTTCCAGCGCAAGCTGCTTGCTGCCGAGGCGCATGAACGCCTGCGCTTCGACCTCGACACCCAGCGGGCGGCCTACGAGATGGCCAAGCTCGAGCTGTCCTACACCGAGATCGTGGCGCCCTTCGACGGCGTGGTTGCCCAGCGCATGGCCAAGGAAGGCAACCTCATCCAGATCAACCAGGC
>VFQU01000542.1_pt1 | contig 32086 bp, 29 predicted proteins | sample 3512311 | NCBI WGS metagenome assembly VFQU01 (sample SAMN10412377, study PRJNA504923) | tailings metagenome | isolation source: Relicate 3 Philex TSF3 active mining site | place: Philippines: Tuba, Benguet | collected 2017-08-29
GGCGCTCTCGCCCCCCCCCCCCCCCCCCGCAACAAACGCGCGGAACCTGGCAATGCCATTCCTCACCCTGGCCCACCCGCGAAGGTCTGATCGCCCAGCCTAGTTGTTGCCAGGCTTTACCCGCGCCTGCGCCAGTTCCTGTTCCAGCCTGAGGCAATCGAGGATCTTCGCACCGCCCAGAAAGACCGCGCCAGTGGTGGCGAGGAACAGGAGCTGGCCGCCAAAGCCCGGAAATTCCTGAAGATAAGCTGTCCCGCGCGACGTCGCACCCAGCGCCAGTGCGAAGATGATCGCATAGGCCTCAAAGCGGTTCTTGATCACGAACAAGCGTCCGATCTTCCGCAGCATCAGGCCTTAATCTCCGGTCTGGCTGTCTGCCTCGTCACCCGCGACTCAGAAGCAGCGTTTCAAAGCCAAAGGATTAACGCTGCAAACCGGAACTTGGCAAACGCGTTAACCAAGTTCGGCAAGATCAAGCGCGTCAATCAAGGCAAGCCGTGCCGCAATGACGCTGTTTGCCAGATTTTGCGAACCAAGATCAGCCGGATCGATCTGTTCGGGCCAGTGCGCGGCGATCACCTGTTCGATGCGATCGGCCTTGGCCTCATCAAGCAGGAAGCGCGGATCGACCGTAGCGGGCGCGCACACCACGCGCAGGCGCAAGCAGGCCGGGCCGCCACCATTGGCCATCGATTGGCGCACATCGACGGGGATGACCTGCCGGATCGGGCCGTTTGCGGCGAGCATCGCCTCGCACCAACTCCATACGGCAGGGCTTTCGCGGCATTCCTCGGGCACGATCAGCGCCATCGTCCCATCGGGCAGGGTGAGCAGCTGGGCGTTGAACAGGTAGCTGCGGATCGCCTCTTGCAGCGACACCGCTGACGACGGCACCTCGACCACCTCAAGCGCCGGGAAGGCAGCGCGGATCGCCGCATAGGCGCCCGCCTGATCGGCGAAAGCCTCGGCATGGGTGAACAGCACGCGCTCGTTCGCCACTGCCACGACATCATTGTGAAACGCGCCTGCCGCGATCGCCGCCGGGTTCTGTTCGATGAACACAGTGCGCGCCGGATCAAGCCCGTGGGCGCGCGCGACGAGGCGGCTGGCCTGTTCGTGCTGGCGCGCCGGGAAGGCCCCGCCGCTTCGACCATAGACAAACACCGCGACGCCCGGCGCATCATGTCTCTCGCATAGGCGCATATGATTGGCCGCGCCTTCATCGCCGAAGGTCGGCGGGACGGGATCGTGGATGGTGAAATGATCGCGGCTGGCAAAAGCAAGCCCCAGCTGGCGCTTGGTGTCGGGCCATTCCTGCGCCCGGTGCAGCATGGTGACAAGATTGGCCGGGGTGAGGTGGCATTTGCCATCCGCGGTATCAGGCGCAGGCGAGACAGTGGCGGCATTGGCCGTCCACATGCTTGAAGCAGACCACGCTGCGGCCCGCAGTTGCGGCGGCTCGCTCCCATCGAGCGCAAGTGCCTGCGACAAGGCGAGGTTGGGGCGGGGCAGCGGCACGAAGAAGCCCTGAACGCCGAGGCGCGCCAGATTGCCGCGCATCTTCGCCACCCCTTGCAGCGCTGCTGCGCGCGGATAGGATGGATCGCCCGCATGGCTCGCACTCGCGATATTGCCGAGGCTGAGGCCTGCGTAGTTGTGGCTGGGGCCAATGATCCCGTCGAAATTGATTTCGCACAGGCTCACCGCGCCACGCTCCACACCCTATCGCCTGCGCTCACATCGAGCAGATCGGCGCTGGCCGAATCGATGGCGATGCCGCCTTCTCCATCCAGCACCCGCGCGCCGAAACAGGCGCGGAAAGTGCCGAGGTGACCGGTCGCAAGGATGGCGCGTTCGCCCTCGCTCACGTTCATCGCAGTGACCTGCGCATCGATGGTGCCGCGCACGCTGGCGACAGCATCGGTGTGCGCCACCATTGTTGGCCCGCCATCGAAAATGTCGACATAGCCATCGTGCCGGAAGCCTTCGAGTTCGAGCATCCGCATCGCCGCCCGGCCCGAGGGGTGCGGCACCCCGATCACGCTCCTCGCATCCTCGCCGAGCATCGCGATATAGACCGGGTGCTTGGGCATCAGATCGGCGATGAATTGGTTGCCGTTGATGGCGTTGAAATAATCCGCCTCCTGGAAATTCATCCCGAAGAATCGCCCCGCGACCCCGTCCCAGAAAGGCGATCCGCCGCGTTCGTCGATAATGCCACGCAGCTCTGCCAGAATGCGATCGGCAAAGCGGGCGCGGTGCATCGCGATGAACAGATAGCGCGAGCGTGCCAGCAGCAGGCCGAGGCCGCCTGCGCGTTCATTGGGATGGAGAAACAGCCCGCCAACCTCGCTCGATCCCTCCAGATCGGTAACGAGGCTCAGCAATTCGGCGCGCACTGTGCGATCGAGTTCCTGCGAATACTGTGTCAGCGTGTTGAGCCGGTAGGAATAGAACGGCCAGCGTTGGCCCACCTTGGTCATCAACTGGCAAGTGCCGCGCACCGCGCCGGTGCGCGCATTTTCTAGCACCAGCACGAATTGTTCGTCGGCAAGCGTGTCCTGCTCGCGCACGAAGGCCGTTTCGGCGCGCTCCAGCTTGCCGCGCAAAGCCGCCCGATCGGGCGGAAGGTTGGTGAAGCCGCCGCCCGTCAGCTTGGCCATTTCGTAGAGCGCTTCCAGATCGGTCACGCGCGCAGGCCTCAGACGAAAACTCACGACAAAGCTCCTTCGGCAAGGCGCTGGATGACGCGGGCCGACAGCATCGCCCGCTCGGCAAGACTGGGGACAATGAGATATTCCTGGGCTGAATGGATCGCCCCGCCGCGCACACCCATCGTATCAACCACCGGCACCCCGCAGGCCGCGATATTGTTGCCGTCGCAGACACCGCCAGTGGATTGCCAGCGGATATCCTGCCCCAGCTGCGCGCCGCATTCGCGCACCAGATCGAACAGCTTTTGTGCGCGCGCATCGACCGGCTTGGGCGGGCGCGTGATGCCGCCGTGGCGGTGGCAGTGAACTTCGTGTGCGACCTCAACAGCGGCGATCAGTGCTCTCACATCGCTTTCAAAATTTTCGCCCGCTTCAGCGGTTTTGGGGCGGATGTTGAAGCGCAGCACGGTATGATCAGGCACGACATTGTTCGGCCCGCCGCCTTCGAGCCGGGCCGGGTTGATGGTGATGTCCTCACGCTCAAGCCCTTTCAGTCGCAGGATCAGATCGGCCGCCGCGACAATCGCGTTGCGCCCTTCGTGCGGATTGCGGCCCGCATGGGCACTGCGCCCGGTAATCACGATCGAATAATTGCCAGTCCCGCCGCGTTCATGCGCAAGCGTGCCATCGGGGAGCGCAGCGGGCTCGTAGGTGAGCGCGGCGAGCTTGCCCGCGGCGAGCTGCGCAATCAGATCAGCGCTCGCAAGCGAGCCGGTTTCTTCATCAGAATTGATCAGAATATCATAGCCCAAAGTGCTGGCAACACAGGTGTCTTCAAACGCCATCAGTGCGTGTAGCATCACCGCGATCCCCCCCTTCATGTCGGCAACGCCCGGCCCGTTGAGCGTTTCTGCATCGAGCCAGCGCTGCTGCTGGAAGGGGTGGCCCTCGGGAAACACCGTGTCCATGTGCCCGGTGAGCAGAATGCGGCGATTGGCCTGCGGGCGCACGCGCACCACCAGATGCTGGCCGTGGGGTTTGTAAAAAGCCGAGCCATCAGCGGCAATTGCGCTGACAGGTGCAGGATCGACCAGCGCTGCCTCGCCGGGCAGCACCGCAAAGGCGTCCCGCAGCGCCTTGGCCTGGGCGGCGAGCCCGGCCAGATTCGCAGTGCCGGTGTTGATCGCGCTCCATGTCTCGACCTGCTCCAGCATGGCGGCAGCGTTGATTGCGGGAAGGCTTGCAAGGGTCATCACCGCCTGACCCTAGCCTGCCTTTTGTGCCAGTCCAAGGCGTTGCAATCGCCTGTCCCCTGCGCCATAGGCCGGGCCCGTCCTCTCCTCCCCAAGGATCATGTGCTGATAACACGAGGGCCGATAATGACACAGATGACGACGCGCGCCGGTTTGCAGATCGACGCGGGCCTTGCGACTTTGCTCGAAAGCGAGGTGCTGACCCCGCTGGGGCGCGATGTGGAAGGCTTCTGGCAGGGCTTTGCTGCACTGCTTGCCGCGTTCGCGCCGAGGAACGCGGCACTGCTGCACAAGCGCGAGGAATTGCAGGCGCAGATTGATGCCTGGCACATCGCGCGGGCGGGCAAGCCGCATGATGCGGCGGCATACAAGGCCTTCCTCACCGAGATCGGATACCTCGTTCCCGAACCGGGCGAGTTCCAGATCGGCACGCAGAACGTCGATCCCGAGATCGCGACGATGGCTGGCCCGCAGCTGGTCGTCCCGATCCTCAACGCCCGTTTCCTGCTCAACGCTGCGAACGCGCGCTGGGGGAGCCTTTACGATGCCTTCTACGGCACAGACGCGCTTGATGCGCCGCCAGCGCGTCCGGGCGGCTATGATGAGGCGCGAGGGAGCGCCGTCATCGCGCGCGGGCGGGCGTTTCTTGACGCGACTTTCCCCCTGGCGGGCGGGGCTAGCTGGGCCGATCTGGCGGGGCGTGATGCCATCACGCTGGCCAACCCGTCGCAATATATCGGCGAGACTGAAAAGGGTATCCTTCTCAAGAACAATGGTTTGCACATCGAAGTTGTGTTCGATGCTGGAACCCCGGTCGGCCAGACCGACAAGGCAGGCATTGCCGATATCATGGTCGAAGCCGCGCTTACCACCATTGCCGATTGCGAGGATTCGGTGGCAGCGGTTGATGGCGAGGACAAGCTTCTGGCCTATCGCAACTGGCTCGGCATCATCCGTGGCGACTTGTCGGAAAGTTTCGAAAAAGGCGGGCGCATGCTCACCCGCACACTGGCGGGCGACAAGAGCTACACCGCCACCGATGGCAGCGCGCAGACGCTGCCTGGCCGCAGCCTGATGTTTGTGCGGAATGTGGGCCACCTCATGACCAATCCGGCGATCCGCCTCGCCGATGGCTCCGAGGTTCCCGAAGGCATCATGGACGCGGTCTTCACCTCGGCGATCAGCACACTGGATGTCGAAGGGCATGGGTGCTTCGGCAATTCGCGCAAGGGCAGCATCTACATCGTCAAGCCCAAGATGCACGGGCCGGAAGAATGCGCCTTTACCAACGACCTGTTCGACGCGGTCGAGGATTTGCTCGGCTTGCCGCGCCACACCATCAAAGTCGGCGTGATGGATGAAGAGCGCCGCACTTCGGCCAACCTTGCCGCCTGCATTTATGCGGTGCGGGATCGGATCGTCTTCATCAATACCGGCTTTCTTGATCGCACCGGCGATGAAATCCACACCGCGATGCGCGCGGGCCCGATGCTGCGCAAGGGCGCGATGAAAAGCAGCGCGTGGCTCAAGGCCTATGAGGCGCGCAATGTCGCCATTGGTTTGAAGCACGGCCTTTCCGGCAAGGCGCAGATCGGCAAGGGCATGTGGGCCGCGCCCGATCTGATGGGGCAGATGATGGTCGAGAAGATCGGCCATCTGAAAGCAGGCGCGAATACCGCCTGGGTGCCGTCGCCCACCGCTGCAACGCTCCACGCGCTGCATTACCACCAGCTCAACGTATTTGACGTGCAAAAGACCCTGCCCGAACCGATGGGCCTCGACGCGCTGCTCGCCATTCCGCTGGCCGAAGGCGTGAACTGGTCGGAGGCCGAAATCGCCGAGGAACTCGACAATAACTGCCAGGGCCTGCTCGGCTATGTGGTGCGCTGGGTGGATCAGGGCGTGGGCTGTTCCAAGGTGCCCGACATCAATGATGTGGGCCTGATGGAAGACCGCGCGACCTTGCGGATTTCCTCGCAGCATATCGCCAACTGGCTGCTGCATGGGGTGATTTCCGAGGCGCAGGTGCTGGACAGCCTCACCCGCATGGCCGCCAAGGTCGATGCCCAGAACGCGGGCGATCCGCTGTATGTGCCGCTCACCGGCAACGAGGATGCCCCCGCATTCCGCGCAGCCAAGGAGCTGATTTTCAAGGGGGTCGAGCAGCCATCAGGCTACACCGAGCCGCTGCTCCACCACTGGAGGCAGGTGGCTAAGTCAGCCCGATGATGACACGACGCACCGCGATTCTTCTCGTTTTGGCGCTGGCGGGCGTAGCCAGCCTTGTGCTGGTGCCGTTTGACACATTGCTGGCTGGCCGCACATTGCCGGTTCCGATTGCGGTGATCGCGCTTGGCCAACCTGCGGTGTTGGCAGTGCTTGCCGTGCTGCTGGGTGCCGCCTGCGCGCCGAAGGTGGGGCTGGGCACGCCGATCATCGACGCGGTGCTTGCCGACCGCGCTGCGATGCCGCTGCTCAAGGCGCGGGCTCCAGCCATAGTCGTCACCATCGTCGCCAGCACCATCGTGCTCACGGCCTATTTCGTTTTCATCGGCCTGCCGCTGCTCGAATCAGCGCCGCCAGACTCGCCGATCCGAAAGCTGGAACTGCCGCTTGTCACCCGGGTGCTCTATGGTGGGCTGACCGAGGAAGTGCTGATGCGGTGGGGGCTTTTGTCGCTGTTTGCGTGGATCGGCTGGCGGCTGGCCGGGCGCCCGGAACGCCTGCCCGATGGCGCGGTGTGGGGGGCGATCGTGGTATCGACGGGTCTGTTTGCAGCGGGGCACCTGCCGCTGCTGGCTTTACTCGCCCCGGATGCTTCGGCGGGTGTCGTTGCCGCGGTGATGCTCGGCAACATGATTCCGGGAGCCCTGTTCGGCTGGCTCTATGTGCGCCACGGTCTGGAGGCGGCGATGCTGGCCCACGCCGGAGCGCACCTCGTCAGCTATGCGGGGCAGGTTCTGCTCGGCTAGGGGCAAGCCCCGGAGGACAGCACCCGCGCCAGCCCGATAAACTCCGCAACACTCACTGTCTCCGCGCGGCGGGTTTCGTCGATGCCTAGGGCTGCCAGTGCGTCCAGCGCCCCCGGCACACCTTTCAGGCTCTGGCGCAGCATCTTGCGGCGCTTGCCGAAGGCGGCTTCGGTGAGGCGTTCGAGCATTCTTGCCGAGACGCCATCGGGCGCGGCGGCGGGCGTTACATGCACAATCGCGCTCATCACCTTGGGCGGCGGGGTGAAGGCGCTGCGGTGGACTTTCATCGCAAGGCTTGCCTTGGCGCGCCACTGGGCGAGCACGGCAAGGCGGCCATAGTCGTCCATACCCGGCGCTGCGACGATCCGCTCGGCCACTTCGCGTTGGAACATCAGCGTGAGCGAGCGCCATTGCGGCGGCCACGCCTCGCCCGAAAGCCAGCGCACGAACAGCGCGGTGCCCACGTTATAGGGCAGGTTGGAAAGCACATGGAACGGTTCGCCCTGCATCAGCGCGCCATGATCCAGCTTCAGCGCATCGCCCTCGATCACGGTCAGCTGCCCCGGAAAGGCCTCGCCCAGTTCGGCAAGGGCGGGCAGGCAGCGGCGGTCCATCTCGATGGCGGTGACGTGGGCTCCGGCCCGCAGCAGCGCCCGCGTCAGCCCGCCGGGGCCGGGGCCGACTTCGAGCACGCGCGCGCCTGCCAGATCGCCGGGAATCGCCGCGATCCGGGCGAGCAGGTGTTCATCGAGCAGGAAATTCTGCCCCAGCGCCTTGGACGCGGCAAGGCCATGGCGGGCGATGACTTCGCGGATGGGGGGAAGGTTTGTCACGCGCCCACCCCCAACCCCTCCCGCAAGCGGGAGGGGAGCGAAACTTGGCGGCTCTGCCGCCTAGTTGCAGCGGGGTGGGGCTCTGGCTCAGCCATGCGCCCGCGTCGCCGCCAGATCCGCTGCCATACGGATCGCCGCCGCCATTGCGCCGGGGTCAGCGACGCCTTTCCCGGCGATATCGAAAGCCGTGCCGTGATCGGGCGAGGTGCGGATGATCGGCAGGCCGAGCGTCACATTCACGCCCTCGTCGAAATCGAGCGCTTTGACCGGGATCAGCGCCTGATCGTGATACATGGTGAGCGCAGCATCATACCCGGCGCGCGCGCGGGGGGTGAACAGCGCATCGCCGGGAACAGGGCCGGAAGCATCCAGCCCTTCGGCGCGCAAGGTCGCGATGGCTGGCGCGATAATGCGCTGCTCTTCATCGCCGAACTGGCCGTTCTCACCCGCATGGGGATTGAGCGCAGCGATGGCGAGGCGGGGGGCGGCAATGCCGAAATCGCGCTGCAAGGCGGCGGCCACGATCCGTGCCTTGTGGGTGATGAGATCAACCGACAGCAGCGCCGGCACTTCCGACAGGGTAACGTGCACAGTCAGCGGCACCGCGCGCACACTCGGCCCGGCCAGCATCATCACCGCGTCGCGATAGGCAAGCCCGCTGGCGTCCGCCAGAAATTCGGTCTGCCCCGGATAATCGAAGCCGATGGCCGCCAGCGCCGATTTTGCTATCGGAGCCGTCACCAGCCCCGCTGCGACGCCGCCCAACGCAAAGCGGGTCGCCCAACTGAGCGAGGCAAGGGCAAGGCGTGCGCCATCGGCGCTGGGTGTGCCGGGGGTATAGGGCAACTCCAGCCCCGCCATCACCGGCAGGCCCGCCGCGATTGCGAAGAGGGCTTCGGAAGGTTCGGCAATCGGCACTAGCGGGCAATCGATCCCCGTGCGTTCAGCCGCTGCGGAGAGCACCTGCGCGCCGCCCACCACAAACAGCGGGGGCAGGGCGCCCGCCGCTTTCAGCCTAAGGAAGGCGCCAAGGATGATCTCCGGCCCGATCCCCGATGGATCGCCCAGCGCAATCGCCAGCGGTTCAGCAAGCCTCGTCAATTGTATTCGATATAGGCATCATTGCGCAGGTCGCGCAGATAGCGCTGGGCGCGCTTGTTGATGCGTTCCTGCTCGATCTGGTCCATCACGCTGGCAAAGGTCGGTGCCCCCTTGTCCTGCGGATCATCGCGCCCGCACAGCATCAGCACCCGCACGCCTTCCTCAACCCCGCCGAACAGCGGCGTGGTTTGGCCGATCTGGAGGTTGAGGATGATGTTGCGCAGCTGTTCGGGCAGATTGGCCGCAAGGATCTGCTCGTTCGAGACGACTTCTGCGCCCACAGCCTCGCGCGCGTTATCGGCATCCGAACAGCCGCGCATCCCGTCGATGAACTTAACGAATTGCTGGATCCTGGCTTCGGCCTTGGCCTGCGTGGTGCCGGGTTCGAATTTCACGGTGATCTGCTTGAGGGCAAGGATCGATTGCGTGGGATCGGCCATCAAAACTTGCCGCTTGTTAATGAGATAGATGATCGAAAAGCCGCCCGGAATTTCAATCGGGCCGTTCAATTGGCCGGGCTGGAGCTGGCGCACGGCGCTGGCAAGCTGCGGCGGCAATTGCCCAAGCCGCACCCAGCCCAGATCGCCGCCGACCACCGCCGTGGTCGCCTCGGAAAACTGGCGCGCATAGGCGACAAAGCTGCCGCCCGCTTCCAATTGCTGCATGATGCGCTGCGCATTCTGGAGCACGGCGGCGCGGTTTTCCTGTGTGGCCGAGAGGTAAATCTCGCCAAGGCGATATTCGTCCGTCCCGCGCGAGGCTTCGAGCCGGGCGAGCACGTCGTTCACCTCTTCGGCCGAGACATTGACGAAGGGCATGATGTTGCGGCGGATCAGGTTTTCCCACGCCAGCTCGCCTTCGATCTGCCGTTTCAAGGCCTTGGGCGATGAACCGACCGAGCGCAGATATTCATCCATGCGCTTGGGATTGCCGGCAAAGTTCTGCTCGGCCAACTGGCCATAGGTGCGTTCCACCTCTTCGGGCTTGGCCGGGATCTTCTGCGCTTCGGCGGCCTGCACCTTCAGCGTTTCGTCGATCAGATTGCGCAGCACCTGCACGCGCAGGCGCAGCAATTCCTCGTCGGTCACCTTGGCTTCCGAGGCCGAGGTGACAAGCGCGACACGTTCGTCGATGTCGGTGCCGGTGATGACAAAGCCGTTGACCACTGCGGTCGCGGTGCGGACATCGGGATTGGTCTTGCCGAACAGCGTGACTTCATCGGGCAGGCCAAAGGGATTATCGGCGGTGGGCACCGCAACTGTCTGGGCCGTTGCGACCCCCGGCAGCATGGCGAGGGCGGCCAGACCTGCCCAGGCCAAGGCCGCTCCCGTCTTGTAAACTGACTTCGATTTCACTGCTTCAATCCCGTTCCGGTCCAAGACATCGCCCGACCCCATGCGTGCGATTGATTCAGATTTCTCACCACTTTGCTGAACGCAAGCTGAGTCCGCGCGGCGGCTCTTGCGGCCGCCTGAACGCTGTGCCGCGCCTTTAACCGCTTTTGCCCGTGATGCCAATTGATCTGGTGGCCTGCGCCTAGCGGAAGCCGAGATTGCGCAGCGCGAAAAACACCTGGAAGGTATTGCCGCGCAGCGCATCGCCCGCCGTCACGAAATCGCGGCGGAAGGTCGCGCCGAATTCCATGCATTCATCCTGATAGGCGATCCCGATGCGGGTGCGGATGGGTTCAAACCCTTCGAGCGTGAAGAAGGGATTATCCTCCGACGAACGCAGGCTGAAAATCCCCGAGCCGAAGATCGACCAGTTGCGCGCAAAGGCGATACGCCCGGCGGCGCGCAATTCCTCGCGGTCGGCAAGGTCTTCGACCGTGGTGATATTGCGATTGAGCCTGAGATACCCGATTTCGACATAGGTGCGCGCGCTGCCGATGGCGGCATCGATTTCGTTGCGGCGAACCAGCAGGCTTTCCTTGTCAAGCCGGTAGCGATGCGTCAGGCTGACGAGATTGCCGACGCGCACTTCGGTGCGGCCGACAAAATCGGAAACCCTTTCCGAAAGGCCGGTTCCGACCGGGAAGATATCGTTCTGGGCTTCAAGGCGATAGGACTGCCCGATGGTGGACTTGATCCTGAGGCCGGGCCGGGTCAGTTCCCAGTCGAGCCCCCAGGTAATGCGCGCGCCATCTTCGATGCGGTCATATCCGGCAAAGCGATTGAGCGCGAAGAGGTTGGAATCCTCCAGATCAATCGCGCGCGAATCCTCGTTCGGAATGGCAAGGTTGCGGGTCTGCGGGCTGGCGACAAACTGCACCCGCGGTTTGAGCACCTGGGTGCCGCCAAACGCCTCGCCCACAAACGGCCATTCGATATCGACCGCTGCGGTTGCTACCCCGCGCGCGGTCCAGCCTTCGCGTCCGCGATAGACTTGCGTGATGGTCGAGAGGGTGTCCTGCGTGTTGTAGATATCGCCGCGCACCAGCGCGGTCAGCGTCACCACCTGGCCCATGCCCGTCATGCGGCGCAAATCCCACTTGGCAGCGGCAAAGGCGCGCTGGGTATCCTGCCCATCGGTGCGCACCAGCGCCAGCGTATTGGCCTGCAGCTGGATGCGCCCGCGCAGCAGCGGATCATTGACGAGGCGGCGATAATCAATCGCCGGCAGGGCAATCGGGATCTGGCCCTGATCGGCGATGATCCGCAAGGTCTGGGTCGCCCAGCCGGCGATCGAGAGATAGGATTTCTCGTCGATCCGCTCAAGATTGACGACCGAGCGCAAGCGGTCCTCGCGGCTGAGATCATAGCGCCGCAAAAAGGTGCGGTCGCTGGCGACGCGGATCGATCCCGTCAGGCTCCATTCCGGCGTAAACTGGAACCGGCCGTTGGCATCCAGATAGCCGCGCGGATCATTTTGAAACCCCGCTCCGCCGGTGAGGTCCGAAGCGCGATCAGAGGCGGTGAGAAAGCCGGTGACCTGATAAGCGCCTTTTCCGGTAAGGTGGCGCCACTGCGCGCTCGCCATCGGGGCGACGCTGGAAAAGACATAGGCGCCAAGCTTCAGATCGCGGTTATCGCCCATGCGCCAGTAATATTCGCCGCTCACCTCAAGCCCGTTGACCGCCGTGATGCGGAAATCGGGGACGAGAAAGCCGCTTTCCGCCCCGCCATCGGTGCGCAAGGTCAGGCCGGGCAGGGGCAGGATGCGTGCGCCGAACAATTCGACCATTGCCCCTTCGAACCGCACCCGGCTGGCCGCCTGATCGTAGATCACTTTTCTGGCGGTGATCCGCCAGCTGGGATCCTTGGCGCAGCCTTCGGCATCGGTGATCGCGCAGGCGGTGTAGGCGGCATCGGTGAGGATGGTCATGCCATCTTCCCCGCGCGCCGCGGATCGCGCGGCAAGCCTGCCGCCCGCGCGCAGGGCAATCAGCAGATCGGCCATCGCGCCCGCCTCGAACTGGTCGTTCAGTTCGATCGTCTCGGTGAACAGCTGGTTGCCGCTTTCATCCACCAGCCGCACATCGCCGCCTGCGATGATCGAACCGGTGCGGCGATTCCAGGTGACTTCGTTCGCGCGCACCGAGCGATCCTTGCTGCGCAGCACCACATTGCCGCGCGCGGTGACGATGTCCTGCTCGCGGTCGTAGGAGAGCTGCTCGGCTTCGAAATCGATCACTTCGCCGGCCATTTGCGCGGCCAGATCATCGCCGGGGCTGGCATTGCTGGCGGCATTATCGGCAGCATGGGCGGGCAGAGCGGCCACCACGGCAAGCGCTGCGGCGACAGCGCGGGCAGGCCGGTGCGCTGCTGCGCGCCAGCCTAGCCCAATCGCAAAGCGCGCGCTGCCCCGAGTTCCGCCCGACATGGCTTGCCTATTGCACCGCTCGCGCTTAATCGCAATCGCGTTTCCAGGCCCGGTTTTGTGCGCTTGCTGCGGTGTCTTCGCAGGCGAGCGGCGGGCCGTGCATCCCTTGCGGCAAGACCACTCCTGCCGCACACCCAAGCGGAGAACCCATGCAGATCCTCTTTTCCGAAACCCCGCCCGCCGCTGTCCGCCTCATTGGCCATATCGTCAATGCGGGCGAGGCTGCGGGTGGGCTCGATGCGGCGCTTGTCGAAGGCGCGGCGGCGGCACGCTTCAAGGGCAGTGTAGGGCAGGTGTTCGAAGGCTTTGTCCGTCATGAGGGCGCGCTGCGCCGGATCGCGCTGGCGGGGGCGGGCGAGCCGGGCGCGGCCGAGCGCATCCTCAATCTGGAAAAGGCGGGCGCCGCGCTGACAGCCAAGTATCTCGCCTCGGGCGAGGCTGAAATGGTGCTCGATCTCGGCCATGCGGGGCTGGATGAGGCGGGCGCTGCGGCCGTACTGCTTGGCTTGCGGCTGCGCGGCTGGCGGCACGATGCCTATCGCACGCGGCTGGCCGCCGACAAGAAACCCAGCCTTGAGCGCATCCATGTGGTAGGCGCGCCCGCAGGCACGGCCGAGGCTTGGGCGCGCGAGGCGGCGCTGGCGGCAGGGGTCGAGTTTACCCGTAAGCTCGTGACCGAGCCTGCGAACCTCCTTTACCCCGCCACATTCGTTGCCGCCTGCGAGGAAGCCTTTGCGGGCACCGGCGCGCAGCTGACCGTGCTGGGCGAGGCGGACATGCAAGCGCTCGGCATGGGCGCGCTGCTCGGTGTGGGGCAGGGTTCGGAACGCGAATCGCATATCCTTGCGATCCGCTGGAACGGCGGCGAGCCCGGCGACAAGCCGACCTGCTTCATCGGCAAGGGCGTGACTTTCGATACCGGCGGCATTTCGCTGAAGCCCGGCCCCGGCATGGAAGACATGAAGTGGGACATGGGCGGCGCGGGCGCGGTCGCAGGCGCGATGCTGGCGCTTGCCAAGCGCAAGGCCAAGGCCAACGTCATCGGCATTGTCGGCCTTGTCGAGAACATGCCCGATGGCAAGGCGCAGCGCCCCGGCGATGTTGTCACCACCATGAGCGGGCAGACGGTTGAGGTGCTCAACACCGATGCCGAGGGCCGCCTTGTGCTGTGCGATGTGCTGCACTGGGTGCAGGAGCAATATGATCCGGCGCGCATGGTCGATCTTGCTACGCTGACGGGCGCGATGATCATCAGCCTTGGCCATGAATATGGCGGCATGTTCGCCAATGACGATACGCTTGCAGCCCAGCTCGATGCCGCGGGCAAGGCGTGCGGCGACAAGCTGTGGCGGATGCCGCTGGGCAGCGCTTACGACAAGCTGATCGACAGCCCGATTGCCGACATCAAGAATATCGGCCCGCGTGAGGCTGGTTCGATCACGGCCGCGCAATTCCTCCAGCGCTTCGTGCGGGCCGGCACGCCGTGGGCGCACCTCGATATTGCGGGCATGGTGTGGTCGAACAAGCCGGGCCATACGTGGGAAAAGGGCGCGACCGGCTATGGCGTGCGGTTGCTCGATCGCTTTGTGCGCGATGTGCTCGAAGGCTGAGGGGGAGCTCTGCCATCGCCAAAATGCGCAAGAAGTCGGACTTACCGACCAAGACCTGCCTCGCCTGCGGGCTGCCCTTCACATGGCGCAAGAAGTGGGAGCGCGACTGGGACAATGTGAAATATTGTTCCGATCGCTGCCGCAGGGGGAAGAATGCGTGTTGATGCGCCCACGCGATCATCTCATCCTCAAGCAGCAAAGCGGTAGGATGAGATGCTAAAAATCGACTTCTGGCAGGTGACCGATGATCCCATCGAAAAGGTCGCCGCCCTGATTGCCCAGCGCACGCTGGAGAGCGGTGCGCGGCTGCTCGTCGTCAGCGGTAAGGCGGATCAACGCGCCGCCATTTCGCGCGCGCTGTGGCAGGCGGGGCCTGAAAGCTTTCTGGCTAACGGCGAGGCAGACGCGCCCGGGGCCGAGCGCCAGCCGATCCTGCTCTCGCCGGTGCTTGCCGCACGCAACGGGGCAAGCCATGTTGTGCTCGCCGACGGGCAGTTCCGCGAGACGACGGGTTTTGCGCGGGTGTTCCTGCTGTTTACCCCCGACGGCGCGCTCGCTGCGCGGCAGGCTTGGAGCGCGCAAGATGGCCGCGCGGATGTGGAGAGGGCCTATTACGCGCAGGAAAATCGCCGCTGGGTCAAGAAACGCTGAAGGCTTGCACGCGGCGGCTTCCTCGGTGATGATCGTGCCTGCGCGAACAGGGGGGGCACACCATGCGCTTGATCACCACCACCATCCTGACTGGCGCGATTGCCATGCTTGCAGCGTGCAGTTCGGAAAAGTCCGGCACGATCACCACCTCCGAGGGCGAGACCGCCGATTACACCATCGATGAGCAGAGCGGCGAGACAGCCATGACGATCAAGACGCCTGACGGCAAGGCAACGATGCGTTCCGGCGCTGGCGTGCCAGTGAAACTGCCCGATGGTTTCACGCTTTATCCCGGCTCGAACGTGGTCAGCAACACCATCGTCAATCAGCCCGATGGCGCGGCTACAATGGTGGTGTTCGAGGCCCCAAGCGATGCCACCGCCATCATCGCCCACTTCAAACAGGCCGCGTCCAAGGCAGGCTACGCCATCGAGATCGAGGCGAACATGAACGAAACCATGATGCTGTCAGGCAAGCGCAAGGACGCGGGCACCAGCTTCATGGTCAGCACGGGCAAGGCCGTTGATGGCAAGACCAGCGGGCAATTGGTGATCGGGAACGGCAAGGGCGGGTAATCGCCGCGCAGGCTTGCAAGCACTTGAACAAATCCGCTGCCGCCGCTAGGGGCGCGGCCAGTTCATCCGGCGCTGCATGAGCGGTGCTGGCAAGCCTCTCCCCATTTCCTAACCAAGGACGAATACTCATGGCGGTCACCCGCACCTTTTCGATCATCAAGCCCGATGCCACCCGCCGCAACCTGACGGGCGCTGTCACCAAGATGCTGGAAGATGCAGGCCTGCGCGTCGTCGCTTCCAAGCGTATCCAAATGACCCGCGAGCAGGCCGAAGGCTTTTACGCGGTCCACAAGGAGCGCCCGTTCTTCGGTGAACTCGTCGAATTCATGATAAGCGAGCCGGTGGTGGTGCAGGTGCTCGAAGGCGAAGACGCCGTCGCCCGCAATCGCGAAGCGATGGGCGCGACCAACCCGGCCGTTGCCGCCCCGGGCACGATCCGCAAGGAACTGGCGCTCTCGATCGGCGAGAACACCGTCCACGGCTCGGACAGCGAAGAAAACGCCGCAATCGAAATCGCGTTCTTTTTCAAGGACGAAGAAATCGTCGGCTAGGCTTTGGCGCCGACATCGTGAAGGGTCGTCTCGCGAGGGGCGGCCCTTTCCCTATGGAGCCCCCCTTTGCCATGCGTTGGTCGAAGGGCTGTAATCTTTTGGGGGCTAGCCTCGCCCCGCAAACCCCGCCAACTGGGCCGCGTGCGAATGGTGCGCGCCGCGCTCGCTCGCTGCCATCACCCGGCGCATCTGGCTCAGCGCCTCGGCGCTAAGGTCAAGGCCAAGTGCGCGGTAGCATTGCGCGATCGCGCCTTCCCAGTCTGCGTTGAGCTGCGCAAAATCGAGCCTTGCCACCGGCCCTTGCCAATCTTCCAACACCGCGGCAAGGCGCTCCTCGCGAAGGGCAATCTTGTGGCGCCACAGCGCTTCTATTCGGGGTAGATCGCAGGTTTCGGACTGCACCGCCATCTGATTGGCTGCAAGGCTGACTGCGCTTTTCAGCACGGCTTCATGATCGCGGCTTGCCAGCACCAGCCGGGCATCAGGAAACAGGCCGAGCAGTGTGCCCAGATCCTCGGCAAAGGCGGGCACCTTCAAGACGCGGGGCTTTGCCGCGTTGCGGCGGACAGCCGCATCGGTCTGGAAAATGCGCCGGAATTCGCGGTAGATCGGTGCCGGATCGCGCGCCTCGCTCCAAGCTGAAAACGCCGGAATGCGCCACTGGCTTTCATAGATCGAATGATGGAGCGCGGCCGAAATCCACGCCAGCTCCTCCTCCACCTCGGCAGGGGCCATCGGATGGATCGATTGCATCCACGGATTGAGCACGCCCAGCAGCGCAAGCTCAACCGCCGCCTTGGCGCGGTTGATCCCGGCGCGGGCCGGAACCGGGTGATAGGCATCGCAATAGCGGGTGTGCGCATGGGCGGGATCGGCGGCCAGCAGCTTGTGAACGCGCGTGGTGCCTGAACGCATATGGCCGATGACGATGATCGGCGGGGCAAGCGGTGTGGCAAGCAATTCGGGGCGCTTCGTCCACAGATCGCCCATCGCCAGCCGGTTTTTGACTGTGCGCACAAGCTGGCCGAACGCCATCGCTTGCCCCAGCGGATTGAGATCAGCTTCGGCTGCCACACTCTCGCACAGGCGGGAAAGCCGCTCACGGAAATCGGCGACATCGTCAGGCCCGCGCCCGCCATGCTCTGCGGCGGCGGCGCGCGCGCCGAACGGCCTGGCTGCGATCGCCCACAGGTTTGCAGGATCAAGATTGGGCGGCGGCAACCAGCCCTTGTCCCAGGCGCGGCCAAGGAAATCATTGGCTTGGGCCGCTCGTTTGCCACGCGCCAGCAAGTGGGGGCGGGGTGGAGGGGCCCTGCGCGCCATCAGAACTCGTCCGCTATGTCCAGCAGCCGGGTGAGGCGCCGGGGCGCGACGCTGCGCCAGCTGCGCGCCAGCCAGTGGCTGACATCGTCCCAGTCCAGATCGCGCCGGTCAAGCACCATGCCGATCCAGCCGCTTGCCCCGTAAAAGGCGGGCTTGAAATAGCTGTCTGGCTGATCCTCGATAAGGCTTGCCATTTCTTCCGGGCCACTGGCCTTGACGAGCAGGGCGATGCGGCTCTGGCCGTGGGGGCGATCGGCAAAATAGGCGAAATACTTGCCCGATTTGCCTTCCCCGACGCGGAACCCTTGCGCTCCGAAGCTTTCCTGCTCGCTCGCCTCGGGCAGGGCAAGTGCGCGGCCACGCACCTCTTGTAGCAGCCATGCGGGATTGCGCCAGCGGCTGACGTAATCGCCAACTGCGCGCGGGAACAGCTGGTGTTCGGCAAGGCGCACCCGCGCGGCAAGGCTCTCGGGTGTGTCATGGGCTGCGATGGCGACGCGCGCCTGGGCGAGGACTTCGCCCGAATCAAGCTCGCCCGTCACCAGATGAACGCTGGCGCCCGCATGGGCATCGCCCGCCGCAATCGCGCGGGCATAGGTATCAAGGCCCTTGTATGCGGGCAGCAGCGAGGGGTGGATATTGAGCATCCGCCCCTGCCAGCGCGCGACAAAGCCCTGCGACAGGATTCGCATGTAACCCGCCAGCACGATCACCTCGGCACCGGCTTCAAGCGCGGCGGCTTCCATCGCGGTGTCGTGGGCTTCGCGGGTCATCCCCTTGTGCGCCAGCGCGAAAGTGGCGACCCCTTCCAGCTCTGCCAGCGCAAGGCCCGGCGCGGCGGGATCATTGCTGGCGACCAGCACGACGTCATAGGGGCAAGGCGCGATCCGGCTGGCGTAGAGCAGGGCGGCCATATTGGTGCCCGCGCCCGAAATGAAGATCGCGATGCGGGTCTTGTCCTGCCCGTTGTCAGGCAAGGCTGGCTCAGGCAAAATGAGTGGCCTTCCAGTCTGCCTTGGCCGACCAGGTCTCGATGCTGCCGCGCACCGTGCACCCACGGGCCTCAGCGATGATTTCGCCGATGGGAAACACCTTTTCGCCAGCATTTTCGAGATTAGCAGCGATTAGCGAGGCATTTTCGGCTGCCACGGCGATCACCATGCCGACCCCGCAATTGAAGGTGCGCGCCATTTCCTCAGGCTCAATCGCGCCTTGCGCTTGCAGGAAAGCCATCAGGCGCGGCTGCTCCCAGGCATCGGCATCGACCAGCGCATGGGCGCCTTCGGGCAGGATGCGCGGGATGTTTTCGAGAAGACCGCCGCCGGTGATATGGGCAAGGCCGTGGATGTCGCCTGCCCGGATCAGCGGCAACAGGCTTGCCACATAGATCCGTGTCGGAGCCATCAGGGCATCAATAAGCAATTGATCCTGATCGAAAATTGCCGGACGATTAAGCTTCCAGCCCTTGTCGGCCGCAAGGCGGCGCACCAGCGAATAGCCATTGGAATGGACGCCCGAGGACGCAAGCCCCAGCAGCACATCGCCCGGCGCCACGCGTTCGCCGGTCAATTGCTCGCCCCGCTCCACCGCGCCCACACAAAAGCCGGCAAGATCATAATCGCCGGGTGCATACATGCCCGGCATCTCGGCAGTCTCCCCGCCGATCAGCGCGCATCCGGCGATCTTGCAGCCTTCGGCAATTCCGGCAATCACCCGCTCGGCAATGCCGTTCTCCAGCTTCCCGGTGGCAAAATAATCAAGGAAGAACAAAGGCTCTGCGCCCTGAACGATAAGATCGTTGACGCACATGGCCACCAGATCAATGCCCACGGTATCGTGGCAGTCATGATCGATCGCCAGCTTCAGCTTGGTGCCGACCCCATCATTGGCGGCCACCAGCAAGGGATCGTTGTAACCCGCCGCGCGCGGATCGAAGAACCCGCCAAACCCGCCCAGCTCGCTGGTGGCGCCGGGGCGCGCGGTCGCCTTGGCCAGCGGGGCAATCGCCTTGACCAGCGCGTTGCCAGCGGCAATCGATACGCCCGCACTTTCGTAGGTATAAGGCGCGTCCGCGCCCGGCTCTGCACTGGTTTTCCCCGAAGTCATGGGCCACGCTTTAGCCTTTCCTGCTTGGAATTCCACTCGCCTTTGGGCAAAGGAGACGCGATTTTTCCATGAGCGCGCATCTCACCCTTCAACGTCCGCACTTTGCCAAGGCTTTCACTGGCGTGCCGCTGCGCGCGCCAAGCCGGATGGGTGCGGGCGCGCTGCTGGCGCTGACTTTGCTGGGGGGTACCTATGCGCTGGTGCTGGCCCAGGTTGCCGGTGACCGCGGGATTGCGCCGACCGCTGCCAGCGCGGATATCGAGGTGCGCGGGATTGCGGTCGATGTCACTGCCGAGAGTCCGGAAAAGGCCCGCAGCGAGGCCTGGCGCGAGGCGCAGCGCAAGGCGTGGGCCAAAGCAGGCGGGCCGAAGATCCCCGATGGCCAGCTTGATTCCATCGTGTCGGCAATCGTTATCGAAAAGGAACGCCTCGGCCCGCGCCGCTACATTGCAACGCTGGGTGTGGTGTTTGACCGCCAGCGTGCCGGGCGCTTTCTCGGCGGCGCTGCGCAAGCGGCGCGCTCTGCGCCGATGCTGGTGATCCCGGTGATGGCGAGCGGGGGCGCCTTCACCACCTATGAACAGCGCAATGCCTGGCAGCGCGCCTGGGCCGAGTTCAATCCGGGGGCGAGCCGGATCGACTATATCCGGCCAAGCGGCGCCGGGCGCGATTCGCTGCTGATCAATTTCGGCCAGACGGCGCGCCGCAGCCGGACCTGGTGGCGCACCACGCTTGACCAATATGGTGCGGCCGATGTGCTGATGGCCTTCGCGCGGCTCGAACACAGCTTTCCCGGCGGGCCGATTACCGGCACTTTCACCGCGCGCTATGGGCCGGACAGTGCGGAACTGGCGAGCTTTAGGCTGGAGGCGGCAGGGCCGGATGCGCTGCCCGGGATGCTGGCTGATGCTGTCGCACGGATGGATAAGGTGTTTGCCGCAGCGCTTGCCGAAGGCAAGCTGCGCCCTGATCCAACCTTGCGGATTACTGGCGGCGGGGAGATCGACCCGGCGATCCAGCGGCTCATCGAAATCGGGCGCGCGGTGCAGGCGCGCGATGCAGCCGCGCGCGCGGCCGCAGCGGCGGCGGCAACCGCGGGCGAGGCGCCGCGCATCGAATTGCAGCCCGTCATCACCGCGCCGCCGAGCCCGGCAGCGGTCCGCACCATCGTGGTGCAATTCGCCACGCCCGATGCTGCCGCCTTCGACGGCGGGCTGGGCGCGGTGCGCGGGGTTCCGGGTGTGCGCGGGCTCAATGTTACCAGCACCGCGGTGGGCGGCACTTCGGTGATGAGCGTAAGCTTTGCCGGCACGCAGGAAGAGCTTGCGGCGGCCTTGCAGGCGCGTGGTTATGCTGTCAGGCAGGGCCAGAACGCGCTCGCGATCAGCCGCTAGCCCGGATGCGGGAAAAGCGCCGTGGCCGATACTCCCCCCTCGCTGTTCGCAACGCCTTCGCAGATTGCGCTGCCGCTGGCGGGACAGGCTCTGCGCGAACAACCACAGCGGCTGGTGATCGGCAATGCCAATGCCCCTGTGATCGAAGCGCTGGCCGATCCGGCTCGCTGGCCGTTCCATGTCGCGGTGCTGACCGGCCCGCCGCGTTCGGGCAAGTCGCTGATTGGGCGCTGGCTGGCAGGGCAGGGGAGCAGCACCGCCGTCGCGGTGATCGATGATGCCCACCGGATGGACGAGACCGCGCTGTTCCACCGCTGGAACGCAGTGCAGCAAGGCGGCGCGCGCGCGGGCGAGGCGCTGCTGCTGATTGCGGGTGGCGGCGAGCAGGGCTGGCGCATCGGCCTGCCCGATCTGGCCTCGCGCATTGGCGGCTCGTTGCAGCTGGCGATCACCGCGCCCGATGATGCCATGGCTGGCGATTTGCTCCATGCGCTCGCCGAACAGCGCGGCCTTGCGCTGGCGCCGGGCGCGGCGGAATATCTGGTTCCCCGCACGACCCGCAGCTTTGCCGCCCTCGAGGCGCTGGTCGCAGCAATTGATCGCATCAGCCTTGAACGCCAGAGCCCAGCCACCATGTCAGTCTGGCGCGCTGCTCTCGAAGCTTTGCAAGGGCCTGAGCAGCAGCGGCTGTTTTGAGGCGCGCAGATTGCATTGCGCAGCGATTGGTGGGATTGAGGGGCAATGTTTGAGCGGCTCATCAGCTATCTCGACTCTGTGCATGCGCGCGATCCGGCACCGCGTTCACGCTGGGAGATCCTGCTTTATCCAGGCGTGTGGGCGCTGGGTTTTCACCGCGCGGCGCATTGGCTGTTCGAGGCCAAGCTCTATTTCCTCGCGCGGTTCGTGAACCACCTCTCGCGGCTCTTGACCGCGATCGATATTCACCCCGGTGCCCGGATCGGGAAGAACTTCTTCATCGATCATGGCTTTACCGTGATCGGAGAGACCGCCGAAATCGGCGATAATGTGACGATTTATCAATGCGTCACGCTCGGCGGCACCAATCCGGCCAACGGCAAGGGGGGCAAACGTCACCCGACCATCATGGACAATGTCATCATCGGTTCGGGTGCGCAGATCATCGGCCCCATCGTGGTGGGCGAACGCGCCCGCGTGGGCGCCAATGCGGTGGTGACAGACGATGTGCCTGCGGGCGCAACCATGGTGGGATTGAAGGCGCGCTCCACGCTGGTTCCGGCAGAACAATGGCTGCGTGAATTCATCCCCTATGGCACGCCCTGCGATGATCCGCCGTGTGATGAACAGGGCCGCCCGCGCGGCGATTGTGTCGAGAAGCTGGAGAGCGAGCTGGCAGCCTTGCGTGCCGAAATGGCCGAACTGCGCGCAGCCGTGCGGCGCAGCGAAGCGGCCGACATGCCGACCTTGCGCAATGGAACCGAGGATTGATGAGCGCACGCGATACCGCCGCCAGCAACGGACAGATCGTCGCTTTTCCGCTTGGGCAGGCCGGTCAGGTAGGGTTTGAGCGGGCTGAACTCACCCGCATCCTCGATCTGTATGGCCGCATGGTGGCAGCGGGCGAGTGGCGCGATTATGCGATGAATTTCGACAAGCAGGCCGCAACCTTCGCCGCGTTCCGCCGCGCCGCCGAGCGCCCGCAGGCCCGCCTCGAAAAACGCCCCGCGCTGCGCGCCAAGCAGGGCATGTGGACCCTGTTCGGCGAGCACGGCCAGGTGCTCAAACGCGGGCACGATCTGGCGAACGTGCTCGCCCCGATGGAACGGCGGCTCATGAAGGCGGTGGAGGATTAGGTTATATTTTCTCGAAAAAGCTCTCGTTTACCGTGATTTCTTCGGTTCGTATTTCCCTTACTTCCACGCCGAGCTTTAGGTCCTTTAGCAGATAGCAAAGGGCCTCACCGTCAATCAGGTCGATTGCTGGAGCGCCGTCGCGCGTCGCTTCCTTGCGTGCGTCAGGGGTGAATGTGCCAGTGGTGATGATCAGGCCCTTGTCTGCGCGACCCTGCATCGCCCCGCGAAAATCTCTCACCACGCCCGACCCAACCGAACCGGCGTAGCGCTTGCATTGGAAAAGGACCTGAAAGGAAATCAGGTTCATCCTAAGCACCCCAGTTCCGTCGATTCCTCCGTCCCCGGATTTTCCTGTCACCTCGACCTTAACAAAGCCACTTTCACGTAAGATACGTTGCGAAAGCCTCTCAAACGCTGCTGGCTCCATGGCTTTAAGTTGGGTAAGCAGCGCCTCGGTCCAATGCCGCTCTACCTCTTCAAACTCTTCGGAGTCCTCAATTTCGGTCAGGTTAGAAGGGTTCGCTGACTGAGCTTCTTCTCGGGCCGCTAGCTCTGCCTTTTGGGCCTTGTATGCTGTTTGCGACGCCTCTCGAATTTGTCCTGGGGACCAATTCAGTGCCTCCCTCCCTTTATCCGTGAGCACCCACACCGCTCTGCCGCCGCTTGCAACAAAGCCGCCATATTTCATCCAACTGCGGGCAAATGCCATCCTGTGGGGTGCGATTGGTGCACCGCTCGTTGGGTAAGACAATTCAAGCTGCTCCTGGGAGAGATTTGTTAGCGCAATTACCTTGTCTTCGATCTCATCGATGGATCCAGAGCCACCAAGGTCATCAAGCGCTATGAGGGTCGGCAGCATGAACTCATGGTATTTGGGAAGCGTATCCGCCATTATAAATCCTCAAAGAAAAACCCCGCGTCAAACTGACGCGGGGTTCCAGAATTGCAAGCAATTTGAAGCCTTCAAGCCTTACCCCCGCGCGCTGGCAGGCCCCGTGCCGGTCACCTTCTGCATCGCCTTGAGGATATTGCCCGACTGCTCGCTGCCCGATTGCGGGGCGATCAGGTTGGTGAAGGCATTGATTTCTTCCCAGCGTGCGGCAAAGCCTTCGACGGTGCGCTCGCCTTCGGGCAGCCACACGGCATCGTTCATCACAGTCCACGAAGAGTGGAAACCGCCTGCGCCCGCGCCGACGATGGCGTTGGTCGGCGCGTCTTCGCTGACGAGGAACAGCGCTGCGGGCACCACGTTTTCGGGCGCGAACAGCTTGAAGGCCTCTTCGGGGAACAGATCAGCGGTCATGCGCGTGCCCGCCACCGGAGACAATGTGTTGCAGCGCACGTTATACTTCGCACCTTCCAGCGCCAGCGTCTTGGTGAGGCCCGCCAGACCGAGCTTGGCCGCACCGTAATTGGCCTGACCGAAATTGCCGAACAACCCGGTCGAGGACGCGGTCATCAGAATGCGGCCATAGCCCTGCTCGCGCATGGTTTCCCAGCACGCCTTGGTGGCAAAGGCCGAGCCGGTGAGGTGCACCTTGATCACGAATTCGAAGTCAGCGGGCTCCATCTTGGCGAAAGTCTTGTCGCGCAGCACGCCCGCGTTGTTGATGAGCACATGCACGCCGCCCCACTTCTGCCTGGCATCGGCGACCATCTTTTCCATCTGCTCGTATTCAGTAACGCTCGCGCCGTTGGCGATGGCTTCGCCGCCCATCGCCTCGATCTCGGCGACCACCTGCGCTGCGGCATCCGAGGTGCCGGTGCCATCGCGCGAGCCGCCAAGGTCATTCACCACGACCTTCGCACCGCGGCGGGCAAGTTCCAGCGCATAGGCCTTGCCAAGCCCGCCGCCCGCGCCGGTGACGATGGCAACCTTGTCCTTGAAGTCGATGGTCATGGGGTGTGTCCTCCTAAGTGATGAGTGGCTTTACGCCTACGTCAAGATGGCGGCTGCGTGGCACTTTCCGTGGACGCTTGCAACAGCGCAGTAGCAAGGGGCGCAGTGCCGTAAGGTCAGGGGCGGGCGCGAAGGCTCATCAGCGCAGGGATCAGACCATCGAACGAATCGATTATTGCGTCAGCGCCCAAGTCGGCGGGCGCAGCGTCGCAATAGCCATAGGCTGCCGCGATGACCGGAACCCCGGCGGCGCGGGCGGCGCGCATGTCATAGGTCGAATCGCCAAGAAACACGAAGCGCGCCGGATCGGTAATGCCGCAGGCCGCCATCGCCGCCTGGATCGGGGCAGGGTGGGGCTTGGCAAGGAACTGCCCGTCCGCCCCCTTGCCGAGCGAATCGCCGCCGATCACGCTCTTGAACAGCACGATCAGATCAAGCTGGGCGAGAACCGCGCGGGCGAAGCTCTCGAACTTGTTGGTAACGACGACCATGGGCACGCCGCGCGCTGCCAGATCATGAAGCGTGTCACGCACGTGCGCGTAGGGCACGGTGTGGACCGCATTATGCGCTTCGTAATAGGTAAGCATCGCCTTGTAGAGCGCCTTGAACTCGGCATCGGGCAGGCCTCCCTGCGCCGCGACCGCGCGCGCCAGCATGATCTTGGCCCCGCCGCCGATCAGGTCTTTCGCGCTTTCGACCGAGACAGGCTCGAACCCGCCCAGCGCCAGCGCGTGATTCACCGCCGCGCCAAGATCGCGGAAGGTATCTAGCAGCGTGCCGTCGAGATCAAAACCCACGGCATCAAAAGGAATGTTTTGCATGGGCGCGAGGCCTGCGCCATGCGACACGAAACCGCAAGCATTTGCTGGCAGGCGCGGCTTTTCCTAGAGAGATCCCATGACGACGACACCCCCGCTTCCCTTTGCCGCGATCATCCTTGCCGCCGGACGTGGCACCCGCATGAAAAGCGATCTGCACAAGGTGCTCCACCCCATAGCGGGCAAGCCGATGCTGCTGCACCTGCTCGACAGCCTCGGCGAACTGGCGCTGGCGCGCACGGTGGTGGTGGCGGGCGACCGGCACGAACAATTGGCGCGCGCGCTGGCGGGCCGCGAGGTCACAGTCGCCTTGCAGGAGCCGCAGCTTGGCACCGCCCACGCGGCCTTGCAGGCGAAGGATGCGCTGGCGGGCTTTTCGGGCCCGGTGCTGGTGTGTTTCGGCGATTGCCCGATGGTGCGTCCCGATACCGTGCTGCGCCTGTTCGCCGCGCTGGAAGAGGGCGCGCGGGTGGCGGTGCTGGGGTTCCGCCCCGATGATCCGCTCGCCTATGGGCGGATCATTGCCGATGCCGATGGCACGGTGCGCAAAATGGTCGAGTTCAAGGACGCGAGTGCCGAAGAGCGCGCTGTTGGCCTGTGCAATTCGGGCCTGCTGGTCGCGCGGACAGACGATCTGTGGCCGCTGCTTGAAGCGGTCGGCAATGATAATGCACAAGGCGAATACTACCTGCCCGATGTGGCTACGGCTGCGATTGCGCAAGGCGGCCGGGTGGTGGTGATCGAAACGGGCGCGGACGAAGTGGCGGGGATCAACAGCCGCGCCGAGCTCGCCGCAGCGGAAAGCCGGTGGCAGGCCGCCCGGCGGTTGCAGGCGATGGACGATGGGGCCAGTCTGCAAGCGCCCGAAACCGTGTTCTTCAGCCACGACACCGTGCTGGGCCGCGATGTCACCATCGAACCCCACGTCTGGCTTGGCCCCGGCGTGAGCATTGCTGATGGGGTCACCGTTCGCGCCTATTCGCACATCGAAGGCGCGCGGCTGGCCAGCGGCGTCAAGGTCGGGCCGTTTGCGCGCCTGCGGCCCGGAACGGTGCTGGAAGAAGGCAGCTTCATCGGCAATTTCGTCGAAGTGAAGAACGCAGTGATGCACAAGGGCGCCAAGGCCAGCCATCTCACCTATCTCGGCGATGCAACCATCGGAGCCGGGGCAAATATCGGGGCAGGCACGATTACCTGCAATTATGATGGCTATTTCAAATATAAGACCGTGATCGGCGAGCGCGCCTTTATCGGGTCGAATTCTGCGCTGATTGCGCCTGTCACCATCGGGGCCGATGCAATCATTGCCGCAGGCTCAGCCGTCAGCCGCGATGTCGCGCCGGGCGAATTGCGCATGGTGCGCGCTGAACAGCTTGTAAAACCGGGCTGGGCGGATCGATTTCATGATGCGATGAAAAAGAAGAAGGCAGCCGAAAAGAAGTGAGCGAGGAACTCGTCCCGCTCGCCTGCTGGCTGTGCGGCCGGCCCATGGGGCAGATCGTGCAATGGCATCACCCGGTGCCCAAATCCAAGAAAGGCAAGGTGAAGGTGCCCGTGCACCCGATCTGCCACAAGACGATCCACGCCAATTTCACCAACAACGAACTGGCGCGGATCGGGGATGATGCAGCGCGAGTGAGGGCCAATCCTGCGATCGCCAAATTTGTCGAATGGATCGCGAACAAGCCCGCCGATTTCGACGCGCCCACGCGGTGATCTGGCCTGCCGAAAGCAAAACGGCGCGGGAAAGGCCAGTCTCCCGTGCCGCCCGTTTGCCCTTTGGCGCGGCCTATTTGCGGTCCATCAGCCGCTTCATCAGATAGATGAACTGGAGCGCCTGCAACTTCGCGCGCTGATCATTGTCCACCCCGCCCGAATGGCCACCCGTGGTGTCCTCGAAATAGTAATAGGGCTGGCCCAAGGCCTTGAGTTTCGCCGCGCCCTTGCGCGCATGTGCCGGATGCGTGCGGTCATCCGCCGTCGAGGCCCACAGGAACGGCTCGGGATATTCGACACCTGCGACGATCTTCTGATAGGGCGAATAGCCCTCGATCCAGGCGCGTTGTTCGGGAATGCGCGGATCGCCATATTCGCCGATCCACGAAGCCCCGCGCCCGATAAGGTGATAGCGCAGCATGTCGAACAGCGGGATCTGCACGATTGCCGCGCCAAACAGATCGGGCCGCTGGGTGAAGGCGGTGCCCACCAAAAGGCCGCCCTGGCTGCCGCCCTGAATGCCGAGGTGCTTGGGCGAGGTGAAGCCGCGCTTCACCAGATCATCGCCCACCGCGATGAAATCATCCCAGGTGCGCTGCTTGTTCTCGCGGATCGCCGTCTGGTGCCAGTTCGGCCCGAATTCCCCACCGCCGCGCATGTTGGCAAGCACATAGGCCCCGCCGCGTTCCAGCCACAGCTTGCCGGTGGTGCCGAGATAGGCGGGCAGGCGCGGGATCTGGAAGCCGCCATAGCCGGTCATCAGCACCGGCGTGGTGCCATTCACCACCATGCCCTTGGGCTTGACCAGGAAATAGGGGATTTTGGTCCCGTCCTTGCTGGTGGCCTGATGCTGTTCGACTTCCATGCCTTCGGGATCGAAGTAGGCGGGCGACGTCTTGAGCACCGCCGGCGCCGCGCTGCCATCGGTGTAATAGAGCGTGGTCGGCTCAAGAAATCCGCTCACGGTATACATGATATCATCGGTCTTGTCGGATGAGGCGGCAATGCCGATGGTCGCATTGGCGGGCAGCGCGACCGGCTGGCTCACCCATTGGCCATCGCGGAAATTGAAGCGCAGCACCTTGCCCACGACATTATCGAGCAGGCTGACATAAAGCGCCTCGCCCGTCACCGCGCCGCCCTGCTTGGTCTGGCGCTCGCCCGGGGCCCAGACGAGGGTTTTTTTTGCGCCATTGGGGTTTGCACGGAATGCGCCAAGTTCGATGGCAATGAGGCTGTCAGCCGGGAAAGTCTGCCCATCGGTGGTCCAGTCGACATCGGTCGATAGCAGCAGGTGCCCGTCCATGATGCCATAGGGCGCAGCCTTCTTGGGAAGATCGAGCAGCGTCCACTTGCCGTCCACCTCGACATAGTGGAGCCGTTCATGGAAACTCACCCCGCGATAGGCGACGCGCGCCTGCACCACGCCATCATTGTCGCGCAGCAGGTTGACGCCCGCCCAGACATCGTCGCTCTGCCCGCGGAAGATTTCGGGCGCGTCCTCGATCCGCGTTCCGCGCTGCCACACGCGCGCGGTGAAGGGATATTCGCTGTCCGTCAGCGTGCCGGGGCCAAAATCGCGGCCGACCAGCAGGGTGTCCTCGTCAATCCACTGGATGCCGCCCTGGCTCTTCTGATCGAGCACGAAGCCGCCCTCGACAAAGCTTTTGGTGGCAGTGTCGAATTCTCGCATGATGCTGGCATCCTCGCCGCCATCCGACAGCGCAACCATGCACTTGTTCATCGCGGGCGGCAGGCAGGTCATGCCCTGATAGACCCATTGCTTGCCTTCCGCCTTGGCGAGGGAATCCACATCGAGGATGGTTTCCCATTCCGGCTTGGCGGTGCGGTAGCTTTCTAGGCTAGTGCGGCGCAGCAACCCCTTGGGGTTCGCCTTGTCCTGCCAGAAATTGTAGAGGCCATCGGGACGGAAGCTGACGAAGGGGATGCGGTCTTCGGAATCGAAGATCGCCAGCGCTTCGGCCTTCAATTGGGCAAAGCGCGGGTCAGCCTCAAAGGCGGCAAGCGTCCGGGCGTTTTCCTTGTTGACCCAGGCAAGCGCTTCGGGGCTGCGGGCCTGTTCGAGGAAGATGTAGGGGTCTTGCTCAGGGCCGGGAACGCCGGGAACGGGGGTTTCCTCAGCGGCGGCGCCAGTGGTGCTTGCGATGGTCATGGCCAGAGCCAATGCGAAAGTGGAGACAAGTTTCAAGCGTCCTCTCCTGAAGGCAAACTTCTGCGCGTGGTTGTGCCCAGCGCGGCGGAAAAAGGGAAGGGGATCAAACAAAAAGGGCGAGCCATTGGCCCGCCCTGATTGGTTGTTTGTCGATTGGGGTGGGCAGTTCAGCCCTCGACGTGTTCGGCCAGCACAGTGAGACCGTTTTCGCCAACCTCGGCAAAGCCGCCGCGCACTTCGATCACTTCGGGCGCGCCGCCTGCGGTCTTGTAAACCTGCACCGCGCCATCGCGGATCGTGCTCATGAACGGCGCATGGCCTTCGAGCACGCCGAATTCACCTTCGGTGCCGGGGACGACCACCATGTGGACGTCCTCCGACCTGACGAGCTTGGCGGGGGTGACGAGTTCGAAATGCAATGCCATCTTCGTGTTCCAATCCCCCTCCCGCTTGCGGGAGGGGCAGTGAGACTTGCGAGCTTGCTCGCTTGTCGCAGCGGGGTGGGCCTTGCGGCCCATTCCCGCCCCCAACCCCTCCCGCAGGCGGGAGGGGCGTTCGATTACGCCTCTTCAGCCAGCTTCTTGGCCTTTTCGACCACCTGATCGATGCCGCCGACCATGTAGAAGGCGCTTTCGGGCAGGTGATCATATTCGCCGTCGACCACGGCCTTGAAGCTTTTCACCGTATCTTCGAGCTGCACGAACACGCCCGGGATATTGGTGAAGACTTCAGCAACGTGGAACGGCTGGCTGAGGAACTTCTGGATCTTGCGCGCACGGGCGACGGTCAGCTTGTCCTCTTCCGACAGCTCGTCCATCCCGAGAATGGCGATGATGTCCTGCAAGCTCTTATACTTCTGCAGGATTTCCTGAACGCGGCGAGCAGTCTCGTAATGCTCGGTGCCGACAACGCGCGGTTCAAGGACGCGGCTGGTCGAATCGAGCGGGTCGACCGCCGGGTAGATGCCCAGCTCCGAGATCGCACGGCTCAGCGTGGTGGTTGCGTCAAGGTGAGCAAAGCTGGTGGCCGGTGCCGGATCGGTCAAGTCATCGGCGGGCACATAAATTGCCTGCACCGAGGTGATCGAACCCTTGGTGGTCGAGGTGATGCGTTCCTGAAGGTTGCCCATGTCGGTCGACAGCGTTGGCTGATAGCCCACGGCCGAAGGAATACGACCCAACAGCGCAGACACTTCCGAACCAGCTTGGGTGAAGCGGAAGATGTTGTCGACAAAGAACAGCACGTCCTGACCTTCGACGTCGCGGAAATACTCCGCCATGGTCAGGCCCGAAAGCGCCACGCGCGCGCGCGCGCCCGGCGGCTCGTTCATCTGGCCGAAGACCAGCGCCACCTTGGAGCCTTCGCTGGTGGCGTTGCCATCGGCGTCCTTGGCGATAACGCCTGCGTCGAGGAATTCGTGATACAGGTCGTTGCCCTCGCGGGTGCGCTCACCCACGCCAGCGAACACCGACACGCCGCCGTGGCCCTTGGCGATGTTGTTGATGAGTTCCTGAATAAGCACGGTCTTGCCGACGCCCGCGCCGCCGAACAGGCCGATCTTGCCCCCGCGCGCATAGGGCGCGAGCAGGTCGATCACCTTGATGCCGGTGACAAGGATCGCCGCTTCGGTCGACTGATCGACAAAGGCCGGGGCTTCGGCGTGGATCGGGGCGGTGGTTTCGGCGCCGATGGGGCCGCGCTCGTCGATCGGCTGACCGATCACGTTCATGATGCGGCCCAGCGTCTTGGGGCCAACCGGCACCGAGATCTGCGCGCCGGTGTTCACCACTTCCTGACCGCGGGTGAGGCCTTCGGTGGCATCCATCGCGATGGTGCGCACGGTGTTTTCCCCAAGGTGCTGGGCAACTTCCAGCACCAGCGTGTTGTCGCCATTGCGGGTTTCGAGCGCGGTGAGGATCGGAGGCAGATCGCCTTCGAACTGCACGTCAACGACAGCGCCGATGACCTGGCTGATAACGCCATTGGTGGTCTGATTAAGGACGGGTGCGGTGGCCATGTGTCTTTCCTTAGCCTAGATTACAGCGCTTCCGCGCCAAGTTGTTTGATGTTGCTACAGCGCTTCCGCGCCAGCAATAATTTCAATGAGTTCAGTGGTAATCGCGGCCTGACGGCTGCGGTTATACTGGATGGTCAGCTTGTTGATCAGCTCGCCCGCATTGCGCGTTGCGTTGTCCATTGCGGTCATTGACGCGCCTTGCTCTGAAGCCTCACGCTCCAGCAGCGCGCCGAAGATCTGGGTCTTCACATAGCGCGGCAGCAATTCGGCAAGGATTTCCTCTTCGCCCGGCTCATATTCCACCACCGCGCCGGTATCTTCGGCAGCAGCAGGCGAGGGGACCGGGATTAGCTGGTTGATGGTCGGGTCCTGCGCCAGAGCCGACTTGAAAGTCGGGTAGATGAGGTGCGCGACATCGAACTGGCCCGCTTCGAACATGCCGATCAGCTCGGCGGCAATCGCGTCGGCTTCTTCAAAGCCGGGCGTGCGGACATTGCTGGTATCGAAGCCTGCGCCGATCAGGGCCGGAAAATCGCGCTTCAATGGCGCGCGCCCCTTCTTGCCGACGAGGTAGAATGTCACGTCCTTGCCTTCGGCGATCAATGCCTGCGCCTTGGCGCGGGCAGCCTTCACGAGGTTCGAGTTGAGACCGCCGCAAAGGCCCTTGTCGGTGTTGACCACCACGAGGAGGTTGCGCTTGGCCGACCCGGTGCCCGCGAGCAGCTTGGGCGCGGCGTCGCCCGAAACCTTGCTCGCAAGGCTTGCCATCACCGCGGCCAGCCGCG